>Ga0209654_1000103_pt1 | contig 87939 bp, 81 predicted proteins | sample SaaInl1SG_22_DNA_FD_184646 | JGI IMG/M metagenome (GOLD analysis project Ga0209654, IMG submission 184646) | Marine microbial communities from expanding oxygen minimum zones in the Saanich Inlet - ESP_161SG_22_DNA (SPAdes) (version 2) | ecosystem: Environmental > Aquatic > Marine > Intertidal... | reverse complement strand
TCAGTGTGCTTCCCCATCGCAAAATATTCCATGATTTTTTCTTTCTTAAAAAAGGTACTTCCATAAGAACAAAAGGGCTAAATAGTTACACTATAAATGCTCCTGCTATTTTTTTCTTACCCGCTTACCAAATCACCGAACACAAAATGATGAGCGAAGATGCTGAAGGATATTATTGTCACTTTGGAGAAAATGTTTTTGATTTTTTTTCAAAATTAATGTTGAGCGAGCGTTATGTTTTCTTTCAATATCAATCCAATCCAATTATTCCATTACAAACAAATACGATTGAGATTATTGAAAAAATTCTAGAACGACTGTTGTCTTTACATACAAGTAAGGAATACAATAAAACACTGTTGTCCTTTTATTTGATGGCTCTATTTGAAGAATTAAAGTCCATCGCTGTAAATAAGATTTCTAAAAAAAGAAAATCTAACTTCGAGATTACAAAACGCTATAAGCACGCGCTTGCAGAACATATTTATGAATTTCAAAATATATCAGATTATGCAAATTTACTGAATGTAACACCCAATTATCTCAATAAATGCGTAAAAACTGCAATTGGTAAAACTGCTCAAGATCTCTTAAAAGCTATGCTTATTTTGGAAGCAAAAACACTTATAAAATATTCAGAGCTTAATGTTTCTGAGATAGCAATAAAATTATGTGATCAAACCCCGAGTAATTTTGCTAGGTTTTTTAAAAAACAAACAGGATTATCTCCAAAAGAGTATGCTGAGGACTGCTAGAATACAATTGACTATAGCTTTTATGTAGAACCTAAAAATTCATACTCATGGCCAACCCAAAAAGGAGGACGTAGATTTTAGAAAACGATTTTTCTTTTTGAACATGGCTAGGGAATTGATATAGTCTAATATTAAGTAATAAATCAGTACTCTGTTTATTACTTAAATAAAGAAGAATTCCAAAATTAGTTATTCAAATTTATCTTTAAGACTATTGGCTTCATCGAAAAAAAACTACTCAGGCAAGCGTATAGAAATATTTCTATACTCAACCTTCCCATGGTCCCCTTGAAGCATTATGGGTCCGGGAAGTCCTTCATGACTATCTAGTGCCCCACCAGTGATGCCTGGAATAATTTGGTCATGAATGATGGTTTTTCCATTAATACTCACAGTGACCCTCCTACCAATTAGTGTAATATCAAACTTCTGCCACTCTCCAGCTGGTTTTGCAGCCATTTGATTTGGAGTTAAAAATCCATAAACTGCTCCAAAAAGAATAGAACTTGGATCTTTTCCATAACTATCTTCTACTTGAACCTCATATCGCCCCCTTAGATAAATTCCTGAATTACTTCCTTTGGGATAACGAACTTCCAATTGCAATTGAAAATCGTCAAAAACCTCAGTGCTGATTAAATTTTTACCTGAATATGGATTTTTTAAAATACCTTCTTCTGCAATCCACTGAGTTTTTTGATCATCAGATTCAGAGCGCCAACCCTCAAGATTCTTACCGTTGAAAAGAGATTTCGCTTTACCAAAGTTTACAACTTCTGTTCTTTTTAACTTAGGGGCTCTTTCGCCTTCAAAAGAATAAGCAATCGAATTACTTCCAAGGATTGTTCCTTTCAATTTTCCATTTTGTAATGTTCCAGAAAAGTGAAGGTCAGTATTTCCATTCCATTGAGGTGGAATCGTAAAATCAACTATCCCATCATGAAAGTGCACTTCTGAAATTGGACGAGCACTACCATTGTACTCTACAAAATAACCAACTAAAGTAGTTGTTCCAGATAATTTAACTTCAAGCCATGAAGGGGCTATTCTGTCTTCCATTTGAACATTTAAATCCCATTTTCCAATAATTGACTCCATTTCCTGAGCACCAATTGAGTTGCTCAACAAAAGAAAAAGAGCTCCAGTAAAACCAATACATTTTGTCATTTTATTTCTCATAATTTTTATTAAAAATTTATTCTTTATCGTGCTATAAGCTAAGGTAATCCGTTCCTAGGTATTTATCCTGCTGATTATAATACCAGGCTCTATCCTTCGGCATTTTTATTCCATTTACTTCTATTTCATTTTCTAGCACTATGTACTCTCCGTCGTTTTTTGCTTCATCATGGAAAAATTGATATTGTCGAAGTTGATAAGTGTTTTTATCAAAGTAAAAATACCAAGTGTCTCCTCCAGTATCTGGATCATAGGTTACTTTTAGCACCCAACATGAAACACCCGCCACTTCTTTTTCTGTAACCACAGGATTTAGTATTGTACCTGGATTTTTGAGTTTCATAGGAAGACCATACAAATAGGTGTAATAATCCTTATACATCATAGCGCGCTCACAGGTCAATCTATTTTTTTTGGCAACTTCTTCAGAAAAATCGTTTGAACCATTATATAATAAATCACATTCTTCATCTTTAAGTACTGATACCAATTCATTTTCTTCTGATTCTACAGTTAAACGAAAGAAGGACTCCATAAAATCTAATTCGATTTTACTTTTACGAATTGGACGATTAGGGCTTTCCATCGTAACAAAAAAACTCCCTTCAAATCGCTCCCAAACTCCTTGGGGATCATGATAGGCTATAGACTTATTCAACAACTCGGTTGCTGTGAATTCTTGTGCCTGCATGGAAACACAAGTACAAAAGATAATTACTGAATAGATGTTTTTGTTCATATTGTATTTTTAGAAAACTAAACAAATTATTTAGGTCGTACAAAAGTTTCCAAATCGGATTTAGATATCAATGGGTTTGCTCCTTTACTTCCAGCAACAAGAGCACCCATACCACATGCTAAATCTAAAGTAGTTTGAATATCGTCACCCTTCACCAAACCTAAAACCAAAGTGGCTAAAAAAGAATCACCCGCACCTACGGTATCGACCACTTTAATTTTATATCCACTATTGTAATACCAAGATTTATTGTGAAGCAAGACAGCACCATGAGACCCTTTGGTTACGCATATAATGTCTGTATTTGTTTCTTGAGAAATAAATGTAATATGTTGATCCAAAGAATGAAAAGGGGAGCCCATTTGCGTTGCAATCTCATAAATCTCATCGTCGTTAAATTTCAACATTTGAGATGCCTTCATTAATACCTTTAGTGTGTTAAGATCATAAAAGGGAGGACGGAGATTTAAATCAAAAACGCTAAATGTTGAAGCTTTTAATAAAGATTGTAATGACGCTTTTGAACTTGCTCTTGCCACTAAACTTCCGAAAACAAACGCTTTTGCCTGTTGAACTTTTTCTATGGAACGTGCTGTTGCTTCAATAAAATCCCACGCAGCGTCTTCTGCAATTTCGTACTGAGCTGACCCAGTATCATCTAAAGTGACAATCACTTTTCCTGTTTCATGTAAAGGATCAGACTGCAAAAGTTCAGTAGAAATCCCTTGTCGAAGTACTTCTGACCTAATGTCTTTTCCCAATTCATCGTCACCTACACGACTTATGAATTCCACATCCCCTCCTAATCCTTTTATAGAACTAGCAACATTGAAAGGAGCGCCTCCCAACATTTTACCACTTGGAAATAAATCCCATAAGATTTCTCCAAAGCAAATTATTGTTGTTGAATTCATTACTATTTTATCTAACCTATTTACAAGATTTAAACTTAAAGAAATTTAAAGTTGTACGCAATTGAAACTAAAGAACCTCTTAAAACAGAAAGCTCATAGGATCCCAAAGGGCTACCTCCAAACACATCACCATCTTGAACACCGTTTCGCTGGGTATAATATACATTAAAGGGATTTCTTCTTCCATATAAATTATATACCGTAAATGTCCAGTCTCCCTTAAAACGTTTATTTGGATCTTTTCGATACGCTATTTTCCATGAAAAATCCAAACGATGATAAACGGGAAGGCGTCCATTGTTTCTTGTTAAATATATTGGAATGGTTACATTTTCTTGATTATAAACCCCATTGGCCACTGTATAAGGCCTACCCGTTTGTCCAGTAAAGTTGAAACTAAAAGCATTATAAGCATCTCCCTCAAAATTTATTGTAGCATTTACGGTATGAGGTCGATCAAAATCTGAGGCAAACCAATTGTTATTATTGATTCTGTTTTGTAATGCCAGCTCATTTGTTTTCAACAAGCTTCGAGACCAAGTGTAATTTATGAATCCATTCACTTTTCCTTTATTCTTACGTATACTCATTTCTACCCCATAAGTTCTCCCTTGGGCCTGTGTAACTTCTTGTTCCAAAAACTCAGAAAGGAAAAAATTAGCCCCAGGTTTGTAGGTCAAATTATTTTCTGTTTTTCTGTAATATCCTTCAGAGGAAATCTCCAAACCGAGATCGGTAAGGTTTTGGTACCAACCCAATCCGTAGGTATCATTTTTCTGAGGACGAATAAACGTATCGGACATTTTCCAGCGAGAAGTGGGTAAAGGTGTAGATGTATTATAAATGTTCTGTATGTATTGATAGATTCTAGCATAGCTTGCTTTTATCGCACTGTTCTCCCCTACCTTATAATTAATTCCTAAGCGAGGTTCTGGTTTGGAATAATTGACTACTGTTTCTGAACTAGAAAAATCCCTAACACCCAAAAAAGATCCACTATCGTCATATTGTCCCTGTTTGAAAGGGCCAAGCAATGCAAAATGGGTATATCGAAGACCAGATGAAACAGAAAATCGTTCCGTTGGGTTCCAATTCAAATTTGCATAAAGAGAGAGTTCCCTACTTTTTTCATCTTTAAGATTGACAGCCAAAATAGAATTTCCTGAACCTGGATTCAAACTTCCCGGGTTAATATTATATTGATTGAACTGAAGCCCTGCGTAATAATTCAACTTTTCATTTCGATTGTCTTTATATTCAAATTGAGCATTGGTATACTGAATCTGTGATTCGTATTTGATCACATTGGTAGATTCAATCTCTGGAAATAAATTTTGAGGTAAATAATTACTATGAACAAAAGTTCCAATAAGATTAGTAGTGTTATCAAAACTATGCAACCATTTTAATGTATGGTTTGAGGTACCAAAGTCATACTGATTTGAAGATGACACAATATTTTCTATGGATGAAATAAGATCCAATTGATAAAAATCTTGCGAATAAAAGTGAGTATAGGTCAATTGATTATTTTCATTCGGGAGATACAGTAGTTTTACAGTACTGTCTTTAAAATTTGCTTTTGTATTTTTTAATCTTGGTATCAATAAGGGAAACAAAAAGTCTGTAAATCCGATTCGTCCTCCAGCAAGAAGCATCAACTTATCTTTTATAATTGGAGTTGATAATGACAGTCGACTTGAGATAACACCAACTCCTCCTTCAAGTCTGAACTTATCGGTATAGGGACTTTTTACTTTAATATCTACAACCGAGGCAATCCGTCCTCCATATTTTGCTGGAATATTTGCTTGGTATATGTTTACTCCAGAAATCACATCGGGGGTGAATACAGAAAATAAACCAAAAAGATGGGTAGGATTAAAGACTGGAGCAGATTCAAAAAGCATTAAATTTTGATCTAAAGAACCACCACGAATGGAAACCCCATTGCTTATATCTCCAGAATTATTAACTCCAGCCAAAAGCGTAATGCTTCTTAATACATCAAACTCGCCTAAAGCTGTTGGGATCTTGATCAAGTCTCTGGCATTCAATTCAAAAACACCCATTTGAGCACTTTCTACATTTTGATTTCTTTTTTGAGCCAGTACTATAATCTCTGAAAGCTGTTCTTCTTCGGTCTCCATTGCAACATCAAGAGTGATGTTTTTATCTAAAACAACAGTAAGGTCTTCTTTTCTATAGCCTAAATACTCTATACTTAAGGTGTAGGTATCAGCCTTTAATCGTTTAGAAAATATACCACTTGGATTTGATATCCCTCCGCAATTACAAGGGTCTATTATCACAGTAACGCTCCCTAAGGGATCTTTTGTTTCTTTATCGGATACATTAAGTGTAAGTGAATACTCTTGACCATATGCACTCATAGAGATGAATATCAATAATAAAGCATTTCTAACTAGCCTATTTGCAGCAATTATTACTCCTCCCATAAAAGTGGTTTTACTTTGGTTTGATTTCGTTTCTCTATGCAAGGAGAATCATAGGTTATAGGATTTGGAAGAGGATCTCCAAAAAATTCTGGTTGAGGAACTCTAAAAGAGCTAATTGGTGCTTGAGAAATAGTGCCTCGTTTTATAAAAACAGACTTAGTTGTTGCTGCTGCTGCAGTAAAACGACCCAACACAGGGTCTTCCGTATCATTAGGGTTATAAAAATTCCCTATCAAAGCAGAGGGAAGTGGCGCATTGAATCCACTGTTGTTATCGACTATGTCCTTTAATGTTTTATAATATTTATGGGCCTCTTCAGTAATGTTCAATTGAAGAACCTCAACCAATACATCTTGCCTAGTGTTAAGAGGCAACCTCCCTACTAATAAATTTGAAATCGATTTTCCATTTGTAAAAGCATCATCAAAAAGAGAAATCTCTTGATTGTATGTGATTTTCCAGCATGTTTGGTCACACAAATAAGTGTAATACTCTTTTGCTAAGGGATTATCAATTTGAGAAACACATTCTCCAAAACGTAAAACACCATTATTGCATAGCGCACAATAAAGTTCTTTTTCGTAGGCTCTGTATTGAAAGTAATAAAAATTATCCTCCTCTGATGGTTCTTGAAAATCGATTCTAATCTCGTGTCCTGGAATGAATTTTCCTGACGCCTCGTCAAAAGCCATTTCTTTATTGTAAACACCTGAAATAGTTTCTATTGAAACTGCTGCTGGAACTTTTTCAGAGAGGGATTTGTAGGTTTTTCCAGAGGGAGTAACCACCTCTAGCTCCCACTGCGAACCTTCCTGGACACCAAAATCGGCTGAAACTAAATAATTGCCGCTCTCTTCGTACAATGGGACTTCCTCCTTAGTAACACTATTGATCAGTTTTACTTTACAGCCCGTAACGAAAACAGCTTTATACTTACCGAACTCTAATAAAGTTTTTTTTACACTAACGAAAGTTGTCCCAGGAACAGAAGACGCGATTGCATCTACAATAACCAAATCTTCTATAAAATCAAATTGAGGAGCTACAGGGTCAATACAAGAATTGAAGAAAATCAATAAGAAAAACAAACGAGTTATATAGAACTTATTAATTGAGGCTAATTGAGTTGTTTTAAAAAATATTTTCAATTTAATTTCTTTTTGACGCAGCAAATAAATTTTTAAGCTGGCTTTAAAGAACGTCAATTTTTTAAAACGAACCACAATTTTATTTAAATAAAACAGAACATTGCCTTATCTTCATTAACTTCAATATAAAATCAATTATTATGATCAATTTTCCCATCCACAAAATCTTACTTGTTTTACTCGTTTTTGTAAGCATTCCAATTCAAGCTCAAGAATTTGGCATTCAACTATACAGTCTTAGAAACCAATTTAAAACAAATGTTGAACAATCTCTAAAAACAATTTCAGATTGGGGAATCACCACAATTGAAGCGGGAGACACTTATGGAATGGAAGAAGAAAAATTTAGAGGCTTATTGAAAAAATACAATCTAAATCCTGTCAGTATAGGAGCTAGCTATGAGGACCTTAGAGACAATCCAGCCGCAGTAGCAGAAAAAGCGAAACGATATGGAGCACGCTTTGTGATGTGTTCATGGATACCTCATCAAAAAGATAAATTTTCAATTAAAAACACTAAATCGAGTGTTGATGTGTTTAATCGAGCTGGGGCACTTTTAAAAAAGAAAGGGATCACTCTGGCCTATCATGCACATGGATACGAATTCAAGCCATATGAATATGGAACCTTATTTGATTATATGGCTCAAAATGCAAAACACTTTTCTTTTGAAATGGATGTTTTCTGGGTTCAACATGGGGGTCAAGACCCACTAAAACTACTCGAAAAATATCCAGATTTTGTAGTAATGTTACATCTAAAAGACATGCAAAAAGGAGTCGTTGGAAATTTTAGTGGTGGAGAGGATGTTGAAACAAATGTTACGCTAGGCACAGGTCAAATAGATATTGAAGGAATTGTTAAGAAAGCCAATGACTTGGGGGTTCAATATATGTTTATTGAAGATGAATCCTCAAAAGTACTAAACCAAGTACCTAAAAGTTTAAGGTTTTTGAAGTCAATTAATCTAAATTAAAGTGTAGGTTATTCTTTATTTAAAGGCGTGAAATAATAGCTTAGTAACAATGAAATGGGGTGAAACTCTATTTAGCCACTAACAATTATGCTAAAAAAGAAGGTGAAATACACCGCATTTAAAATTAACAATTAGAAGTTTTTATATATTTGATTAAATCAACCTTACTGAAAAATGGAGAATAAAAACACAAACCCGCTACAATCACTAGATCATTGGGAAGACGATCTTTTAGAACGTTATCCTGAAGCTAATAGTAAGTCAAAGGAAGAATATCGTGATTATGACACCTCTGATCGGGCTGAGGGAGTAAGAGCTTTTTATAAGTTGAATCATGAATATCAAACTTATGATTTTGTTTGTCAAAAGGAAAAAGAGTTTTTAGCCTTCAATAAAAAAGAAATGTCTTTATGGGATGCCGTAGATTTTCTCAACACCTTAGTTGATGACAGTGACCCTGATATCGATTTGGATCAGTTTCAACATCTACTACAAACTTCCGAGGCTATTCGTGCAGATGGGCATGAAGATTGGTTTGTATTGACTGGATTTCTTCATGATTTAGGAAAAGTACTTTGTCTCTTTGGAGAACCTCAGTGGGCTGTAGTTGGTGACACTTTTCCTGTAGGATGCAAATTTTCGGATAAAATTGTTCATCCTGAATTTTTTGAGCTAAATCCAGATTCCAAAAACCCAAAATACAACACACCCTTAGGGATATACACTAAAAACTGTGGGCTGGATAAGGTAAAAATGAGTTGGGGACATGATGAATATTTATATCAAATCTTAAAAGACTATCTCCCTAAACCTGCCTTGTATATGATCCGCTATCATTCATTTTATGCTCAACACAGGGAAGAGGCTTACAATCACCTGATGAATCAAGAAGATCATGATCACTTTGAATGGGTTCGGAAATTTAATCCTTATGATTTGTATTCTAAAGCGCCTACTCCACCAGATGTCAAAGCATTACGACCCTATTATGAAGAATTAGTTGCTAAATATTTACCTAAAACACTCCGTTTTTAATTTTTGTTTTACAACTGAGAATAAGTTAACGGTTTTAAGAAGGTACGTTTAATATCAGATACTGTATTTGCATATTCTGGGAGCACAGAAATACGTTTCCATTCGGGATGATCAATAAATGCTGACCAATTTGTATCGCGTTCTTCCATATCTTTAAAAGCAAGCATATAAGTTAATGCTGGCATTAAGGGTCCAGATACTTGACTTCCAAAAAAGACAGAATGCAATCCTGTTTCCTCAAAAATGGAAAGCTCTCCATCATTAAACATGGCTGTTTTTCGATCTACAGCATTTTCACTGTAGCCTTCATAAGTTCTCAATTCAAATAACATTGAGCCCTTTGCTGGTTTTACGAGTTGCGGTATTCCTTCAAAGGCAAAGTAGAACGAGCTACTGAATCGTGTGTAGACTTTCTTGGACAATGGGAGCTCATCATATGTTTTTTTATTCTTTAGATAGTTTGTATCCTTTTCTAAAGCATTCAAGACTTTTTCGTAGTGAGCAACTCCTTTATAAGGGATCAAAAGCACTATCTTTTTTGGTGTGGGATCTCCAAGAGCTTCAAAAACACCAATGTTTTCTACCTCATTTCGATTTAATGCAGGTAAAAGAGCATCTGACAAATACTCATGTAACACGGTTTCAGATCCATTAAAAGGAAGGGTGTACGTTCTTAATTCATAATATTCTTTCTGTGCTAAGACAAAAGTTGAAATTACAAGAAACAATGGAAGAAAATATTTTTTAAACATGCTGATTATTATTAATTAAAGTAAATTTAAAGATAAAAAATTAGTCCTATGAGAGTACTATTGATCCTAATACTTTTGCCCTTTGTGTTGTTTGCACAACAAGAAGAGTTTAAACTCACTTTTAATCATCAAGCTTTACCCGTAAAAAAACTTCAAGAAACAGGAGATTTTTATATTCATATTTTAGGGTTCGAGGAAATGGAAGTTACTGCCAGTCAAACCAATCCAAAAAGATGGATGCGTAATCATGAAGGAAAACAATTACACCTAATTTCAAGTGAGGACGGCACTCCAAATACAATTGTTAATCATATGGCATTTTCAACACATAATCTTGAGGCTGTAATTGCTCATTTAAGAAATAATAAAATAGATTACTGGACAGATGAAGGACAAAAAAATGTCATAAGAATCAGAAAAGATGGCGTTCGTCAAGTTAAAATACAAGATCCTGAAGGCCATTGGATCGAAATTAATGAAGCAAACTAAAAGCCACTTCTAATAATTCCCATTGCTAACCCCCGTAGTTCTGCCAAACCTTTCAACCTTCCTATGGCAGAATATCCCGGATTGGTATGTTTTTCTAAATCATCTAACATTTGATGACCATGATCAGGTCGCATTGGAATTTCCCAGTCGCTTCTTCCTGTCTCTTTTCTTCTTCTTTCTTCCGAAAGAGCAGCCTTGACCATTGCAAACATATCTACATCACCTTCAAGATGATTGGCCTCATAAAAATTGCCTTTGTCATCTCTCTTTGTACTTCTAAAATGAAGAAAGTGTATTCGTTCTGCATGTTGAGTAAACATTTCCAAAAGATCATTGTCGGGCCTCACTCCAAATGAACCCGTACAAAATGTTAGGCCATTATTTAATGAGGGAACAGCACTGAAAAGCGCTTCAATATCTGAAGCAGTACTCACAACTCTGGGAATTCCAAAAAGGGAATGAGGGGGATCGTCTGGATGAATGCACATATTCACACCAACAGCTTCAGCCGTGGGCATTAAGGCAGCTAAAAACTGAATCAAATGACTACGCAGTGTTTCCTCATTCAGATTAGCATAAGCTTCAATTTGTTCATTGAATTGCTGCATAGTATAGCCTTCTTCGGCTCCCGGCAAACCAGCAATTATACTTTTGGTTAATGACTCTATTTGAAGCGGGGTGAGTGCTTCAAAGTAAGCCTTAGCATCTTGAATTTCTTGTTCAGTATAATCCTGAGCTGCTTTGGCTCTTTTTACAACGAAAAGATCAAACGCACGTAACGCATCAATTTCATATGATAATGCTGTAGATCCGTCTTCCAACGGTTTATATAAGTGGGTTCGGGTCCAGTCTAAAACCGGCATAAAATTATAACAGACCGTCAGAATTTCACAATGTGCTAAATTCTCTAAAGTTGCTTTGTAATTTTCAATGTAAACTTTAAAATTTCCAGTACGTTGTTTGATCTCTTCATGAATCGGAACTGACTCCACTACTCCCCATTTTAATCCTGCATTTGCAATAAGTTTTTGATGTGATTTAATTGCATCAATACTCCATACTTCTCCGTTGGGAACGTCATGAAGTGCAGAAACAATAGTGGTTGCTCCAGCCTGTCTTATAGCAGATAAAGGCACTGGATCTTTTGGACCATACCATCTAAACGATTCTTTCATATCTCTGTTTTAAACCCCTGAAAAGGCACTAAATCCCCCATCAATCGGGAGGACTATTCCAGTTACAAAACTTGCGCTATCACTACACAAAAAGTGAATCGCTCCGTTAAGCTCTTCCGCTTTTCCAAAACGTTTCATAGGCGTCTTTCTAATAATTTTTTCACCCCGTTCTGTCAAGCTTCCATCTTCATTCAATAGCAATTTTTGATTTTGCTTACCAATAAAAAAACCGGGGGCAATGGCATTAACACGAATCCCATCTCCAAATTTTAGTGCCATCTCTACTGCCATCCATCGAGTGAAATTCTCCATTGCTGCTTTAGCTGCTGAATAGCCTACAACTCTGGTGAGTGCCTGATCAACTGTCATTGAAGAATAATTAACAATGGCACCCTTGCCCTTTTCACTCATAGATTTACCAAAAACTAAAGAAGGCAAAACAGTACCTTTAAGGTTTAAATCCATGACTTCGTCAAAGTCTGGCACAGACAGATCAAAAATGGATTGATCATCGGCAATTACAGCACCAGGAAGATTACCTCCTACTGCATTGATTAATATATCAATATGACCGAATTGTTTTATAATTTGACTTTTTACGTCTTCCAAAGATTTTTTATCCATGACGTCTACAACAAAAGCTGCGGTTTCTGTTGAGGGGGAAATTTTGGCCAAAAGAGCATCCAAAAGAGATTGGTTTCTTCCTAAAATGACAATTTTTGCTTTGGCTTTAGCCAAACTGAGTGCTAAACTTCCTCCCAATGCTCCCGTAGCTCCTGTGAGTACTATTACTTTATTGTGTAATGAAAACATATATTTATTTTCTAAAAATTATAAGATGGATCCCATTCAATGGTTTTATTTTGATCCATAGCGCGAATTCCCATATCAATTGCATAAGACACCTTAGCGCCAGAAATAACATCGGACAAAGGAGGTATTCCTTTGACTATGGAATCCCGAAAGTCCTCTAGTGCTTGCTGGGTTGGATCTATATGATCAAAGTCTAATGGTATTCCTTTCCCCGCTTCCCAATTTGTTGTAGCACCAGAAACTCCATCCACATCACCATACTTTTTAGTATAAGATCCCTCTGGATAAAACCAAGCTTTTGCATAGTCAAGAACCATAGTGCCCTTATCCCCCATTACATGTATTTTATAATCGTCCTTTGCATTTCCTGTCAAACACGTATAACTTGCTTTTACACCGTTTGGATATGCATAAATCACATGAGTGTTATCATAGGTCTCTCTGCCATCTTTCCAGTAGTCTATACCACCAAAACCAGTCACTTTCTCAGGATGAGAATCAAACAACCAATTAGCAAAATCAATTTGATGAGAACTCAATTCTGCCAGCAATCCGTAGGAATATTCTCGGTACATTCTCCAGTTTATTTGTCTTTCTAATGTTTGATCAGGAACAGGGCGTCTCCAATTTCCATTTCGATTCCATTGGGCTCTTATACTATTAACTTTTCCAACTTTACCGTCTTTGATGAGCTCTACTGCATGAGTATACAATCGAGAACTGTGGTATTGATGCCCCGTTTGAAATATTTTTTTATGGCTTTTTAAAACTTTATTGACTAAGTCTGTTGTTTCCTTTGCCCCTTTTACCATTGTTTTTTCACAGTAAATATGCACATTAGCATCCACTGCATCGGAAGCTATTTTTGCATGAGTATTCAAAGGAGTAGTGATGATTATTGCTTCAATATCTTTATTTTCAAGAAGCGCAATATGATTTTTATACTTTTTAGCATTAGGTGAAATTTTAGAAGCATCTTTCAATCGAAAACTCAATGTATCGCACAAACCAATGATCTCTACACCTTCTATTCTGTTGAGAATACGCATTAATCCCATCCCCCTACTTCCAGTACCAATAATCCCAATTTTAACGGTATTTGCTTTTTTAAAGTTGATGATTGAAAAATTACTGCTTGGATAAGCCACCGAAGCAGACAATAGGGTTGCAGCTGTTCCCAAAAATTTTCTCCTATCTTTTTTCATTTGTTTTAACTATTTTGGCAACTATAAAAGTATTAGAAATATTGGATTCCTTGCAACTTTAAAAAAGTTTATATTCGTAATCAAAGCGTTTATTTAAATAAACTTTAAAACAATACTTCGAAAAAATTAACTACAAAATGAAAAATACTCAAAAGAAATTGGCCATTATCACACTTCTACTCGTCCTGTGTAATCCTTTATTATCCCTAGCCCAAAACACCCCTTGGGAAATACTTTTCGATGGAAGCAACCTCAACGCATTTGAGCAATTAAATGGAGATGCCTCTTATGAAATAGAAAACAATATTCTAGTTGGGATTTCTAAACTGAATACACCTAATAGTTTTTTGGCAACCAAAAAAAAATACGCTGATTTTATACTAGAATTTGATGTAAAGATTGATAATGGACTCAATTCTGGTGTCCAATTTAGAAGTAACAGTTTTGCTGAATATCAAAACGGTCGAGTGCATGGGTATCAGTGTGAAATAGAAACAAGCGATCGACGATGGGCTGGAGGTATTTATGATGAAGCCAGGCGTGGATGGCTCTATCCTCTAACAAGAAATAAAACAGGTCAAACAGCATTCAGAAATGGTGAATGGAATCACTACCGCATTGAAGCGATAGGAGATCAAATAAGAACCTTTGTTAATGGAATTCAATGTACAAATTTGGTAGACAACATGACTCCTGATGGGTTTATTGCTTTTCAAGTTCACAGCATAGGTAATAAAGAAGATGATGGAAAAAAAGTACGGTGGAAAAATATTAAAATTTTAACCCAATCTCTTGAAAAGTTCAGAAATCCAATCTCAACTTATGCTGATGAAATCAGTTACCTAGACAACACACTCACTCCTAATGAAATTCGCAAAGGGTATCGTTTATTATGGAATGGAAAAACCGCTTTGGGTTGGAAAAGTGCCAAAGGAAAAACGTTTCCAAAAAAAGGCTGGAACATTATAGAAGGAACACTGCAAGTTCAAGCCGCTGACGGATCAGAATCTGAAAATGGAGGTGATATTGTTACCCTTGAAAAATTTTCAAACTTTGAATTAAGTGTTGATTTCAACTTAACAAAAGGAGCCAACAGTGGGATAAAATACTTTGTAAATACGGATTTGAATCAAGGAGAGGGGTCGGCTATTGGATTGGAATTTCAAATTTTAGATGACAACAATCATCCAGATGCAAAACTTGGGAAAAATGGAAATCGAACTGTTGGTTCTCTATATGATTTAATTCGTGCTGAAAACAGGACCACAGGAGGTAGAGGTAAAAATTTCAAAGGAATTAACACATGGAATAACGCAAGAATAGTGGTTAAAAATGGACATGTAGAACATTGGTTGAATCACGTAAAAGTTGTTGAATTTGATCGATTCAGTCAAGTTTTTGAAGCTTTGGTAGAAAAAAGTAAATATGAGAAATGGGAACAATTTGGGCGCTGGCCTGAAGGAGTAATTCTACTCCAAGATCACGGCGATAAAGTTTCTTTTAAAAACCTAAAAATCAGAGAATTTTAAATTATGAAAAATACAAGAAGAAATTTCATAAAGAAGACATCCCTTGGTACGGCTTCTGTAGTTGTGGGTGCATTAAGTCCAAACTTTATGATTGGTAGAAATATCCTAGGAGCAAATGATCGAATTAATTGTGCTATTGCTGGAGTAAGAAGTAGAGGAAAAGCTCACGCTGCCGCTATCCATCTTCAAAAAAATGCTTCTATAATTTACAGTTGTGATGTTGATGATCAAATCATTGAAGAACACAACCTCTGGAGTAAAAAAAACTTAGGTTATGTTCCTAAAGTTGAAAAAGATTTTAGGAAACTTGTGGAAAACAAAGACATTGATGCTATTTTTATTGCCTCCCCAGAACATTGGCATGCCCCTATGGCTATCATGGCGATGCAAGCAGGCAAACACGTCTACTTAGAAAAACCCTGTAGCCATAATCCTCATGAAAATGATTTATTAGTCGCTGCTCAAAAAAAATATGGTCTCAAAGTTCAGATGGGAAACCAGCAACGCTCTGCAGTCACAACTATTCAAGCGATATCAGACATTAGAAATGGGATCATTGGAGAAGCTTATAAAGGAGAAGCTTATTATTCAAATAATCGAGGGTCTATCGGAATTGGTAAAGAAATTCCTGTACCTGAAACTTTGGACTGGGAATTATGGCAAGGTCCAGCACCCAGAAAAAATTATAAGGATAATATTCATCCCTATAATTGGCATTGGTTCAGAAATTGGGGGACAGGAGAAGTTCATAATAATGGAACTCACGAAATTGACATTTGCCGCTGGGCTCTGAATGAGGAGTTACCAGAAAGCGTTACCTCAGTAGGTGGGAAATACACTTTTCAAGATGATTGGGAATTTGTAGATAATCAGCAGGTTACTTTTCAATATCCTAAAAATAAATTTATCACGTGGACTGGACATAGTCGAGGGTTAATCCAACCAAAACGTCCAGGGAGAGGAGTAACTATTTATGGCAGTAAAGGAGTTATTCAACTTGACAGAAATTTTTATAAGCTTTTCGACCTAGGAGGAAATCTAATCAAATCTGTATTTGAGAATGCTGTAAGTCAAACCACAGATACCCGTGGCCAAGGACAGTTGGATGTGAATCATGTCGAAAACCTTTTTAATGCCATAAGAGAAGAAAAATCTTTAAATGCCGAAATAAAAGACGCCAGTATTTCAACCATGTTATGTCATCTTGCCAATATGGCTCAGGATGCGGGAGAAACACTTCACATTGATCGAAAATCAGGAAAAGTTTTAAATAATGCTATGGTAATGAAAAATTGGAAACGAGAATATGCTAAGGGCTGGGAACCCAAGATTTAAATTATAATTCAATTTTTGTAATGGACACATCTCAAAAACATTTTATTCATACCGACTTTCTACTCGAGAGCAAAGAAGCTAAGGAGCTCTATCATAATTATGCCGCTTCGCTTCCAATTATTGATTACCACAATCACCTATCGCCCGAGGCCATTGCAAACAACACTTCATACAATAACATTACAAAGCTATGGCTTGCCGATGATCACTATAAATGGAGAGCTATGCGGGCATTAGGCATAAATGAGAGATTTATAACCGGTGATGCATCAGATAAAGACAAATTCATCAAGTTTGCTGAAGCTATGCCCTATATGCTAAGAAATCCATTGTATCATTGGACACATCTTGAACTAAGTCGCTATTTTGGAATTAAGGAACAACTCTCTTTAAAAAATGCAGAAGCTGTTTATGAAGAAACTTCTGCCTTAGCACAAACAAAAGAATATTCAACGCAATCCTTGCTTGAAAAGATAAATGTTGAAATGCTTTGTACAACCGAAGATCCTATTGATAGTTTACAGCATCATACATTTTTAGCAAAATCAGATTTTAATACAAAAGTTAATACTGCCTTCAGACCCGATAAATCTTTATTCATTAAAGGATCAGCGTATAACACCTATATTGATCAATTAGAAGAAGCCTCAAATTGTTCGATTGACACTTATGAAGATTTGTGCGTGGCTTTAGAAAAGCAAATGGAATATTTTCACAGTAAAGGCTGTAGACTTTCAGATCATGGCCTAGAATACATTCCTTTCCAACTGACCGACCAAAAAGAAATTGACAGAATATTTAGAGCGAAAAGATCAGGTGAAAATGTTAGCCCTTTAGAATCTGAGCAATTTCAAACAGCACTTCTGATATTTTTAGGAAAAGAATATTCCAAACTGGGCTGGGTTCAACAATTCCATCTAGGAGCCATGAGAAATAACAATACCAGGATGCTAAACAAAATGGGGCCAGATTCCGGTTGGGACTCTATTGGTGACTATTCAATCGCATTTGGACTTTCTCGTTATTTAGATTTGTTAGACAGTACCGATCAGCTTTCAAAAACAATTTTATATAATCTCAATCCTGCTGATAATGAAATCATGGCAACCATGATTGGAAATTTTAATGATGGAAGCGCTAAAGGGAAAGTTCAATGGGGATCAGGATGGTGGTTTATGGATCAATTAGACGGCATGTCTAATCAAATAAATACCCTGTCAAACATGGGATTGATTAGCTGTTTTATTGGAATGCTTACAGATTCTAGAAGTTTTTTATCTTTTCCTAGGCATGAATACTTTAGAAGATTATTGTGTAATATTTTCGGTCAAGAAATGGAAAAGGGGCTACTCCCTAACGACCCAAAATGGGTAGGGAAAATCATCTCTGATATTTGTTATTACAACGCAAAAGAGTATTTCAAGTATTAATTATATTTTCGATGGATCTGTTATTTTAAAAGATTATGAAACAACTTTTGGCCCTAGCCTTAATCCTATTTATCACTTCATGTGATAATGAAAAAAAATCTCGAGTCATTCGATTAGGGCATGGATTAGACGTTACTCATTCTGTACATCAAGCTATGATAAAAGCGGATCAGTATCTTAATGAAATTTCTAGTGGTAAAATGCGAATACAGATCTATCCTAATCAACAATTGGGAAGTGAAAGAGAATGTTTAGAATTGCTTCAAATTGGAAGTCTGGACATGACTAAAGTATCTGGTGCAGTCATGGAAAATTTCGCGCCCAATATGCGAATATTCGGTCTCCCATTTCTTTTTGATGATAAAGAACATTTATTTCGTGTTTTAGATGGTCCTATTGGAAAGGCTCTTTTAAAAGATGGAGAAGATTTTTGGCTCAAAGGCCTTGGTTATTACGATTCTGGAAGCCGAAGTTTTTACACACGTGATCGTCCCATCACCACCCCTAAAGATCTTGAAGGTTTAAAGATTAGGGTTCAAGAAAGTGCTTCTGCTTTTGAAATGGTAAAACAACTTGGAGGCTCCCCTACTCCAATTTCATGGGGAGAATTATACACTTCTATTCAGCAAGGCGTGGTGGATGCCGCTGAGAATAATCCCCCAAGTTTTTATCTCTCTAGACATTACGAAGTTTGTAAATATTATAGCATAGATGAACACACCATGATTCCAGATATTCTTTTGGTAAGTACTCACTTGTGGAACCGTTTAAATATCCAAGAACAAGAATGGCTCCAAGCGGCTATTGATCGATCTGTCAAAGACCAAAGGAAATTTTGGACTATTTCTGAAAATACAGCCTTAGAGGCAGTAATAGCAGCGGGAGTAAACGTCAGTTATCCCAAAAAAGAGCCCTTTCAAAAGGCAACTAAGAGCATGTATGAAGAATTCAAAAAAGATTCAGAAATCGCATCTTTAATCAATCAAATTCAAGATGAAAAGAATTAGAACTCAAGTTGACACCTTGGTTGGGAAGGTACTCATACTTATCCTAGGATTGATGGTGATTAATGTATTATGGCAAGTATTTAGTAGGTATTTCACAGACAGCCCAAGCTCTTTTACTGACGAATTAGCAAGGTATTTAATGATGTGGCTTGGAGTTTTAGGAGCAGCGTACGTTTCAGGTAGAGACGAACATGTGGCCATTGATTATTTTGCAAAGAAAAGTGGACCAAAATTAAAAAAAGGGCTCAAAGGTTTCATTTCGTTTAGTCTAATCACCTTTGCTGCTTTAGGATTTGTAATTGGAGGAGGACGTTTGGTTTTCATTACTATGAAATTAAAGCAATACTCTCCTGCACTCCAAATTCCACTTGCCTTAGTTTATCTAATTATTCCAATTAGTGGACTACTCATTATCTTTTATGAAACAACAAAAAGCTCAAAATAAGTCATGGAATTTTTACCCGTCATAATACTCGTTTTAAGTTTTATATTTTTTATCTGTATTGGAACCCCAGTTGCATGGAGCATTGCAATCTCCTCATTATTAACCATCATTGTATCAATACCCTTATTACCGGCAGTCACAACCATTGCTCAAAGAATGGCAACTGCGCTTGACAGTTTTGCATTACTGGCCATTCCATTCTTTATCCTTTCTGGACAATTGATGACACAAGGAGGGATTGCAGATCGTTTGATACGATTTGCCAAAACTATAGTAGGGGCACTTCCAGGAGGATTGGCATTAATTAATATTATTTCTGCAATGCTTATGGGAGCAATTGCTGGATCTGCTATGGCATCGGCATCAGCAATGGGAAGCATCTTAGGACCCGAAATGGAGAAAGAAGGATATGCAAAACAATACGGAGCGGCAGTCAATATAACCTCAGCAACTATTGGACTCATAATTCCTCCAAGCAATGTACTCATCGTTTACTCTCTAGCTAGCGGAGGAGTTTCTATAGCAGCATTATTTTTAGCTGGCTATATCCCAGGAATATTAACAGGTTTATTCCTTATGATTGTAGCAGGAATTTGGGCAAAAAAACATCACTATAAGACGTTCAAGAGAAGCTCTTTAAATGAAATAGCACACTCTTTTCTTATTGCTTTTCCCAGTTTATTATTGCTTGTGATTGTAATTGGTGGAATTGTTGGTGGTCTTTTTACTGCAACTGAAGCCTCTGCAATTGCTGTTCTATATTCTGTTGTCTTAGGCTTTGTCTATAAAGAAATTAAATTCAATGATATCCCAAAGATTTTGTTGGACTCTGCAAAAACAAGTGCAGTAGTCATGCTCCTTATAGCAGCTTCAATGGGAATGTCATGGATTATGTCTTACGAAAACATCCCACAAAACCTGAGTGATTTTTTGTTAAACATTAGCGACAACAAAATAATCATCCTCTTCATAATCAATATTTTACTACTGTTTGTTGGGATCTTCATGGACATTACACCAGCAGTATTGATTTTTACTCCTATTTTTTTGCCTGTGGTAAAAACCTTAGGGATTGATCCTATTCAATTTGGTATCATGATGGTGCTCAATCTGTGTATAGGATTGTGTACTCCGCCAGTGGGCTCTGTACTTTTTGTTGGAATTGGAATTGCAAAAACTAGTATAGAAAAAGTTATACGCCCGCTACTTCCAATGTTTTTTGCAATGATTTTAGCATTGATTCTAATTACGTTTATTCCACAAATCACTTTATGGTTACCGCGTATATTCAATACCATATAAGAGAACTATGTAACCATTATTACAGAAAAAGAAAATTGATTCAATAGTTTTGAAAAAAAATACAATCAAGACATCAAAAATATATAGCATCCTTTTCCTAAAGTGCCCTAGATGCAGAAAGGGTCAAATGTTAGTATCACAGCCCTATGACTTGTCAAAGTTTAATAAAATTAGAGAACACTGTTCGCATTGTGAATTAAAATTCAAAATTGAGCCCAGCTTTTTCTATGGTTCAATGTATGTATCCTATGGCTTAGGAGTGGGGTTGAGTGTTTCTATATATCTCTTTCAACTTCTTTTGGGTCTCCATCTTGGAATGATTCAAGTGTTTTTTCTCATTACTGGACTCTTGATCTTACTGATGCCATACATTAATGCATTATCTAAAGTGCTATGGGCAAATTTATTTTTTCGATATGACCCTACTTTTAAATCCAAGCCTAACAAAATTGATTAATTTTGGGTTTTAAAGTAAAATGTACAAACAAGAAGATCAGAATTCGTTTCAATTTGAAGAAGTAAACCATGAGATAAGCCAACTCATTGAACATTATATATCTGAAAGTAAAAACGGGAACACTCAAGTATTAAAACAACAAAGTCCCGAAAAAATAGCAGAGAAACTTGAAGTAGAGACCCACTTCAAAAAAGGATTTAATTCTGTTACATCAATTAAAGACTTTATTTCAAAATACTTAGAAAACACCAATCACCTCCGGAATCCGAGGTATATGGGACATCAAGTTGCTGTCCCTCAAGATTTGTCTGGAATCCCTGATTGGATTCATGGTACCGTTAATAATCCAAGTTCATTGTATGAGATGGGACCCGCTGGGGCTACCTTAGAGGCTTTTATGATTAATTGGATGTTGTCCAAATTGGGTTGGTTTAAAGGAAATCATTTACAAGATTTTACACTCCACAAAAATAGCGGTAGTGGAATTTTAACCCATGGAGGTTCAATTGCAAACCTTACTGCTTTATCTGCAGCCCGAGCGGCTATTGCACCAGAAGCTTGGACTGAAGGATCTCCTAAAGATTTAGTAGTCATGGGGCCGAGTACAGCCCACTATTCCATTGCCCGAGCAATTTCTATAATGGGTATGGGAAAGAATGCTTTCATCCCAGTTCCTGTTGATGAAAATGAAGTACTAATCACTTCCGCTTTAGAATCAGTATATCAAGAACAATTAAAAAAAGGAAAACGGGTGATGGCGGTAGTTGCCAATGCCTGTGCAACCTCTACAGGTTTATTTGACAACTTAGATGAGGTGGCTAACTTTTGTGAAAAACACAGTTTGTGGTATCATGTAGATGGAGCTCATGGAGCTGTAGCATTGCTATCAGAAAAAGATAAAGAAAGAGTGAGAGGAATAGAACGCGCCGATTCTTTAATTTGGGATGCTCATAAAATGATGCGAGTATCTGCTTTATGTACTGCAGTTCTCTATAAAAATTACACATCTCAAGTCAACACCTTTCAACAGAAAGGAAGTTATGTTTTTCATGAAGGGGATGTCATAGGTATGGATTCTATGCCCTTTACAGTAGAATGTACAAAATCTGCTCTTGGATTTAAACTTTATTGGAGTTTTGCATTGGAGGGTGAAAAAGCCATTTCTGATTTTATTTCAAATAGTTTTCAGCAAGCAAAAGAACTTTATAACTACCTTAGTGAACGTTCAGACTTTCATTGTCCCTACAAACCAGAATCTAATATTTTATGTTTTCAATATCAACCTGAGATATTAACAGATGAACAACAATTAGATTTACGCTATCAACTCATAGAAACTGGAGATTTCTACATAACTTCCTGCGAGGTACAAGGAAAAAGATATTTAAGAACCGTTTTAATGAATCCATTAACTCAAAAGAAAGATTTTATTGCGCTTGCAGAAAAAATTAAAACCATTGCTACTTCTATTATTAAAAGCGCTGTAAAATAAAGAGTTAAAATAACTTTTGTAAGCAACGTATAAAGGAACCAAAATTTTAAATATTGAAATTATGTTAAAAATTATTGAAATATTCATCTCAGCATTAACCAACCAGGGGTTTGGATTATTTTGGGCAGAATTGACCAGTAGGGTCTTGCTGGTGATCATTTTCTTTGTGATGAGTAGTATAATATACTGGGTTTCAAGAAGAGTAGTGCTTGGTCTATTCTATCGTATTTCTAGAAAAACAAAAACTCATTTTGATGACCTTTTGATAAAAAATAAAACGGCAAAACGTCTCGCTTATTTATTTCCAGTATTGTTTTTATATCAGTTTCTTCCTGAAATTTTCTCAAATAATCAAACTGTTTTTGAACTCTTAAAAAACATATTAGAAGCGTTTTCTATTGTAATTATTATCAATTTAATTCGAGCATTACTCAAAACAATCAATGATTATATCAAAACAATTCCCTCTTTTAAAGATAAACCAATAGACAGCTATATTCAGGTGATCATGATTTTCCTTTGGTTTATCGGAGGAATCTTGATATTATCAGTATTGACAGGAAAAGATGTGGGTACATTCCTGACTACTTTGGGAGCTTTATCAGCAGTATTGCTTTTTGTATTCAAAGACACCATACTGGGTTTTGTGGCAAGTGTACAAATTACAGTAAATGATACCGTAAGAATAGGAGATTGGATTACCATGCCCGGAAATAATGCAGACGGAGATGTGATTTCAATCAGTTTATCAGCAGTTCAAATTCAGAATTTTGATAAAACAATTACCTCTATACCTACTTATAAATTGCTTTCAGATGCATTTATCAATTGGAGAGGAATGAGCGATTCTGATGGGAGAAGAATTAAACGTTCGCTCTTGATCAAAATCAGTAGTATCCGTTTTTTAGAAGCTGAAGAACTTGTCGAAATTGAAAAAATTGAACGAATCAAACCCTTTATTGAAAAGAGAAAAGCTGAAATTGAATCGTCTAACCAGAGAGAAAAAAATGACAAAAAACTCCTGATTAACGGCAGAAACTTCACCAACCTTGGTTTGTTTAGAAATTATACAGAAGCCTATTTGAAAGAACATCCAATGGTAAACCCTAATATGACCATCATGTGTCGTCAACTTTCTCCAACCGCTCAGGGGATTCCTTTAGAAGTCTATGTGTTTAGTGTGGACAAAGATTGGAAAAATTACGAGCATATTGCTGCAGATATTTTTGACCATCTCCTTGCTGCAACTAAATACTTCAATCTGGAATGCTTTGAATTATCACCTAATTTTATTTCAAAAACTTAAGTAGTTTAACTTCATAAAAAAAGGCTGTTTTTTCCAAAAACAGCCTTTTTAATTTTATAACAATTCTTAATTAATTTATGCCTTGACCATTGATATATGGAGCTCCTGCCGCTTTCAGGGCATCTTCTATTGGACCAAAAGAAGCATCAACGGCCGTTACTTTTCCTTTGATGTTTGCCAGCATTTTTTTAGCAATAGCAAAACTCTTTTTATGAACAGCTGTTGGACCATAACTGTTTTCCATACCATTCATTGCATTGTATAAATAGTTCTGCATTCCTGCTGGATTCCGCTCACCAATTTCACTTCTGGAAGGACTTCCAGAAAGCATTCTTTTTATTGCATCAATTTCTTTAGCTATAGCAGCCAATTGAGCCTCGGTAGCTCCTGGAGTGATATTTGTCCTTGACAAAGCTACTTTTAAAGCCTTATGCTTGTTTGTACTCTGATTAAGTACATCTTGAACAGCATTGATCTCTTTCAGTAAACTCGTAAGAGCTACCCGAAAAGAATCGTAATCCTCATAGCTAGCACCTTTCAACACTCCTTCTCTAATTGGCTTTACTTCAAATGATACTGGACCATCAAGTGGAGTAATCACCCCTTCTTTTTCAAGATGGAGTGAGGCAGAGTAATTCCCTGGAATAGCCAAAGCCCCTCCTCCTCTGTAACGCCTTCTTGAAGAACCATTACTAGAAATTGCAAAAGGATTAAAATGAGTTAAATCCCAAGCTATTCGGTGACTTCCTTTACTCGCTTTTTGTGCAACTTTATTTATGATATTTCCACTTTCATCTTCTATTGTTAAGATCACTTGAGCAGCAGATTCCTTTGCTTCATCATCAAGCGCATCCCAACCTGGAAAGGGAATATTCTCTTTCTTAAGTTTCTTCTCACTACTAACTCTCAATTGCTTTTGAGTCTTATACTCTTTCGATAAATGATACGTAAATACTGCTCCGTATTCAGGATTTTTTGCAAAATAATAATCCGCACCTGTATTTCCTGTATTACTTCTGGGTACAAACCATTTTGCAGGACGGGGCGAAAATAATTTTCCTTCTTGACTTAAATTACTTTCTGTGAATTCACGAAGTGCAGAATAATCATCTAATACAAAAAACCCTCTACCAAATGATGCAGCAACCAAATCATTTTCACGCTTCTGGATTGTTAAATCCCGAATAGAAATTGTTGGTGTTCCTGGAAGTTTTTGCCAAGAGTTTCCGCCATTTAAGGAAGTATAAACTCCATATTCTGTAGCTGCAAAAAGTAAATTTTTCTTTACTGGATCTTGAACCATTCTCCAAATTAGAGTACGTTTTGGAATTGTATTAGAAATTGACTTCCAAGTCAATCCTTTATCTGTACTCTTAAACAAATAAGGGTTAAAATCTCCTTCCTTATGATTGTCCAATGCTACATAGACTGTATTGACATCAAACAAATCTGCCTTAATATCATTGACAAAAGAACGAGCAGGTAGTCCTAAGGCAGTTACTGGTATTGCACGCCATGTATCTCCACCGTTTTCTGAAACTTGAATAAAACCATCGTCAGTTCCAGCGTATAATAATCCTTCTTGAATTGGAGATTCTGCTAAAGAAGTAATGGTATTATAATTAGACATAGCTCCTACATCCCAAGCATTATCCCAACTTTGTTGGCGTCCCATGATCGGCAAAGTAATTCTATCTTCATTTCTAGTTAAGTCACCCGAAATAGCTTCCCAATCATCTCCTCTACTTTCTGATTTCCAAACACGATAGGAGGCAAAGTACAAACGAGCTGGATTGTGAGGACTCACTAAGATGGGTGCATCCCAATTGAAACGTTCATGTGGCTCTCCTGCTCCTGCTTGAGGCTGGATAGAAACCTGTTCTCCTGTAGTTAAGTCAATTCTATGCAATCCACCCTGTTGAGTTTCAGCATAGATAATGTCATTGTATACAGGATCTGTAGCTGACTGGTGTCCATCTGCAAATAAGGTTTTGTACCAATGCTTATTGGCAATTCCTTCTCGCTCATCAGTTGCAGAGGGTCCACCTGCTGAACCGTTGTCTTGTGTACCTCCAAAAATATGGTAAAAAGGTGCTGCATTATTTACAGCTACTTTATAAAATTGAGTAAGAGGCAAATTCTTTATATACCTCCATGTTTTAGCAGAATCAAAACTCTCATAGATTCCCGCATCTGTTCCTAACATGATATAGTTAGGATCGTCTTTTTTAAATACGATTGCATGATTATCTGAATGTTTTGCACGCTCAGGTAATTGGTTAAATGTCTTCCCTCCATCGGCTGAAGTCAACACCCTTACATTCATTAAATACAACCGATCAAATTCATGTGGACTTGCATATAATTCTTGATAATAATGAGGTCCAGTCCCACCAGAAACTGTATCTGACATTTTAGTCCATGATTCTCCCCGATTTGTAGAACGATAAACAGCTCCTGTGGTTCGATCCAATTCTATTGCAGCATAAACAACGTCGGGCTGCTGTGGAGATAGTGTAATTCCGATTTTCCCCATATTTGATGAGGGTAGCCCACCACTTAGTTTTTTCCAAGTAACACCTCCGTCATCAGATCGATGGATTCCCGATCCTGGTCCTCCTCCCATTAAAGCTGCCACTGTTCGATGTCTGTCCCAAGTGGCTGCATACAGAATTTGAGGATTTCTTGGGTCTAGCATAATATCAGTTACACCCGTCCATTCATTATTCCCCAATACTTGTTTCCAGCTTTTTCCTCCATTAGTTGTTTTATACAATCCTCTTTCGCCCCCTTTACTCCAAAGTGGTCCTTGAACCGCTACCCAAACAACATCAGAATTGTCTGGATGAACAATGATTTCTGAAATGTGCTCAGAGTTTTTTAAACCCATGTTCTTCCATGTTTTTCCATCATCAGTACTCTTAAAAATACCGTCACCGTATGCAACATGACGTCCACCAACGTTCTCTCCAGAACCAACCCATACCGTAGAGGGATTACTTGGGTCTAGAGTAATACAACCTGTTGAGTAGGTGGATTGATCATCAAAAATGGGATTCCAAGTGGTTCCTGCATTTTCAGTTTTCCATACTCCACCAGAGCCGACTGCTACATACCAAACATTATCGTTTTCTGGATGAAAAACAATATCAGCAATTCTCCCAGACAAAAAAGCAGGACCCACATTCCTGAACTTAAAGGCATCTAAGGAAACTTCTTTTGCTTTTTGTTTCTGATTTTTCTGTTTACGTTGTGCTTCTATTCCCTGGAAGGGAAAAAATAACAAGGCACATAAAGTTGACATCAATAAAGACTTCATTTGATAAATTTTATATTAAAAGAAACAATTTACACTTTTATTTATTTTGATCTTTTAATCTTTCTCATCTTTTTTTTAGAACTTGGATTTTTAATATCTATAAAATGAAATACTTTAAAGCCTTCTTATTATTATTATTTGTTCATATTGGATTCATTAGTTCAGCTCAAAAATCCAAAAGTGGAAATGAATTAAAATCCATTGATTCTTTGACACAAAAGATGCAAAAAAAAGTAGGATTAATCACCTCCTATCACAAGGAAGATAAAATCTACTTCGAATTATCAGATTCACTTTTAGAAAAGGACTTGCTAATGGTAACGCGTTTTGTAAAATTACCTTCAAACTATCAAGCATATATTAATGCTGGTTCTAAGACAAGTCAACAACTCATTCATTTCAAGAAAAAAGGGAAACGAATTTTATTGACACAAGAAAGTTTTGTGAACGTAGCGGCAGAAGAAGATCCTATTTCTTTAAGTGTAAAATCAAATAATTTCCCTCCAATATTGGCAGCATTTACCATTAAAAACACAGAGGAAGATCGATATTTAATTGATGTAAGCAGTTACTTTAACGATGATTCTCCTGGGTTTAATATTATTCGAAAAAGCATAAAAAAAGAATACAGCATGGGAAGCAATGACAGTAAAAGAAGTTTTGTGGATTCTGTAAAAAGCTTTCCAGAAAATATTGAGATAAGACATACGCTAACCTATAGCTTAAGTAATCCTCCAAGAGGTAACTATACCAATACAATGAGTTTTCAAGTCAACCATTCTATTATTGCATTACCAGAAACTCCAATGCAAGTTCGCTATGCTGATAAGCGCGTAGGTTGGTTTAATTTAAAAAAATACAATTATAGTTCGGATGCATTAAAATCAGACGACATTAAAGTCATCCGAAGATGGAGATTGGAACCCTCCGATCTAGACGCCTATAATCGTGGTGAGTTAGTTGAGCCTATCAAACCAATTGTATACTATCTTGATCCTGCAACACCTCTAAAGTGGAGACCCTATTTCAAAAAAGGGATTGAAGACTGGGCAGCTGTTTTTGAAAAAGCAGGTTTTAAAAATGCTATCCTTGCGAAAGATCCACCTAGCAAGGAAGAAGATCCTAATTTTAGTCCTGAAGACATTCGATACTCTACAGTACGTTATGTGGCGACTACAACCCGAAATGCCACTGGACCTAGCGTTTCTGATCCCAGAAGTGGTGAGATCATCGAAAGTGATATCATTTGGTATCACAATCACCTGCGGTCCTACAGAAATAGATATTTGTTAGAAACAGGAGCTGCAAATCCGAAAGCGAGAAGCTTGGACACACCAGAGGAAGAAATAGGAGAAATGATGCGACGTGTAATTTCCCATGAAATTGGTCATGCTATCGGTTTACCACACAATATGAAAGCCAGTTCAGCTTATCCCGTAGATTCCCTCCGATCTGGAAGTTTTACCCAAAAAATGGGGATTGCCACCACCATTATGGACTATGCTCGATTCAATTATATCGCACAACCCGGAGATGAAAATATTCGTTTTGTACGTCAGTTAGGACCATATGATGATTATGCAATCGAATGGGGTTATCGCTATTTTTCCAATCAAACTCCAGAAAGTGAGAAAGATCTTTTAAATAATATGGTAGATCAAAAAAGCATGAATCCTATGTATATGTTTGGCTCGGGGGGAAATGATCCTGACACTCAAACTGAAAATATTGGAGATGATCCAATTAAAGCAAGCGAGTATGGATTGAAAAATTTAAAAATTGTTGCAAAAAATCTCGATAATTGGACTACCAAGCAAGGGCAATCATATGATGATTTAAATGAACTTTACAATGAAATGATTGGAGTATACAGAAGATATATTTATCATGTAATTCGTATGGTAGGGGGAGTTAATGAAACACTTCTAAACAAAGGCCAGGAAAACATCCCGTTTAAAAATGTAAGTGATCAAGAGCAAAGAGAAGCTTTAGCTTTTTTAGATTTCCATTTATGGTCTACTCAAAACTGGCTATTACAAAAATCCTTGATTTCAAAAATCAAGGAGGAAGGTGCACTCAAACTAATTCAGAATTTACAATACAGTGCGTTGAACAGAATATTAAGTGTTAAAAACTTAAATCGAATCTTATCTTCACACACTACACTTATTGGGCAAGGTTTACATCCTGATGAAATTTTAGATCATTTCTTTTTTCAACTTATAGTGAAACCTTCTTCAATAGATGACTCTTTCAAAACACTTCAAATACGTTTTGCTGAACGCATCCTTGAACTTTCTGAAGAAAAAGATTTAAACCCAAGGATAAAGACAAGTCTTGAAGCCTTTAAAAAAGAGATGTATAGAATTGCTAAGAAGAGAAGTAAATCAGGGACAGTTGCGGAGAAAAATCATTATACCTACCTAAAAAAACTTTGTTCAATGTAAAGCTTGAGAATAAATTTTTAAAAAATACAGTTCAATTGCAACCTTTTGCTAAGAAGGCACGTCTATTATAAGAGAAACGAAAAAACACCAATTGAAAGTAAGGCCCTTATATCCTGATGAAGTTAAACTGATAGAGCAATCTAGATCCAACAATAGGAGAGCTCAAAAGCAGTTATACGACAAATATGCGCCCAAAATGCTGAGTGTATGTCGTTATTATGTCAAAGATATTCATCATGCTGAAGACCTTCTTATGCAAGGATTCTTCAAGGCATTTACACATTTACATCAATTTGGAAGAACAGATAATTTTGAAGGTTGGTTAAGAAAAATAATGGTGCGTGAAGCCTTGAGTTTTTTGAGAAAAAAAAATAGCCTCATCTTCAGCGATGAAGATTATATTTTCAAAGATCTCTCAACTCCTGCTGCTGCTGAACTCACTGTTGAACACATTCAGAATCTAATTGATCAACTCCCAGAAAATCAAAAAGTTGTTTTTATTCTTTATGCTATTGAAGGATACTCACACAAAGAGATTTCTAAAGAATTGAAAATACCTGTAGGAACTTCAAAATCATACCTCTCAAGAGGAAGGAATAGTTTGCAAGAACAAATCAAAATATCTCATTCAAATAAAAATGAAAGCATCTAAAACTGAACAGCATTTTAAAGCCACATTGGAAAATCGAAGGATAACTCCTTCTTCTAAAACCTGGGAGCAATTGGATGAAAATCTAACTCATAAAAAAGGATCAAAACTTTTTTACATTCAAACTGCAGCTGTAGTTTTGATCTTAATCGGGTGTGTTGCCTTTTTTATTCAATTCTCATCAAACACTCTTCAATCTATTCCACTTGATGAAAAAGTAGTGTTTGAAAAAACTCAACCCATCCAACCTGTAGCAACCCCACCCTCGATTACCAAAGAAATAATAACTGATCCTTTTCCCAAACAATTTGTTTTAAACCCTCCCACAAAGAGAAAATTAGTACCGTTTGAACAACAATTTAAGCAAGCTATAGTAGTTACTGATTTTTCAAAAATCAAATTACCTGAAATTATAATTAAAAACCCTGAATTTGCTCTGCCAAATGACAGTCTCATTGACTTGGAAGCTGATCAATTGATCATGATGGCTATGGCCGTTTTAAGAAAAAATAAAAGTGAAACTGCACGTCAAAAAGAACAGGCTTTAACCCTCCTACTCGAAATTGAAGATGAATTAATCTCAGAAACTTTTCTTAAAAATCGAGTTTTTGATATCCTGAAAAGCAGCTATTCAAAAGTAAAAGTTGCCGCAAACGAATCTAACACTACAAACCCAAAACAGTAAGCTCATGAAAATGTCATATAATTCAACTCTTAAATCACTCTACGTATTCACAATTCTGTTCGCTACGATGGGTCAAATTCATTCTCAAAATTATTCATCTGATCCGTTTATAAATTCGAATACCATAGAGGTTAACGATTTCAGTACTCTTAAAGTGTATTCTGGAATCAATGTAAATCTTATTCCATCTGACGAAAATAAACTTGAAATCTTTGGAGATCGGTATGGAGGTATCATCGCAAAAGAGAAAGGAAATACTTTAAAAATAAGAATGCGTCTCAGTGAACTCATTCACTACAACAATGCTTATGTCGATTTATATTACAAACAGCCCCTGAATAGCATAAAGTTACACCAAGGAGCCAGTGTGCAATCAAAACGAGCACTAAAGAATAATAAAATGATTATCAAAGTACATGAAGGCGCCTCATTCATTGGAGAAATAAACGCTATGTATTTATATAGTAAAGTCAGAACAGGTGGATTGTTGTCGATTTACGGAAAGGTAAAAGAACACCATTTGAAAGTAAGTACAGGCGGAATTTGTGAGGCAGAAGACCTGATTACTGAGCACTCAAGCGTTAAAATATTTGCAGGAGGAAATGCTGACATCTACTCTGAAAACTGGATTGATGCTAAAGTATCTATGGGAGGAGAAATTAGAATTATTGGAAACCCTAAAAAAGTTTATGCTCGCAGAACAATTGCAGGAGAAATATACAATGGAAACTCCTTTTCCAGAAGAGGAAAAAAACATTACCGATATAGAACCAATAGAAATTACAACTAAACTTTTTAGAACCTTATAATTAAGCCATGAAAATGATCAAGCCACTTTTTGTATTCTTTTTTTTCTTTACCCTTACTCTCTGTTCTGCTCAAGAAGCAAGAAACCAGTATTTGAAAGAGCGTTTAAATAAAGAGAAAGCATCTATCATAGAAAAAGAACGCGAACAACTCAAATTACGAATCAAGGATATTAACACTCAATTACTCACTGAAAAAATAACCCCTTTTGAAGCTGATAGTCTTAAATTACTTTATGCAGAACAAACGGCTAGAGAAATTGAAGACCAATATTTAATTAAAGAAACTGAACTCTATCAAGAAGAGAAAAGGCCCAATTTTGAAACCCAGAAAGTGAATGAAAATAGTCCTAAAGTGTCTTCCAAAGAAAGAAAAAGACAAAGTCATTATTTACAAAATGATCTTGTATTTGCCGCTGGCTTAAATCAACTCTATAATGAAAATACATCTCTGGAGGACACTCCCTATGAGTTTATAAAATCTTGGTTTGCAGAAGTAGGATGGTCTTGGAAAACCAATTTAATCCCCTACACTAGCTTGATTAATCTGAGGTATGGATTTTCATTTCAAATTAACTCCCTTAGTCCAAAAAACAATCAAGTGTTTTTTGATAATAACGGGCAAGTTGAATTGGAACCCTTTGATGTTCAATTAAAACGGAATAAATTGATTTACAGTAATCTTGTCTTTCCAGTACATCTAGAATTGGGCTCAAGAAAGAGACATTTCAGGAATCTAAATCAAAATGGAAATTACATCAACAACTCCTACAACAGTAATGCAATCGTCATTGGTGCAGGATTCTATGGCGGATTTAATATTCAAAGTTCTTTAAAATTAAAAGGTCCAGAAATAAAAGAAAAAGTTGACCCTGGTTTAAATTTCAACGATCTTATTTACGGAATAAGCGGATATGTTTCTTTACCCAAACTTTTTACTTTATATGGAAAAGTAGATTTAGCTCCTCTTTTCAAAGACCAAACCTACCTGCAACAAAATATATCCTTAGGGTTCCGTTTTGACATCAATTAAAAATAGCATCTATCACTTCAAAGGCAGCTTCAGCCATGCGGTTGCCTTTATGATCTAACAAAGGATTAATTTCACAAACTTCAAGAGCGATAACTTTTTCAGTTGCTTGAATTCCTTTGATTATTCTTACAACCTCATCCACGTCAAATCCCTTGGAAACCGGAGTCCCGGTTCCATAAGAGATTAGGTCGCAGTCTAAAGCATCCACATCAAAGGTGATATAGATCACATCTACTTCAGACAACTTCTCAATAGCTTCCTTGATACACATCTCAAAACCACGATGTCGCATTTCATGTACCTTATAATTTTTGATTTTACAGCGTTCTATAATATCATCTTCTTGAGATTCAGTATCACGAACACCAAAATAAATCAAATGTTCTGGCTTTAAAATTGGAGTAACCGATCCCATATTTTTCATTTGCTCCCAATCCGCTCGTGTTTCAGCACTAACAAGGTTTATTTCTTGATTAATATTATCGTGTCCCAATGCAGCTGCTAGTGGCATCCCATGGACATTTCCCGAAGGAGAACTGAAAGGCGTATGCAAATCAGCATGGGCGTCAATCCAAACCACACCTAAAGTCTGCTCTGGAAAGGCACTCTTAATCCCCGCTAATGATCCCAAAGCTGAAGAATGATCTCCAGATAGAATTAAAGGGAACTTTGCCTCTAAAAGAGTGGCTTTAGTAGCTGATTTCAAACGCTCACATTGTGTGGTAACAAAATTGATTCTCTTGGCTGTTGTATTTTTTACCTTATTGTAAACTGTCTCATTATGAGTTGGGATATCTATAAATGGATGGCGATTAAAAAAATCATGTTCCTGATTTATGGCTGCAATTTCTAATGCATCTATACCCATGTCAGACCCTCGAGTTCCTGCTCCAATGTCTGATCTGTTTTTAAGGATTTTAATTGCGTTCATAAAAAGTTAGATTAAGTTCAAAAAATACATTCAAATTTAAAACTTATTGCCAATTCCATTTTTTATATTTGGCAAAAATATTTCTATATGTCTTTTTCTGATTTATATACCCCTGGATTTAAATCTCGTAATCGAGATCATTTTGCTGCAATTGTTAGAATCGCTCTTGCCGATGGCGTTATTTCTTCCGAAGAAGAAGCTTTTATTAATCGTACTGCGATTAATTTAGAAATCGAAGATAACGAAGTAGCAGAGATCAAAGCCAATATCGACAATTATCCTATCAATCCTCCTGCCACAGAACAAAGTCGGTTAGAACGCTTGTTTGACTTAACACGTATGGTTGTTGCAGATCATATTGCTGATGATGCAGAAAAGAAACTCATGCACCGTCTTATAATTGGTTTAGGTTTTCCTTCTGACAACACAACTGAAATCATTGAAAAATCAATCAGTGAAATTAATAAAGGCAGTGACGAGGACGAATTTGTCGCTTCTTTTCTTTAATGCTTAGGATTAGTCATTTTTCCTTTTAACACAATGGCTTCCCCTACAAGGGCAATACCACTATTGAATACTACCAAAGCAGCTGTGCCCCAATAAAACCAATTAAAATCATTATTGAACTTGTATATAATGGCCTCCCCCAATAATGAGAGTCCAAATCCAAGAAGTAAAAGTCCTGTTACTGAATATATCCACCACTTCTTTTTCATTTACTTAAGTTTTAATTTTTCACCAAAACATATACTCATTATCAATGGATTAAAACCAACGAAAATGAATGCTGTCTTTGATAAAAGTACTGTTTTATTTAGTTTGGAATAAATTCAGTTAAGGTATATCCAATCTCTTCATCGGCAAGCATTTCACTAATATCATAAAAGATATAGGTTGGAAAACCGTAAGTTGGGTCAAATTCTAATGTTTCAACCACCGGATTTTCCGCTTGTTTAGTTTTGATATAATCAAAAAATTCATCAATAGTCATATAGGTTTCGTACTCCAATTCTTCGTATGCAATTCCATTTACAGATTGGATTTGATTGTTTCTAACCACTATAGATTTGGGAAGAGTATAGTCAACAATACAGAAACAGGAGATTTGTAAGGTAAACTCATAGTCGGTAATCTTTTGCTTCTTCCACTTCTCTTCTTGCTTTAGAACGTTATCATCTTGGGCTAATTCTGTATTTTCTGTACAGGAGAGTAGGACATTAAAAAGAAATGCGAAAGCTAAAAAATGGGGTTTCATAATTTTTTATTTTAAAGGTTAATCTTAAGAACTAGGCGTTGTTTTTTCCATAAAGTACTTTGGATTTAAAATACGAGGCTATCCCTAAAACTAAAATGAACGCAGCCGCATAATAAATAAAGATAGGAGTAATTATCTTATCTCCGCTCGCATAAGAATGCAAGCCTACTAGGTAGAAATTAACTCCAAAATATGTCATTAAAATACTCGCAAAAGCAACTACACTCATTAAATTAAATATCCATGCTCCACGTAATCCAGGAATGAGGCGCATATGAATAACAAAAGCATAGACCATGATGCTAATTAAAGCCCATGTTTCTTTTGGGTCCCAACCCCAATATCGCCCCCAACTTTCGTTCGCCCACATCCCTCCGAGAAAATTTCCGATGGTAAGCATGATTAAACCCACCGTGATCGCAAGTTCATTGATGATGGTTAGTTCTTTTATCTGTAATTTTATTTTCTGTTTGTTCTTTTTATTTGCCACTAACATGAGTAAAAGTGAAACACCTCCAATGATCATTCCTAAAGCAAAAGGACCATAACTCCCCACAATCACCGCAACGTGAATCATTAACCAATAGCTATCAAGCACTGGCACCAAATTTGCAATGGCTGGATCCATCCAATTCCAATGTGCAATCATTAAAATCATTCCAGCAACAAAAGCTGTTGATGCCATCGTTAAGGCGGACTTTCGACCAAAAGCCAAACCAAAAAACTGGGTCGCCCAGGCTACATAAATCATCGATTCATATGCGTCACTCCATGGAGCATGACCGGAAATATACCATCTTGCGATCAAACCTCCTGTATGCAATACAAAGAGCAGTACCAATATCACTTTAAAACTATTTACAAGAATAGAAATGAATTTGTTGGATTTAAAAATTTGTATGATTAATACAATAAAAAACAGCGTTCCAACATAGATATACCAACTGTATAGTTTTTTGAATATGTCGTATTTATTGTAGGTGATTTCTGCTTTTATACGATCCTCGGAGGGCAATACAGCACTTCCAAACTTCTCTTGAAACCCATGAATACTCTCCAATAGGTTAGTTGCTTGATCATAGTCATTGTCTTGTTGTGCCAATCGCAAGGATTGAAAATACAACGGTAATATATTTCTCACGTATAGAGAATCTTTTCCAGTAAAATTAGCATCATTGAGCTCTGGAAAGGAAACCCATTTGTTATTCTCATCATTTGGCAAAGGAAATATTCGCATGATCTTTCCCTCTAAAGCAGAATACAAAAGATTGACTCTTCGATCGAGTTCAATAAAATCCTTTTGGAATTGATTGGGTACCGAAGCACGATAAGCTGCTTCAAGTTGAGAAGCAAGTTTGTAGTTGCCTTGATTATCAAAAAAGGAAAGCAAAGGAGCATATTTCGCTTTTATGCCTTGACCTGTCAGTTTACGTAAACTATCATTTCCGCGTTTTAAATAAATCATGGGCACATTATACCATACTGCTGGATTATTCATAATCGACAACAGTACTTGATCTGAATTCAATCCTTTGTAAGTATCACTTTTACTGACTTTACGTAACAATTCAGAAGAAAATGTATTGGCAGGTTTCATTCGTCCACCTGCATCTTGAATAATGAGTTGTCCAAATTTTTCGGCATGCTCAACAGAAAATGCATCTGCTTCGATAATAGAATCAAAATCAATTGCACTTTTCTGCTCATGGGCGTGATCTTGTGCATTCAATGGAATTCCATAAAAACCAAACAGAGCAATAAGTACCGTAAGTGATTTCTTCTTGATATTAATTTTTTCTAAGGAATTTGATAAATCTTTAAAACGTGTTTTTCCAATAAAGAATATTCCTATCATACTTAAATATAGCAACATATAGCCTGCATAGGTAATATACGTTCCCCATTGATCATGATTTACAGAAAGAATAGTCCCTTTCTCATCGGGATTAAAAGATGCTTGAAAAAAGCGATATCCACGATGATCCAAAACATGGTTCATATAAATATCATAATCAAAAGGAGTTTGGTCTTCTACTGTAACCTTACTCATAAAAGAGGAATAGCTCTTTTCAGTGCCGGGATATTTTTCGGCAATAAAGTCATTTAATTTAATTGCAAATGGAAGTTCTAAGGGTAAGGAGCCAAATTGTAAATAAAAATCTAATCCTCCAAGACTCACTTTTTTTGGATCATTAGTTGAACCTTTTCCTCCCAATAATGTTATGATCTCCGTTTCCCCTTTAGATCCAATTTCTAATCGCAATGCATTTTGAATTGCCTCTACGGGCTCCTCAGATTTCACGATATCAAACTTCCCTCTCAAGGCAGGTTCGGGAATCACAAATTGAAAATTAGGCAATGTATACAAGGATCTTAATTGCAAAGGCACCTCGGTATCTGCTTCGATAGTTCCTTGAAACTGATCTGCCATTCTCATAAACTGTCCTGAAAAAGGAGAGTTAATCGTATAAACGCCACCTTCTAATTGAATGTTTATAGCACCTTCTTGTGGACGATTGAGTGTAAATAAAATATTGTGAATATTGGCAATATCCCCTTCTTTCAAATAATGGTCATGCCGATTTCCATCTCCGGCTTCTACAATTTTCAAATAACGTTCTCCTGTTTCGTCAAGGACTAAACCTTCAGTAGCATTTTCTAAAAAATCGACATACGAAATACTAAACTCTTGTCCATTAAAATCATTATCCCAACGGAACGTATTGTCAACATGCTCAGAGAGAAGCAAGTCACTTTCTAATTTTTTTCTTCTTGGCTCACCATTGATTTCTCCGTCAATAAAAACAGTGAGATATGTTTTTTCTGATAAAAATTGACTCTCTGAAGCTCCTTCTCTGATAGGCATCATTCCTTCATATCCGATATATCGAGTGACAAAAGCTCCCAAAAGAATTAATAAAAAAGAAAGGTGAATCATCAATACCGCCCACTTTTCTTTTCTCAACAATCGATATTTGAAAATATTTCCAATGAAATTAATGGCCATAAAAACCATAATGACCTCAAACCACCAGGCGTTGTAAATCCAAATTTTAGCAGTGTCTGTACTGTACCAACTTTCAATAAAAGTTCCAAAAGCCATAGCTGTTGGGTACAGGATAAAAAGGAGTGCGGTAAGGCGGGTTGAAAAAAGAATTTTAAACAGTTGGTCTCTCATCTAAATCAGCTTCATTAACGAAACAAAGATACGGTTTGTGAACTAAAATAGCACCCCCTTTTTTTGATTAAAATGTCACATTAATTACCAATAAAATGAGCTCAATTAACATCCCATAAACAAAAAAACTAAAGGTAACTTTTCGAGGCATTTGGCTCAATACAGCCGCAAGATATGCCATAGCTGCGGCTACACTTAGCGTAAGTTGAATAAAGTTAAGTGTTCCTAATCCTGATTTGGTAAGATAATAAGCAACAAAGGATCCGGTGCAAGCCAATATTATAATCGCAGCAGGTATAAGAACATAAAATTTGCTGAGGTAAAAACGCTCTAAGGTGTCGTATAATTTCATAAAGTAAGATTTGGTAGTTTAAAGTTAAACTTTTAAATGCTAACTTTTGGGTCGGGCTTCAAAAAGTTTTAGGTAGAGATGGCTTCCCATTTTCCTTGCTCGGTTTTTAGCTACTTGAACACGCTCACCTTCAAAAAGAAAATCAAGTGTTTCAAACCAATAATTTAGCCATACCCCAAAATGATTTGCACTTACTGTGTGATTTGTTTGAGCATCAACTTCAACATGCTTTTTCAATGGATTTCCTTTAAACTTGGCAACAAAAAACAATTGTGTTTCCCAAAAGTCAGTAAGATGTTCCAAATGCTCTGGCCAATTTTTAATTGCGGCATTAAAAATGGGGCCTAACAACTCATCGCTTCTAATTTTCTCGTAAAATTGAATCACTAAAATATTGACGTCCAATCGGTTTTCTATGTCTTTTTTGGGGGGCATAATTCTAATTTTTAGGGCTAATTACTTTCCAAAGCTATTACAAATAGGTGCAACTTGGTATTCTCAGATTGAAATTAACATATAAAAAATTGAGAAATTACACCTTACTTTCTCCAACCTCAACTAGGTTTAGTATTTTTACATGCAGACAATGAAAATTATATTACTAGGTGCTGGAAAACTGGGAAAACAACTGTATCGAGCTTTTGTTAGTTCCCCTGAAATTGATTTTGTTCAATGGTATGATCGATCTGCCAAAACTAAAGTAAGTGCTGATGGAATCCCAATAACCTCTTCCCTTGCTGATATCCAAGAGGCCGACCTATATCTTTTAGCTGTGAGTGATGATGCTATCTCTGAAGTGGCAGTCAAATTACCGCACACCTCCTTTGTGGCTCATACTGCGGGTGGAGTTCCTATAAATGACATTCCTCAAAAAAGAAAAGGAGTCTTTTATCCCCTCCAAAGTTTTAGTAACAATCAAAAAATTGATTTTTCAACAATTCCTTTTGGCATAGAAGCTTCAAACCCAGAAGATCAGGAACTCTTAATACAACTTGTCTCTTTGCTGGGAGCCTCATGTCAGCTCCTCTCTTCTAGTCAAAGAGAGACCCTTCACCTTGCTGCTGTTTTGGTCAATAATTTCACCAATCATCTACTCACACAAGCTGCAGCTTTGTGTACATCACAAAAGTTACCCTTTGAACTTTTACAACCTTTACTTTTGGAAACAGTTCAAAAACAAGAAAAATTAACCCCTCGTCAGGCACAAACAGGACCTGCATTGAGAAAGGATCAAAAAACAATTAACAGGCATCTAAAGCTTATAGAAAACGAAGACTTAGAGAAAATCTATAAAACTCTAACCGCTTCCATCCAAAAATTTTATGAAAATGAAAAACTATAAAAACCTACTCCCAAACATCAAGACTTTCATTTTTGATGTGGACGGAGTCCTTACTGACGGTAAAATCTTAATTACTAATGAAGGAGAACTTCTTCGTGCATTTGACACTAAAGACGGTTATGCCATGAAATGTGCTTTAGTTCAAGGATACAAAATAGTGATCATTACTGGAGGAAGAAATAAAGGAGTAGAAGAACGTTTCAAAGAGTTGGGTGTTTTTGATATTTATATGGGAGCTCATCATAAAACTGAAGCGTACCAAGATCTTTTGGACAATTATGACTTAGATCCAGAAACCATTCTTTACCTTGGTGATGATGTCCCAGATATTCCCGTAATGGAAAAAGTAGGATTGGGTTGTTGTCCTGCCGATGCCGTATCAGACGTAAAAGCCATGGCGGATTATGTTTCACATAAAAATGGCGGAGAAGGCTGTGTGAGGGAAATTATAGAGCAAGTGCTTCGTGTTCAAGGAAAATGGCGTCTGGATTTAGGAGCAGGAAAAGCATAATATGGAAACTAAAGGACTTAATATTATACTCGCCTCAGGCTCACCAAGAAGGCAACGTTTTTTTGAAGAAATGGGCATTCCTTTTTCAATAAAGGTAATTCCTGTTGTAGAAGAATTTCCAGGCAACCTAAAAGGAGCCGAAATTGCTCAGTATATAGTAAAACAAAAAGCAGCACCCTTTCAAGATCTTGTGAAAGATAATGAACTCATCATTACAGCAGACACCATTGTTTGGAACAAAAACCAATGCTTGGGGAAGCCTGTGGATGCAAAGAATGCTATGCAACTCCTTTTATCTCTTTCCAATACAACACATCAGGTAATCACTGCTGTGGGGTTTTTACAAAAACACAAATGGGAATGCATACACGAAATCTCTGAAGTAACTTTTGGACCTCTTTCAGAAATAGATATACAAAACTATATTGAAACAGGCTCACCTATGGATAAAGCGGGAGCCTACGGAATTCAAGACTCGTTTGGAACCTTAAATATCAGATCCATTTCAGGGAGTTACACTAATATTATTGGTCTCCCCGTAACTCAAGTTTTAGAAAAAATCAAAGAAATCATTCAAGTACAATAACCCCAAAAACAATTAAATTATGAAGTACTCTTTTATATTTATCCTACTCTTTACCTTGGGATGTCACTCCCAGAAAAAAGTTAAAACTAAACCACAATTTACACTCTCCCAAGACTTTAAAAACTACTGGTTTGATGGAACTGCTGAGCTAAGCAGTTACCAATTAACACAGTCCCGTTATGGAGAACCCAGAGAGGGTAAAGCTGTGTTAATATATGTAACCGAAGATTTTCTAAACAAAGAACAGGTAAAAGCCAATCGTAAATCCAAAGTTTCTCAAACTGTGTTAAAACTAAATCGAACTAAAAAATTCAATACGGGAATCTATCCCTATTCTATTATGACAAGTTTGTTTACTCGTTTAGGTCAAAAAAAGCCTTTAGCAAAGATTACCACTTCTGTTCAAGAATGGTGTGGACAAGCCTATACCCAATTAAATCGGAGAGAAACATTACAAATCTCAAGTCATTCCTATTTTGAAGGAGAAGCAGATCAGGAATTAAAGCTTGAAGATGTTCTTACTGAAGATGAAATCTGGAATTGGATTCGAACTCAGCCTGATCAACTACCGATTGGAGAATTCAAACTCCTCCCATCATTTGAATTTATAAGACTAAAACACAAACCCATCAAACCTTATAATGCTATAGGAAAACTAGAAAAAGGAACCGAGTATGACACCTACCAACTCGTCTATCCTGAGTTAGATCGCCAACTTTCGATTTCTTTTTCCAAAGAAAGTCCACAACTCATTTTAGGTTGGGAAGAAAGGGATCTCAAAAATCCAGACCAAATCACTACGGCCAAAAGAATTAAAACTCTTAAATTACCCTATTGGAAATTAAACCATTTAGGAGACGAACGTTTTCGAGATTCATTAGGTTTAAACTAAATACAATGAAAAAAGCTACCTTTCTATTCTTAACCTTCCTACTTCAAAGCCTTACAGCACAAAGTAGCGCTGAAATATACAAGCAACTCAAAAAACTTAACACTCTTGGTTCTGTACTATACGTTGCCGCACATCCTGATGATGAAAATACCCGTCTGATTTCATTATTTTCAAATCAGTATAACTACAGAACTGCATACCTTTCCATGACTCGAGGAGATGGAGGACAAAATTTAATTGGTACTGAATTAAGGGAGAGTCTAGGACTAATTCGTACCCAAGAACTTTTAGAAGCAAGAAAATTAGATGGAGGTGAGCAATATTTCACCACAGCCAATGACTTTGGATATTCCAAACATCCAGACGAGACTTTAGCCATTTGGAATAAAGAAGAAGTTTTAGGTCAAATAGTATATCGAATAAGAGCGTTTCAACCTGATATTATCATCCATCGTTTTGATCACAGAACGCCTGGAAGTACTCATGGGCATCACAGTAGTTCAGCGATATTGAGCAAACTTGCTTTTGAACTTGCAAGTAATCCTAATGCCTATCCCGAACAACTTGAAAATGTTTCGCTTTGGCAACCCAAAAGACAATTCTACAACACCTCCTGGTGGGCTTATGGAAGTAGAGAAAAATTTGAACAAGCAGATAAATCAAATATGATTACCATTGAAAGTAATCCTATAGATTTCCTATTGGGACGAACTAATGCCGAGGTAGCTGCAAAAAGTAGAAGTCAACATAAATCGCAAGGCTTTGGAAGCAGCCCCAGTTTAGGGAGTCAGGAAGAATATTTGGAACTCATAAATGGAGCTGCACTAACAAACAATGATCCTTTTTCAGGAATTGATACACAATGGAGTCGTGTTGCAAGCGGTGCCACTATTGGAAAAATGATAGGTCAAGTCCTCAAGGATTTTGATATGGAAAAACCTCATGCGAGTGTTCCACAACTTTTAGCGATTTATAAAGAAATTGAAAACCTCAAAAACCCCCATTGGCGCGAAGTTAAATTGAAAGAAGTAAAAAGCATCATTCAAAACTGTATTGGGCTTGAATTACAATTCAATAGCAGTGAACCTACAGGTGTTGCAAATACAAACTTGTCCATTGTACTCAAGGCACTCAATCCAAGCCCACTGGATATCATCATTAATAAAATAGAGGGTATAACTTCCTTAGACGTAAATGAAACATTAATACCCAATCAAACTTGGGAAAAAAGAAAGTCTATTGAATTACCCAATACACAAACCACTCCTTATTGGTTATTGGAAAAAGGAAACATGGGCAACTATAAAGTGAGTAATCCCTCTTTAAAAGGCCTTCCAGAAACTCCCAATCCCATTCGTGCTATTTTTCATTTATCAGTAGAGGGAACTAAAATTGAATTGGAAGCTCCCCTCTACTTCAGAACTACAGATCGTGTTGCTGGAGAAGTGCTTGAAGATTTCCAATTAGTACCAAAAATAACAACTCAGCTCAATGAGAGTGTGGTCTTTTTCAATAAGGAAGGCAGTAAAAAAGTACGCTTGTCTGTTAGAGCGCATACCTCAAATACCAAAGGAAGTGTAACTTTATGTACCCCAGAAAACTGGAAAATAAATCCGAGTTCATACCCCTTTGATATTTCAATGGCGGGTGCTTCACAAGAATTTACTTTTGAGGTAACTCCTCCTAAGGGAACAGCGACCGGATTCTTCAGTGCCCTTGCTACACTGGACGAAGAAAGCTATAGTATGCAATTAAAAGAAATTGACTATCCTCATATTTCAAAGCAATATTTAGTGTCACCCAATGAAACTAAAGCGGTTAAAATTGACCTTGAAAGTAAAGTAAATCATATTGCCTATCTCAGAGGAGCTGGAGACAAAGTGGCGGAAAACCTACGTAATATCGGAATTGAAGTTACCGAATTTAATACCGCTGACTTACGTTTAGAAAACATAAGTAGTTTCCCTGCGCTTGTTGTTGGAATTCGAGCGTTTAATGTCCATAAAGATCTCGCTTTTAAAAACAAAATTCTTTGGGAGTATGTGGAACAAGGGGGAACCGTAATTGTTCAATACAACACCAGTCGTGGATTTGATGGGAACATTGCAGGACCCTATCCCATTCAGTTTTCAAGAGATCGTGTTACCGATGAAAATGCTAAAGTCACTATTTTGCAACCCCAGCATCCCTTATTTAACAGTCCTAATAAAATTACGGCTACCGATTTTGAAGGCTGGGTTCAAGAGCGTGGGTTGTATTTTTCAAATTCTTGGGATACGGCCTATCAACCGCTTTTATCTATGCAAGACAAAGGAGAGTCTCCAAAACAAGGAAGTTTATTAGTTGCGGATTATGGCAAAGGAAAATTTATTTTTACAGGGCTTAGTTTTTTTAGAGAACTCCCTGCAGGAGTTCCAGGAGCTTATCGTTTGTTTGCTAACCTAATTTCTTATGGACAATGAAACGGTCAACCTACTTTATATTAATTCTGATGAACCTACTTTACTGGGTAGGATTTTATCAATTTATGTGTTCTTATAGCTAATGCAATTACTGGATTGGATCATATTGGGTGCCACCTTGGCTTTTATAGTGTTCTATGGCGTTTGGAAAAACAACAGTCATAAAAATATTAAAGAATACCTAAAAGGAGGCAATGAAGCTCGCTGGTGGACAGTAGGTTTATCTGTAATGGCTACACAAGCAAGTGCCATTACATTTTTATCCACACCGGGACAAGCCTTTCATGATGGAATGGGCTTTGTACAATTTTATTTTGGGCTGCCTTTTGCCATGCTCATCATTTGCCTATTTTTCATACCAGTTTATCACCGATTGAATGTCTATACAGCTTATGAGTTTCTAGAAAAACGTTTTAATCTTCAAGTACGTACCCTTACTGCTTTATTGTTTTTAGTACAACGTGGATTGGCAGCAGGAATTACCATTTATGCCCCAGCCATTATATTGAGTGTGGTACTGGGATGGGATTTAAAAATTCTCGTAGTCTTGGTGGGAACTTTGGTCATCACCTACACCATGATTGGGGGAACTAAAGCAGTAAACGTAACTCAAAAACAACAGATGTTTATCATCTTTTTAGGTATGTTTATCGCTTTTGGATTCATCATTTACCGCTTCCCAGAAGGTATTGGTTTTAACGAAGCCTTACACCTTGCAGGTAAAGCTGGAAAGTTAAATGTTCTTGATTTCAGTATCAACCTCAACAGTCGTTACACCTTTTGGAGTGGCCTAACAGGAGGGCTATTTTTAGCGTTATCCTATTTTGGAACGGATCAATCTCAAGTGCAACGCTATCTCTCCGGAAAATCCCTCAAAGAAAGTCAAATGGGCTTGATCATGAATGGAATCTTGAAAATTCCTATGCAATTTTTCATTCTCCTAGTGGGTGTTATGGTTTTTGTTTTTTATCAATTTGAACCTGCACCAATCAATTTTAACCCAAAAGCTGTTGCTGCCGTTCAGAATTCAGAATCTGCAGCAGATTTCAATCAATTAGAATTGGAGAATCGAAGCACTCAAAACGATATCAAAACCTTACTCCTATCCTCCACAGAGGAAGCTAATTTTCAGGAGCAACTGAAACAACTTACGCAGACCGAAAAAACTCAACGCCAACAAGCTAAAGACTTGATTACTAAAGTAGATCCTACTCAAGAAACAAACGACAAGGATTATGTGTTTATCTCCTTTATTTTAGGCTATTTACCCACTGGACTAATTGGTTTATTATTAGCCGTTATTTTTTCTGCTGCTATGAGTTCCACCGCTTCTGAACTAAATGCTCTAGCCGCCACTACAACTGTTGATTTATACCAACGAAATGTTCAAGATAAGACCGCAGCTCACTATGTAACTGCTTCCAAAACCTTTACTTTTATTTGGGGAATAATTGCCATTCTCTTTGCTAGCATTGGGAATTTATTTGAAAACTTGATTCAATTGGTCAATATTATTGGTTCAGTATTTTATGGAACAATTTTAGGGATTTTCTTGGTTGCTATTTTCATTAAATACGTGCAAGGAAAAGCGGTATTTTGGGCGGCTCTGATCTCTGAAACAATAATATTATGCCTCTTTTATTACGATGTTGTGAGTTTCCTTTGGTTGAATGTCATTGGTGCAGTACTAACTGTACTTTTTGCCATGGGACTTCAAATTATAATGAAGGAAAAATAGCCTAGCCCAACAATCAGAATATTTCAACTTTGTTGTTTTTAAAGTTTAAACTTTCTAAAAGGAATCTCCTTACCTTAGCAAAGCATGAAAAAGATGAAAAAAATTGCTGTAATTGGCGGAGGTGCTGCTGGTTTTTTTGCGGCTTTGTCTGCTAAATACCACCATCCTGAAGTTGCGGTGAGTCTCTTTGAAAAAACCTCGAAGGTACTCTCAAAAGTTAAAGTTTCGGGAGGAGGACGCTGTAATGTTACTAATGCAACAACAGATATACCAACCTTGTGCAAGGCCTATCCCAGAGGTGGGAAGCAATTAAGAAATCTCTTTTACCGTTTCAATACTACCGACACTCAAGCTTGGTTTGAAAGCCGCGGAGTTGCCCTAAAAACTGAGGCGGATGGAAGAGTATTTCCCGTCTCCAATGAATCACAAAGTATTATTGATTGTCTCCTGAATGAGGCAGAAAATTTAGGAATAGATATAGTATATCAAGCTGCTGTAGCTAACCTAAAAAAAATAGAAGATTCTTGGAGCCTCTCGTTTTTAAAAGAGGAAAAAGAACAGCAGTTTGATACTGTAATCATTGCAACTGGGGGAAGTCCAAAGCTTGAAGGATTTAGATGGCTTGAGACGCTAGAGCATACTATAGTTCCTCCCCTACCATCCTTGTTCACATTCAATATGCCCAAAGACCCCATTACGGAATTAATGGGAGTGGCTGTAGATCATGCCAAAGTGAAAATTAAAGATCATAATATAGAAACCGAAGGGCCTTTATTAATTACGCATTGGGGTATGAGTGGTCCCGCCATTCTCAAGGCATCTGCCTTTGGGGCACCCGCTCTTGCAGAATGTCAATATAATTTTGAAATCCAAGTAAATTGGCTTGGTGAAAGAAATACCGAAATTCTTTTTAATCAACTACACAGCTGCGCCCTTGAACACCCACAAAAAGCAGTAAGCAACCAAAAGGCCTTTCCATTACCCCAACGTTTGTGGCAGTATTTGGTTGAGAAAAAAGGAATCCCTGCAGATAAGAAATGGATTGACTTGGGCAAAAAGAAAGGACGGCAATTGGTAGAACTTCTTGCAAACGACACCTATGTCATTTCTGGTAAAACTACTTTTAAAGAAGAGTTTGTAACCTGTGGGGGAATTGCACTAAATTCTGTTCATCTCAAAACTATGGAAAGTAAAAGTCAAAAAGGACTTTATTTTGCTGGTGAAGTCCTCAATATAGACGCAATAACAGGGGGCTATAATTTTCAAGCAGCATGGTCAACGGGTTTTATAGCGGGGCAACTAAATGAAAACAAGACATAAAAAAACCTCTCAATTTCTTGAAAGGTTATAAAATGTAGCGAGAGGGGGGCACGATCCCCCGACCTCCGGGTTATGAATCCGACGCTCTAACCAGCTGAGCTACCTCGCCATTTCGGGTGCAAATATATAATAAAAACTGATAGAAAAAACTGAGCGTGTTAAACATTGGAAGGAATTTATTGTGTAAATAGCATCCTCAATTGTAATCTATCTTTATTAGAACCTAACCCATTGAAAAATAATGAAAACATTAGTTTTCAGCTTTTCTTTCTTTTAACAAAGCAATAAATTTTTTACCGTAAATAGATCTTTTAGCTCTTTTGGAAAGACTCCCTGCAATCGAATCAAGTAATAAAATATTTGCATCACTCACTTTTGTGTAGGCCAAATAGGGTGCAATTTCGTAATCTGAATTTTTTATGACGAAATTAATGGTATACAAATAGCTTTTAGTAAGCGTGCTATTAATTAAACGCTGAAAAGAATCTAATCTCTCTTTGTTGTCATTATCAAGAGCATATTTCTTTTCTACTTTTAATTGCTCTATTTTTAATTTAAACTGTTTTTCAAATTCCTGGTAATTGATCATTAATTTCTTGTTCTTCTTTCCTTTTACCAAATAGCTCCTTTTTTTATTTAAGGTATTTTGTTGAATTCCAATTGAGGTGTTGATGACAATGACACCCGCTGCACCTCTAGAACCATATTCAGAAGCCTCAGCATATTTCAGTACTTTAACTTCTCTTATAAATGGAGTAAGTGCAGTAACGGATATTGGTGCTTGACTTAAATACACCCCATCAACAACCCAAAGGGGGAGTAAAGTATCTCCAAATGTTATACTATTGAATAAAATAGGAATTCCATCTGACGTTGCCCTTACGGCTTTGGCTCCAATAAACGCTCGAAGTGCCGTAAACCAATTATTTGCATCTACATCAATCCCCCACTCATTGAGTCCCATTTTCTTGAATTTTTTAGCTTTTTCATACAATTCAGCTAATCTGTCATTCTTTTCAAATGTTAATTCACCGTTGATATAGGTTGGGCTATAAAAGAGTCCATCATTTTTTGTTTTCTGGACTACTTCGATTGCCTCAAGAGCAATGGAACCAGCTTGTTCTGTTTTGTTACTACTTTTTCCCTTTGATGAAAGTCGATTATACAAAATCCCTGAATCCAGTTGAGCCGTGATGTAAATAATCATGTCCTCCCCTACTTTTTTGATCACAACTTTGTCAATCTTACTGATTAACGCTCTTATACTTCTTGAAGATTTGAATAGGTGCCTTTTATTTAATTCATTATCATTAATAAACACTCTTAATGGACCACTATTAGAAAAGTTGCTCTTTTCTTTTGTTTCATATTCTTCTAAAGGGATTGAAAACTTAAAAGACCACCAGAAATCTGATGTCAACATCTTTTTTAAAAACAGGTCTCTATCTTTGAAGGAATACGCTGAGTTTTCTATATAAATTTCTGGAATTATTTTAGCAGTATTTATCACCTCATCTAGAGTGATACTTTTCCCTTGTTGTCCAAATGAAAAAAGTGTTCCTAACAAAAAAGCTATGGAAATTAAATTTTTCATCATTGAATTGGTTTAATAGTCTTTCAAAATTACATAAAAAACCTCTTTGAGAATCAAAACCAATCTGTTTACTTTATCAAATCTCAATGTGCCTCATAAATTAATATGGCATTATAAAATAATCCAAATCACATATTCAATAATCCTGTTCAAAATAATAAAAAATATATGTGCTCCTTGCGGTTTTTTCAATATATTGGGAACTTGAAAAAAACACCATGAGCGATAAAAAAAGCTACGCTATAGAATACGACTTCCACGCATCTCCACAATTACTTTTTCAGTATTTATCTACTCCTTCTGGGCTTTCAGAATGGTTTGCAGACAATGTGAATTCAAGAGGAGAGTTATTTATATTCATTTGGGATGATTCTGAAGAGAAAGCAAAATTAATCCAAAAAAAGAATAACGATAGGGTTCGTTTTCAATGGCAAAACGAAGAAGAAGATTTTGATCAATACTACTTTGAATTCAAAATACAGGTGGATGAAATCACTAAAGATGTCTCCCTTATCATAACAGATTTTGCCGAAGATGATGAAATTGAAGAATCAAAGATGCTTTGGGATAATTTGGTTTCAGATTTAAAGCAAGTCTTAGGCGCAAGTTAATCTTTGTTCATGATCAACTGTAATGGAGTCCTTGTTTCATCGCTTCTGGAAGGTGACGAAACAGTTATTCAAAGTTTATTTTACGAACTTTCAGTAAATGAAAGATTGAGGTACACTAAAGGGAGAATACTCCTTTGGGAAACACATTATTTTAGGATAATAGCAGCTTTAAGACGTCATCGTTTTATTATTCCCATGGATTTCACAATGGACTACTTAAAAAATGAAGTTGATAAGACTGTAGAACAAAATACTACTCCGTTTGAAGACTATCTTCTTCATTTCAAGTTTATAAAGAATGAGAAGGGTGTATTTTTTATTCTTACAGCCGATGGAGTCCAAAGCTACGCTCCCCTATCATCAGATTCTTATGCATTAGATTTATACAAAGAAGAGTGGATTTCAAGCGGTTTTTTTTCTAATTTATCGAATACAAATCAGACTTTGAGACAAATTGCAAAAACCTATGCCTATGAAAATGGCTTAGAGGATTGTGTCTTATTAAATGATCAAAAAAACCTTGTTGAAGCAACCTCAGGGACCCTGTATTTGATTCAAGGAAATGATATACTTACACCCAATTTAGAATCAGGTTGTCAGGACTTTGCACTTCGTGCTGCTTTTAATCTCTGGCTAGAAAAAGAACAAGAGGAATACAGATTATGTGAACAAGTGATAAACCCTTTTGAGCTTCAAAAATCTGAAGAAATAATTATACTCTCAATTGAAAAAGGGATTCAAAACGTCTCACAATATCGAAAAACTACCTACACCAAAGAAAAGGCAGGTTTACTTTTCGCTTCATTTATGAATCAACTTGACTAATTCCAATTTGGATTTTCTGGGGCATTAGACCAGATTAAGTATTTCCCCCCTAAAGCTGTCATTTGCTCTTTCCATAATCCTTCTGGGGGACTAGTAATCCAATCCGATTTTAAAGACCCCTCAACCAAAACCCATGATTTACCTTCAATTTCATCCTCAAGTTGATTTTTACCCCAACCTGTGTAGCCCAAAAAGAAACGAATTTGATTTTCTTTAAGCTTTTTTGAATTGATTAACTCTATGACTTTTTTGTAATCGCCACTCCAATATAAATCATTTAAAATAGGAATGCTGTTGGGAATTAATTCTGCTGCTTTGTGAATAAAGAAAAGGTTATCTTCTTCTACTGGGCCTCCAAAGTATAAAGGGATTTTCACATTAACATCCTCCATGACTTCATCCAAAGTGTAGTCTAGTTTTTTATTGATAATAAATCCAACGGTCCCTGTTTCTTTTTGATCTACCAAAAACACAACAGACCTTTGAAAATTTACATCTCCAATAATCGATGGGGTTGCAACAAGAATTTTTCCCACTTTCATTAATTCTAAGATAAAAAAAAAGCTCCACAAGGGAGCTTTTATATCAATAATGTATGACCTAGTTTACTGAACCTGATAATTCAGCACCTGCCTTAAACTTCACAACATTTTTAGCTGCAATTTTGATTGTAGCTCCAGTTTGTGGGTTTCTTCCGTCACGAGCAGCTCTTTTAGATACTGACCATGATCCGAATCCAACTAGAGATACACGTCCTCCTTTTTTAAGAGTTCCACCAACGCTACCTAAAAAAGATTCAAGTGCTTTTTTTGCTGCTGCTTTAGAAATTCCAGCATCTGCCGCCATAGCGTCAATTAGTTCTGTTTTGTTCATAATGTTTTATTTTATAAGGTTATTCAACAAATTTATATGGATTTTGGTAGGAGCAAACAAATTCTCTAAAAAATAAGTCGTTTTGTTAATAAGTAAGGATTTTTGTTGATAATGGGAGCTATATTAAGGTAAAACCCTGGCGTTTTCAACAAAAGAATAGCCGTTCAGTAGGGCTTGAGCGGTCATACGTTTTTTATTTGGAAGTTGAATTTCAGAACAATTTAAGTAGCCTTCCTTTGTTGCAATTAAAAGTTCACCATCAATAACACAAATTTGACCGATTGATTTAGTGTGTGTCATGTATACTGGATTGGCCTTAAAAATTTTAATTCTACCTTCTTCTTCATTATTGGAATACAGGGACCAGGCTCCAGGATAAGGACTTAATCCTCTTATTTTATTAATTATCACCTTCAGAGAATCATTCCAATTTATACGAGTGTTTTCTGATGTTAGCTTTGGAGCTTCTTTTTCATCTCCGCTAAGCTGTTGCTGTATAGGTTGTAAACTATTATTCATTAACCCAACTAAGGTTTCCACAATCAAAGGAGCACCCAAACTTAGTAAAGCATCATGTAATAGTCCAACTGTATCTTCTTCATTAATGGGAATCTCTTTCTGTAACAAAATGGCACCGGTATCTATTGATTCATTTATTATAAAAGTAGATACACCCGTTTTTGTTTCTCCATTGATTAAAACCCAATTAATTGGAGCAGCCCCACGATAATTAGGAAGCAAAGAAGCGTGTAAGTTAATTGTACCCAATTTTGGGACTTGCCAAACCACTTTAGGCAACATTCTAAATGCAACAACAACTTGAATTTCAGGAGCTAGTTTTTTTAAGGCAGCGACAAAAGATGGATCTTTTAAATTTTCGGGTTGTAAAAGGGGTAGGTTTTGTTCCTCGCTGTAAACCTTAACTGCAGACGCATTCATTTTTTTACCTCTACCTGCTTTTCTGTCGGGTGCTGTAACTACTGCAAGAATGGGAAAACCCTCTTCAACCAATTTCTCTAAACAAAATCTAGCAAACTCAGGGGTTCCATAAAATATAATCTTGGGAAGAGTCTGTTTTTTATTCATGTGTCCAATAGTATTTTTGAGATTGATTTTGTTTAATTTTTTGATCATTCAATAGGTTTTCTAACACTATTTGCAGGGCCAAAGGCTCAAAATACAACTTTTGTTTTAACTCCTGAATAGAATGAGGCTGTGCTTTCAACAAACGCGTTAACTTACTTTCAAAGTCCTGCTCCGAATCTAATTCTTGTCTGCATGAGGGAGAAGAACATTTTTCACAAACGCCTTGAACCGTATCGCCAAAATAGCTTAAAATCAGATTGCGTTTGCATGACTTCGTATTGAGAGTAAAGGAAATCATTGCATCAATTTTTACTTTTTTTTGTTCAAAAAGAATTTTTGCATTTTGCAAAACAGGCTTTAAAGTATACTGATCTTCTCTGGGGGTTTGAGGTATTATATAAAAGTGGGCGCTCGGTACAGAATACCTCAGATAGCCTAATTGTTGAAGAGACTCTAATGCAGCGTAAAACCGATCTTTTGAAAGTGTAAGAGTAGTACATACTTTAGAAGGGTCCACAAGGGTGCTCTCGGTGAAAAAGTAAGGGTACTTCCGCATTAAAAATTCCAAAACCTTAGCATCCGTTGTTTGCTGCCCAATGAAAGCTGTAGCTTGAGTAGAAGAACACTTTGCCTCCATTCTTATATACTTTTCTTTAATCGTATTTAAAGAAAGAATCCCTTCACGATCAAATTGTTCTAAGCAATATAATGTCTTACGTCTATTGCGCTTATAGCGTTCACAAAAACGATCAAAATCTAAAATATACACTTGATCAACCCCTTCTCCATAGGCAATTTGAAAAAAATTACAGAGATCTTTATAAGTTGCCGTTAGCTCTTGATTTGTAGGAATATAATTTAAAAATTGATTTTTTAATTCTTGAGGATCTCCTTCATGAAATAATAAATAAGCATTTGCGGTTTTTCCATCTCTACCTGCCCTCCCCGTTTCTTGGTAATAATGTTCAATACTTTCAGGAAGTTGCATATGGACAAGGGTTCTCACATCAGCTTTGTCAATCCCCATGCCAAACGCGGTAGTAGCGGTAATGTGTTGTATGGAACCATTCTGCCAATCGCTAAGCTTCTTTTTCTTATCATCAGCGCTCAATCCACCATGAAAAAAATCACTAGAGAGGCCAGATTGATTAAAAAAATAGGCTAATTGTTCCGTTTGTCTTCTTGTGTTACAGTAGATAATACTACTTCCTTTTTGGTGTCGTACAATTTGAGCTGCCGTGTTGTATTTGTCTTCTGTTTTCCAAATCTTATAGGCTAAATTGGGACGTTTAAAAGATTGTCGAAATACTTTAGGTTCCTTAAACTCTAACTCACTCTGAATATCCTGAACCACCTTTGGGGTTGCAGAAGCCGTGAGTGCTAAAACAGGTAGTGAAGGGAAAATAGACCTGACCTTATTTATTTTGCGATAGGCAGGTCGAAAATCATGACCCCACTCTGAAATACAATGTGCTTCATCTACAGCAATCAGAGACAATGGAGCTTGAGAAATTTGTTGAAGAAAAAGATCATTAGTAAGCCGTTCTGGAGAGGTATATACTACTTTATAATTTCCGTAAATACAATTATCTATTTGTTGAGAGAGGGGCAAACTTTTGGGATGTGATTCAAAATACATCGCTTTAATGCCACGATCCTCTAGGCTTTTTACTTGATCTTCCATTAATGCAATTAGAGGAGAGATTACCAGGGCTGTACCTTCCATTAGTAAAGCTGGAAGTTGATAACACAAAGATTTTCCTCCTCCTGTAGGCAATAAAGCAAGGGTGTCATTGCCCTCCAAAATCGAGGTAATAATATCCTCCTGTAAGGGTTTGAATGAAGAAAAACCCCAATACTTCGTTAAGAGTTGCTGTTTATTCATTCCAATCTTCCAAATAATGTAAAATAAATTTAACCCGTTCGGTTACACTGATTTTTGGAACGATTACAACTTGATGGTCTTCCTCATAGATCCGTTTGATATAAGAGAAATACTGTTTCGCTTCTTCAAAAGTTTCCATTCTTTGTGCATCCTTTTTATAAATTGATTCCCAAGGATCTAACAAAAAAACAAGATCATACGAAAATGCTGTAACACGTTCTTTCCAAAGTGCATTTGCTTTCCCAAGTGCATCCAAATAGGCGAAAATATCGTGTAATCCGCGGTCAAAAAAAACATAGGGATTCTTCGTCTTCATGGAAAGTGAACTTGCGTGTTCAAACTGTTCTTTCCTTCCTAAAAAAAGGCGCTCACTAAAAGCAAAGGGATCTGAAAGAAAAGCATTCGCTGTACCCATTGCCTTCCCTTCTTCAATAATTGTTCTTGAATATTCATTAAAAACAGTATGTCCTTTAGCATATAGTTCCATGACAACACTTGTCTTTCCGGCTCCAGGACTTCCGCTAATCACTATTTTTTTGTTCTGCATTAATGCATTTTTTATCAACTATAAAACCAGTATCTTTACACAAAAGTAATCGCCTTGTTGAAAAACGATACTCCCTCTGAAGAATTTTATTTAAAATTTAGCGAACAGCTTGCTGAATCTCAAGCCTGGCCAGGAATTTATATGTTTAAATTTGTGGTGAAATCAGAATCGTCTCACTTGGAAACTTTAAAGGCGCTTTTTGATTCTGACAAGGCTGATTTTTCAGAAAAATTATCTTCGAAGAAAACCTTTACGAGTTTGACGATCAAAATACGTATGGATTCTCCAGCGCAGGTCATCTCAATTTATAAAAAGTCTAGTACCTTAGAAGGGGTAATGGCTTTGTAATTTTAACCAAAAACAGTGTTGATTCAATTGATTTTATTACTTTGCATCATTATTGAATTACACTCAGCAATTAGCAAATTTTTTTATGGAAACCTTGCAATACAACACTAAGCGCAAGCAATTAATTATCCCAGAATACGGAAGACACATTCACATCATGATTGAACAAACCATGGCGGAAACAGATGCTGTTGAACGAAATAAAAAAGCAAAAGCCATCATCGGTGTAATGGGAAATCTAAATCCTCATTTACGTGATGTCCCTGATTTCCAACACAAGCTTTGGGATCAATTTTTTATTATGGCAAATTTCGATATCGATGTAGATAGTCCTTTTGAAAAGCCACAAGCAGAAATATTGGCTGCAAAACCAGGAAAATTAGCATACCCTCAAAATTTTCCTAAATACCGGTTTTATGGAAATAACATCAAACGAATGATTGATGTTGCTATTAACTGGGAAGAAAATGAACTCAAAGAAGTATTAGTGTTTACCATTGCCAACCACATGAAAAAATGTTTTTTAGGGTGGAATAAGGATACCGTAGAAGATGCTGTCATACTAGGGCATTTGGACGAGCTTTCAAATGGAAAACTAAAGGTGGCAGCAGCTCAATTACCTTTAACAGACTCTTCAGAGTTATTGAAATTCAAAACCAAAAATGGTAATGGTCCCAAAAGCAACATGAAGAAAAATCCTAAAAGAAACAACAGAAAACGATACTAAATAATCCATGGAATCATTCGTTATTGAAGGGGGGCACCCATTAAAAGGCTCCATTACTCCACAAGGCGCCAAAAATGAAGCTTTACAAATTCTTTGTGCTGTATTACTTACCTCTGAAGTAATCCATATTCATAATATTCCTGACATTGTTGATGTCAATAAACTTATACAATTATTAAGAAATTTTGGTGTAAAGGTTGAAAAACTAAGTAAAGGAAGTTATCGCTTTCAAGCGGATGCTATTGACTTAGATTATTTGACCTCTGATCAGTTTAAAATTGACGGAAAAGGACTTCGGGGTTCTATCATGTTAGTTGGCCCCCTTTTGGCTCGTTTTGGAAAAGGAAGTATCCCAAGACCAGGAGGAGATAAAATTGGAAGACGTCGTTTAGATACTCATTTTGAGGGACTTATAAAATTAGGCGCTTCTTTTAATTACAATAAAGAAGATTATTTCTACAGTGTTGAAGCTACCAAATTAGTTGGAACAGATATGCTTCTAGATGAAGCTTCAGTTACAGGAACAGCCAATATATTAATGGCTGCAGTTTTGGCTGAAGGAACAACTAGTATTTATAATGCTGCTTGTGAACCCTATTTGCAACAACTTTGCCTCATGCTCAATAGAATGGGTGCTAATATTAGCGGAATAGGGTCAAATTTATTGACCATTGAAGGAGTTAAACAACTAGGTGGAACAGAGCACACTCTTTTACCTGACATGATTGAAATCGGAAGTTGGGTTGGTCTAGCTGCTATGACCCAAAGTGAAATTACAATCAAAAATGTGCGTTGGGAATATTTAGGGCAAATGCCAAATATTTTTAGAAAACTAGGGATAACCCTTGAAAAAAAGGGGGATGATATTTTCATCCCTGCTCATCACAATGGGTATGAGGTACAGAGTTATATCGATGGTTCCATCCTCACAATTTCTGATGCACCTTGGCCCGGATTTACACCAGACTTACTCAGTATCATTTTAGTCGTAGCGACTCAAGCAAAAGGAAGCGTCCTTGTACATCAAAAAATGTTTGAAAGCCGTTTATTTTTTGTCGATAAATTAATAGACATGGGAGCCAAAATTATTTTATGTGACCCCCACAGAGCTTCTGTTATAGGAAATGATTTTGAATCAAAGCTTAATGCAGCAACTCTAACCTCACCTGATATTAGAGCAGGAATTTCATTGCTTATTGCTGCACTTTCCGCAAATGGAACTAGCACCATACACAATATCGAGCAAATTGATAGAGGGTATGAAGATATTGAAAATCGATTGAAAAAAATCGGAGCAAAAATAAAGCGTATTAAAACCTAAATTTAAATTCCACTCCCCATGGAAAATAAATCACTACTCCTACTCTCTTGCTGTATCCTTTCCCTATTCCTCTCCCTACCCCTAGGAGCCCAAACTTTTGTAATTGGTCAGGTAATTGATGCTGCAACAAAAGAGCCCCTTCCCTATGTTAATATTGGACTATTAAACAAAAATATAGGAACAGTCTCCGATGAGACTGGCTATTTTGAATTGGAAGTAAATACAGAACAAAATAGTCGAGATACGCTTCGTTTTTCTATGATTGGTTTTGAAACTAAATCTTACACCTTAAATGATTTTATAAATCAAAATGAAATTGAAGTTTATCTTACAGAGAAATCAACAGCCCTAGATGAAGTGATATTAAGCTCTAAAAGAAAGAACTATCAAACTAAAATATTAGGAAACAAGACAACTTCTAAAGCACTCTATGCCGCCTTTACTTCCAACAAACTAGGAAATGAAATGGGATTTATTGTTCGAGCTAGAAAACATCCTATGATCCTAAAAAAGTTCAACATCTCTCTGGTCGAAAATGATTACGGTCCTATTAAGTTCCGTCTTAATATATATGATGTACTTAATGGTCTCCCAAACAAAACACTCCTAAAGGACAATATTTTTATTGAAACAGAAGAGAGTTCAGGAATTGTAAGCCTTGATTTGACACCTTATGAAATTATACTAGATCAAGACTTTTTCATTGCCATAGAATGGATAGAGGACTTGGGTCCAGGTAAACTCTATTTCTCGGGAGGATTTTTTGGAGCTCCACTTTTTGCTAGAGAAGTGAGTCAGGGAACTTGGGAGAAAATTGGGACGGCAAGTGTAGGGATGAATGTTGAGGTGCGCTATTGATCTTTTTTTACCGTAAGCGAAATACTGGTTTTTATGATATTTTCTAGAGCCTTTAAATCCACATCATCAAGCCTTTTGATATAGAGACAGCCTTTACCTTTTTTATGCTTTCCTAATGTGCTGAAATCAATAGATTCATGAGAAATATCACACATTAAATAAAGAGTCAAAGCGTTCTTTCTGGGGGAAAAGCCTGTTAAAAACCAATCTCCCTCTCTACCACTCGCATATTTATAATGATAATCACCAAAGCCAATGATGGAAGTTCCCCAAAGTACACCTTGACTGCCAGTAATTTTTTCCATGAGACGGTAGAGGGTCCAACTGTCTTTTTTTCTCTGTTCAGGAATTAAATCATCTAAGAATAGCTCAACTGAACGTGTTGTAGGTTTTGTTTTATTGGTAGACATGAGTTTTTGTATTCAAAATACAAAAATCATCGTTTGGATACTTTGTTATTGCTAATATTTCTTTGGCGAGAACATTTAAAACGATCTACTGTTTCCGAGCGGCTTTTTGCATGCTTTGTCTTTCTACCCTGAACTCTTGCCCTCCACATTTTAAAACTAGTGGGTTTCATTTCTCTTCGCATCAATGTAATCACTTGCTGTTCTTTTAATCCGAATTGAAGCAAAATAGCATCAAAGGGTGTGCGGTCTTCCCATGCCATTTCAATTATTCGATCAATTTGAATCTCATTTAATTCTACTTTTTCTTTCATCTTAACTTCTATTGGGCAGAGTATGCCTATTTAATATTCGCTTACTTTCTTTTCTCACCAGACTGTTTTTTTGGAGATTCCAAAGTGTTTGACTTGCTCGCTCTCTCGTTTTTTCTATGTCCACTATTGGAGCAGGATAATCCTGTCCTAAATTAAAATCGTAAAGTGTTGATTCCATTGGAGTAATTTCCCAAGGAGTATGCAAAAAACGTTTGGGAAGTTTATGAAGTTCCGGAATCCATTGCAATACAAAGTTACCTTCTGGGTCATGTTCCATTCCATTCTTAACTGGATTGTATATTCTAAGAGTATTGATTCCTGTTTCTCCAGCTTGCATTTGAATTTGTGGAAAATGAATCCCCGGTTCAAAATCTAAAAACTGTCTTGCTAAAAATCCAGAAATTGCTTGCCAAGGTTGCCATAATTGATGAATAACAAATGATACGACCAAAGCTCGCATTCTGAAATTTAAATAGCCTGTGGTGACCAAACAACGCATGGCTGCGTCTACCATCGGAATACCCGTTTGACCTGTCTCCCATGCCTTTAAATAGTCTAAACGTTTTTCTTTAACTAAAGCATGATATCCTTTATTAATACTTTCAAACTCCATGCGACACTCCATTTCAAACTTTTGAATAAAATGGGCTTGCCATCGCAATCGCGAACCAAAGGAAGTGAGTGCTCTACTCGTTTTTCCACTTTCTTTTTCTTCTTGTGTTCGCTGTAACACTTGACGCATTGAAATATTCCCCCAAGCAATATAAGGCGATAAACGACTACAACTCTTTCTAGCAAGATCAGGTTTAGAAATATGCTTTTGATAATTCAAATACCGTTGATCAAAAAAAGAATTGAGATAACGCCTCGCATTTTGTTCTCCTCCTGGCTGAAACCACTTTGATTTGGAAGTAGTCAAATCCATTACTTCAAACTGCTTTTCTAATTCAACAATGACAGTAGAAGAAAGAAGTTGGTTCTTTGAGGGGGAAAATTTAAAAAGGGGTAAATTCATATGGGCTGTCCACAGATGAATCCATTTTTTTCGATTGGGTAATTTTCTAAAAACTCCCTGCTGCAAAAATTCATTCCATTGCACTTCCCTGTGATCTGCCCATTGCTGTACTTCTTTATCACGATCAAAAGTGAGACCAATCCCCGTTTCTTGATGAGAATACAATGCTATGGAATACTCTTTCGCTAATTTTTCAAATGTCTCTACAGCTGAACCTTTGACACAGAGCACCTGTGTATTAAACGGTCTTAGTTGTTGATTCAAATCTTTAAGTGATTGCTTTATAAAATCAAAATGTCTAGCACTATAGTGAAAGTCATTAAGCAATATATCTTCAAAAAGATATACAATTAAACACTTCTTGTTTGTGGAAATAGCTTGACACAAGGCCTCATGGTCTGATAAACGTATATCTCTTTTTAACCAAACAATATTAAGATGTTCTCTATCAGAATGCATCAGGCTGGGAAATAATTTTATACGCTCTCTCTTTAATCTCTGACAATTCAGTAGGAGGTATTTTTTCAAGTAAGCGCAACATCATTGCCATGCGGTTATTATTTGAAAAAAAATCTTTTTTATCATCTAAGAAATTCCAATACAAACTATTAAATGGACAGGCATCTTCACCCAAACGTTTCTTTTTATCATATTGACATCCCTCACAATAATTACTCATTTTATGAATATATGCTGCAGCTGAAACATAGGGTTTTGTCGCAACTATTCCACCATCAGCCCATTGGCTCATTCCTCTGGTGTTGGGGAGCTGAACCCATTCCACAGCATCTGCATAAACACCCAAATACCAACGGTCTACCTCGTCTGGGTGAACTTGTGCCAAAAGGGCAAAATTTCCCGTAATCATCAAACGCTGAATATGATGTGCATAAGCATTATCCAAAGAATTTTCAATGCTCTGTTGTAAACAATTCATTTTAGTTTTTCCAGTCCAATAAAAATTAGGAAGAGAATTGTGATTGTCTAACGCATTCTTTTCAAGATAATTTGGCATTTCTCTCCAGTAAATTCCACGCATATATTCTCTCCATCCTATAATTTGACGAACAAAACCCTCAACTTGCGAGATGTCAATGGTTTCTTCATTTTGATGATAGTATTCAATTACTGACTGAACGACCTCCAGGGGAGAAAGCATTTTCGTGTTTAAAGCAAAAGAAACACGGGAGTGAAATAAATTCACTTCTTCAGTATGCATTGCATCTTGATAGGTTCCAAAAAACTTTAGTAAATTTTGATTAAAATAATCCAGCTGTAAAAGGGCTTCTTTTCTTGAAGAAGGATATAAAAAAGAATCTGAGTTTAAGGTTCCTAGAGTCTCTATTTCTTCTTTGTCCAAAACTTTTGCTAAAGATTCAGTATGGGTACTATCAATTTTAAATGGCTTGGGGATTTCTGGGGTCCCTTTCCATTTATTCCTATTATTTTTATCATAGTTCCAAGCTCCTCCTAGGGGTTTTTCCCCATCCATTAGCAAATCAAAATCCTTTCTAATTCTTCGGTAAAAGTATTCCATTACCAATTGCTTCTTTCCCTCAAAAAAAGTGTTTAAAAAAGTTCTTGAGGTCAAAAAGTGTTCTGTATCGATTGCATTTGAGGCAATTGAAAGCGTACTGCAAAATTCTTTTAACTGAATATCGAGTCTGTACTCATCTGGATATTGATATTCAAAAACTTTAGCTTGATATATAGCAATTAAATCAATTAAGTTTTCAGGAATAGTATGCTTGTTTTCTTTATGATCAATTTCAATATAGTGGACTTTATGACCCTTTTTCTCAAGATCAGTTTTAAACTGTCGCATTGCATTAAAAAAGGCAACTACTTTCTGAACATGATGAGTTACATAATTTGTTTCTTGTTGCACCTCCATAATGACATAACAAATCGAATCATCCACGGTATCAAACCAAGAATGCTTTAAATTAAGTTGATCACCAAGTATTAATCGTAATGTCATTCAAATAAATTATTTTGTAACCAAAGCTTTTGATATTGCCCCTTTGGATCATATCGCTCAGCTTGCATTTTCACATTAAATTTTCTGTCTCTGGGATCATTTCCGACTCCTGACACATACATCCAATTTCCCCAGTTACTGTGCACATCATAGTCAATGAGTTGTTTTTCAAAATAGGCTGCTCCCATTCGCCAGTCCATTGTTATGTTCTTTGCAAAAAAACTGGCAACGTTTTGCCTTCCACGATTGCTCATAAAACCTGTTTTTTTCAATTCAATCATATTGGCGTTCACAAAGGGTTCGTTGGTTTTTCCTTCAACCCACTTACGAAACACTTCCTTGTTTGAATTCCAAGAATATTCCTTTTCTAAAATCCCACCTAATTGGAAAATAGAATTACCATGTTTTAATGAAATATATTTAAAATAATCTCTCCATATTAATTCAAAAATCAACCAGTAAGTTGACTGGTTTTTATCAATTTCTTTTTCATACTGCAGTACTTCCCAATAGATCATTCTAGCAGAAAGGGAACCATTGGCTAACCAAGGGGAAAATTTAGAGCTATAGTCTGTTCCCACTAAACCATTTCGAGTTTGTTTGTAATAAGAAAGTCGCTTTGTATTCCAGAAATAATCTTTCAAATGTGCGCTTGCAGAAAAAGTCCCTCCTTTAAAGGGAAATGCAGAATGGGAATGGGTTTCAAAAGGCGAGCAATCAAAATCATTTAAATCAGGTATGGCGGTGATAGTATCCAGTAAAGAGGTTGACGCTAAAGGTGTTGGCTTTTCAAAACACCTTTGAACTTTACTATACTTTTCACACTTTTTTCTAAACGCAGTAAAAACCTGAGGAATGGATTCTATATCCATAGGAATATCTTCTGGATGGAATAGAAATTGATCATAGTGGGTCTCTATTCTTACTTCATCAGAAAGAGAGGCACATACAGCATCTGAAATCAAGACCTCTTCTCTTGTCCATTCCTTTTGAAAAAAAAGGCTTGTTACATTAAGAGATTCTACCCAAGAGGAAATTCCTTCAACTGCAGATCTTCTCTCTGTAATGAGAGAAATATTATGCTGTGCTAATTCTTCTTTTAAGGCTTGAAGTGTTTCTAAAAGAAATTTTATTCTAAACTTCCCCGTTTTTTGAAATCCCCAAATAGTGTTTTGAAAGTCTTTGGGTTCAAATGCATAATAAGCTACTACTCTATCAAATCCATTACATGCCTTGAAAAAAGATTGTTGATCTTCAAAGCGTAAATCATTTCGTAACCATACCAAAGCTGTTTTCATGTCGATTTACATTTTTTACTACAATATTTTACTGCCTCCCAATCGCGTTCCCATTTTTTCCTCCAACTAAAAGGTCGGTTGCAGGTTAGGCATATTTTTTCAGGAAGGTTTTGCTTTAGTACTCTTTTCATGAAGCATTCAAGGCTTCTTTATAGACCGTCAGACAACGTTCACGTGCAAACTTATGATCCACAATAGGTGATGGATAATCCAATTCTTGAAAATTGGGTACCCACTGTTGAATGTACTTTAAGTCTTTATCAAACTTTTTAATTTGTTCAGAAGGATTAAAAATCCTGAAATAAGGTGCAGCATCAACGCCACAGCCAGCTACCCACTGCCAATTCCCAACATTGCTTGACATTTCATAGTCTAAGAGTTTTTCGGCAAAGTAAGCTTCTCCCCAACGCCAGTCGATAAGAAGGTGCTTGCATAAAAAACTACCTACAAGCATTCTTACCCTGTTGTGCATGAATCCTGTCTTGTTTAATTCTCTCATTCCTGCATCTACAAGAGGATAACCAGTCTCTCCATTGCACCACTTTTGGAATTCTTCAGGGTCATTTCGCCATAAAATTCGGTCGTATTGCGGTTTAAAACTTTCAGATGGTGTATGAGGAAAATGAAACAAAATTTGCATAAAAAACTCCCTCCAAATCAATTCTTTCAAAAATGTATTGTTTGGTCGAATTGAAGATTGGTTTACTAATTTTCGAACACTAACGGTTCCAAATCTGAGGTGAGCTCCTAGACGTGAGGTTTGATTTAGAGCTGGAAAGTTCCTAGTTGCCTCATATTCATCAACCAAAGAATCATCAAATCTAAATTTAGGTTGAGCTACAACACTTTTATCAAAACCCATTTCTGACAGAGAAAGTTCGGGAAGGCTTACCTCTGAAGCCAACTGATCCAAATGGTTTTCAGAAGGAAAGAGTCTTATGGGTTCATTTTCAAGTTTTTCAAGCCACTTTCTTGAATAAGGAGTATATACTTTATAGGGTGTACCATCTCCTTTGACCACCTCATTCTTTTCGAAAACAACTTGATCCTTGTAGGTTTCGAATTGAACTCCGGCTTTTGCTAGAAGATTTTTAATAGACTCGTCTCGCTCATGAGCATAGGGTTCGTAATCCCTGTTACAAACTACCTTGTCTACATTCCATTGTTGTATTAATTTAGAAAAAATAGCCTTGGGGGTACCATGATACTTTCCAACTTTACATCGGTTCCTCTTCATAGCAATATCAATAGTACCCAAGGCTAATAAAATCATTTCTACCCTTGCATCTTGCTTTGGTAGTTTTTTTAATATTTCTTTATCAAAAATGAAAATAGGGATAACCTTATTTTCACCTTTTAACGCATGGTAAAGTCCACAATTATCTTCGATTCTTAAATCTCTTCTAAACCAAAAAAGTGTAACTTTTTCCATAAGTTTTAGGTTTTCAAATTTCCTATTCCACCATCCAACTGAAGTATTCTTCCTGTCATCCAACTGCTTTCATCTCCTAACAAAAAGGCTGTAGCTTGCGCTAATTCTTTGGCATTTCCAACTCTTCCTAATGGATGACGCTCATTTGCTTTTTCTAATTTCATCTCATTATTCAAAAACTTTGAGGCTAAAGGAGTATCCACTAAAGAAGGGGCAATTGCATTAACACGAATTTTAGGAGCAAACTCCGCTGCTAATGATCTTGTCAATCCTTCAATAGCACCTTTTGAAGCAGATACCGAACTGTGAAAAGGCATTCCTGTTTGAACAGCAACTGTGCTATAAAAAACAACTGCGGCATTGGAACTTGCATTTAGTAAATTCAACACTGACTTCAATGCACTTACTGCTCCAATAACATTAATCTCAAAGTCACTCAGGAAAGCTTCTGTTTTAAGTCCTTTAAAAGGACGTAGATTTATTGATCCAGGACAATAGACAAAACCATCTAGCTTATCTGGTAAAAGCGATAAATCCAATTGATCTGTAGTAGCATCAAATGGAATGTAGTTTACATCGAGATTCAATAAAGACTCGTTGGTTCTCGATGCAACATACACTGAATTCTTTAACTCTAATAATTCCGCCAAGGCAAGTCCAATTCCAGAACTTCCACCAATAATTAATATGTTTTTATTTTCTATCATTATTTATATTCTCCATACAACTCAATAAGAGCCTGTTTTCTATATTCAAAAATTTCTTTAAGTTTTGGTGCTACCAAAATAGGATGCACTAACTGCCCAAGGATTCCAAGTGGAATCTTGTAGTCTATAATATCAACCATCTCAACACCATTAGGAATGGGTTTTAAAAAATGCTTATGATGCCACAATGAATAAGGTCCAAAACGTTGCTCATCTACAAAATAATTCCCCTCATCAACATGAGTGATTTCTGTCACCCACTTTGTTGGGATATTCATCACAGGAGTCACTAAATACTGTATTATTTGTCCCGCATACATTTTATCAGCTGCTCCACTTAGGATCTCAAAACCCATGTAGTCTGGTGTAATACGCTTTAGGTTCTTCGGATCAGACAAAAAATCCCAAGCCTCCTTTTGAGAAATTGGTAGTTTTTGAACAGTCTCCAAACGATATATTTTCATAGAAATAATCTTAAAGTTCAAATTTACAAAATGTTTAACTCTTAAATATAAAAGTTAAACAAAATTTTATAAACATTGTTTTTATATAAAAAAAAGAGCTTGGGATCCTTACTAAAAAATTATATTTGAAAAACCTTAAATCCAAGAAATGAAACATTTAAACTTTTTACTCGTATTTGTTTGTGCATTCGGAATGGCACAAATACAAACACCACAACCTAGCCCTTCAACTAAAGTGGAACAAGTTGTGGGACTCACAAAAGTAACTTTGGAATATTCTCGTCCTGCCATGAGGGGAAGAACAATCATGGGAGAACTTATTCCAATGGGAGAGCTCTGGAGAGCGGGAGCAAATAAAAATTCAACACTAAGTTTTTCTGATGATGTTACAGTAGGCGGGAAAGCATTAAAACAGGGAACCTATGCTATATTTATCCGTCCTGGAGTCACAATGTGGGAAGTGTTTTTTTATACCCAAATTGAAAACTGGGGCATTCCAGAAAAATGGGACACAAAATCCATCGCTGCTACAGTTGAAGTTAAAACACAAACCCTCAAAGAGGCTGTTGAGTCCTACACAATTTCTGTTGACGACTTAAACAACAATGGGGCAACTATCAATTTTAAATGGGAAAACACCCTAGTGAGCATTCCATTAGAGGTGCCCACGCATTCAAAAACAATGGCTTCAATCAAAGAAACCATGAAAGGTGATCCTAAAGCTGGAGATTATTATAGTGCTGCGATTTATTACAGACAATCAAACCAAGACCTAAATCAAGCGAAAAAATGGATTGCTAAGGCAATTGAAATGGACTCTGGAAAATACTGGATGTACCGTCAACAATCATTGATTCTTGCTGAATTAAATGAAAAAGAGGCTGCTGTAGCAGCTGCCAAAGTGTCGTTGAAACTAGCAGATGAAGCTGGAAACAAAGATTATGTTCGATTGAACACTAAGGCTATTGAAGAGTGGTCAAAGTAGTTTTATTATTGAATTTAAAAAACCACCTACGGGTGGTTTTTTTATGAAGTATTACTTCATTCTTGACTTGTATAGAACATTCAAAACTAAACCAAAAATCACAAGAAAAGTACCAAAAAGGTGAAGAAAATCATAGGTTTCTGTCAATACAAAAACCCCAAATAAAAGGGTAAATACCACTTCAACATACTTAAAAGGAGCTACCATATGAGCCTCTCCATTTTGAAATGCTTTGGTCATGAATAGTTGACCGAAAAAGCCAAAAACCCCTAAACTTAAAAGTAAAAGCAGATCATTCAATGAAGGCGTATTCCATTGAAATATACTACCGATCCCACCAACAATTGTTGCAGTAAGCATAAAATAATGTACCACAACAACAGGATGATCTCCTTTTCCAATTTTCGATAAAACAATATAGACTATAGCTGAAAAAAAGGCTGCCAATAACACTAAAAAAATGCCAAAATTGGATCCTGAACTATCGTAACTCTTAATCAAAAAAACACCTGTGAAAGCCATGACAAAGAACAACCATTGAAGTGGTCTTATCTTTTCTTTCAAAAAAAACACAGCTAAAATCGCGGCGAAAATTGGCGATATGTAGCGAAGGGTGACAGCACTTCCAATAGTGATGTAATGAATTCCCCAAAAAAATAAAATCATAGAAATCAATCCAACAACTGATCGCATAATAAGTAGCTTCTTTTGATTTCCCCATTGAGGTATTCCTTTTGCCTTTAAAAAACTAAAAGTAATTGCTAGTGATCCGATAGCTCTGAAAAACACTAATTGTAAGGTGGAATAGTCTACGAGGTATTTAATTAAAGCATTCATTAATGCGAAAGCAAGGGTGCTAAGCAACATATATTGGACAGCTTTAAGGAAGGATGAATTCAAAAACGCTTTTTTTTGCAAAGATGAATAAATGTCTTGGTTTTTGAACAGTCAATTCAAAGATAAAATTAGCACTATCTTCGTGTCTTTAACACAAACTATTAATTCTGGGAACTCTTTCAAATTTTGATTTTCTAATTGCGGCTTTCTGTGCCTTCCTTTTGGGGGTTTCTAAGTCCGGTCTAAAAGGGGTTGCAGCACTTATAGTTACTGGATTTGCATTGGTATATGATGCTAAAAATTCAACAGGTGTTTTAATGCCTTTGTTAATTGTGGGTGATATTTTTGCTGTTTCCTATTACAAAAGACATGTTCAATGGAGCTACATCATAAAGCTTTTGCCCTGGATGGTTGGAGGTGTGCTAATTGGAGTGGTTGGAGGGAAGTTTATTTCAGAAAGTGTTTTTAGATACGGTATGGCTGGTATTATTCTTTTCAGTGTAGCATTGATGTGGTATTGGGAAAACAAAAAAGACAAAACTATTCCTTCACATTGGACCTTTGCCAGCTCTATGGGAGCCTTAGCTGGTTTTACCACTATGGTGGGTAATTTGGCTGGTGCTTTCTCGAACATCTATTTCTTAGCCATGCGTTTACCAAAAAACACCTTCATAGGGACTGCAGCCTGGCTTTTCTTTATCATCAATTCATTCAAAATTCCTTTTCATATTTGGAGTTGGGAAACCATCAACAATAGTTCGATTTTAAAAAGTTTGGAATTAGTTCCATTCGTTCTCCTCGGATTAGTATCAGGTGTATATATTGTAAAGAGGATAAAAGACGACAGTTATAGAAAGTTGATCTTGATTTTTACTGCCCTTGGGGGAATAGCTATATTATTCAATTAATCTTTTAATCGTTGTATGATGTTTTTAAGATTAGTAGGATTACTTTCTAATATTTCTTGATGCAAAAAGGACATACTTTCATTCACCTCTTTTGGAATTGTTATGGACTCCAAAGCCATTGAACCAGAAAAATGTAATGCTTTAAAACCCGCCTCTTTAAAGCGAGAACAATTAGATGAATTAATTCCACTTCCCGGCATAATGGCAATCTGATTGCCATATGTTTTATTCCAAATTTCCAGTTTAGAAAAACCCTCTTCTGCTTTTTCTTTTTGACCCGAACTCAATACACAATCAAAACCTAGTTCAATTAATTGCTTCAATGCACTCATGGGTTCTCTGACTACATCAAATGCTCTGTGAAACGTTAAATACATTGATCCAGCTATCGCTCTCCACTTTTCTAAGCGTACTAAGTCTAAATGAAATTCTGGAGTTAATGCACCTATAACTACTCCGCTACATCCCAAGTCCTTTGCTACTAAAATATCTTGTTCAATGATTGCGACCTCCTCAGGGCTGTAGGTGAAATGTCCTTCTCTTGGGCGAATTAAACAATGAATAGGAAGCGCATTTAAATTAACCGCCCTTTTAATCAATCCATAAGATGGAGTGACTCCTCCTACCCCTAATGCTGAACATAATTCAACTCGATCAGCTCCAGCAACTGTTGCATTTTTAATCGACGCAATTGAGGTAACACAAACTTCAGTTAACATATATCATTTTTTAAAACTTAAACAAAAGTAGAATAAGCACAAGAATAACTAATTTATGAAATACTTTTTTTATTTTCATACAAAATGTTATTACCTTAGGTGATCATGAAAAGAAAAGCGTTCATTCAACAAAGTACTTTATGGGCAGGAGGACTTCTTATATCTCCTCATATAATGCACACAAAAAATAAAATGACTTCAAATAAATTGATTCCTACCAATCTTCCCTATGTCATCAGCACTTGGAATGTCCCATTAGCAACTAAAATTGCAGGAGATGCATTAAATAAGGGAGTTGAAGCATTAGATGCAGCCGTATTGGGAGTAGCCTATGAGGAAGCAAATTTACAAAACACCACTGTAGGAAATGGGGGTTCTCCAGATCGTGATGGAGAAGTTACTCTAGACGCCTGTGTCATGAATCACAAAGGTAATTGTGGGGCTGTAATGGCTGTCCAAAACATTACTCATGTGGCCGCTTTAGCCAAGGACGTTATGGAAAAAACACCTCATGTAATTTTAGCAGGAGAAGGAGCCAAAAAATTTGCTTTAGAACAAGGATACCAAGCAGAGAATCTCTTAAGTGAAAAGAGTAAAAAAGAATGGGAAAAATGGCTAGAAAAGGGAAATTATAATCCCGAAATCAATGTTGAAAACCATGACACTATAGGAATGCTCTGCAGTGATCAAAACGGAAATTTATCAGGAGTCTGTACCACAAGTGGATTGGCTTACAAAATGAAAGGTCGTGTGGGTGATTCACCCGTTATTGGTTCAGGCCTTTATATTGATAATGCTATTGGAGGCGCAGTTGCTACAGGTCTGGGTGAAGAAGTTATAAAAACGGTTGGAAGTTTTTTAATAGTTGAATTGATGAGACAAGGAAAAACTCCTCAAGAAGCATGCGAAGAGGCAGTCTCAAGAATTTTAGAGAAACAAAAAGGGAAACCCGATTTTCAAGTTGCTTATCTCGCAACAAACAAAAAAGGTGAAATAGGATCGTATAGCATTCACAGTGGTTTCTCCTATACAGTATATAAAAATGATTTAAATCAAAACATTGCGTCAAAAGCGATGTATTAACCTAAAGTATTATGCAAATAATTGAAAACGAAAAGAAATACGATGTCGTAATTGTTGGATCAGGAGCAGGAGGTGGAATGGCCACCAAAATTCTTGCTGATTCCGGATTGAAAGTAGCTGTAATAGAAGCTGGACCCTTTTTTGATCCTGCAAATCCAGCGCAACAGACACAACTTAAATGGCCACATGAATCTCCTAGAAGAGGTGCGGGTACCACCCGTGCTTTTGGTGAATTTGATATGGCTTATGGGGGTTGGGAAATAGATGGTGAACCTTACAATCGAATTGGAGACACAAAATTTGACTGGTTTCGATCACGAATGCTGGGAGGAAGAACCAACCACTGGGGAAGAATTTCTTTACGTTTTGGACCTCGTGATTTCAAAGGAAAAGATCGTGATGGTTTAGGTGAAAACTGGCCCATTAGTTATGAAGATATAAAACCCTATTACGATAAGGTTGATAAATTAATCGGTGTTTTTGGAAGTAAAGAAGGAATGTATAATGAACCTGACGGTTATTTCTTACCTGCACCCAAGCCAAGGTTACACGAATTATATTACAAAAAAGGTGCTGAAAAAGCAGGGGTAAAAGTTATGCCCTCTCGTCTTTCTATTTTAACCAAGAGAATTAACAACGAACGTGGCATTTGTTTTTACTGTAGTCAATGTAGTCGATCATGTTCTGTCTATGGAGATTTTTCTGCTGGGTCTTGTTTGATATTTCCTGCCCAAAAATCAGGAGGGCAAGTAGATCTTTATGTAAACAGTATGGTTCGTGAAGTAACAACCAATGACGAAGGTAAAGCAACTGGAGTTTTATACATCAATAAAGAAGACCGCAAAGAATATCGAGTTTCTGGAAAGGTTGTCGTACTTGCAGCGTCTGCTTGTAGCACAGCGCGTATCCTTTTAAACTCAAAAAGTGCCCAACATCCAAATGGTTTAGGAAATAGTAGTAATCTGGTAGGAAAATACGTTCATGACTCAACAGGTAGTGATCGAATGGCATTTGTTCCAGATATGATGAATAGAAAGCGCTATAACGAAGATGGTGTTGGAGGAATGCACCTGTATTCTCCTTGGTGGCTTGACAATAAGAAACTTGATTTCCCAAGAGGTTACCACATTGAAGTGTGGGGTGGTTTAGGAATGCCTAGCTACGGTTCTGGATTTGATCCGAACAGCTTAAACAAGTATTTAGGACTGAAAGTTGGTGGTTATGGAAACGGACTTCGTGAAGATGTAAAAAAATTCTATGGCTCTGTAATGGGTATGTCAGGTCGTGGTGAATCGGTTGCCAACATAAATAACTATTGTGAAATTGATCCAACTACGGTAGACGAATTTGGAATACCTGTTTTACGATTTAACTATAGTTGGTCAGATTACGAGCGTAAACAGGCACGACATATGCATGAAACCTTTGAGGAAATTATCCATAATATGGGTGGAGTTGTATTGGGGGATAAACCTGGTAAAGAAAAAGATTATGGACTCTTGAATCCAGGACGAATTATTCATGAAGTAGGAACTACCCGTATGGGAAGCGATCCTAAAAAATCTGTAGTTAATGAATTTGAACAGCTACATGATGTAGACAACGTATTTGTTGTAGATGCAGGACCTTTTGTTTCTCAAGCAGATAAAAATCCAACATGGACCATACTTGCTCTTTCTTGGAGAACTTCAGAATTTATAATTGATCAATTAAAAAAACAAAACATATAGTCATGAACAGAAGAGATAGTATACGATCCCTATTTTTAGGGAGCATGGCAGGAGGATTAGCCCTTGAAAGTTGCATTTCTGCACCAGAAGAAGTGATAAATGAAAAGATATGGCAATACCAATATGGTAGAACACCCGAAGAAGCAGCTCGAGATGAAGCCTTATTAGCACAACAATACTTTGAAAATACAGAACTTAATACAATCACTCGGTTAGCAAATCTCATTCTTCCTCCTACTCCAGAAGGAACTATCGAGGAGGCTGGTGTTCCTGAATTCATTGAATTCATGGCGAAAGATTTTCCTGGTTTACAAACTCCAATTAGAGGTGGATTAATGTGGTTAGACAGTTATTCTAATAAAAACTTTGGAACTGATTTTATCAATAGTACTGAAGATCAACAACATCAAGTTTTAGATCTTATTGCTTTTCCAGACCCAAAAGCAAGCGCTCAAAAACAAGAAGTACAATTCTTTTCATTAATGCGAAATCTGGTCATGACAGGCTATTTTACATCTCCAGCTGGAATTAAAGAATTAGGTTACAAAGGAAATCAACCCAACGTTTGGGATGGAGTTCCTGATGATGTACTTAAAGATCATGGAATGTCTTATGATGCATCTTGGATGCCAAAATTTGTTGATCAATCCAAAAGAAATGATCAAGCAGTATGGGATGATGAGGGCAATTTGATTTCCTAAAAGTCCCTTCAAATAATGTAATAAATACCTCAAATGAAAAATTACATCCTAGCCATAGATGCTGGAACCACAAGTTCAAGAGCAATTCTTTTTGATGAAAATGGATCAACAGTTGGGACGGCCCAACATGAATTTACCCAACATTTTCCTAAAGAAAGTTGGGTAGAGCACGATGCGATAGAAATTTGGGAGACTCAATTAATGGCAATTAGAGAGGTACTTGAGAAAACCGATACAAAAGCATCTCAGATCCATGCAATGGGTATTACAAACCAAAGAGAAACTACAGTCCTTTGGAATAGAAAAACAGGAAAACCGGTACATAATGCTATTGTGTGGCAAGACAGAAGAACAGCTTCAATTTGTGACGACCTATCAAAAAAAGGGAAATCAACTCTCTTTTTTGAAAAAACAGGATTGTTACTAGACGCCTACTTTTCAGGAACAAAAATAAAATGGATTCTAGACCAAAACCCTGAATTAAAAAAACAAGCTCAAAACGGAGAACTTGCATTTGGAACCATAGATAGTTGGTTGATTTGGAATTTGACTGACGGAAAGGTTCATGTCACCGACGTCACTAATGCCAGTAGAACCTTGTTGTATAACATTAATACACTCGAATGGGATAAAGAACTACTCGATACCCTTGAAGTCCCTGAGTCTTTGCTTCCAAAAGTAGTTTCCTCTTCTGAAGTTGTGGGAGTAACACAACCCTCCCTCTTTGATCATGAAATTGTAATTGCAGGTATTGCTGGAGATCAGCAGGCAGCATTATTTGGACAAATGTGTATCAAGCCAGGTGATGTAAAAAACACTTATGGTACAGGTTGTTTTTGTATCATGAATACGGGAAGCACTCCAGTGATATCAAAAAATAAAATGCTTACAACCATTGGGTATCAAATCAATGGTGAAGTAACCTATGCACTTGAAGGAAGTGTGTTTGCAGCTGGTGCAGTGGTTCAATGGTTACGAGATCAATTAGGAATTATCAATTCGGCACCTGAAATAGAAAAATTAGCGAAAACAGTTGAAAACAATGGTGGAGTAACATTCATTCCCGCACTTGCTGGGCTGGGTGCCCCTTATTGGGATCCACATGCCACTGCATCGATATTAGGCATTACACGTGGAACAGAAAAAGGACATATTGCTAGAGCAGCTCTCGAAGCAATTGCAATGCGAACACGAGAGATCGTAATTGAAATGCAGAAAGATGCAAATACAACCTTTAGAACCCTTAAAGTTGACGGTGGAGGAAGTACCAATGATCTATTGATGCAAATTCAATCCGACCTACTCCAGACTGAAGTTATAAGACCTGAAACTACTGAAACCACAGCTTTAGGTGCCGCTTTCTTTGCGGGACTTGCTACTCAATATTGGCCCTCAATTGAAAGTTTATCCTCTATTTGGAAAGCAAATAAAAAATTCACTCCTAGGAATGAAATACAAAATGAAAAAATTATAGCAGCTTGGAATAAAAGGATGAATCAACTAACCAATCTTTGAAAAATGAACAGAAAAGCAAACCTTGAACAACTCGATCAAGTTGCTGAATGGGATGTTGTAATAATTGGTGGTGGAGCCTCTGGACTGGGAATTGCTCTTGATTCAGCAAATCGTGGCTATAAAACACTTCTCTTAGAAAAAAATGATTTTGCAAAAGGAACCTCCTCAAGAAGCACAAAATTAGTTCACGGTGGTGTTCGTTATTTACAAAATGGAGATATCTCCTTAGTCATCGAAGCTTTGAAAGAAAGAGGTATCATGAGAAAGAATGCCCCTCACCTAGTTCGTGACTTAAGTTTTGTAATCCCCTCCTATGACTGGTGGAATAGCCCATTTTATGGTCTAGGTCTTAAAGTATACGACATGATGGCGGGCAAATTAGGTTTAGGTCCATCTACCATTTTAGATCGTGAAGAAACATTAGCAATTATCCCCAATGTAAATAAAGAGGGTTTAAAAGGCGGTGTCATCTATCATGATGGACAGTTTGATGATGCAAGAATGGCAATAAGCCTTGCATTAACTGCAGATCAGGAAGGAGCCTGTATGATAAATTATACTAATGTAATTGGCTTAACAAAAGAGAAAGACTTAGTTACTGGCGTGAAATTAATTGATCAAATAAGTGGCAAAGAGAAAACAATACGAAGTAAAGTAGTTGTGAATGCAACTGGAGTTTTTTCAGACAAAATTATTGCATTAGACCAGCCTGACGCCAAAAGAATGATTCGTCCCTCTCAAGGAGTTCATCTAGTGATTGAAAAATCTTTCTTAGCAGGAGCTCATGCTATAATGGTTCCACATACCTCTGACGGGAGAGTCCTTTTTGCAGTTCCATGGAATGATTATGTTGTGGTGGGAACTACAGACACCCCAGTTAACGAGACACTTGAAGAACCGGTTGCTCTAGAAAATGAAATTGAATTCATTCTAGAAAATGCAGGAGCCTATATGACTAAAAAACCGACGCGGAAAGACGTGAAAAGTGTTTTTGCTGGATTACGCCCATTAGCAGCATCAGAAAACAACAAAGAAAGTACTAAAGAAGTTTCAAGGCATCATAAAATCACAGTCAGCACAAGTGGTTTGATCAGTGTCTTAGGGGGAAAATGGACCACTTACAGAAAAATAGCAGAAGATACTGTGGACACATTGCAAGCTGTGGGTGGATTACCAGAAAGACAATGTAACACAAAAACATTACCTATTTTTGGTTATGAATCTCATTCAAATTGGGAGGATCCCATGCATTATTATGGAACTGAATCCAAAAAAATAAAAGCATTAAATCCAAAAAAAGCTACTCTTTCGTTATCTAATAAATTCTTTATTTCTGAAAATCAAATTCTTTGGGCCATTGAGAAAGAAATGGCGATAAACCTTGAAGATATTTTAGCAAGAAGAACACGTTGTTTGTTTTTAAATGCATTTGAGACTGAAAAAATTGCTCCTAAAGTAGCTGCAATTATGGCTAATAAATTGGGTCATAACGAAACATGGATTAAAAATGAACTCACACAATTCAATTCAATAATTAAAAAATATCAATTATGACAATGCATCCATATATTGCAGAATTCATTGGAACAGCAATTCTACTTCTTTTAGGAGCAGGAGTTAATGCTAATGTCAGTTTAAAAAAAACCTTCGCAAGCCAAGAAAGTCCCTGGGTATTGATTACAAGTGCTTGGGGATTTGCTGTATTTGTAGCCGTATTTGTCACTGCACAATCCAGTGGTGCTCATCTAAATCCTGCAGTAACTTTAGGCTTAGCGGTGGCAGGAAAATTCTCTTGGTCCCTAGTGCCGGCTTATTTTCTTTCTCAAGTTCTCGGCGCAATGTTTGGAAGTTGGCTAGCTTATTTAACTTACATTGACCATTACCGTCAAACCCAAGACGAAGGTACAGTAAGGGGTACTTTTTGTACTGGCCCTGCCATTAAAAACACAAAAAACAACTTATTTAGTGAAGGAATTGGAACGTTTATGCTAGTATTTGCGGCTTTGTGTATTGTGGGACCGAATATAGAAATTAACGGCACTGAGGTGCAAAACTTTGGTCTAGGTGCCTTAGACGCCTTACCGATTGGAATCGTTGTTTGGGTAATTGGAATTGCACTAGGAGGAACTACTGGCTATGCGATCAATCCTGCTCGTGATTTTGGCCCTCGTTTAATGTATCAAATGCTACCCCGAAAAAACAAAAACGCAAATTGGTCCTATAGCTGGATCCCCGTTGTAGGTCCTTTAGTAGGAGGTGCAATAGCAGGGTTACTCTTTACGTTATTAGTCCTGTAACTATTCTTACTTGGCTACGTTTACTACTCTAGTTTCTCTTATTACAGTAACTTTCACTTGACCTGGATAAGTCATGTCCGTTTGAATTTTTTGCGAAATTTCAAAAGACAAACGCGCTGCATGATCATCTGAAACCTTTTCGCTTTCCACAAAAACACGTAGTTCCCTACCCGCTTGAATCGCATAGGCTTTATTGACACCATTAAAATCGTAAGCAATTTTTTCTAAATCCTTCAACCTCTGCACATAGCTATCTAAAACTTGACGCCTCGCTCCAGGACGTGCTCCAGAAATTGCATCACAAACCTGTATAATAGGTGATAACAACGAAGTCATTTCAATTTCATCGTGGTGTGCGCCTATAGCATTACAAACATCTTGTTTTTCACCATATTTTTCTGCCCATTCCATACCCAATAAAGCATGTGGTGTTTCTACCTCCTCTTCTGGCACTTTACCAATATCATGAAGTAAACCTGCGCGTTTAGCAAGTTTTGGATTTAATCCCAACTCTGATGCCATAACTCCACATAATTTTGCAACCTCTCTTGAATGTTGAAGAAGATTTTGACCATAAGAAGAACGATATTTCATTCTACCTACAATTTTTACTAACTCGGGATGTAAACCATGAATTCCCAACTCAATAATAGTTCGTTTTCCAACTTCTATAATTTCATTTTCGATTTGCTTGCGCGTTTTATTAACCACCTCTTCAATTCGAGCTGGATGAATTCTACCATCACTAACCAAGCGATGCATAGACAAACGTGCAATTTCTCTTCTTACTGGATCAAAACAGGAAAGAATGATCGCTTCAGGTGTATCATCAACAATAATTTCTACTCCAGTTTCGGCTTCAAGAACACGAATGTTTCTTCCTTCTCTTCCAATAATTCGTCCTTTTACATCGTCAGAATCTAGATTAAAAATAGAAACACAGTTGTCAATTGCTTCTTCTGTTCCAATTCGTTGTATGGTGTTAATCACTATCTTTTTTGCTTCTTGCTGAGCGGTCAATTTAGCTTCCTCAACACTGTGTTGAATAAATCCCATAGCATCTGTACGAGCTTTATCCTTGAGGCTTTCCATTAATTCATTTTTTGCCTCATCAGCAGAGAGATTAGAAATTTCCTCTAATTTCTCGATCTGAATTTTCAACTTCGCTTCAAGTTGTTCCTCTTTGGTTTCAACTTTCGCAAGCTTTTGTGTTAAGATTTCATTTTTACGTTCTAAATTCTTTTTAAAGTCTGTGTTGCTTTTGTATTCTTTTTGTGCTTTGTTTTCTTTTTCGCGTAGTAGATTTTCAGTTTCTACAATTTTTCGTTCTCTATCATTCACTTCGCGTTCGTGAATAGACTTCAATTCAATAAAGTTTTCTTTAGCTTGAAGCATCTTTTCCTTTTTCAGTGCCTCAGCCTCAATCTCTGTTTTACGAAGTAGGTCCTTTGCTTCTTTATCGGCTTTATCCAAACGTTCTTTGTTTTTGCCTCTACCCAATAAATTCCCTAAAAGAAATCCACCAAGGAGTGCCCCTAAAGCTATTGCGATGTATATTATGATTGGTTCCATTGTTATTTTAAAAAATTAAAAAAAGCCCGTATTAGCTTGCTCTTTGTATAAACTCCTAAAAAATCAAGTTTGAGGCTACATTACTGGTCAAGGATCTGCTCATGGCAGCTTGCTTTTACAATAAAAACTCACCTCTCTGAATTAAAAGCTCGTTGAGTTTATCAAAAAAATACTAATACAGGCAGTGTTGTATTATTGTTATTAGAACTTAATATGCAGCTAGATGAACATCAATCATATCTATGAGCTCCTTTACCTTTTCATTATCATCATCAGTCTGGGGAACTTTAGTTGTATTTAATTGTTCTAATTGAGCTGCGTATTGAAGGGAACACATGGCAAGAACATCTTGCTTGTCTCGAACAGCATAATTTTTTTCAAGTTGTTGAATGGTTGTTTCAATCTTCTTTGCAGAAGCTCTCAAAGAAGCCTCTTGTTCTGGTGCAACAGATAATGGATAGACGCGATTTGCTATGGTAAGCTTTATTTTCAATAATTCACTCATATAATCAATTCATTTCTGATACCTGCTGAATACAATTTTCAACTTCTCTTATCAAACTATTTATTTTACTTTTTGTTGCTTGTGTACCTTCATTACTGCCAAGTAGATTATTTGCAATTTTAAGTGACTTATTTTCTTCACGAATGGATAATAACTGTTCTTCTAATTCAGAATTACGCTTTTTCAAAGCTTCATTCTGATCTTGAAACTTTACCAAATCAAGGTGATTGCCTTTAAGTTTATTGAGGAGACCAATAATTTTTTGTTCTAATACAGCAATCGAAGATTTGTTTTTCTCTATCATAAAAAAGTAATAATCTACTTCATATACAAAGTTATTCAATCTTTTCTTAAAAGTATCGGATGGCTAAAGAGTTTTAAAAAATTTAACAAAAAACCCATTAATTCTATTTTCAAAATAATTGATTCTTTATCTTGCAAATAAATCAACCCTCACGAAGTTATATTATCAAATTCAGCATTATTTCCTTAGTGTTATCATTCCTCCTGAGTCTCACCTCTCATGCACAGGAGACTAATCCATGGACTCCACCTTTGGATATTCCCATTCAACTATCTGGTACGTTTGGTGAACTCAGAAACAATCATTTTCATGCAGGTTTAGACATTCGAACCCAAGGAAGACAAGGCTTGGAAGTTAAGAGTGTCTTGTCAGGAAAAATCAAAAGAATTAGAGTGAGTACTAGCGGTTATGGTAAAGCGCTTTATGTTCAACACTTTGACGGCACTACTTCAGTTTATGCACATCTCAAAAAGTTTGCTCCAAAAATTGAAGCCTATGTGAAAGCAAAACAATATCAAAAAGAATCGTTTACACTACAATTATTCCCCAAAGATGACGAATTGGATATCGAACAAGGAGAATTAATTGGATACTCTGGAAATACTGGAGGCTCAAGTGGACCACATCTTCATTTTGAAATAAGAGATTCAAAGGATCAAAGCCCTTTAAACCCTATGCAGTATCCACTATCAATTCAAGATACTCAGCGTCCACAAATTCAAAACTTTTATCTCTACTCTAGTGCAGACAATTATCAAGCAAAGAAAGAGTACCCATTAAATAAAAAAAATGACAGTGTATACACTACAGCAGCTATTGAAGCAGGAGGTGCTATACAGGTTGGACTCCGTCTATTTGATAGACAAAACTTATCCTACAGTAAAAATGGAATTTACAGTGCCTCGGTAAGGCTTAATGGAAAAGAAAAATTTTCCTATTCAATAGATCGTATATCATTTGAAGATTCTAAAAGCATTAATCTAATCATAGACTATAAAAATTTAAAACAAAACAGAAAGAGAATTCAACGATTTGCTAAACATCCTGAAAGTAAGTTTACTTTTTTAAAAGAATCTCCTTTGGATGGAACTTTAGAACTAACTCCAAATAAATCATACCAACTCCTTATCCGGGTAAGTGACTACAATGGAAACGCAACCTATGTTGAAGCCTATCTTTCAGGAACTGAAGCGCCTAAAGCAATCTCAAAGTCAACATTTAACACAATAGATCCCATAAAGGATTATTTATTTGATTTTGATTCAACATCAGTCTATTTTCCCAAAAAAGCATTTTTTCAAAAAGCAGATATTCAAGTGGAATATACAGGAGACACCCTAAGGGTTGGCAAAGATATAATTCCGTTAAAAAATCCTTATGAAATTAGCTTTACAATTCCCAAGATGGACAGCTTGGAGAGAGAACAATCATTTATAGGAAAATTAGACAGGAAGGGGAAACCCTATTTTGTGAGTTCAAAAATAGAGGATAATAAATGGATTGCGAAGTCCAAGACTCTTGGTGATTTTATAATCAGCCGGGATTCGATCTCACCCAAAATTGTTCCACTAAACTTTAAGAACAAACAATGGCTCTCCAATTACAGTTATTTGAAATTTAAAATCACAGATGATTATTCGGGAATTAAGTCCTACAGAGGAGAGATCAATGGCAAATGGATACTGTTAGAACACGAGCCAAAAAACAATACTTTAATTTATGATTTTGATGATCTCAAATTTGATGAAGCACTTCACCAATTGAACATTGAAGCTGAAGATTTTGCTGGAAACAAAACCAATTTTTCTGCTGACTTTTACCGGAAATAAAACCGATGTCTATCTAGACTACAAACTCTTTAAAAACCTGAATCAAATAATCAATTTCTTTTTTTGTATTGAAAATAGAAAAAGAAAACCGTAACGAGGGCCATTCATTTGCTGGAGCCTCTTGAATTGCATTTAAAACATGAGACCCAGTATTACTTCCTGACTGGCACGCACTTCCTTTTGAACAAGAAATACCTTTAAGGTCCAGATGGAAATCTAACATGGCTCCTTTTTCCTTTGGAATAGGTAATGCAACATTCACTAAAGTAAAAGTACTCCCCTCTACCACTCCAGAAAGACCGTTGAAAATTACCTCAGGAAAAACGTTCTTTATTTCACTAATAAAATAGCTTTTCAGGCTCACCAATTGTTTTTTTTCTTCTTCATAGTTTTCATAAGCCAACTCTAAGGCCTTATGCATCCCAACAATATTGTGAACAGACTCTGTTCCCGCACGTAAACCTCGTTCCTGAGAGCCTCCATGAATAAAAGGTTGAAGCCCTGAATTTCTTTTAACAAAAGAAAAACCAACCCCTTTTGGTCCATGAAATTTATGTGCCGCAGCAGAAAGAAAATCGATTGGAAGTTTTTCAAGATCAAAAGTAAAATGTCCTACACCTTGAACAGCATCAGAATGAAACAAGGCATTATTTTGGTGACACAATTCTCCAACTGTTGAAAGGTCTAAAATATTCCCAATTTCATTGTTAACATGCATCAGAGAGACCAGTTTTTTAGAATCATCCGATTGTAATAAGGTCTCCAAGTGCTCAATATCAATGGAACCGTCTTTAGAAACATTAACATACAATATCTTAATTCCATTATTTGCCTCAAGTGCTTCCATTGCATGAATAACCGCATGATGTTCTATTTGTGATGAAATAATTGTGGTAACCCCTAAATCTTTTACCGCACAATGAAGAATCATATTGTCCGACTCCGTTCCTCCAGAAGTAAATATAATTTCCTGTGGAGCTGCGTTTAACAGCTTAGCTATTCCTTTTCTTGCGGTTTCTAAATTTGATTTTGCAGTCCTACCAAAAGCGTGAACAGAAGATGGATTTCCATAGCAATCTTCCATTACTTTAGAAATCGTTTGAATTACTTCTTTTCTGAGAGGTGTAGTGGCAGCATTATCTAAATAAACATTCATAAAAAATTATATCAGAAAGTTTAAACCTCAAAAGTCTTTAGAGTGGAAAGGATAATATTTATACATTCTTCCAGCTGATCATCTGTCATAACCAAAGGAGGCGCAAATCTGATAATATTACCATGGGTAGGCTTTGCTAAAAGGCCATTCTCTTTTAATTTCATACAGATATTCCAAGCTGTTTTACTCTCTTCTGAATCGTTTATCACGATTGCATTTAAAAGTCCTTTCCCCCTCACCTTAGTTACAATTGAACTTGAATCAATATAAGTTTGTAGGGCAGCTCTAAATCGCTTTCCTAAACGTCTAGCGTTTTGAGTTAACTTTTCATCACGGATTACTTCCAAGGCTTCCATAGCAACAGTACATGCCATGGGATTCCCTCCAAAAGTACTTCCATGTTGACCGGGCTGAATTACATCCATTATATGACTATCACATAAAACAGCTGAAACTGGATAAGTCCCACCACTGATGGCTTTTCCCAAAATCAAAACATCAGGACGTGTATAGGTCTGCTCTTGACGTTCGCAATGCCCCTCACAGCTACAATTTCCACAACTAGCCAACAATGAGCCAGTTCTTCCAATACCCGTTTGAATTTCATCTGCAATAAGTAAAACATTGTATTCGGAACAAAGAACTCGTGCTTTGGAAAGAAAATCCTCATCGGGAGTATTAACCCCAGCTTCACCTTGGATGGGTTCAACTAAAAAGCCTGCAATATTTGGATGAGTTTCCAATATAGCTTCTAGGGCCTCTATATCATTGTATGGGATTGAAATAAAGCCAGAAGCGTGAGGTCCAAAGTGGTTTTTTGAATCAGGATCGCTAGAAAAAGAAATAATAGTAGAAGTTCGTCCATGAAAATTTTGAGAACAAACAATTATTTCTGCTCTATTTTCGGGTATGTTTTTTTGTGTATAACCCCATTTTCGGGTAATTTTTATTGCTGCTTCAACGGCTTCAGCCCCCGTATTGGAGGGTAACATTCTTTCAAAATTAAAATATCGTGTAATGTACTCCATGTATTTTCCCAATTTATTATTGTGGAAAGCTCTTGAAGTAAGTGTTAACACTTCCGCTTGGTTTTGTAATGCCTTTACAATTCTGGGATGACAATGTCCCTGATTTACTGCAGAATATGCAGAAAGGAAATCGAAATATTTTTTTCCTTCAACATCCCATAGATAGACACCTTCACCTCGTTCCAATACAGCGGGAATAGGATGGTAATCATGTGCTCCGTGGTCATGCTCGATAGCTATAAGCTGTTGTGAATGTGTTAAAGTTTCCATATTCTACTGTTTACTTAAGAAATGAGTTAAAAAAATAAAAATGCTTATTCAAAAATACTACATATAACCTCCAAAAACCTAAAAGAAATGACGATTTATTTTAGTAAGCCCTTTACATTTGTAGCATGGCAAGAAAGAAGATAGACCGTATTGAAAAAGGACTCAAGGTTATTGATATTAACGCAAAAGGAATGGGCGTTGCAAAAAATGATGAAGGTGTTGTTTATTTCATCAAGGATGTGATTCCAGGTGATGTTGTTGATGTTCAAGTGTATAAAAAAGGGAGAAGGTATTTTGAAGCGAAACCCATTCAATGGATTACAAAATCCCCACACAGTACGACACCTCCTTGTGACTATTTTGGAGTTTGTGGTGGATGTAAATTGCAACACTTATCCTACGAAGGCCAACTGGAATATAAAGAGAAGGGGGTACTCCATAATTTAAATAACATTGGAAAGATTGATATTGGAACTGTTTTACCAATCGCAGGAGTTGAAAATCCATATTATTATAGAAACAAAATGGAATTTTCTTTTTCAAATAAACGTTGGTTGACCACAGAGGAAATTGCACAAGAGGGAGAAATTCAACGCAATGGATTAGGCTTTCACAAACCCGGTATGTGGGATAAAGTCGTTGATATTGATCATTGTCATTTGCAAGCAGATCCCTCCAATGAAATTCGAAATGCCATAAGGTCTTTTGCAATAAAAGAAAAACTTGATTTTTTTGACACTAGAGAACAACAGGGCTTCTTAAGAACCTTAATGATTCGAAATACCCTAGGTGGTGAAGTGATGGTTTTAATTCAATTCTTTAAAGAAGATCAAGAGAAAAGAGAATTACTATTAAATTTTTTAAAAGATCAATTTCCTCAGATTACTTCCTTGCTCTATTGCATTAACGATAAAGGAAATGACAGTCTTTATGATCAAAATATCGTCTGTTATTATGGGCAAGATTTCATTACCGAACACCTAGGCGATCTTCAATTTAAGATTACTGCAAAATCCTTTTATCAAACAAATCCAAAACAAGCAGAAACACTTTATGCCATTGGAAAAGAATTTGCTGACCTAAAAGGAAATGAAATTGTGTATGACCTCTATACAGGAACAGGAACAATCGCCTTGTCTCTCGCCAAGCAATGTGCAAAAGTCATTGGAATCGAATCCGTTCCAGAAGCTATAGAAGCTGCCCGTGAAAATGCTGTTTTTAATCAAATTGAAAATGCTTTTTTTGAAGTGGGTGACATGAAAGACTGTTTCAACGATTCGTTTGTGGAACAGCACGGAAAAGCAGATGTCGTCATTACAGATCCCCCTAGAAATGGTATGCATGCTGATGTGGTAAAACAGCTATTGAAATTAGCTCCTCCTCGCATCGTATATATAAGCTGTAATAGTTCTACCCAGGCTCGTGATTTAGAGCTAATGAAAGAAGCATACACTGTATTAAAAAGTCAAGCGGTTGATATGTTTCCACAAACCCACCATGTAGAAAATGTCGTACTTTTACAACGTAATGATATACATGAGTAAAACGATTTTTAAATACAGCCTGGCCTCGCTTTGCATTTTCTTTTTTTTGAATTGTGAGAGAGATGACATCTGTATACAGGACATTCAAGAAACCCCAGACTTAATCCTTTTAATGCTGGATTCTGAGGATAATAATACAAGAAAAAGTCCTTCGGGTTTTAGAATCAGAGCTATAGGAACTGAAAATATACTCCCACAATCAAATGGTGATTCGATTCCATTACCTTTAAACACTCAAGAAAAAGTAACACAATTTGAATTCATATTAAATGAAGGGAATGACAATGAAAATATTGATACGCTGCAAATCAATTATCAGAGAATTGATCAATTTATCAACAGAGCCTGTGGTTATCGAGCAAATTTCATTTTACAACAGCCCGCAATAACACTCCTAAATCCTGGTAATGACTGGATCAAAGGTTATATCATTTTAAAAGACACCATTACAGATGAGAAAGCTGCACACCTGGGTATTTTGTATTAGTTTTTTGTGCTTTAGTCTTTCGGGATTTGGACAAGGAAATGATAAAGAGGAATTGCAACCTACTGTAACTCTCGACACTCTCAAACAAAAAGAAAAGACTCCTCTAAGCCTTCGCTTTGGTGCGGATTTATATCGTCTCACACGATCACAATTTTCAGATGAGTATAATGGCTTTGAATTTGTTACAGATTTACGCATCAGAAAAAAGATGTTCCTAGCGCTAGAAATTGGAAACGAGACAACAACAAAGCAATCTGAGCAAGTCAATTTCACAACTCGCGGAAGTTATTATAAAGTAGGTTTTGACTACAATATGTATGAAAATTGGGAAGGGATGAACAACCACGTGCATTTGGGAGTCCGAATCGCATCCAGTAACCACAGCCACATTCTAAACGCTTACACGCTTCTTGACAGAACGCCTTTTTGGCCCAATTTCGATGAAGAGGTTAACACAGGTTTTGCAACAGGAGAACGTTCAAACCTCAATGCACAATGGTTTGAAGTAGTTGCAGGCTTCAAGGTAGAATTACTCAGTAATATATATTTGGGATTAAGCTTGAGACTCAATCGATTACTTAACTATGAGAAACCTGAAAACTTTGATGCTGTTTATATTCCTGGATTTAACCAAAAAACAGACGAAAATAAGTTCGGAGCCAGTTTCAATTACACGCTTACCTATAATATCCCTTTTGCTTCAAAAAAGAAATAGTTAATCCTCCTCTTTCAACTTATGAATACGCTTAGTTCCCTCATAAATAGGATAAAGCAACAGACGAGATTCTAATTTTCCGTTAAAGAGTTTAATCTTTCGACTAGGACGTAAACCAACAAACTTCAGTGCCTCCATATTAGAACTTATCATCCATGCTTGTGTGTTGGGAAAGCTTTGTTTAAAAGCATCACCTATTCCTTGATAAAGCATATTCATATCCCCTTCAAGACGTTCACCATAAGGAGGGTTCGTCAATAAATGAAGAGGACCTTTGGTCTCCTTTTCCACTTGAAAAAAGTCTTTCTTTTCTAGGGAAATAAAATCACTAAGGTTAGCATTTTCTACATTCTGTAGGGCTTTCTCAATGGCAGAAGGAGCCTTATCAGAACCTTTTATTTTAATAGCAGGATTAGAAATTTTCTTTAACTGACTGTTTTTGATAGTTTCAAACAAACTCTCATCCCAATCTTTCCATTTTTCAAAAGCAAAAGATTTTCGATTGATGTTGACTGGAATGTTGCAAGCAAAAAGTGCTGCTTCAATTATTATAGTTCCACTCCCACACATTGGATCATAAAAATCTGTATTACCCTGCCAACCTGAAAGTTGAATAAGGCCTGCAGCAAGAACCTCATTTAAGGGTGCAATATTAGTTGCCGTTCTATACCCACGATGATGAAGTGAAGCTCCCGAACTATCCAAAGAGATAGTACATTGGTCATTTTGGATATGCAAATTGATTCGTAAATCTGGACGATTCATTTCAACACTAGGTCGGGCTTCAAATTGGTCTCTAAACTGATCCACCAAGCCATCTTTGGCTTTTTGTGAGGCATATTGGGAATGAGTGAAAATCTCACCATAAACCACACTATCAATAACAAATTTGGAATCGACATCTAAATATTCTGTCCACGGAAAATCATAAAACAATTGATATAAATCTTGATCACTTTGAATCGTTGCGGTGTGTATGGGCTTCAGAATCTTCAAAGCAGTTCGCAAACACAGATTTGCTTTGTACATGAATCCTTTATCTCCTACAAAAGAAACTGCTCGGTTACCAATCTCTACTTCTTGTGCCCCCAGTTGTTTTAACTCCTTTGCTAGTATTTCTTCAAAACCAAAAAAAGTTTTGGCAAGCATTTTAAAATTTTGTTCCATGAGCGATATTAACCCTCAAAAATACTTTAATTTTAGGGACTTATTGAAAGAAGAAATTGAAGATGAATATTTTATATTCTTTGGGGTTTATTTTACCTTTTATAGGAGCCGTTCTGGGAATGGGTATCGCCTATTTCGTTCGTCCTAAAACACCCAATGGATTAAAACTGATTCTAGCGTTTAGCGGTGCTTTTTTGTTAGGCATAACCATCCTTCATCTCATGCCTGAAGTGTTTTCAGATGAAGAATTTGAGGCGGGGCTTTGGATTATAGGAGGAATTATTTTACAAATTCTTTTGGAATATTTATCCCAAGGGGCTGAACACGGTCATACTCATTTAAAAGAAAACAAACTCCTTCCAAAAGTATTATTCATTAGTTTATGTCTTCATGCGTTTATTGAGGGAATCCCATTACAACAACAAAGTGCACTGGTATGGGGAATCTTTATCCACAAAATTCCTATTGGAATGGTACTCTTCTACATAATATGGAATACAAACAATTCTAAATCCGTTAAGTTCTTATTCCTCTTCATCTTTACCCTCATGAGTCCACTTGGAAGTATTGCCATTACCTATTTAGACTTTTTGAGTTCACTTCAACTACCCATAACAGCCATAGTCATGGGTATGCTTCTACATATAGCAACTACTATTCTTTTTGAAAGTAATCAAGGTCACGCCTTTAATATTCGTAAACTCCTTACTATTCTCCTGGCATTTACCATTTCATACTTTCTATAGTCACCTTTCATTACATTTTACTTACCGTTTAATGAATTTCTCCCAGCACTAGCTACTTCACTCTTTCTACTTACATATATTTTTTTGACATTCGTAACA
>Ga0209654_1000102_pt1 | contig 87954 bp, 67 predicted proteins | sample SaaInl1SG_22_DNA_FD_184646 | JGI IMG/M metagenome (GOLD analysis project Ga0209654, IMG submission 184646) | Marine microbial communities from expanding oxygen minimum zones in the Saanich Inlet - ESP_161SG_22_DNA (SPAdes) (version 2) | ecosystem: Environmental > Aquatic > Marine > Intertidal... | reverse complement strand
AACGGATTTCAAAGGATTTAGTCATTTAAAAACAAGCATCACTTTTGGTATTTTTAATTTATTAACTATCCTAGCATATTTTACCTTAGCTGTATTTTTTAAGCAATGGGTATTGTTTACGGTGTCTATCTTTTTGTTTTTGGCATTAATGGTTTATTTCTTCGTACTCAACAAAAATTTTGGTGCAAGAAAGGCTAAGTTCCGACTTTTAAATGGAAGACCTTCCAAATAAATGAAGATGCTAGGTAAACACAACATCAAAGAAGATAAAATCACTATCTTTGCACCCAAAATCTGAATTTGCATATTTATATGAAGTACATAATTTCACTTTTTACTGTTCTATTTGTTTTAATGAGCTGTAAAACCAAGCAAAAGCTGGTTTATTTTCAGCAAGATGCAACCACAGATACAGTACAAACTTACCGTACCGTTTTAGAACCAGACGACTTTGTTTCAATTTTAGTTACCGCTGAAGATGTAGAACAAGCGCAGCAGTTTAACTTACCTGTGCAAGGTGGACAAGCGATAAACAACGGATATCTACAAGGAAACAGTGAAAGAGCTGGGTATTTGGTAGACAAAGAAGGCTACATCAACTTTCCGGTTTTAGGTAAAATTAAGGTCTCAAATCTAGAAAAAACAGAAGTCGTAACGCTCTTAGAAGAAAAAATTAGTGCTTATATCAATCAGCCTATTGTACACCTACAAATTCAAAATTTCAAAGTAACTGTATTGGGCTCTGTTAGCAGACCTGGAACTTTTAGAATCCCAAATGAGCGCATCACGCTTTTAGAAGCCTTAGGATTAGCCGGAGATTTAGACTTAACCGGAGTAAGAAACAATGTATTAGTAATACGAGAGGTAGACGGTATAAAACAAGAGTACAGAGTAGATTTAACCTCTAAAGAGCTGTTTAGCTCTCCTGTTTATTACCTGAAGCAAAATGACGTAGTGTATGTTGAACCCAACATGGCTGCGCGCTCACAATCTACATTTATTAGAAGCAATAGCGGTGTATTTGCATCCATTATTTCGGTGGTTGTATCTACCTTATCCACCATTACAATTATCAGTCAATTATGAGTCAACAAACTTTTGACACAAACGAGCAACAGAACGACAATATAAATTTAGCCGAAATATTAGAGCGCTATCTTTACTATTGGAAATACATTGTGCTTTCTATTTTGATTTGTTTAAGTATTTCTTTTGTGTATTTACGCTATACAAAACCTGTATATTCTTCTACTACTTCTGTGCTTATTAAAGATACAGAAAATAATTCTGGCGGACCCGATTTATCCGCTCTTGAAGATTTAGGCTTTTCTAACTCGAGTAAAGGTTTAGAAAATGAAATAGAAGTTTTTAAATCTAGATCTTTAATTGAAAAAATTGTAAAACAATTACAATTAAACGAGGAACTCTACGTAGTAGGCGAACGTTCTGGAATTGAACGCGCTAAATTGTACGGCAACAAACCTGTAACAACCGAGTATGTTTATTTTGACTCAACTGCTTTAAATCAAACGTTCTCTTTAAACATTGAAATTTTAGATGAGAACAACATTGTATTGAGTTTGGAGAATGGAAAAACATTAACTACACAATTTAAAAAAGTAATTGAGTTTCCGTTTGGGCATGTACGCTTTTTAGCCAATCCAGAGTTTATTTCAGACTTTACGGGTAAAACAGTGGTTTATTACATTTCTCCGCTTGAGTCAACTGTAAATAACCTAAAGAATAAGCTTACTGTAAATGCAGTAAACAAAGATGCAGACATTTTAAGTTTAACCATTACAGGTCACGTTGTAGAAGAAAACAATGCGTTCTTAAATGCTTTGGTAAAACAACACCGTGTAGATGCGATTAAGGATAAAAATCAAGTAGCAGAAAACACCAATCAATTCTTAAACAAGCGTTTATCTTTACTTGAGAGTCAGCTAACAAGTATAGAAGAACAAGGTAAAAACTACAAAAAAGACAACTCTTTAACCGATGTAGCAACAGACGCTGGTCGTTTTATAGAACAAAAAACAGAAATTGAAGCAGCCATTACCCAGAGCGAAATTCAATTGAGTTTAGCGCAATACATGAATGATTATATTGCCAATTTTGAAGAAAGTAAAACAGAATTATTGCCTGCCAACTTAGGATTTGAGGATGTTTCTATCAATCAAATGACTGCTCAATACAATGAGCTTGTATTAGAAAAACAAACTTTGCTGCGTACAAGTTCTGCTAAAAATCCGGCAATTAATAAAATTAACGGCCAGTTAGAGAGCATAAGAGCGAGTTTAGTGTCTAGTTTAAAGAATTTACAGTCGCGCATTAAATTAGAAATTGAAATCTTAAAGAAACAAGACAGAGGGTTTCAATCCAAAATAGCCGAATTACCTCAATTTGAATTAGATTATAGAGGAATTGTTCGTCAACAAGAAATTAAAGAAAGTCTGTATATCTTTTTACTTAAAAAGAGAGAAGAAAACGAGATTACTATGGCTTCTGCGGTAAGTAATACCAAAACGATAGACCGCGCATACTCAGATAAAATTCCTGTAAGTCCTAAAAAGAAAATCATTTATTTAGGAGCTTTTCTATTGGGATTAATACTGCCAATTTCGTTTATTTATGTGCGTGATTTGCTGGACACTAAATTAAAAACAGCAAAAGACATTGAAGATCTTAATTTACCTCTAGCAGGTTCAATTCCTCAATCAGAAGACGATGTCAAGTTAATCACAAAAGACAATTTAAGAACCCCAATTGCAGAAGCATTTAGAATGTTAAGAACAAACATTAACTTCTTATTAAATAGCGAACAACAAGGTGGTAAAGTAATTTATGTAACCTCAACTGTTGCCGGAGAAGGAAAAACATTAACATCTTTAAATCTTGCCCGATCTTTAGCATTTACAGATAAAAAAATACTCGTAGTTGGACTCGATTTAAGAAAGCCAAAATTACTTGAGTACATTAAACAAAAACAAGGTCTCGGAGTTTCAGATTATCTAGCAAACCCTAATCTAGAGCTAGAAGAACTATTTGTACAATCAGAAGAATTTGAAAATTTACGTTATTTATCTTCGGGTTCTATTCCTCCAAACCCAAGTGAATTACTCTTAAACAAAAGGCTAGCAGAGCTTTTTGAAACAGTGAAGCAAGACTATGATTACATTATTGTAGATACCGCACCTTCTTCTTTAGTTACCGATACTATTTCTGTAGTGCACTATTCAGATTTAACTATTTATGTAGCCAGAGCCCATGCGTTAGATAAGCGTATGTTGCGTATTCCGTTTGATTTTTACACTAAAAAATCGTTAGGCGAGATGGCTATTTTAGTTAACGGCATAAAATCGGGTAACGGTTCTAACCGCTACGGATATAGTTACGGGTACAATTACGGTTATGGCGAAGAGAAAAAGCGCTCTTTCTTGGGTAAACTCTTCTCTCGTAAATAATTCACTTCCCTTTTTTTATCTGTCTTTTTCTTAAACTTTGTTAAGCTTAAGAAAACAAGACTAAGCTGTTCTCTATTTCGAGCAGTTTCTTTATCTTTACCCACTTGACAAAAGTAGATATACGATTTTCTACTTTGTAGCGTTCTGATATGGAAATTTCGAATATGAAAAAAATACAAATGGTTGATTTAATTTCTCAATACGAGAAAATTAAACCCCAAGTTACCGAAGCAATCACTTCAATTTTAGATAAAGCACAGTTCATTAACGGGCCAGATGTGCACAGCTTCAGAGAAGAATTAGAAACCTATTTAGGTGTTAAACATGTAATTCCATGTGCCAACGGTACAGATGCTTTGCAAATTGCAATGATGGCATTAGACCTTCAACCTGGCGATGAAATCATTACGCCTTCTTACACTTATATTGCAACAACAGAAGTAATTGGTTTATTGCGTTTAAAGCCTGTTTTCGTAGATTGTGATCCAAATACCTTTAATATTTCGCCTGAAGCAATAAGAAAAGCAATTACACCTAAAACAAAGGCAATTGTTCCTGTTCATTTGTATGGTCAATCTTGTGCAATGGAAGAAATCATGGATATTGCAAAAGAACACAACCTTTACGTTTTAGAAGATAATGCGCAAGCAATAGGGTGTGATTATACGTTTTCTGATGGAACAACCAAAAAAACGGGATCTATCGGTACCATTGGATGCACATCTTTCTTTCCTTCTAAAAATTTAGGGTGTTATGGAGACGGTGGAGCAATTTGCACCAACGATGACGCAATTGCTGATAAGCTGAGAATGGTTGCAAATCACGGACAAAGCAAGCGTTATTATCATGACGTAGTAGGCTGTAACTCGCGTTTAGATTCTATCCAAGCTGCCGTTCTTCGTATTAAGTTAAGAGAATTAGATAATTACATTGCTGCAAGAAATAACGCTGCAGCGTATTACGATAATTTCTTTGCTCAATTTGACCAAATCACTACGCCGTTCAGACACAAAGAATCCAATCATGTTTTTCACCAATACACCCTAAAGTTAGAAGGTGTAGACAGAGACGGATTAGTAGAATACCTCGGGAGTAAGGATATACCCGCAATGATTTATTATCCTGTTCCAGCGCATGCTCAAAAAATGTTTTCTACGCTAGATACACGCTGCGGAGATTTAACTACAACTGATTGGTTAACAGAAAGAGTAATCTCGTTACCTATGCATACAGAATTAACAGAAGATCAATTGGCATACATTTGCTCATCTGTAGAAGAATACCTAAATAAATGAAAAAAATTACCGTAGTAGGTACCGGATATGTTGGCCTAGTAACAGGAACTTGTTTCGCAGAAACAGGAAACCAAGTTACTTGTGTAGATATAGACGAAGCCAAAGTTGAACGAATGCGCAAAGGTGAAGTTCCCATTTATGAACCACATCTTGACGTTATCTTTGAACGAAATATTAAACAGAATAGAATAAATTTTACCACAGATTTAGCTGCTGCCGTTGAAGACGCTGAAATTATTTTTCTCGCCTTGCCTACTCCTCCCGGAGAAGACGGAAGCGCAGATTTAAGTTATGTACTTGGGGTTGCCGATACATTGGGTAAAATCATAAAAGAATATAAAGTTATTGTTGATAAATCTACCGTTCCTGTTGGTACAGCAGAAAAGGTAGAAGCTGCAATACGAGCAAATACAGATCTTCCGTTTGCGGTGGTTTCTAACCCAGAATTCTTAAGAGAGGGATTTGCAGTAGACGATTTTTTGAATCCAGACCGCGTGGTAATTGGTACAGAAGATGAGCGCGCAATTAAAATAATGACAGAGTTGTACAAACCGTTTATACGAGATGGACATCCTCTAATTGTGATGGACGAAAAATCTGCTGAGCTTACAAAGTATGCAGCCAACTCTTTTCTGGCAACAAAAATTACATTTATGAACGAAATCGCCAATTTTTGCGAAAAAGTTGGTGCAGATGTAGATAAAGTTAGACTTGGAATTGGATCGGATTCAAGAATTGGTCATAAATTCTTGTATCCAGGTATTGGTTTTGGCGGTAGTTGCTTTCCGAAAGATGTTTCTGCGTTGCTTAAATCTGGAAAAGGTGCAGGTTATGATTTTGAAATAATCAATGCGGTTTTAGACGTAAACGAAACACAAAAAACAAAGATTGTTGAGAAAATTTTAGCCTACTACGGAGATGTATCCGACATGACTTTTGCCCTTTGGGGACTAGCTTTTAAACCAGACACAGACGACATTAGAGAAGCTCCAGCTTTGTATATTATAGACAAACTAATAGCTGCCGGAGCAAAAGTTGTTGCCTTTGATCCTGAGGCTATGGAAAATGTAAAAGGACTTATTGGTGATAAAATCAGCTACGTGGGTAACCAATATGAAGCACTAGATGCAGCAGATGCCTTGGTTATCGCTACAGAATGGAGCGCTTTTGCTAATCCAGATTTTAATAAAATAAAAAGTGCCTTAAAAACACCTACTATCTTTGATGGTAGAAATATATACGACTTGGAAGCGATGCAAACGAAAGGTTTCTACTACAATTCTATTGGTAGAAAAACTGTTTTCCCAATAAAAGAATCTACAACAAACTAATGGAAAGAAAACGTGTTTTAATTACTGGAGCTGCCGGATTTTTAGGTTCGCATTTGTGTGATCGTTTTATTAAAGACGATTACCATGTAATTGCAATGGATAATTTAATTACCGGACAATTAAAGAACATCGAGCATTTATTTAAGTTAGAAAATTTTGAATTTTATAACCACGATGTCTCTAAGTTTATCCATGTACCCGGAGAATTAGACTACATTCTTCACTTTGCATCTCCTGCTAGTCCAATCGATTATCTTAAAATTCCTATCCAAACATTAAAAGTAGGCTCTTTAGGTATTCACAATTGTTTAGGATTAGCACGTGTAAAAAAAGCGCGTGTTTTAATTGCATCTACATCAGAAGTTTATGGAGACCCTACGGTTCATCCTCAAACAGAAGAATACTGGGGTAATGTAAACCCAATTGGCCCGCGAGGAGTATATGATGAAGCCAAACGTTTCCAAGAAGCGATTACAATGGCGTATCATACTTACCACAACATAGAAACTAGAATTGTTCGTATTTTTAATACATACGGACCAAAAATGAGATTAAATGATGGTCGTGTTCTACCTGCTTTTATAGGTCAAGCTTTAAGAGGAGAAGACATTACTGTTTTCGGAGACGGTTCTCAAACACGCTCTTTTTGTTACGTAGATGATTTGGTAGAAGGAATTGTTCGTTTATTGCACTCAGATTATTCTGAGCCGGTAAATATTGGAAATCCTGACGAAATTTCTATTGGCGACTTTGCCGAGGAGATTATCCAGTTAACGGGTACAGATCAGAAAGTAGTGTACAAAGAACTTCCGGTAAACGATCCAAAACAAAGACAACCCGATATTACAAAAGCCAAGGCCATTTTAGATTGGACTCCAAAAATAGACAGAGCCGAAGGTTTAAAAAGAACATACGCTTATTTCAAAAGTCTTTCAGAAGAAGAATTGTATAAGAAAGACCACAATAACTTTGAAAAATACATTAATTAATAAAATTTTATGCGCGTATCTTTTTCCATTTTATTGTTCGTCACAATATTCCAACTTAGCGGTCAAAAAGCCTATAAATCTATGATGGATGATCATTCCATTAATTTTTATACTGTAGTTGACTCTGCGGAAGCGTATTTTTCAAATCATCAAAAAGGTAAAGGCTCAGGTTGGAAAGGATACCAGCGTTGGAAGTACTTAAATGAATACAAATATTACCCTTCAGGCGATCGAAGTCAAATTGATCCATTTTTTACTGAAAAAGCTTTTGAAAACTTTAAAAACAACAATATAACTCCAAAATCAATACATGGCAATGGTTGGCGAGATCTAGGACCTTACACGATTGATAGTATTACCGGTCATTATTCGGCTGGTTTAGGTAGAATTGAAGATTTTTATGTAAACCCTTTAAATACTTCAACCATTTATCTTGGTTCACGATCAGGTGGATTCTGGAGAACAATTGATGAAGGTGTAAATTGGGAAAATACAACTGATTTTCTAGTAGCTACGGGTGTTGACGCTATAGCTGTTTCTCCAACCAATCCCGACTCAATTTTAATAAATGTACGCAACTCCCGTAATGGCTCAAGTCATGGAATCTACAGATCAATTGATGGAGGTTTAAATTGGACGTTGACTAACTTCAATCCCTCCAATTTAGGTTGGGGCGGTTTGGGATCAAATGCTAAAATATATAAAATAGCGTATCATCCTACAAATGCAAATCAAGTTTTTATTGGTACTTCTGAAGGAATTTTTAAATCTAATGATAATTTACAAACATGGACCCAAACTATACCAACAGGAGACATAACCGATATTGATTTTCATCCTACAGATCCCAACATAATCTATATTTATGACACTGATTATTGGGGAGTAAATCAGGATGTTGTACTTTATTCCACGAATAATGGAAATAGTTATTCTTCCTCTTCCGTCTTAACGGGTAATAATACTGCTAATGGATATATCTCCGTTAGTCCAAACTGTCCTTCATGTGTATATTTTGCATCAAATAATGGAATCTGGAAATCAATAAACAATGGTCTTAACTTTAATTTCATCAACAATCCTACGAACGGTTGTGACGGTTTTGCTGTAAACGATTTAGATACTTCTAAAATGATTTATGGTTATTTAGATATAGAGGGTAGTTTAGATGGCGGACAAACATTCAATCAAATTTCCTATTGGTCTCAAGGTTCATATGCAAATTTCAATAACGGCCAATATGTCCATGCAGATTTAAGAGATGCTGAATGTATTAATGGTGTTTATTATGTTGCTACTGATGGCTTTCTATGTAAAACAACTAATGATGGTGTCTCCTGGACTATTTTAAGTCAGGGAACAGGAATAAGAGAAAATTACTCTCTGGGCCTAAGTCAATCGAATCATTTTCGCTCTATCGTTGGATCTCAAGATAATGGAACAAGTATAAAGCATGAAACTACTTGGCTAGAATTTTATGGTGCAGATGGTATGGAAGGAATTATTCATCCACTTAACGATGATTGGATGATCGGTAGTATTCAATATGGCGCTCGAAGACGCACAAAAGATGGAGGTATAACACAGGATGGAGTAACTCCACCTGGCCAATCCGGTAGTTGGGTTGCCCCATTAATTTACGATCCGAATGATCATATGACGGTTTATTCTTTTGGAGAAAATATTTTCAAAAGTTCTAATTTTGGAAACTCTTGGGTAAATGTAGGCACCCCTAGTTTTAGTGGAGGTATAGCAGAGGCTGCAATCGCACAAAACAATAGCGACATAATAATCGTAAGTAAAAATTCAAATATTGAAAAATCAATAGATGGAGGGTTAAGCTTTTCGTCTATTGATAATAATTTACCAAATTTCACGATTACTGACATTGCAATAGCTCCTCATAACGATCAAATTATTTTTGTAACCTTCGCGAATTATGAAAATAATGGTCAAAAAGTATACCAATCAAACAATGGAGGATTATCATGGATAAATATTACTTTTAATTTAGGAAATATGCCTGCCCGTAAAATTGTAATTGATCATACAAATGACCATAATCTATATTTAGGCACAGAAATTGGCGTTTTCACGAAACCTTTGATTGGCAATACTTGGTCATTATACAATAATGACCTACCTAATATGGCTATAGAGGATTTAGAAATAATGTGGGGCTCCAACTCAATTAAAGCTGCAACTTGGGGTCGAGGTTTATGGGAATACCAATTAGTAAACAGAGGTAGTTTTCCTTCAATAGTTAAAACAGCAATTACCGATACACCTACTGACGAATTTCCACAAGCCTTTGTTGATCAATATGTAACATCTATAATTTCTTATGATCAATCAATCACTAGTGCATACATAAAGTATTCCGTTAATAATTTGAATTTTAATCAAACAATTACTATGTCCAACATAGCAGATAGCACTTGGACTAGCGATGCACCAATTCCAGGAGTAGCTGCGAACAACAAAGTATATTTTAAAGTTTTTGCTGTTGGCAACAATGGGGATACCACTGAAACCTACAAATTTATGTATACGACTAGACCATCTTGTATTTCATCTGGAAATATGACTTGGGAAACTGCAATTACTTTAGTTGATTTTGGAACTATCAATAATATTACTGGGAAAGTTGCTCCTTTTAATGATTACACGAATACAGATTCTACAAAAGTGTATCTTGGAGAAAACTATGATCTTGACGTCAATTTAAATACAGACGGTAACTACACTGTTCATGCATTTGCATGGATTGATTGGAATCAAAATAGTGTATTCACTGACCCAGGAGAAGCCTATGATCTAGGAACATCTTATGGAACATCGAATGGTCAAACAACCAATTCACCTTATTTAATTACGATTCCTACAAATGCTCAAACAGGAACAACTATAATGCGAGTTTCGGCTAAATACGGGGTCGACCCTCAACCTTGTGAAGTTGATTTTGATGGAGAAGTTGAAGAATATAAAATAGTTGTTAGTGCTCCTAATTTAGAAATTAGTTCTACAAATATAACAACCTGCTTAAATGAATTTACCGATATTAGTTACGTTGGAACATTCGTCGATTCAGTTGAATGGACTGTTACAAATGGTGGATCAACTTATTCATACAGCTCCTTCAATCCGAACGTTGTCTTTACTGATACCGGTATGTTTAATTTAAACCTAACCGGCTACTTGAATGGTCAAAATTACAATTTAGACAGTCTGAATATGTTTCAAATATTCGCAACAGATAGCACTTTTTTGGATACGACTATTTGTTATGGAGAAAGTTTTAATTTTGGGTCACAAATTTTATCTAATACAGGTTTGTATTCAGAAACCTATACAACAAGTACTTGTGATTCAATAGTGTTCCTTAATTTAACTGTTGACTCAATTATAACTGAAGTTATTCAACAAAATGAAGTCTTAATCGCCAGCAATGCTACAAATTACTCTTACCAATGGATAGACTGTAATACAAATCTTGCTATTCCTAATGAATCCAATTCAACCTTTACTGCAATAACAAATGGTACATATGCAGTTGAAATATCTAATTCAAATTGTACAGACACTTCCGATTGTTTTGAAATAGTCGGATTAGGTTTAAATGATCCAGATTCATTTTATTCAGTTATTTACCCAAATCCAAGTCAAGATAATATAAACATCAAATTCAATCGCACCTATGACAACATTCAACTTATTTTAATAGACATGTCGGGGAAAACACTTCTAAACGCGAACTATTTATCTACCAACTTTATTAATGTAGATATGTCAGATTTCTCAAGTGGTGTTTATTTCATAACTATTGATATCGGAGGGATAAACAAAACTGTTGAACTCATAAAATTATAATAAATGGAACCAACTTTTTACGTACATCCTAGCGCTATTATTGACGAAGGTTGTAAAATTGGAGAAGGAACAAAAATTTGGCACTTTTCTCATTTAATGTCTAACTGTACCTTAGGAGAAAACTGCAATATTGGTCAAAACGTAGTTATTTCTCCAGAAGTAAAACTAGGAAACAACTGCAAGGTACAAAACAACGTCTCTTTATATACAGGTGTAGAGTGCGAAGACGATGTTTTCCTTGGGCCATCTATGGTTTTTACAAATGTTGTGAATCCGAGAAGTGGTGTAAACAGAAGAGGTCAATATTCAAAAACAGTGGTTAAACGCGGAGCTTCTATCGGTGCAAATGCAACTATAGTTTGTGGTCACGACATTGGTGAGTTTGCCTTTATAGGTGCAGGTGCAGTAGTTACCAAGCACGTTCCGGCGTATGCATTAGTTGTAGGAAATCCTGCAAAACAAATGGGTTGGATGAGCGAATTTGGTCACCGTTTAAATTTTGACGAAAACGGAATTGCCGAGTGTGAAGAAAGTAAAGAAAAGTATAAATTAGAAAATAACGCAGTTACAAAATTATAATGAGCGTACAAGATAAAGTAAAGTTTGCAGTAGTTGGTGCTGGACACATAGGAAAACGTCATGCCGAAATGATTTCTAGAAATGACGAATCTGAACTGGTTGCCATTGCAGATGTAAGAAGCAAAGAAGAGTGTGATGCTACGCGCTTTGAGGTTCCATTTTTTAAGTCGATTGACGAACTATTGGCGTCTGATCTAGCATTTGACGTAGTGTGTATTTGTACACCAAACGGTTTACATGCAGCACAAAGCATAAAGGCTTTAGAATATAAAAAACACGTTGTTTGCGAAAAGCCAATGGGTTTAAGTAAAGACAATTGTGAGAAAGTGATTTTTAAATCGCTACAAATGTCTAAACAAGTATTTTGTGTGATGCAAAATAGATATTCTCCACCTTCTCAATGGATAAAATCAATTGTTGAAGATAAGATTATTGGAGATACATTTATGGTTCAACTCAATTGCTATTGGAATAGAGACGATAGATATTACAAAGCAGGAGGTTGGAAAGGAACCGAAGATTTAGATGGTGGAACATTATTTACACAGTTCTCGCATTTTATAGACATTATGTACTGGCTCTTTGGAGACATTGAAAATATACAAGGTAAATTTGCAGATTTCACACACAAAGAAACAACCGACTTTGAAGATTCTGGGTTTGTTAGTTTCGACTTCATAAACGGTGGAATGGGATCCTTGAACTACTCTACAGCAGTAGCCAATCAAAACTTAGAAAGCTCTATGACAATTATTGGTTCTAAAGGTTCTGTGAAAATTGGCGGACAATATATGAATGAGGTCGAAGTTTGTAATATTGACGGATACGAAATGCCTACTTTGGCAGAATCTAATCCTGCAAACGATTACGGACCATATAAAGGATCTGCAGCAAATCACAATTACATAATTGAAAATGTTGTTGATACATTAAAAGGAAGAAATACAGCTACAACAAATGCCTTAGAAGGTTTAAAAGTTGTAGAAATTATAGAACGAATATATAACGTAAGAAATGAACAACTTAATTTATAATAAACTCATTAACAAAGAAGAAAAACTAGCCGTTGTAGGATTAGGTTATGTAGGTTTACCTATTGCATTAGAATTTGCCAAAAAAATTGATGTAATCGGATTTGATATCAATCAACAGCGTGTTGATATGATGTCTAATCACATTGATCCGAGTAAAGAATTAGACAAATCTGCTTTTGATAACTGTTCTATCGAATTTACGGCAAATGGAGATAAATTAAAAGAAGCAACATTTTTTGTTGTTGCTGTTCCTACTCCAATTGACGATTCAAACCTACCCAATTTAGCACCATTAATTGGCGCAAGTAAAACGGTTGGAAAAGCCTTAAAAAAAGGAGACTACGTAGTATTTGAATCTACCGTTTATCCAGGTTGTACAGAAGAAGATTGTATTCCTGTTCTAGAAGAGGTCTCTGGATTAAAATGGAAAGAGGATTTTATGGTTGGATATTCTCCTGAAAGAATTAATCCAGGTGATAAAGTACATACCCTACAAAACGTTGTTAAAGTAGTTTCTGGTTGTTGCGCTACTTCTTTAGAAGAAATTGCAAAAACCTACGAATTAGTTGTAGACGCTGGTGTACACAGAGCAAGCTCTATTAAAGTTGCCGAAGCTGCAAAGATTATTGAAAATACACAGCGCGACGTAAACATTGCTCTCATCAATGAATTGAGTATTATCTTTAACAAGTTAAATATCAACACGTACGAAGTACTCGAAGCTGCTGGCACTAAATGGAATTTCTTGCGTTTTTCTCCAGGTTTGGTAGGCGGACATTGCATTGGAGTTGATCCTTATTACCTCACGCACAAAGCAAAACAAGCAGGTTACCATGCAAAAATTATAAATTCTGGTAGATATGTAAATGATTCTATGGGATTTTATATCGGAAAACAAACCGTAAAGAAAATGATTGCCCAAGGAAAACACATGACAGAAGCTAAGGTTTTAGTAATGGGTACTACTTTTAAAGAAGATGTAAGCGATATTAGAAACTCTAAAGTAATTGATGTTGTAAACGAATTAAAGTCGTTCCAAGTACAGGTAGATTTAGTTGATCCGCATGCTTCTTCAGAAGAAATGAAACACGAATACGGCGTTGGCTTAATTGAAAAAGCAGGTACAGATTACGATGCTATTATTGTTGCGGTTAACCACAAAGAATATCAAAATTTATCGCAAAACGATTTTAAAGCAATGCTTAAGAATGGAAATGGTGTATTTGTAGATGTGAAAGGAGTATTTAAAGAGAAAATCACGGATTTAGAATATTGGAGCTTATAAATAAAGCCATGGCAAAAAAATCGATATTAGTAACTGGCGGAGCAGGTTTTATAGGCTCGCACGTAATAAGAAGGTTAATCAAAAATTATCCCGATTATACTGTCGTTAATTTCGATAAACTAACATATGCTGGAAATCTATCCAATTTAAAGGATATTGAAAAGCATCCTTCTTATCACTTTGTGAAAGGAGATATTTGCGTGTTGCAAGATGTTCTCAATGCATTTGAAAAATACGACATTACAGATGTGATTCACCTCGCAGCAGAGTCGCACGTAGACCGTTCTATTTCTGGGCCAATGGAGTTTGTGATGACAAATGTTGTGGGAACGGTTCATCTATTAAACGTTGCAAAAGCGTTTTGGAAAGAAAAAGAGAAGCATATTTTCTACCACATTAGTACAGACGAAGTGTATGGAAGTTTAGGAGAAACAGGATTATTTTCTGAAACTACGGCTTATGATCCTCGTAGTCCGTACTCCTCGTCAAAAGCAAGTTCTGATCATTTTGTACGCGCTTATCATCACACCTATGGTCTACAGGTGAAGATTTCTAACTGCTCAAACAACTATGGATCGCACCAGTTTCCGGAGAAACTTATTCCCTTAATGATTAATAACATTATAAAGGAAAAACCGTTACCCATTTACGGTAAAGGAGAAAACATTAGAGATTGGCTGTGGGTGGAAGATCATGCTGCTGCAATAGATACCATTTTTCATAACGGTAAAATAGGAGAAACCTATAACATTGGCGGTTTAAATGAATGGACAAATATTGATTTAGTTCAGGAATTAATTAAAGTTGTTGACCAAAAACTTGGCAGACCTGAAGGTAGTTCCACTAAGTTAATTACGTATGTAAAAGACAGAGCTGGGCATGATATGCGCTACGCTATTGATGCGCGTAAACTCGAAAAAGAATTGGGTTGGACACCCAGCATTCGATTCGAAGAAGGATTGGTTAACACTGTAAATTGGTATTTAAACAATATAGATTGGACTACAGAAGTTTTATCAGGAGAGTACGAGCACTATTATAAAAAACAATACAGTGAGCGCTAGCACTAAATGCAGTTTAACCTGCAGGCTTAGTCACCGCACCATTTAAATCTAAAATCAAATGCTTAACACACTTTTCAAGAAGTCGAAAAAAATAGACTTATCCGAACTGCATACTGATGTTCACAGTCATTTAATACCAGGAATAGATGACGGAGCAATAACGCTTGATCATACAATAGGTATGCTTTTAAAGTTTCAAGAATTAGGCTATAAAAAAGTAATTACCACTCCACATGTTTTGAGTGATTTATATCCAAATACTCCAGAAATTATCTTGAATGGATATGAAAAAGTAAAATCCGAATTAGCTAGAATTAACCTAAATATTGGTTTTGAGACCGCTGCCGAATACTTTTATGACGAACACTTGGTTAGTGAAATTGAAAATGATACGGTTTTAACATTCAACCAAAAATATGTCTTGTTTGAATTTAGTTTTACAACAGAACCCATGCATGTTGACGAACTTATTTTTAAAATTCAATCAAAAGGTTTAATTCCAGTTTTGGCGCATTACGAACGTTACGCATTTTGTTTAAACAATATGAAAATGGCAGAGGAATTGAAAGAAAAAGGCTGTTTAATTCAAATGAACTTAAATTCGCTTACCGGACACTACGGTTCTGCTATTAAAAAAACCGCAGAATTATTAATTAAAAATAAGTTAGTGAACCTTGCGGGTACAGACTGTCATAGAATAGAGCACCTTCATTTACTTGAAAAAAACTTAGACAAAAAGTATTTTCACAAACTGTTAGACTTAGAATTGTTAAACCGCCAACTGTAAAGCTAATGTTGCGCGCGTTTCTTTTCTCTCTTGTATTTATTTTATTTGGTTGTGCTACGCGTAAAGAAGTAAGTACTACAATTTCTGTTGAAATCATTCCTGAATCAAACGTTGGAGATTATGCTCTTGTTTGGAAAGACACACTGGGCAAAGCAGACTCAAAAGAAGCACAAACGTTTTTAATGAATAGAACAAATGAACTCTATTGTTACATTCTAAATAACCAACAAGATACACTAGGTTACTATCGAGGATTAAGTACTCCAGGCCAGTGGACATACTTTCAAACTAAAACACCAAAAGATTCTTTAGTATACCTTCATTTTAGTGTTGGAGTAAACCACTTCTCTACTCTACTATCTAAATATACTAAAAAAGAAATTAGACAGTTTAATCGTATAAATAAGCGAACTGTTCAATTTAAACCAGTCATTATCTCATTAGATACAGCATTACGGATTCCTTATTCGTTAACCTTAATGGAAGAAAAAAGAAAAGGGTTACACTAAATGCAACCCTTCATTTTATTATTTTATTTTACCTTCTAAGCTTCTAACGCTGCACTAGAAGTAGGAAATTTTCTATCTACCTTTTTAAATAAACCTTGTAATACTTTACCTGGTCCTACTTCTATAATCTCCTCACAACCGTCGGCAATCATCTGGTGCATTGTTTGCGTCCATTTAACCGGAGCCGTTAGTTGTGCCATTAAATTTTTCTTAATTTCTTCTGGGTTAGAAACCGCTGCTGCCGTTACATTTTGATAAACAGGACAAGAAGGTGTATTAAACGTAGTTTCTTCTATTGCTTTTGCTAATTCTTCTCGAGCTGGCTCCATAAGTGGAGAGTGAAACGCGCCTCCAACAGGAAGCTTCAGTGCTCTTTTAGCACCTTTTTCTGTTGCAAGCTCGCATGCTTTATCAATTGCCTCAATGGCTCCAGAAATTACTAGTTGTCCAGGACAATTATAATTTGCAGCAACTACTACTCCATCTACGGTATTGCATACCTCTTCAACAACTTGGTCTTCTAATCCTAAGATTGCAGCCATAGTAGAAGGTTCTTTTTCACACGCTTCTTGCATTGCTAAAGCTCTTTTGTAAACTAATTTTAGTCCATCTTCAAATGCTAAAGTTCCATTTGCAACAAGGGCTGACAGTTCACCTAAAGAATGTCCTGCAACCATATTAGGCTGAAAACTTTCTCCTAAAACCGCAGCTAAAATGGTAGAATGCAAAAATATAGCTGGTTGAGTAACTTTTGTTTGTTTTAATTCTTCGTCAGAACCTTCAAACATAATTTTAGTAATCTCAAATCCTAAGATTTCATTTGCTTTATCAAATAATTGTTTTGCTTTATCAGAGTTATCATATAAATCTTTACCCATTCCGGAGAACTGTGCTCCTTGTCCAGGAAAAACATATCCTTTCATATTCGTAGTTTTTGTTTCGTACAAAGATAAAAATATACGCTTTGTAAAAATATTGGGCACAAAAAAATACCCCAACAAATGCTGGGGTATCTTTAATATAATTAAGAATTACTTCTTGATTACTAATTTTTCAGTAGCAACAGTGTTGTTTACAGCTACGTTGTAGAAATAAACACCGTTAGATAATTCAGTTGTTGGAACGTTCACAGTGTGAGCTCCAGCAGCTACATTTCCTAAGTTGTTTGTGTACACTACTTTTCCTGATAGATCCGTAATAGAAACTTCAACGTCTGATGCATTTTCTAAAGAGAAAGATGCGTTAACGTTAGTTGAAGCTGGGTTAGGATAAACCGATAAAGAAAGGTTTGCTGCTAACTCATCTAATCCGATAGAAGGAGCTTCAAAATTCATTCTTACCACTGGTGTGTTAGAAGTATAGAAAGAACTACCCGTAATTGGATCAGTCATAGTTGGATAGTAAATTAAAGATGTATTATCTGGTGCAGTACCTGCAGTTTGATAAACGAAATCTCCAGTAGTACCTACGGCTGCAAAATATAATTCACCTGCAACTAAATCGTATGGTGTATCAAAATAGATAGTCATAATGTTATCTAAATCAACGGCATTAACAATTTTGAAATCAGAAACTGCAACTGCTACGAAATCTCCGTTTGCATCCAAGTTATAAAGAATAGCATAAATCTCAACTCCTTCGTTATTTACTTCTGCATCAATACCAATGTCTAATGCATGTAAAGTTGCTGCTGATGCAATTTCAAAGTAGTTTCCTGCTTCAAAACCAAAGTTTCCATTTCCATCATCAGAACCACCTGCATTTGTTTGTGCTCCTTGATCTCTTCTGTAAACATCTCCACCTGTTGTAATTGTAGGAATAATGCTAAATGAGTTATTCGCTGGAACATCGTCTACTTCTGTAGCCTCAACAGAAACCGCAATATCGTAAGATGCATCTGCCATTGGTGTAAATAAAGCAAAAACTGAATCTGCTGCACTTGGCACTAAAGAAGTAACAACGTTAGAAGTAGCTGTTGCAGCTCCGCTGTTCACGTCTACCACCATACTAATGTTATTTAAATTAGAACCACCGTTGTTTAAAACGTTAGCAGAGAAAGAGTGCTCTTGAATCTGACTATTCGGAATTGCGTAATACTGGAATGGTCTAAAAGATCCATCTGTGAAAGATAAACCGTTTACTCCCCAATACTCTGCAGTAGTTAAAAGATCAAAATCTGGTAAAGTAGACACAGAAAAATCATCTACAACCCAAAACCAATCGAATGTTCCAACATAGTGAAATCTAAATCTTGTCATATCTGTCCAAGCTCCTGCTGGTGCTGGCACAGTTAAAAAGTTTGTTTCAACATCTGGATCAACTCCTGGCGAACTTGAATTTGTGTTTACAGGTACGTCATTTACTAAGTACGCTGTCCATGTAAGACCTCCGTCAACACTTACTTCCATATTATGTGTTTCTTGGAATCTTCTGAACATCTGAATCCATCTTAAAGAAACAGCATCTGCAGTAGATCCTCCTGCTGCAACAATTTGCGTAGCAATATCTAAATCTGCAGTTTCAAAATAAGCATCTTGAACCGCTCCACCTCCGGCAGCATCAGAGTTTACAATTCCAAACTCTCCGTCTGAATCTGAGTTCCAAATTGAAGCGAAATCAAATGTCCCGGTAGAAGTTGCTAATGCAGAAAAACTTGCTGGAAATGTAGTTTGAATTTCCCAGTCTCCATTAGAGTGTGTTGGACCATCTACATGATCCCAATCAGTTGCAGTAGAAAAATCACTCGACCACAATGTTACTCCCAATGCTTTTCCCTGAAGTTCTGTTGAAGCAATTCCTTTTGCTTCTTCAAAGCTTTGATTAGGTGTCAGAACCTGTGCGTTCAATGCAATTGAACTCGCAACAGCTCCTGCTAATAAGTAAATTTTATTCATAATTATTTTATTTTAAAGAGTAAAAGTAAAAAAATCTTAGGTAAGAACATACTGTACTCGATTATTTATATAGTAAACGAGGACTCTTAACATCGGGTTGGTAAAATGGTTACTTTTATTCGGTCTACATTCTGCAAACTAGCCTTATGAAAAAGGCTATAGATAGATTTAAAAAAATCGAGCAATACACAATTCACAAAGTGTTCACGATAACCTAATACATAAACAAGCTAAAGCGTAGAATAAAAAAACCTATTTGATTTGATTTGAACTAGTCTTGCCAAGCAAAAATTACCGCTGGATAGCCCTTCGGTAAAGTAAAATGAATTTGATCTTCTCCTACCAACTCATAAATAACTTTGTTAGACATTTTAAATCTTCTTGCTTTTTTATGAGTTAAAATAGCTTGGTCAAAACCAAATACAATAAACTGATTATCTCCCACTCCAACCGTTTTAACATCTGTAAAGGTTAGACTTATTCCCGAAGAAAACGAAAGCGTAAATTCATCTAACAGTTTGTTGAAAGAAACAGCATTTAACTTAATTTCTGAGGTTCCAATTTGCTCACCAGCTACATACAGTTTTCCACTTACTTTTTCATGTTTGTTTACAAAGTCGTCTAAATTAACGTATAATACGTCAGGCTCTAAAGCCGGTAAACTGGTTGAAAACTGATGTACTTTTTTTTCATCTACGGGTAAAGTAAACCTCCTGTAAATACCAATTGCTGTTAATACTCCGGCAAGTGATAACATAAGCATGAAAATAGTTGCAGGCGTTCCTGGAAATGCTAGGTAGATAGAATAACAGAGATAGGCTACCGCTGCTAAACACAAAATTGCTAAAATACTCCCTTTTATTTTTTGACTCATTATTTTTTATTTACACCAATTAGCATCACAACAGCTGCCTTGCTTTTGGCGCTCGTTTCAAAAGTAACTAATCCGTTCTCTATTTTAAAATTTGGCTGCTCAACTACATCTTCGTGCATTTTTTCAAGTGCATATCCAATTTTATCTTGAAACGCATACGCTTTTGAATTGTTTATAAAATTATTCAACTCAACAAAATCTATCGGCTTTTTAGTAATTACGATAGCAAATTCATCTTTCGAACCAATTTCATCAGGCTGCAAACTCTCTTCTCGAGGGAATAACCGCGTACCCGTAATTCCGCAATAGGGCGAATGCTTTGCGGTATAGGGAAAAAGATTAATGCTTTGGCTTCCGTTGTTTCCTAAAACATAGGTGTAACATTCTATGTTATTGGTAAACTCAATTTTAAACTTCGTACCGTCGAAGTTACCTGCAGTACTTTTTCTTAGGTCTTGAGCTGTTTCAAAGTAATTACCGCGTACTTGTCTCAAAGCAATGTTGCGCTTTCTTTCAACATCTTCTAAACCAAAAGAACCCGAAAAACGTGTCTGACTATCTTTCTCTATGTTTCCCATTGGATAAATACCATACGCCTCCTTATTAAACGCTCTAAAATCTGAGTAACGGACCCAGGCAAAGCCATCTTTCCCCCAATTAGTTCCCCAAGAATTCATCAGTAAAAACGATCCGCCATTTAAATAATCATCGTAGCCAACCACGCACATTGCGTGTCCACCAAACCCATGTTGATCATAGTCTTCTTGCGTAGGAATCCATGCTGGTTTATTTAACATGTTTTGCATAAAGCTACCGCCTACCATCATTCCAATAATGACTGGCGAACCTTTGGCTAAATTTTGTTTCATAGCAAGCATTTCGTAGGTTTTCCCCATACTTTCATTGGTCAAACGCTGAAATCCTTTGGTTTTAAATCGTGCAGCTTTTTGCATTAAAGCACGCGAAGGAAGCACAGAGCAGTCTTGATCTGTATACCTAAAATCATCAAAATCTACGGCTCCTTGTTTGAGCATGTTATCCATAGCCCTTTTGATATATGAACCCTGACAATTGCTGTTTTTAATTTTTATTTGGTTGTACATGAAAGACGGACTAAAAGCAATATCATCTGCATTTTGGCCTGTTCGTTGTGCTTCAATTATCGTTCTACCGGCATAAGCTGCAGCCCAAGCTACGCAAGAACCTTGTTGTCCTTGATTTTTAACCGTAGGACAATACTGTCTTAAGTCCACCCGTTCTGGCAATGGATTTTTCCTATTATCTGCAAGTGGTTCATAAATTTCAGTTTCGGCATACATTGCAGCGTTGAAACTTGTACCGCGATTATATAGTGGAGCTTGTTCAAACGATTCTGAGCTTGGTAAGGAAGTACTTTCACATCCTTTCATTCCAAAAAAATAAAACAGTGCACCCACTACAATTACCACAATTAATAGCTTGGGATTTTTTGAAACCAGAGGAAGAAGAAGGCCTACTAAATTGCCCAATCCACCTCCACCCGAAAAACCACCTCCTGCTTGTCTAGTTGTTCTTCGTGTAGGTTGTCTCTTTCTAGGTTGCGCTCTGCGCTTATTCTTATCTGGGACTAATCGTATAGGCATGATCGTGTTTTTTTATCAAAAATAGGAATTACATGGTGAGTTTTTCACTTTCTACTCCTAAAATCTAAAACAATCACAGCTTTTATTTGTCTTTCTAACAACTTTTAAAAAAGCACATTACTTTTGTTCAACAATGTTACATATCGATCAGCAAACATTTAAAGATTTAGAATTTAACTACCTATTAGAAATAATGGGAGAATATTGTGTAGGGCAAACAGCACAAGAACGTATTCTAAACTTAAAACCCATTAAAAATCATGCACACTTACGCAAGGATTTATACAGACTAAATGAATTCAAAAACATTCGAGTAGAAGGAGAAACGTTTCCACGTATAGATTTTGAAGAACTAGGAGTTGAAATCCGAATGTTGCCTATACAAAATGCTGCTTTGCAGAAAGAGAGCTTTGTTCGACTCCTAAACGCTTCCCACCTCGTAAATGCCATTATCTACTTTTTTAATAAACGCGATGAAGAATATCCTGAACTTATTGAACTTTTAGAAAGCGTTTATTTCACCAAAGAAATTATAGAACCCATCAATAAGGTGTTTGATAAGACAGGAGAGGTAAAAGACGATGCTTCGCCAGAACTTTTCAAGATTAGACAACAGTTAAAAACAGTTCAAAACCAGATCAATAGAAATTTTGACAGGGAGATTCGGAAACTTCAAAAAGCAGGAATTTTAAGTGATATGCGTGAGGCATATCTAGACAACAAGCGCGTTCTATCCGTAGTTTCAACACACAAAAGAACAATTTCGGGAGCTGTTCTTGGCTCTTCAAAAACAGGAGGATTAACATATATAGAACCTGAGGTAAATGTTCCCTTAAACAATGAATTAGAGTTATTACGAGATGACGAACGAAAAGAAATCTTCAAAATTCTAAAAGCATTAACCAAAGAATTATCTGGCTTTTTACCATTGATAGAGGGCTACAACTCTTTGCTTATAGAGTTAGACTTCATACAAGCCAAAACAAGATTAGCGCTTAAATTAGATGCAGTATTACCCGCATTAGAGAAAGAAACGAGAATAGAATTAATTGACGCGTATCATCCTGTATTAAAACTAAAAAACGAAGCGCAAAAAAAGAAAACAATTCCTCAATCATTAATAATGGATACGTTTTCTAGAATGTTAGTTATCTCTGGACCTAACGCTGGAGGAAAAAGTATAACGCTTAAAACGGTTGGACTTCTGCAGCTTATGCTTCAATCAGGCTTACTTGTTCCTACGCACCCCAACAGTAAAATGTGCTTTTTTCAATCTTTACTTACAGATATTGGAGATAACCAATCGATAGAAAACGAATTGTCTACTTACAGCTATCGACTAAAGCGAATGAAACACTTCTTAGAAGTAGCCAATAAAAAAACACTTTTACTTTTAGATGAATTTGGTACAGGATCGGATCCCGACTTAGGAGGTGCTTTGGCCGAAGTTTTTTTTGAAACCCTTTACAACAAGAAATGTTATGGCGTAATAACCACCCACTATGCCAATATTAAACTCAAAGCAGATAAGCTAAAAAACGCGGTAAACGGATGCATGCTTTTCAATACAGAAACCTTGGCACCATTATTTAAGCTGAGTGTTGGACAACCTGGAAGCTCTTTTACCTTTGAGGTTGCCCAGATTAATGGTATTGATTTAGAACTAATTAACGAAGCAAAAAGCAGGTTAGATAAAAAGAAAGTTGAGATGGACGAACTTCTCAGCGAACTTCAAAAAGAGAAAACCTATCTTACACGCTTAAACAAAGAACACATAGAAGCCCAAGAAATCGCTCAAAAAGCAAAACAAAAGTTTGACGAAAGCAAAACAAAATTCGACAATAAATATTTTGCACAAAAAGAACTGTTTGATGCTAATACGAAATTGATCGCACAAGGTAAAAAACTGAGACAATTTATAGACAAATATAAAACGCAAGGAAAAGGTAAAAATGTAAACAAAGCACTTTTAGACGAGGTTAAAAAGTACATTGCAACAGAACGATATAAAATAGACGAGGGAAACAAGGCAGAAGTGATGAAAGCTAAGGCCAACAAAGCAAAACCGAAAAAAGTTGTCTCTCAAAAACAAAAGGATCATCTCAACCATACTAAAATTGTTATTGGCAGCGAAGTTAAATTATTAAGCACCAAGCAAAAAGGAAGTGTAGAAGAAATAAATGGCTCAATGATTACTGTTACTTTTGGTTTTATGCGCTTAAAAGTGGAGATTGATAAGCTGATGTGGATAAAATAAAGATCCTCGCCTCATTTTTTTTTAAAAGCTAAGTAATTGTATTATTTTTGATTGTATGTTTGCACGATTTTTTTGGCAAAGTATTTGCCTTAAAACACCTATAAAAAGTACACATTATGAAACATTTTACTTTTATCTTAATAGCATCAAGTACTTTTCTCTTCAGCTTTGTAAGTTGCAGAAAAAAAGGATGCACAGACCCAAAAGCTTCTAACTACGAAGAAAGAGCTATCAAAGAAGATGGTTCTTGCAAGGTGTTTAAACGACTAACTGTTGGACAAGTAAGGGTACAAGAAATACCTGAGTTAAACGGTTTTCAGTTTTGGGATAATAGTATTTTTGCTGATCAACAAGCACCTGACTCCTACGCTGTTTTAACAACTATTACAGGAAATATAATAGACGAAAGTGACGATGTGTACTGGAATCAATACCCAGATGGCGTAGGAAATAATCCTGAAGCTTTTACGTTTGACTGGCAATTAAATCCAGTTTTAACTGATTTCTCTCAAACCTACATTGTTTACATTTTGGATGACGATGGGAATATTGCTACAGACCCAGTAATAATGAGTAAAGAAATTAATTTACCAGAATTAACCAAAATAGATAACGAGGATAAGTTTCCAAACTCTATTAGTTTACAAACTCAAAATGCAAGAATGACCATTCAACTCAATTGGGAAGAATAAATGACACAGCATAAAAAGCACTATGTGATAGGAAAATCCGACAGAGCAGATTTTCCTATTTTTAATTTAAAGAACATAAAAGTTAAGATAGACACCGGAGCCTACACCTCCTCTATACACTGTTCTGAAATTAAAGAGGAAGACGATAAGTTATTTGTTATATTCTTATCTGAAAAATTTAGCAATTATAATGGAGAAACAATTACGTTTACAGACTACGAAATAAAAAAAGTACGCAGCAGCTCAGGAAAAGCACAATTGCGCTATAAAGTAAGAGCAAATATTGTTCTTTTTGGAGAAACATTTAACACTGAATTCACACTGAGCGATAGACGTAAAATGAAATTCCCAGTACTTTTGGGACGAAAACTTTTGAATAAAAACTTTTTAGTAAATACTTCTTTAAAGAATCAATCCTACCAAATTATTAATACACAAATTAATTAATGAAAATTGCTATTCTGAGCAGAGATGCACATTTATACTCAACAAGAAGAATTGTAGAAGCAGGAACAATGCGCGGACATCAAGTAGATGTTATCGATCATTTAAAATGCAACTTAGAAATAGAAAAACAAAAGGCTACGCTGCATTATAAAGACCGTTTTTTAGATGACTATGACGCCATTATTCCAAGAATTGGTGCATCTGTTACTTTTTATGGTACTGCTGTAGTTAGACAATTTGAAATGATGGGCGTTTTTACCGCTGTAAAATCTCAAGGATTAATTGATTCTAGAGATAAATTACGCTCTTTACAACTGCTTACCAAACATGGTATTGGTATGCCAAAAACAGTCTTTACGAACTACTCTAGCAACGTTGAACACGTAATAAAATCTGCTGGTGGAGCTCCTGTAGTTATCAAACTTTTAGAGGGTACACAAGGTTTAGGCGTAGTGTTAGCAGAAAGTAGAAAAGCAGCAGAATCTGTTTTAGAAGCATTTAATGGATTAAAAGCACGTGTTATTGTGCAAGAATTTATCAAAGAAGCTAATGGTGCAGATATCAGAGCTTTCGTTGTAGACGGAAAAGTGGTTGGAGCCATGAAAAGACAAGGTAAGGAAGGAGAGTTTAGATCTAACTTACACCGCGGTGGACACGCAGAGATTATTAAACTATCGCCAGAAGAAGAAGATACAGCTATTAAGTCTGCCAAAGCTTTAAACCTTGGAATTGCAGGAGTAGATATGTTACAATCCGCTCGTGGTCCGCTTGTTTTAGAAGTAAATTCTTCTCCAGGATTAGAAGGGATCGAACGCGCAACGCATTTTGATATTGCTTCAGAAATTATACAGTACTTAGAAAGAGAATATAAAAAATAACATGGCTCAAGCTTCCATAGAAATATTAGGTACCGTTATTGCTCCAGGAGGAAAGGCGCAAATCGATTTAGAAGTAGCCAAACTACATACTTCTAGTGCGGTGAAAATTCCAATAATTGTGCAGCATGCAAAAAAAAGTGGACCCGTTCTACTTTTACTCGCAGGTGTTCATGGCGACGAGATTAATGGAATAGAAATTGTTCGTCAAATCGTTAAAAAAGGATTAAACAAACCAACGCGCGGAACAGTTATTTGTATTCCCGTACTGAACATTTTCGGCTTTTTAAATTTCAGTAGAGAATTACCCGATGGAAGAGACCTTAACCGTTGTTTTCCGGGTGCACCAAATGGTTCTTTAGCCGGACAATTTGCTCATGCTTTCATGAAAAACATCGTTCCGAAAGTAGATTACATCATTGATTTTCATACCGGAGCAGCACAACGACACAATTATCCTCAAGTACGATGTGTTTCCAATAACGAAAATGCGTTAAACATTGCAAAAGTATTTGATCCACCTTTTATAAAACAATCGAAACTTATTCCTAAATCTCTGCGTGAGGCTGTTTCTAAACGAGGAAAAAACATTATCTTATTTGAAGGTGGAAAAGCCAACCGTATTGACGATTTTGTTGTGAAAGAAGGAATCCGAGGTGTGTTACGTGTAATGAATCACTTAAAAATAATTACCATCGAAGTAGAACAAGCTAGAGAAGCCAAGATAATTAGTGAAGCGAAATGGCTAAGATCTCCAGCCTCTGGAATGTTTAGAGCTGAAGTAATGAACGGGAGCTACATAGAAAAAGGCACCGTACTAGGTATTGTTTCTGATCCGTTTGGAAAAGTTGAAAAGAAAGTCAAAGCACCACAAAACGGGTATATATTTTGTGTAAACCAAGCACCTATCGTAAATAAAGGCGATGCTATTTTTAATCTAGGCTGGTAAAACTTTAATTTGGTTTAAAGTAGTACTTAATTCTTTCGCTATTTTATTCCTATTAAACTTTTCTGCAACGTAGTTTCTTGCGTTTTCCTTTAATTTTCGGCTTTTTTCTGTATCCTTTACTATATCTCGAATTACACGTGCTAATTCGTTCACGTTTTCTGGTTCAAAATATACACCTACCTCTCCTTGCCGAATAAAAAGGTCACGCGCTTCGCCATCAACTCCTAAAATAATAGGTACTTGCATAGCTAAACTTTCAAAAATTTTAGACGGAATTGCACCTTGAAAAATAGCTAGTTTTTTTAACGGAATTACAGAAAAATCTACACTTTTTAGGACAAAAGGCATCTCCGACTTCTTTACAGGTGGTAAAAAGGAAACATTACTCAGTTGTAATTGCTGTGCTAAGTCTTGCAGTTTTTCTTTCTCTGGACCCGCTCCTTGTAAAATAAACTTAATGTGTGTTTGTGACTCCAATTGTTTTGCTGCATGCAGTATAACCTCTAACCCTTGGGCATGCCCCAAAATACCGCCATAGAAAAACAAAATATCTTCTTTGCTAAAATTATTTCGTTCTCTAAAATCTGTTTCGGCTATTTCTGTTGGATTATAAAAGTTAACATCTACACCATTGGGCAACCAATATACCTGCTTTTCTGGAAATCTCTTTTTAATATCTGCAACTATACCTTGTGTTTGTCCGGTTATTAAAGTAGATCTACTGTAGCATTTCGCTTCTAAATTGTATGCCAGTTTCAAAAGGTATTTGTTGGAAACAATCTCTAACTTTTCGGCACTCTCGGGCCAGAGGTCAGACACATTAAAAATAAGTTTTGCTCCAAGTTTTCTGCTCAACCGCATAGCACTATATCCTAAAAAAAGAGGTGGAGACTCTACCATAATAAAATCATACTTCCCCAACTTTTTCCCTCTCCAATACGAGCTCCAAACAAAACTAAAATAATTGCGTAAACGCGCAATTATAGAAGAAGATTTAGAAACAAAAATTGAAGAACGATACACTTTTACACCGTCAATTTCTTCTTCTTTTATGGCTCCATTTTTATATGCTTCCTCAATTTCCATTTTCGGATAATTGGGCATAGCCGTCAAAACTTCTACCTCAATTCCTTCTTTTTTTAAGCGAATAGCCAATTCGTGCAATCTATTTTGAGGCGCTCCAATTTCTGGTGGATAATACTGAGTAAGAATTAGAAGTTTCATTTTTTTTGTATTGACGATTCCTGCTTAAAGCTTATGAATAAAGTAATTAAGAAAAAACTAAGTAAAATAACTCCCACTTGTCTTTCCAAAAAAGATTCAAAAAGACTAGATATAAAGACGATAAGTAAGAAAAAAAACAATGTTTTGTGTTGAAGCACATATTTAGTAAAGAAAGGAATTACCAAAACAAATAACAACGCTATAATACCTGCCCAACCAATAGAAATTCCTGTTTGTAAAAAAGTATTGTGTGAGTTGTATCTTAACTGTGCATATTTGTAAAAATCGTTCTCAATATATGCTTCCATTAATTCATCTTTGACATCTCCCGTTCCTACTCCAAATGGATGCTCTACAATCAGTTTAGAAGAAAGTGAATAGGTTACTAACCGAACCGTGTTGGACTCATTCACATTTGAATTTTGGCGTAGAAATTTTTCGTTATCTGTTAAGAAGTCGGACAACTTTACGACTGTGTTATTTACCTCTTTTTTTACAGCTGGCAACGTATTCGCAACGAAAATTGCACCAATAACTAAAATAGGAAAAATAAATAATAGCTTTTTCCTGCGTGTTTCTATTGTCCAATAAACAAAGTAAAGAAAAGCTAGTAAAAAAATTACAAGGTAAGCGCTCAAAGATTTTACAAAGTAACATTCTACTAAAACCGCCAAAACGAAAATAGCTTTGAAATACTTCATCCAGTCATTTTCTGCCTTTTTTTCTAATACGAATACAACTGCTAATAAGCACAAGGAAGTTAAGTAGGTGCCGTGCATATTGTATCCAAAGTTATCAGATCGGTAACAGTACTCTCCAAAATCTAAGGTGCACAAAAAAGCCCTAAGGATAGAAATAATGATTGAAACGGATACACCAAAAATCAATCCATATTTGGCCCAGCTAGCACTAACTTTAGGAATCTTTTTATAACTAAATATAAAAACTACTGGAAAAAGTAAAAAGCTCATTTTGGTTTCAATATCCTTTAAACCGTAGTGCATATTTTCTGAAGGGAAAAGACCTATAAGGTACAGAACATAAAGTAGGATTAAGAAATATACAGGAAAATGAGACCGTTGAAAGGTAGGTCTTGAAAAATAAGGAAGTATACTTAAAATAAAAACAGCAATGAAAGGAGCAATTATACTGTCTTTCAAAACTAATACTACGGGAAGTATAAAAAACGAAGCTAAATTTATTTTTTTGAGTACCTCCATTATCTTTTGACAATTTCTTGATAAACGGCAAGCTGTTGCTTTAAATTTAATTCAAAATCGTATGCAGTTTGCACAAACTTTGCTCCCCTATCTCCAAACTGCTTCCTTTCTTTTTCGTCTTCAAAATAAAGAAATTTTGCTGCAATTTGGTTAAGATCTGTATTTTCTATCCTAAACCCAGTTTCAGCTTCTAGTACAACCTCTTCAAAACCCGAGGCTCTACTAACAACCACAGGAAGGTGACAAGCAGAAGCTTCTAGCACAGATACCCCAAAACTTTCTCGGTGAGAAAGCGCTGCAAAAACATCAAAAGATTGATAGGCTTCAGCAATATGCTCATGTTCTTTATACCCTTTAAACTGCACGAAATCCGATAAATTTAGCTCGTCAACCAATTGCGTCAGCTCTTTCTTTTTTGTTCCTTTACCAAAAATCAAAAGTTGAGAAGCACGCTTAGCTATTTTCCTATATGCGTCATAAGAACGTATGAGTAAATCTATTCCATACACATCTTCTAAGGACTTAACTGTACCAATGGTATAAATGGCTTGTTTCTCTTTGCTTTTTGAAAAGGCAGCAAGGTTAATTCCAAACGGTATGTGCTTACTACTCTTTGAAAAATAAGTAGTTACATCTCTTTGCATTGCCTTACTGGTAACGCAAATTGTAGTATTATTAGATAAAACGTAAGATAATATTTTTTTATGCAAAAATCCTCTAGATGGAAAATCCTGAATATCAGAGCCCCAAAAAGAAACTACAAAAGGACTAAAACCCACTCTTCTTCCGAGTAAACCATAGGAAGTAGCATAGTGGGCATGAAGAATATCTGGATCAAAAGACTGAACCATCTTTCTGATCATCTTAACGCCTTTTAGATATACCAATTTTTGTGAAATACTTTGTTTCTGTTGGAGTTGATTTGAAACAGCTAAACTCTGACAAGCAACACCTAAGCTAGAAAACCAATCCTTTTCTGGAAAAGACAAAGAAAACAACTGCACCTTTACCTCACTCATTACCAAACCCCTCACCCATTTTACGGTGTGCGGTGAATTTACGTCCGATAAAATAAGGATTTTCATTTACAGCTTCTGTTTCCTCACAAAAATAGAAACAAAAAAGACAATGCACCATTAGTGTGAATATAAATTATATTTGCAGAATGAGTATCCCACTACTTGCAAATCTTAAATATATTATTGGTTCTTGCGCAATCGGTTTGGTGCTTGCTTTCTTCATTTATTTCTCAACAGAACAGTATCATGAGTATAGACATAGCTTTGAAGTTAGGACTACCGACTTAATGCGCCTTAAAAAAACAATGAAAAGAACCTACCTTGATGATATTGACAGGAAAGTTTATTTCGATCCATATTTCACTCCTAAGATAGATACAGCTGAAGAATTTAATACATTTCAAATTCAACATTTTTTTACGGGTGAAAAACAAATTTCAAAAGACTTAGATTTTTACTTTTTACACAACGGTGTAATAACAGAATACGCAAACACTAAATTAAATTACACCCGCTATGATGGCTCTGGAAGATTAGCTCAGCGTGCCATTGGTATTTTTCTGTTGTTTAGTTTATTAGGAGTAGTACTTCAACGGCTTTCTTCTTGCAAAAAAGAGAAGAATAAAAAAGATGCAAAATAATACGCCAACTTCAGAATTTAATAATGAAAGGTTAGTTGCTCCAAATAAAAAGACGAGTCCGGTAAACATAAATGCTCTTCGTTTACCCGATTGAATTTGGATCATATAATGCATTACAGTAATAATTACCAGGTAAAGTAACACTCCAATTATACCAAACTGTGCTAGCTCAAATGCTAATTCGTTATCAATAGACCTGCCAAAAAAAGCGTGAAAACTTTGAATTTTCCCGTATCCAAATAAATAATTTCCGTCTAACGTGCTCGCAACTTCTTTTACGTTTCCTAAGCGTACCATGAAAGAATTAGATTTAAACGCGCTTCCATCAAATAAAAGTAATAAAGTCTTAAATCCAAGAACAATGAGTAAAACAAAGGCAACTACTCCTGCCGAAATTAGTACTAAGACTTTCTTTACGCTTAATGTTTTTAGAACCGGTAAGAAATAGAGAAAAGAAATAAAACACAAACTGATAAATGCTGTTCTAGATTGTGTTAATAAAATTAGGATGACCAATATGGCAGCCCATATTTCTTTGTTACGAATTTTTCTAAGGTAAAACAAACACATGAGTAATAGAAGCATAATACCATTATCATTTGGATTGGTTTGGGTACCATTTAATCGAAAACCATCAAAACCAGCAAAATTATAGTCTACCAAATCTTGTCTATGCACATAGATTGATTCTATTGCTTTGCTAATATCATCTATCCGCAGGAGTTGTATACAATTGACAAGAATTAGAGTAATCGTAAATACGATTAAAGCGTTATCTACCAACTGCGTATTTTGGTGCTTTGTCATTAAATAATAGCATGACCACGTAAAGAGAAAGTACTTTACCCAAATTCCAGAGAATGCAAAGTTAGACCAACTAAATTGTCCTAAATAATCACTTAAAAACTCGGCTAGAATTTTAAGCAGAACAAGTATTGCTGTATACCGAAATATCTTGTTTTTCCAATATTCTTTTAACAGACAAACTCCCACAATTGGTATGAGGTAATTATCAAACGAAATATATTGGAGTTGCGGTAATAATAAAACGTCTAGTAAATTAAGTACAACATAACTCACCAACACATAAAGCGTTATTTTTTCAATGTTCTTCAACTTTTAAAACAAGTTATTAATTTCTTTAATCAGTAAATCATAGCTTTTTCTTCGGCTAAACAACTCGGGCGTGTATTTTTTCGGCTTCATTATCAATAACCGATCTATTGCTTGAGCAATTTCGTGTTTCTGGTTATTCGCCCAAACCACGTTAGGATAATCTTGAAGAATATCTTGCATTGCGCCCACTTTTTTCTTGCCTTTTGTTATGATTAAAACCTTTAAGTTCAAAGCAATATAATCAAATATTTTAGTTGTAGATTCGAACGGATTTTCATTTAAAAAAATCAAACCAATTGTTCCTAAATTCAAAAAATCTTGTAATTCTTCTTGCTTAAAATAGCCAGAATATCGGTAATTATTCAATTTCAATGTATCGTCTTCAAACGCTAACGATGCATCCGCATGAAAGAGTGGTAGATTCTTCTCTTCCAATAATTCAAAAAAAGCAGTAGGCTGCCAGTAAAACTTACCTGGATAAACAAGTCCTTCTTGCTTTGGCGTAATATAATCCTCAGACGAGAGATACTTCTCGTTGTAGCCATTTGGAATAATAGCTCTTTGGATTTTACTTTTAGGCGCGATTAGGCTATGGCACTCTTTATTTACGGTTAGTATTTTATCTACTCCTTTTAAAAATTTACGTTCAACAAACTTTTTAATTGTAATTTTCAGCTTACTGTCTTCAAATCTTGGGTTTACACTAAACGGATCTCTATAATCTAATAGTACTTTTTTAACAATTCCTTTCTTCTTAAGATAATTTCCAATGCCAAAATGAAAAAATGGTCCGCCCGTAATGATCACAAAATCATACTGTAAAGAAGAGTTTTCTTTGAAATAGTGTTTAAGATCTTTCATCCATGCTAGTCCTTCGTCTTTTATTAAAACAGACAAAGCACTTTTACTTATGGGTGATACGGTTGTAACATGAGGTAAATCACATTTTTTTTGAGCGGTTATTACCTCTAACTCTATATCTTTTTCTTGAAGAAAAGCATTATACCAATACGTAGACCGAATGGCGCCCACTGTTTTACTTGGATAAAAAGAATATGCTATGAGTAACCCTTTCATTTATTCTGAAATCATTTTAGCGCGTAAATTAGCCATAATTTGTTGGTGCATAAAATGGTTCTTTATATACTTTGCACCTGCCTCATTGGCTGTTAAACTTTGCTCTTGTAATTGCTTATTAAGGTCGCCTAAGGCAGTAACAGCATCTTGCTTATTTTCTACATGCAGAACACCTTCTAAACTATTGCTGTATAGAACATACTTTTTATTAAAAAGCGATTCTAATACAAAACCAGATAGACCGTCGTGTTCAATTAACCTGACTGTAACATGTGCTTTTTCAAAAAGTGGTTGCATATCCTCCACCCAACCATGATAGGTTAAATTTGGTGCTTGTTCGAGGTCTTTTCCGTCTGTTCCAACAACATCAAACTTTACATTAGGAAAGTTTTTTGCTAATTCTAAAATTGTAGGTAAACCGTAGTATTCTTCTCTGTTTTTTGCAATGTAAGACAACACGTTTAAACCTTTATTCAGAGCAGGAAAATCTGTACTCTTTGAATTGTTAAAATTGAAGAAATTCAAAATTTCAGCATCAATATCCAGCGTTTCTTTCAATTCTGTTTGTATCCACTGTACTTCGCAGTAATGCTCAGCACGGTCTATGTATTTTTGTATTCTATTCTGATTTTTGATAGCCTTAGTAACATCAGTACCAACCCAGGTCATCATAACTTTTTTCTTGAAAAAAAAGGCTAAATCAAATACTCTGCTTTTGCTAGTAGTGCCGTTGATAGAGTATACTACAGAACAAAAGGGAATAAGAAAAAGTGCTTTTATTTTGTCTTTTTTATTGTAATAAGTATCCAAAGCTGTTACCTTCAAGCTGGGATCAAAGGATTTTAAGTCTTGCGATAATCTTTTTGCAAAAAGTGGGAGTCCTACTATAATTATTCGTTTACCCATGCAGCGTAAAATGTTTGTAATTCTGGAAAACGTTTCAATAACTCTTGGTCTCTTTCTTTGGTAGAGCCAACTACCTTGGCTGGATTTCCAGCAATAATTGAAAAATCAGGAAAACTACCTGAGACAAAACTATAGGCAGAAACAATACTTCCTTTACCTATTTTTGTGTTGGGCATTAGGGTAGAATGCGGACCAATAAAAGAATATTTCCCTATGCTTACTGTTCCTTTTTGATATCCTTTTAACTCTTTGTGAGTTCTATATTCTTTTCCATAGAGCCGAATAGAATCGTGTGAAGAGTGCGAAAGAATAGAAATATAATTTGTGATTTGCACACCTTCTTCAATTTTTATTCCGTTGCTTGCTTCAATAAAATTAAACTGACCTATAAAAACATTTTCTGCCAAAGACAAGCCTTCTTTTCCAACAAAAGCAGAAGAAGAACCAACACGCGTATTGGGTATTACAGCTCCATTTAATTTAAACGTATAGAGCATAATTGGTGCATTGCTCTCAGCCTTTTTCACTAGGCGCTTATTTTTGAGAAAATGAAGTGCTTTCTTTATCATTTTTGAGCGATTTGAGTATCAATAGATTTTACCAATGCTAACTTTACAATAACAATAATAGTTAAATATATAGCCATAACCATACTTAATGTAGATAACAGGTAGATTACTTCCTCACTTATATTACGAGATAAGTTGGGTAGCCAGATTAAAATACCCAGTTGTAAGGCTGTATTAATTAAGCCTAACACAAAAAATAGCCTTTGCTTTTTAATAATTAAAGGAATGGTAGAAATGGGAGAAGAAATGAATTTTAGTGCTATCCATGGAGTGAGTGCTTCTACTAATCTACCGGCATAACTCCACTCTGAACTAAATACCCAAGCAAACAATTCTTCTCCAAAAAAGTAAACCACACCGAAGGGCACTAGGCTAATCGCTGCTAAAATAAGCGTAGTTTTCTTTAAGAGTGTGAATAAAGGTTTGTTTAGGTTGAACAACTCAGATGCTTTTTGAAAAAATGCTTGACCGATAGTTGTTCCTACTAAAGCAAGAGGTAAGCCCATTATCATTAATCCAAAGCTATAACTACCAAAGTTGTCTTTTCCAAAGTACTCAACAAAAATTACTGCAATTAACAACTCTCTACCTGAATCGATTAAGGTATGCGGTAAATTCATTAAAGGAAAATCTTTATGTTCGCGTACCAACTCTTTTTGAAGCTCTTTTGAGGCTTTGTTTTCAGCTCTATTTTTTTCTTTAAAAAACTGTTTCACATATACCATTGTACCGGCAAAAACACCTAAACCGGTAGCTGCTATTAAACCCGGTACGCCCAAGGATAGAATACCGGCACCAACTTTTGAGAGACTCATTCCTAAAGCTCCAATACTCTTGGAGTAAGATATAGATTTAAACCATTTTTTACGAATCGCATAATTGAGTCCGATATTCCTGAAAACAGATAAAAAAATAACTGTACTTAAGGCTAGAACATAAATTAATTCGTCGCCTATCTTATCGCTAAATAAGGCAAAAATAATTCCTCCAATTATAAACGACGCAATTAAGTAAAGTGCAATTTTAAGCGATACTCTAAAGAGCTGAAAGGCATCTGTATCTTTTTTAGGTAAAGGAATAGAAAGTTCATACCTCAATGTTCCAACAGATACAAAAAAGGTAACGATACGTAAGAAAAAATTGAGTTGACCAATTTCGTCTGTGTCAAAAAGTCGAGAGATAATAGGTTGAAAACCAAAATGAATAATTTGAGCAAGCACGGTTCCTGAAGTCAGTAGTAAAACGGACTTCAAGAAATCTGACTTCAAATTTATTTGTTTCAACATAATCTATATATCCGCACCCTACAGTTGTGCGAGGTATTCTTTAACACCTTGGGCAAATGTATAAACTGGAAGGTATTCTAAGTGGTGTTTAATTTGAGAGATATCGGCTAAAGAATGCTTTACATCTCCTGCTCGCTCGGGACCGTATAAAACATCTAACTGAATAGGAAAATCTTGTTCTTTCAAACCTTGCGCTAAACTTTCAATTACTTTATTTAAAGACAAGGCTTCTCCGCAGGCAACATTATATACTCTACCAAACGCAGCTTCATTTTGAGAAAACAGCGCTCTTTCATTCGCTTGCACTGCATTTTTAACGTAGGTAAAATCGCGTGTTTGCTCTCCATCTCCGTTCACCGTTAGGGTTTCTCCATTCTGCATCTTAGCAATAAATTTAGGAATCGCTGCAGCGTAAACACCATCTGGATCTTGATTTGGTCCAAATACATTAAAGTAACGTAATCCTACAACCTCCATTCCGTGTAAATCAAAATACACCTTGGCATATTGTTCGTTCAGTTTTTTAGTGACAGCATACGGCGATATTGGATTTCCTTCTTCGCCTTCTCGTTTGGGTAATTCTTTTGCATCTCCATATACCGAGGAAGAACTCGCGTAAACAAAACGTTTAACACCTTTTTCTTTGGCTGCATGTAACACGTTTAAGAATCCTGTGGCGTTAATACTATGGGTTCTATGCGGATGCTCTATCGATCTTGGTACAGAACCCAATGCTGCTTGATGCGAAATGGCATCTATTCCTTCAAGGGCATTGTAACAGTCTTGAACCGAACAAATATCCCCTTCTAAGAACTCAAAGTTTGGATGCCCTAAGAAAGGTTCTATATTTTGGTGGTTACCGGTAATTAAATTATCTAAAACACGTACAAACGCTCCTTTTTCAAGTAAACTTTTACAGAGGTTTGAACCAATAAACCCAGCACCGCCCGTTACGATTATTCTTTTTCCTTGGAAATTCACAGTAGAAAGATATAAAAAAAACGAGCTACATTGCTGTAACCCGTTTTGGATGATTTTATTTTGCGTAGTTCACAGAGCGTTTTTCTCTAATCACGGTTACTTTAACCTGACCAGGATACGTCATTTCTGTTTGAATTTTTTGCGATATTGCGAAAGATAATTCGTCTGCTTTTAAGTCGGTAACTTTATCAGCTTCTACTAAAACACGTAACTCTCTACCTGCTTGTATCGCGTAAGCATTATTAACGCCATCATACGCTAAGGCTAAACCTTCTAAATCTTTGATACGTTTAATGTAGCTTTCTACAATTTCTCTACGTGCACCTGGTCTTGCACCAGAAACAGCATCACAAACCTGAACGATAGGAGCAATAAGAGATTTCATTTCTACTTCGTCGTGGTGTGCTCCAATTGCATTACAAACATCTGGTTTTTCACCATATTTCTCTGCCCATTTCATACCTAAAACTGCGTGAGGTAATTCTGGTTCTTCATCCGGCACTTTTCCGATATCATGTAAAAGTCCGGCTCTTTTTGCTAGCTTCACATTTAAACCAAGCTCTGCAGCCATAACTGCACATAGGTTTGCTACCTCGCGAGAGTGTTGAAGTAAGTTTTGACCATAAGATGAACGGTATTTCATTCTTCCTACCGCAATAATTAATTGAGGATGCAGACCGTGAATACCTAAATCAATACATGTTCTTCTTCCTGTTTCTGCTATTTCTTCGTCTAATGATTTTCTAGTTTTAGCAACCACCTCTTCAATTCTAGCAGGGTGTATTCTACCATCTGAAACTAGTTGATGTAATGCTAAACGTGCAATTTCTCTTCGAATAGGATCGAAACAAGAAAGGATGATTGCTTCTGGCGTATCATCAACAACTATCTCTACTCCTGTTGCTGCTTCTAGGGCTCTTATATTTCTTCCTTCTCTACCAATAATTCTACCTTTCACCTCATCCGAATCGATGTTAAAAACAGAAACTGAATTCTCTATAGCTTGCTCAGTTGCGACGCGCTGTATAGATTGTATCACAATTTTTTTAGCTTCTCTACTAGCATTTAGTTTTGCTTCTTCTGTAATGTCTTTAATGTAAGACATAGCGTCTGTTCTTGCTTCATCTTTGATGGCTTCCATCATTTGCTTTTTAGCATCTTCTGGTTGTAGTCCGGAAATTCTAGAAAGTTCTAACACTCTTTTTTGCTGCAGCTTATCTAGCTCTTCTTTCTTTGCTTCTACTACAGCTAACTTATCATCAACAGATTGCTGTTGCTTTGCAAGTGTTTTTTCTTTACGACTAACCTCTTCTGTTTTTTGAGAAAGCGATTTTTCTTTGTTCTTTATTCTATCTTCTGTAGATTGTAGTTTGCGTTCACGATCTTTCATTGTTTTCTCGTGATTCTCTTTCAAGTTTAAGAACTTTTCTTTCGCTTGTAATATTTTCTCTTTTTTCAAAGCTTCGCCTTCTGTTTCGGCTTCTTTTAAAATTTGCTCTTTTCTTTTCTTAAGCAAAACATTTTGAACAATAAAGATAGCAATGGCTCCTACCACCACTCCTACAATTATTCCTATTATTAAATTTATTTCCATAGTATATTAAAATAAAAAATCCCACAATGCATAGCTATAGCTAACATCTGCGGGAAACTTGTTGTTTAAATTGGCAATTATGCTTTTAAGCCATTTGCAACGTCTTGTAAAAGGGCAATCACTTCATTTTCATCAACTGAATTTGCTTGTGGTGCTTTTATACCTCTCGTTGCAAGCTGCAAAGCGGTCATCGCTAATAAATCTTGCATATCTTTAACTGCGTAATTGTCTTGCAGTTTTTTAATGCTGCTATTAATCGTTTCGGCTGCTGCGTTAATTTTACCCTCCTCACCTTCATTTACGGTAAGTGGATAGCTTCTGCCTGCTACGATTACTTTTATAGACAATTTACTCATCTTATTTTATTGCTTCAAACGATTTATACAATCGTCAATTTCCCTCACTAAGGCATCAATTTCTAAATCGTTGTTTTTTATTGACTCTTCAACTACAACTTCTTTAGCTTGTTGCTCTAAAACCGATAACTTAGAGTTTAATTCACTCACTTCATTTTCCTTCTCTTCAAGGTTCGAAACAAGTGTTTTTAGCTTTTCATTCAAACCATCGTTTTCTAAACGAACATTGTTCAACTCATCTTTTAATTGGGTTGCACGTGTTTTAATTTCGCTAATTATGTGTTTAATCTCTTCCATTGATCGATGATTACAAATGTAGCATTCGAGATTGACTAATCAAATAAAATAAGAATTAAAAAATGAATATTCTCTTCTCTAAAAATGATTCCGTTTTATGCCATTTAGCTATCGATAAGTATTCCTATGAAATTCAAAACATAGTTACTCAACTTCTATATTGTTACCAATTTATTGATTCAAACTCTTAGAACTACGAACTAAGTCATTCAATTAATAATTTGTATAATCTAGGTTAACTCTGCTAATCTTAATCACAAAAAATAAATATTTACTAAGTTCATTAATTATTGGATGTAGTATCTAGCTTGAGTTCGCATTTCATTTATTACAAAAAATGACAAAAAATGACAAAAAATAGCGAGACAATGTTAATCGAGCATTAAATAGGTTTTCAAAAGTAAAGAACATAAAAAAGGCTCCTCATTATCGTTGAGAAGCCTTGTATAGTTTTTAGTAATTGTAGCTTATACGAGCATCATTACTGGATTTTCTAAGAAATCTTTAAGTGTTTTTAAAAATGCTGAACCAACAGCCCCGTCTACCACTCTATGGTCACAAGATAAAGAAAGCTTCATTACGTTCCCTGGAACAATTGCACCATTCTTAACTACGGGAGTTTGCTTTATTTGTCCAACAGATAAAATACATCCGTTTGGTGGATTGATAATAGAAGTAAAATCTTCTATACCATACATTCCTAAATTAGAGACAGCAAAAGTTCCACCTTGCATTTCTTCCATGCCTAATTTCTTATCTCTTGCTCTACTAGCTAGATCTTTAATTTCAGTACCAATTTCAGAAATACCTTTGTTATCTGTAAATTTAACAACAGGTACTACTAACCCTTCATCAACGGCTACTGCTACACCAACGTGTATGTGGTCGTTGTAACGAATTGAGTCTCCCATCCAATCTGCATTTACCTTAGGATGTTTTCTCAAAGCAGATGCAACCGCTTTAATAACCATATCGTTAAAAGATACTTTAACTCCTTCTTGTGCATTAATTGCTTTTCTGGCAGCTATGGCATTATCCATATCTACCTCCATTTTTAAATAGAAGTGCGGAGCAGAAAACTTAGATGCTGTTAATGATTTTGCAATGGCTTTTCTCATTTGCGAGTTTGGCACATCTGTATAGGACTCAACTCCTGGATTTACACTTCTTATTGGCGCATTAGAACCTGCAGCAGGCACATAAGGCTTGTAGTGCTCTACGTCTGCTTTAACAATTCTACCGTTTTCTCCAGTTCCTTTAACAAGTGCAATATCAATTCCTTTATCTTCTGCTAACTTTTTAGCCAACGGAGAGGCAAATACTCTGTCGCCTGAACTTGAATTAGCAGATGCTTTTTCTACTGGCTCAGCTACTTTTTGCGCTACTGGTGCCGGAGCAGGTTTCGCTTCTTCTTTTTTATCTTCTTGCTTTGGCTCTTCTTTTGTAGGCGCTGTATCTGCAGAAGCATCACTTTTACTAGCATGTTCTTTAAGAATAGCGTCTACATTTTCTCCTTTCTCACCAATAATGGCTAGAATATCGTTTACCGGAGCGGTAGCACCTTTTTCTATTCCAATATGTAAGAGAACACCATCGTAAAAGGATTCAAACTCCATCGTAGCCTTGTCTGTCTCAATTTCTGCCAACAATTCTCCTGATGAAACTTCGTCTCCTACTTGCTTATGCCATTCTGCTACAACTCCTTCTGTCATTGTATCAGACAACTTGGGCATTAAAATAACTTCTGCCATTTACTTTAGTGTTTAATATTCTTTAATGTATGGATAATCTTCTTGCATGTATACGTCTTCGTATAATTCATGCGCTTCTGGGTATGGAGAGTTCTCTGCAAATTCTATTGATTCTTGCACTTCTTTCTTTACCCAGTCTTGAATTTCTGTAATCTCCTTTTCTGACAAAAACTTGTTCTCCTTAATTACTTCTAAACAATGTTCGATAGGATCTTGAGCTTGATACTCTGCAACCTCGTCTTTTGTTCTATATTTTTGGGGATCTGACATTGAGTGACCTTTGTAACGATATGTTCTAATATCTAACAAAGTTGGTCCGTCTCCTCTTCTTGCTCTGTCTGCTGCTTCTTCTACTGCTTCGTGCACTGCTTCTGGTGACATACCGTTAACAGACTGTGAAGGCATCTCGTAAGAATCTCCAATTTTAGATAAATCTGTAACGTTTGTAGTACGTTCTACTGAAGTACCCATTGCGTAGTTGTTGTTTTCTATGATGAAAATTACGGGTAATTTCCAATTCATTGCCATGTTAAAGGTTTCGTGTAACGCTCCTTGACGAACGGCACCATCTCCCATAGAAACACAAACTACATTGTCTGTTCCTTTATATTTTTCTGCGAAAGCAACACCTGTTCCCATAGGAATTTGAGCTCCTACTATACCGTGTCCTCCCATGAAATTCTTTTCTTTATCGAAAAAGTGCATAGAACCACCTTTACCTTTAGAACAACCTGTTGTTCTTCCATAAAGCTCTGCCATTAATACCCGTGGGTCAGTCCCTAGCCCAATTGGGTGTGCATGATCACGGTAGGCAGTCATATGACTGTCTGTTGGCTTGGTTCCAGAAACGGTTCCGGCTACTACGGCTTCTTGTCCTATGTAAAGGTGACAAAATCCACCGAATTTCTGTTGTATATAGAGTTGACCTGCTTTCTCCTCAAACTTACGCATGAGCAACATGTCTTTATACCATTTGATATATGTTTCTTTAGAAAACTTAAGCTTTTTCTTAGCTGCGCTCTTACGCGTTGTTTTCTTTGGAGTTGAAGCTGATTTTGTAGCCATAACACTTTACCTTTTACTTAGACGGACAAATATAGAATTTTAGTTTTAATATATGAAAGTGAAAATTGAGAGAAAACGGAATAAAAATGTCTTGCAAAGTAAAAAACAAAAAAAACTCCCACCTCAACTAAGAAATGGGAGCTTGAAATATGATTAGATTAGCTTAATTCATAAATAAACGAATAGACTTTGCTACTTCTTTCTTTAAGCATGGTCTTTCTACGATATAGTCTAAGAAACCGTGTTCAAGAACGAACTCTGAACGTTGAAATCCGTCTGGCAAATCTCTACCTATTGTTTCTTTTACAACTCTTGGTCCGGCAAAAGCAATTAAAGCATCTGGTTCTGCAATGTTAATATCGCCCAACATGGCAAAAGAAGCCGTTACACCACCCGTAGTTGGATCTGTTAAAAACGATATGTAAGGAAGACCTGCTTCTGCTAATTGAGTTAGTTTCGCCGAAGATTTTGCCATTTGCATTAAAGACAAACCAGCTTCCATCATACGCGCGCCACCTGATTTAGAAATAATCATTAAGGGTGCCTTGTGTTTAATTGCATGATCAACAGCCCTTGCGATTTTCTCTCCTACAACAGAACCCATAGAACCACCGATAAAAGCGAAATCCATAGCTGTAATTACGCAGTTTTGTCCTTCAATTTTACCGTATGCTGTTCGGATAGCATCTGTTAAACCTGTTTTAACTTGCGTTGCTTTTACTCTATCTGTGTATTTTTTTGTATCTGTAAATTTTAACGGATCACCAGAAGCTATTTTAGCATCGTACTCTCTGTATTTTCCATCATCAAAGAAAATTTGAAAATACTGCTCAGATCCAATTTTCTCGTGGTAGCTGCACCTGTCGCATACATAAGCATTTTTCTCGTGATCTTCTGATGTAACCACCGTTTTGCACTTTGGACACTTGTACCAAAGACCTTCTGGTGTTTCTTTTTTATCTTTTGTTGAGGTAGTAATCCCCTCTTTTTCTCTTTTAAACCAACCCATAATATAATGTGTTTTATTTAGCTAACGAATTTACGTTATTTAAATCTTCAAATGCTCTTGTTAATCTTTTTACGAAGGTCAATTCACCTTCTCGCATCCATTTTCTTGGATCGTAATATTTCTTATTAGGTAACTCTTCCCCATCCGGATTACCAATCTGCGTGCGAAGATATTCAATCTTACTTTCAACATAATCCCTTACGCCTTCAGTAAAAGCAAACTGTAAATCTGTATCTATGTTCATCTTAATTACACCGTAACCAATTGCTTCTCTAATTTCTTCTAAAGTTGAACCCGAACCACCATGAAAAACAAAATCTACAGGATTTGCATCCGTGTTGTACTTTTCTTGGATATACGTTTGAGAATCTCTCAAAATTGTAGGGGTTAATTTAACATTCCCTGGCTTGTATACACCATGCACATTTCCGAAAGCTGCTGCGATTGTAAATCTATCCGAAATTTTCTTCAACTCTTCATAAGCAAATGCAACTTCTTCTGGTTGGGTATACAATTTAGAAACGTCAACATCTGTATTATCTACACCGTCTTCTTCTCCTCCTGTAATTCCTAATTCAATTTCTAAAGTCATCCCTATTTTACTCATGCGTGTAAGGTATGCTTTACAAATTTCTATATTTTCTTCCATTGGCTCTTCAGATAAATCTATCATGTGTGAGCTGTACAAGGGTTTACCGTATAATTCAAAGTGCTCTTCAGAAGCCGTTAATAAGCCGTCAATCCAAGGTAAAAGTTTTTTAGCTGCATGATCAGTATGTAAAATAACTGTTGCACCATACAATTCTGCCATTTCATGGATGTGTCTTGCTCCTGTCACAGCGCCCGCTATCGCTGCTTTTTCTCCTGAATTATCTAGCGATTTACCAGCATTGTATAATGCACCACCGTTAGAAAATTGTATTATTACTGGAGAATTAAGCTTTGCAGCGGTTTCCATTACTGCATTTACAGAGGATGACCCTACAACATTTACCGCTGGCAAGGCATATCCATGCTCTTTTGCGTGTTTAAAAATTGCTTGAACTTCGTCTCCCGTTGCTACTCCTGCTTTTATATTATTCGCCATTTTGAAAAAAGTCAATTTGTGGGAGCAAAAATAATCTAAATGTTTTTAGAGCGAAAGAAAATACGAATTGATTTATGCAGAGTTATTAAGATAAAAAGATCTATGCTGGTTTAAAAAGCATGGAAATGGAATTAACACAATGCCTTGTGTTTTTGTCTGTAAAACGTTCTCCTTCAAAAACGTGCCCTAAATGTCCATCACAATTTGCACATACAATCTCTACCCTTCTGCCATCCGCATCAAGTATGCGTTTTACTGAACCTTTTATTTCATCATCAAAAGAAGGCCATCCACAACCTGAAGCAAATTTATCTTCTGATCGATACAATTCAGCCTCGCAACGTCTGCAGATATAAACTCCAGACTCTTTATGGTCATTAAATTCGCCAGTAAAGGGTCTTTCAGTTCCTTTGTTTTCTATTACTCTTCTCTCTTCACTGTTTAGTACGTTATACTCAGAGGACTTTTTCATATACATTGGTTCTTATATCGAACGTAAAAATAAAAAGAACGTGAAAAAAATATCTCAAACTCTTATTTTATTTGAACTTTGTAACCTCACAAGACAGGAATGGATAGAAAAAACCAAATTGACAATTTAATTCAGCTAATAAAAACAGAAAAAAAAGCGCAATCTGAAAAGTGGACGGTTTCTGAGAGCACATCTTTAAAACAACTAAAGAGTCAAGGTTTGGTTATTCATCCTATAAAAATAATTAGAAAAACGTTTGGATATGCAGACTATCCCACACTTGAATTTTCTATTCCTTTCGACGGGGATTATAGCAATTTTAAATCTGGTTGCGCAGTTGAGTTAATTGGAGCTCAGAACAACACCTGCACTGCCTTTTTAAATTATGTACAAGCAAAAAAAGGAGAAGTTAGGTTATTTGCACCCGATTTTCCTGAGTGGATAGAAGAAAAGGGACTCGGAATTAAATTAGTGCCTGACGACCGATCTTTCAATGAAATGGAAAAAGCATTGAAGGGATTAAAACTAAACGAACGCAGTATACAGAGCAAACTATTTAATATAATTCATGGTATTTCAAATCAAATCGCCATAAACCCTATTGACTATCAAAATCAAAACTTAAACAGCTCTCAAAACACGGCCATACAAAACATGCTTTCAAATCAAGATGTATGTATTATTCATGGCCCTCCAGGAACAGGAAAAACAACTACATTAATTGAAGGCATAAAACAGCTTAGTAAAAACGGAGAAAAAGTATTGGTTGCAGCGCCTAGCAATACTGCAGTTAACCATATCGCTTTAGGGCTCATAAAGCAAAACATATCAGTACTTCGATTAGGAAATACAAGTAAAGTTGATGACCAACTTCTTCCGTTTACACCAGAAGGCATCTCAAAAAATAGCGATAACGCAAAACGGATAAAGAAACTAAAAATACAAGCTAATGAGTTTCGAAAGTTGGCTAATCAATATAAACGCAACTTTGGCAAGGCTGAAAGAGAACAAAGAAAACTTTTGGTTCAAGAAGTAAAAGCAATTCGCTCAGAAATTAAGAACATTGAACAATCCGGCATAGAAAAAGCATTTAATGAGGCAAAGGTAATCTGCGGAACTCCAGTTGGATTAATGCACGAATTATTAAACGAAAAAGAGTTTGACTGTGTGATTATTGATGAGGCAGGACAATGTCTAGAGCCAATGGCTTGGGTAGTTTTACAAAAAGGAAAACGCATTGTTTTAGCCGGAGATCCGTTGCAACTTCCACCCACTGTTATTTCGGACGAAGCTGCAAAAAAAGGACTCTCAATTTCTATACTTGAACGCTGCTTTAAGTCGGCCCTTTCTTCAATATTATTAGATACTCAATATAGAATGAAAAGTGATATTGCCGGTTTCTCTAGTGCCTATTTTTACGAAAATAAACTACAAACTGCATCTCATTTATTGGCAACCGAAAAGAACCTAACTTTCATTGATACCGCCGGCAGCGATTCAGAAGAGAAAATGGGCGAAGACGGATACAGTTTATATAACGCCAAAGAAATAGAAGCAATTGAAAAGATAATCGTCGCCGAAAATATTAAAGCGGAACAGACTGCGCTGCTTTCTCCTTATGCCGGACAAGTTTCTAAACTAAAGAACACATTTAACACTTCACGTATTTATACCATTGATTCTTTTCAAGGCCAAGAAGAAAATACCGTAATTATTTCGCTGGTTAGGAGCAATGCAGAAGGAAACATTGGCTTTTTAAAAGATTATAGACGAATGAACGTTGCCCTTACGCGTGCAAAAAATAAACTTTATGTTATTGGAGATAGTAGTACGCTTGGAAACGATCGTTTTTATAGCGCATTTTTAGAATACGTAGAAAAAGAAGGTAATTATAGAAGCATTTTTGAATTCGTTTATTAACTTGAGCAACAATGTAACGCATACCTTTTTTATTTGATAGCTAACACATTAAGTTACAAAACAAAAATTATGAAAAGACAAATACCATTTATTGTAGCGCTTATTTTACTTAGCGCTTGCATCAAAGGGAAACATGTAGATCTAGTAGTACACAACGCAAATATCTACAGTATAGATGGAAAAATGAGTGTATACCAAGCCATGGCAATCAAAGATGGAAAAATAGTTGAGCTTGGTCCGGAAAGAGAAATTCTAAATGCTTACAGTGCAGAAAACTTTATAAATGCAGAAAAAAAAGAGATATACCCAGGACTGCATGATGCGCATGGACATATTATGAGTTATGCCAGGCAGCTTCTAGTTTGCGATTTAGTAGGAGTTGGATCATATGCTGCATTAATTACACGATTAGAAAAATTTGCTCAAAAAGAGAAGCCAGCCATCATTCAGGCGCGCGGTTGGGATCAAAGCTTGTGGTCTAACACTACCCTACCAGACAATTCGCTTTTAAACCAAGCATTTCCAGATATACCAGTGGTTTGCACTAGAATTGATGGACATGCAGTTCTTGCAAATGATAAAGCATTAGAGCTAGCAGGTATTACCCCAGAAACAAAGGTTCACGGTGGGAAAATAGCGGTTAAAAACGGGAAATGTACAGGGTTGATTTTGGATATGGCAATTGAGGTAATGAAAAAGAAACTACCCCAACCTACTAAAGCTCAATTGAAAACGGCAATCTTAAAAGTACAAGACGAACTGATAGCCTACGGCATTACAAATGTTCACGAAGCTGGCTTATTGATGGATGAGTTTGCGCTATTTGATGAGTTAGCTTCTGAAAACAAGCTAAAACTATCTGTTTATGCTATGCTTTTTCCAAACGAAAAAAGTGTTGAATTTGTAAAAGAAAACGGACAATATGTAAACGGAAATTTAACCGTAAGAAGCTTTAAAATTGTAGGCGACGGCTCTTTAGGTTCAAGAGGAGCTTGTCTACTGCATGCTTATCACGATTATAACACCACTGGTTTTTTAACTACTTCTATACTTAATATTCAAACCACCGCTAAGTTTGCAAAAGAACATAATTACCAACTAAACACGCATTGTATTGGAGATTCTACCAACAGAATCTTGCTCCATTTAATAGACAGTCTTTGGGGAGAAAATGATGACCACAGATGGAGAATTGAACATGCACAAGTAATTGACCAAGCGGATTTCGATTTATTTAATAAAAGTAATGCAATACCATCTGTACAACCTACGCACGCAGTTAGCGATATGCGTTGGGCAGAAGAACGATTGGGTAAAGAAAGACTAAAAGGTGCTTACGCTTACAAAACTTTGCTAAACCAGCGTAAAATGATTGTTTTCGGAACAGACTTCCCCGTTGAAAAAACCAATCCATTTCTAACGCTACACGCTGCAATGAATAGAAAAAATAACGAAAATGAACCCAACGAAGGTTTTTTAATAGAAGAAGCTATCTCCTTTGATAATTGTATTCGGGCAATGACTTTCTGGGCTGCAATGGCAAGGTTTGAAGAAAAAAGCAGTGGAAGTCTGGAGAGAAATAAAGATGCAACTTTTGTTATTATAGATAATCCTATGCAACGCGGTAAAGTATATCAACCCAACTATGCATGGAAAACGTATCACAAAGGAACTGCGATATTTTCAATGGATTAACCCTCGAACAAACACACATACAATTTGATTTTTTTAACGTTTTGTCTGAAAATAAATTCAGATATTGCTCTTGTCTAAAAACATACTATGATAGAAATCGACAACCTCAGAAAAGAATTTGTGCTTTCCAAGAAAAATAAGAAAGAACTGAATACTGCAGAGAGTAAAGCAATTGCCGTAAATGGTGTAAGCTTTACTTGCAAACCCGGCAGGGTTTTTTCGTTACTTGGTCCAAATGGCGCAGGTAAAACAACTACACTTAGAATGCTCTCTACTATTTTCAAACCCACCTCTGGTTCTATTAAAATTGCCGGTATTGATGCCGTTGCACATCCAGAAGAAGCAAGAAAAAAAATTGGCTTTTTAACCGGTTCAACTGGTTTGTATGCGCGGTTAACACCGGACGAGTTAATCAAATACTTTGCAGATTTATACGGTGTTAAAAAGGAAGACTTTGAGAAGCGAAAAAAACATTTGTATGACTTACTTGATATTCATCCCTTTAAAGGCAAGAGAATAGGTAAACTTTCTACTGGTATGAAGCAAAAAGTTTCGATTTGTAGAACTATGATACACGATCCGGAAGTAGTTGTATTTGACGAGCCCACCAGTGGATTAGATGTCATTACTGCCGAAAATATTATACAACTTATTCGCGACTGTAAAGCACAAGGTAAAACGGTTATTTTTTCTTCTCATATTATGAGTGAAGTTGACTTACTTTGTGATGATATTGCTATAATACATAAGGGTAATTTACTCTTTTCAGGTGAAATGCAAGATTTTAAAAATCAAATGCAAGCAGAGAACCTTACCGCAGAATTTATACGAATTGTTAATGAATCTAAAACAACTAAAGCATGATACGTACTATTTTTATAAAAGAATTAATTGATACGCTTCGCGATAGAAGAACATTAATTACTATGATTCTAATTCCTGTTTTAATTTTCCCTGTGGTAATTAAACTATATACAGGTGTATCTGAAAGTTTCACAAAAGAAGCTGCCGAAAAAACATTGAAAATCGGTGTAGTTACGCAAAACAAAAACAATCTATTTATTGCTAGCCTCAACGAAATTCCAGAAGCATTTGGCAAAAAAGAACTTGTTTTCTATTCGGATACTTCTGGTATAAAAGAATTGATAAATACAGACAGCCTTCAATTGGGCTTAATCATTCCTCCCAATTTGGATGAAAATATATCGACTGGTGAATTAACAAAAGTTGAGGTACTTTTCAATGCAACAAACGTAGGATACAAAGATAGAGCTAAAGCTTATGGTGAAATTATTTTATCAAAAGTAAAAGCGTTACGACTCGAAAAACTAGGGGTATCTCCTAGTAATGTTGAACCTTTAGAAATAGACTATACCAATATAGCCTCTGAAAAGGAAGTTTTTGGAAAATTAGCTGGCGGTATTCTACCTTATTTATTTATTGCTTTTGGATTTTTAGGATGTATGTACCCAGCAATTGATCTGTTTACAGGAGAAAAAGAACGCGGTACCATTGAAACGTTACTCACCACTCCTGTAGCTAGATACAAAATTTTAATTGGTAAAATGGGCGTAGTTGTTTTGTCTGGTCTAGCTGCTGCAACCTTCGCTCTTCTTGGTTTATATCTTTCGTTTAAAGTATTCAATCTGGTTGAAGATCCGCGTTTAATTAAACTAATTTCTAGCGTACTCACTCCTACTTTTATCGTTTCTCTGTATGCCTTATTAATCCCATTGACTATTTTCTTTGCGGGTATTATGATTCCTGTTTGTGTTTATGCCAAGACATTTAAGGAAGCGCAAAGCATCATTACACCTTTAAATATTGTTTTAGTGCTACCAGCAATGATTGGATTTTTCCCTGGAATTGAATTAGATATTGTAACCGCTTGTATCCCTGTTGTAAACGTAGTTTTAGCAACAAAAGAGTTGATAGCAGGAACGCTTGATTTTGGGTTATTAGGCTTAAGTTTTGTGGTAATGCTAACACTTGCGTTAATCGCCGTATTTATTTCTTACAAAAGATTTGATAATGAAGCCAGTGTTGTAGCAGATTAAGAATAGTTATTTAAAGAGCGAGATAAAATAGGTTTGTCTCGCTCTTTTTTTAATACATAAATCCAAACAAATAAAGTGGAATTTTATTTCCAAATCCTACTTCCATTCTGTCTGAGGCAATGATTGCATTTTCTACACCTCTAATTTGTGTTTGTTTTTTATTTTTCCCTCCAATTTCAAACGTATATGTATCATCCACTAAGAAATCTGCTACTTTACTTGTATTCACCTGATGTATTATACCCAATTGATGATTAAAGAAAGTTTCTCTAATTGTTCCATCATTTTGCTGACCATAATTTAAGGCACACATTAAATTGGTATTCTCTAAATAGATTTTATCGGGTTTAACCAAATAATTGTTACCTTTTGCACTGGTTTTTAAATTACTTGTAATTCTTGCTCTTTCTAAATAATCCAAATATGCAAGTGTAGAGTTTCTAGAACTTGTTTCTATCTGCTCTGATAATTTGCTAATATTTGGAATATAAGGCAGGTGCGAAGAAAGTAAATACAACAATCTTTTAATTTTATTTATGGTTTTATATTCTGTATTAAAAACTGCAGGTATATCTGTTTCTAAAATTAGATTAATTACGTTGTTCAGTTTTATTAAATATGCATCTTCTCCTTCTTTAAAAAAAGGATACACACCTATTTCTAAATATTTTCTAAAATGGGGTAGAATAGTAATATCAGTAGTAATGTTTTGCGCAATTTCTGTATGATTTTTTAAAATATCTTGTAAAGTAAAAATCTCAGAGTTATAAATACCTTGTAAGCTTAAATACTCTCTAAACGACATTCCTTCTAGCTCATACGTTATTGCTCTTCTGCTTAAATCTGCATCTCCCTTGTTTATTTCTAAAATAGAAGAAGTTGTAAATACTACATATAAATCTTGGTAATTATCGTGTATACTTTTAATCTCTCTCGACCAGTTTTCGTATTTATGCACCTCATCTAAGTATAAATACCTTCCTCCGTTAGCATAAAATTCTTCTGCTAAATCTACCAAGGTATGACCCTGAAAATAAATATCATCTAAACTAGTGTAAAGTGTTTGCTCGTTAATTGGTCTGCACAGTTTAATGTGTTGCAACAAAAGAGTAGTTTTACCTACACCTCTAGATCCTTTTACAGAAATTAAACGATTCTCCCAATTAATCTCATTATATAAATAGCGTGTTAATGAGAGTGAGACATGCATCATTCTTCTCTGAAACTGAGTAAACAACTTTTCAATCGTATATTCCATAATGCAAATATATACAATAATATATTATCAATTATACAATAATATCTTTTAATGTATTTTATATTAAACAAATATACTTAAAAATGTATTTTAAAAAATACATTACAGCGAAAACTCTCTGCACACACTGCAAACGCTATATTCTTAACGCAAGAAATTTAAAATTAGCACTTATATTTCGTGATTAACCCTCTTAAAAAAATCTATATTAAAATAAAAAGAAGCAATGTATAACCGGTAAGAAAGTACCAATTAGAGTAAGAACTAGACAAACCTTTTCTTCCCTTTTTTGTAAACAAATACAACGCACTTAAAGCGCAAAACGATAGCGAACACTATTAAAACAATATATATCCAGAAGTAATTTGATAAAAAAAAACTCAAAAGAAGCACCTTTTAAAACGATTAAAATATTCAGTAGGTGAACAATTACGCTAGCAGTAAAAAAAGACCATGCGAGGTTGTTTCTATTTAAAAATACAAACGAACTTATTATACATACTAAACCGAGTATAATATCATTTTTCACAAAATTAAGGATAGTCCAAAACGGAGAATCATTTCCAATTAAGTCAGACTCAATTAGCATTTCTTGGAAAGATAAAAAGCTTGTATATGTAAATCCTAAGAATAAAAGTCCATAAAATAAGTGGAAAACAATGATTAACCGAAAAACAAAGTTGTAATTCAAAGTAAACGTATTTACGCAAATAATATAGCTAAATAAATACTACTACTGCTTAATTACTTTAATACGTCTTGAAAATCCATTTTGAGTAACACTCATGTTATATACTCCTCTTGCTAAATTGCTAAGATCTAATTTTACTTTGTTTGCATCTACGTCCTTGTGCATAACCAGCGTACCTTTAAAATCAAACAGCTCAATAGTGCTTGAAAAAGAATCATCTAATTCCACCGTTACAGTACTTTCTGTTGGGTTAGGATAAAGGCTAAAATGTGGTGCCCATAGCTCTCCTGAAATACTCAAGTCAAACGGATTAACTGTATATACTTCTTGAAATTCGCAACCGTAAGCATCTGTTATGCTCAACGTATAATCTCCTGAAACAAGATTAAATAAATCTTCAGTATTCATGTTTCCTGGAACCCAACTAATTGTGTAAGGCGCTGAAAAATAGTCTAAATCTAAATCAATAGAACCGTCTGCTCCATTTATCTCTCCTGTAACCGTTGCGTTTACATTTATTGCACTTGCAACAATATTTACAACATTAGAAAATGTTTGCGTAGAATCATTACCGTTAGCATCTGTAACTGTTAATGTCACGTCATAAGCACCTGCCGAAGAATATGTAATGTTTTGTGGATTTTGACTAGTAGAGGCTCCTGGAGTACCACCAACAAATGTCCAATTCCAAGCAACTGGATTTCCAAAACTATCATCGGTAAAATCAACTTGCGTATTTACACAAGTAGAATTTTTTGAAACGGAAACACCCGGAACAATAGGAATACCAATGCAAAAATCATGACTTGCCTGCGAACCAAACGACGCAGTTGTCATTGTTATCAAAGCATTACCCTGATCATCAACTATTCCGTAAGAACCACTCGGACAAGCACTTGAGGTTAATCCGTCTCCATAAGAATCATTTATCACAAACGTGTAACACCCTTCTGTTAAGCAAACATCTTGAAGAATGGTCTCTGCTTGATTGGAATACGGACCGCCCGAGGCAACAACATCACCCGTTGAAAAATCCGTTATATTCCATGTTGTTTCTGAACCATAACAATCGGTTAATAAATCAACAGTAACGATTGTTCCATTGTCTAAAGATGCTATTGATTCAGACAACTCATTATTTTGCGTATCTGCATCTACAACTCCGTTAGGAGAAACTACACGTACTAATAAATCAGATGATGTAGTAGGTAAAGTGATTGAGTTTAAACTAAAAATAACATCTGCATACGCACTCAAAGTACCTGTCCAGTTAAAAGACTGATTGTAATTATTAATACCATATTCAACTGTAAATGAACTTACACTGTTTGTTCCTACATTTTTAACTTTTATTTCTGGTGTAAAATTCACATCACATGTTGTTGGCACATAATTGGTTACTTCGGTTAAAAACAAATCATTTAAGTTGGTCGCCGAAGGCTGGATATTTGTTTCCCAAACACCTCTACCGTAGGTAGCAGCTCGCAATTTATTTGCTGTTTGATTAATTTCTAAATCCCGAACGTCTACTCTTGAAAATCCTTGACTAAAAGGAATAAACTCATTTAAAAGTTCATTATAATAATAAACTCCGAAATCTGTACCCACATATAAATCTCCATTACTGCCGTACTTATAAGCAATACAATTTGCAGCTTCTCCTACTAAACCAAATGAAATATCTGTCCAGTTTTGACCACCATCTATCGTTTTAAAGACTTTTTCTGTAGCACCGGTTCCAGACATTGTAATCCATACAATATTCTCATCTAAATTATGTATCGCAATATCTGTTACCCTCCTATCTGGTAAATTAGTAAAAACTGCTGCATCCGGACCGTCATTCGTCGTTTTAAACAAACCGTCTGTTGTAGCCATATAGATAACATCAGGATTGCTTGGAGCAATTGCAATTTGACGAATGGACTCTGAAACGGTTGTTGTTTTTTGTACCCAATTCGAACCATCATAGTAAAAAAGCTCTGAGTAACCTGCATAAAACGCATCTCCGTTATTTGGATCAATTTCCATAGGTGTTACCCAAGCTCCTGTTTCTGGTCTTCCTATCGAAGAAATGTTAACTCCTCCGTCTGTTGATTCGTAAGCAGAACCCCTTTGAATCATACCGTAAATATGATTGTCGTTATTTGGATCAATTTCGCAATCCATTCCATCTGCTCCCATGTAACATTGCCAACCATTAGAGCCCGTTTTAGTGTAATACCCTCCATTGTCTTGTAATCCTCCAACGATGGCATTCACATTTTGCTCAGAAACATCTAGTTTATAAAGTTGAGAGATACTTAATCCAGCAGATTTATCTGTAAATGTATTTCCCTGATCGTTAGAAATATAAACACCTCCATCACTACCACAATACACTTTTCCGTTTTCTGAAGATAAATAATGAATATCCGCATGCGTATAAGACGCGCTAGTTGGGGCCGACCAAGAATTCAACTGAAACCAACTCCCATTCTCATGCTTCCATATATTTAATTCGCCTATGTAAACAATATCAGCATCTTGGTCGTCAGCTGCAATTGCCAAATCAAACCAAGCTTGATTACCATTATCTATGAGCTCACTGCCCGGCATCAATTCAAAACTTGCACCGGTATTTATTGACTTATAAACAGGAGTATTTGAGTTTCCATCATCTACAATTACGTAAACATAACTATCATCTGCTGGTGTAACTGCAATAAACATCCGATCAGAATTATTTGGCAACCCTGTTGAAATCTGGAAAAAAGAAATCCCTCCATCCGAAGATCTATAAAAATTACTTTCTGTACATGCGTAAACAATATTGCTGTTTGAAGGATGAATTTGAACATCAATTATATCTTCTGGCAAGACATTTATAAATGATTGCGCTCCATTATCGCTTCTCAATAAACCCGCATTTGTTGCTACAAACAAACGATCTGTAAGCGTATGGTCTAAGGCAATGTGGTTGGTAACAGCTGAGAAAGATATCGCCGTATTTTGCCAAGTTAATCCTCCATCTGTAGATTTGAACAAACCGTCTGAAAAAGAGTCGTTCGCATCGTCATCTCCCGTAGAAATATATACAATATTGCTGTTTGTAGGACTCACTTCTATACTCGAAACACCTACCAACATTGGTCCATCATTTAAGATAGCCCAAGTATTTCCTTCGTCTGTAGACTTCCATATTCCACCCGCTGGTGCTCCGATATAAATAATATCGCTATTATTTGGGTCTATCTCAATTGCATTTACTCTACCTAATCCTGCACTCCAACTATCTGTTAACGTAAAAGTATTTGGCCCAAGTTCAACCCAATTTGCAGTTGATTTTGCTAATGGATTTGACTGGTTTTTTTCTAACCATTTTTTATAAAGAGCGGAATACATTTCTTGACTAGGTAGTTTCCCGTCTTTATCTAATTTGGTTTCCCATCGATATTCCCAACGTTTAAACTGCTTATAGCCTTCACCTCTTTCTGGTGTTCTAGTGCTCCAATATTCTTCGAACTCTTGTTGATATTCCGAAAATAATTTATCGGGAGTATTAGGTGTTTTTACCCATGGTCCGTTTGGTTGGGCAACAAGTATATAGGTGAAAACCAAGGATGAAAAAAGAACAAATAGTTTCATATAAAAATTTTGAACTGGAAAAATACTGAATTCTAATTGAATTAGTAGTCGAACAAGTTACTTAACACTGACAAACTTTGCTTCCCTTATACACTTCTATCTTAAAACAATGATAGTTTGAAGGTAAACTTGATTAAAAGTTTACATGTCTAATTCTTAATTTAAGAATTATTTGAGAAAGATAGTTTATATTTCAATTTTGAATAGAAATCAAACTTGGTAAAATTAGTATTCAATTGTCAATAAAAGTGTACACTTAATACCGAATTTTGTTATTTGAAAAAATATACTTATCATTGAACATAAAACATAATAATGTAAACCAACTTAATTTTCCTAAATTTAAATCTTAAAACACGACTAGATCAAGAGTAATCCGACAAACGTTTGATTTAATTTATTCGAACACATGCAAAGAATATCCATTAAAAATATTGGCGTAATCCGAAAAGCCATCATTAAATAGAGTAGGAACCTAAATATTTCATTATGAAAAAATCATTAATTTTATTAGCTGCCGTTGCAATTTTGTTTGTATTTAACAGCTGTGGCCCTTCCGCTTGTGATTGCGCGGACGCAGTTATCAAAGGAGATCTTAGTATGGCAGAAGATTGTGCTAATCAAAACTTTTCTATAGAAGATCTGAGCAATTGTAATTAATAATATTAGACTCAGAGTTAGGACAAATAATTCTAATTCTGAGTTTTTTTAAAAAAATTTATATAGACCTACTAGGATTTATTTTATTAATACAATTACCCCGCCCAATTTTCTCTATCTAAACTTCTAAATTGTATAGCTTCTGCTAGATGTTTGGTTTCTATATTATCGTTTCCGTCTAAATCTGCTATGGTTCTTGATACTTTTAAAATCCTATCATACGCTCTTGCAGAAAGACCTAAACTGTCCATTGCTTTCTTTAAAATAGTCATTCCCTCTTCCGAAATTCTACAATAATTTCTCAAGTCTTTACTTCCCATTTGCGCGTTGCAATGAATGCCATCTTGTTCTGCATACCTATTTTCTTGTTTTAAACGTGCAATAACCACTCTTTCTCTTATCTCTTTACTACCCTCTTCTGGCTGATGATGTGCGAGTTCATCAAAACTTACAGGAGTAACTTCTACGTGTAAATCTATTCTATCTAATAACGGTCCGGATATCTTATTCAAATAATTTTGTACTACTCCTGGTGCGCACATACAGTCTTTTTCTGGGTGATTGTAATATCCGCACGGACAAGGATTCATCGCTGCAATTAACATAAAACCTGCAGGATATTCAACCGTGAATTTTGCTCTAGAAATAGTAACTTGTCTATCTTCTAAAGGTTGACGCATAACTTCTAACACGCTTCTTTTATACTCGGGCAACTCATCTAAAAACAAAACACCGTTATGCGCTAAAGATATTTCTCCGGGTTGCGGATATCCTCCTCCGCCAACAAGTGCAACGTCTGATATGGTATGATGCGGTTTTCTGAATGGCCTTTGCGTTACTAAGCCTAATTTAGCATCTGTTTTGCCTGCCACAGAGTGAATCTTAGTAGTTTCTAGAGATTCTTCTATACTCAAAGGAGGTAAAATTGTTGAGAGTCGTTTTGCAAGCATAGATTTACCGGCACCTGGCGGACCAATAAGTAGAACATTGTGTCCGCCAGAAGCTGCAATTTCAAAGGAACGTTTAATATTGGCTTGACCTTTAACATCTCTAAAATCTACACCAAATTCGTCTAGTTTTTTATAAAACTCTGCCTTAATATCTACAATTGTTCGTTCGATTTCTACATCTCCGTTTAAAAAATCTACAACCTCTTTTAGGCTTTCAGTACCGTATATTTCTAAGCCATCAACTATTGCAGCTTCTACGGCGTTTTCTTTTGGTAAGATTATACCTTTAAATCCTTCTGCTTTTGCTTGCAGAGCGATGGGTAAAATTCCTTTCAACCCTTTTAAACTGCCATCTAAAGATAATTCTCCGAGTATTAAGTAGTTTTCAAATTTATCTATTAACACTTGATCCGAAGCTCCCATAATTCCAATCGCAATAGGCAAATCAAATGTACTTCCTTCTTTACGTACATCTGCGGGAGCCATGTTGATTGTTATCTCTTTACCGGGGTAATTATACTCGTTATTGCTTAGGGCTGCTTTAATTCTTTGTTGACTTTCCTTAATTGCTGAATCGGGTAAACCAACTAAATGAAAATTAATTCCACGTGCAATATTTACTTCAATTGTGATTGTTCGCGCGTCTATTCCAAAGACAGCGCTGCCATAGGTTTTTACTAACATTGTAAAAGGGTTTAAAAGTTTAGTTACTCAAATTTAAATTAAAAAAGCACAACTTCCTAGGGAAATAAATAGAAATGAGCTAAAATTCAAGCCAAAACAACCAGAATAAAGCAAAAGCAATTACTTTTACAGCATGCATATTTTTGAAGAAAAAGTAGTTTGGATAACTGGAGCAAGTTCAGGTATAGGCAAAGAAATTGCTATTCAATGTGCTAAACAAGGCGCTCATCTTATTCTATCAGCAAGAAATGAAGAAAAACTAACTGCTGTAAAAAATCAACTCCAATCGAGTAAAACGCATCTTGTCTTACCCTTAGACTTAGAGAAAAATGAGAACTTCGAAACACTTGTAAAAACAGTTCTTAATAAATTCGGAAGAATAGATTATTTGTTTAATAATGGTGGTTTATCTCAACGTTCTGAAGCAAGTGAAACGCCAATAGAAGTGGATAGACGAATAATGGAAATTAATTATTTTGGCAATATTGCTTTAACCAAGGCTGTTTTACCCGTTTTTCAGCAACAAAAAAGCGGACATATTATAGTTATCTCTAGCATTGCCGGAAAATTTGGATTTTATTTACGCTCTGCATACAGCGCTTCTAAACATGCTTTGCAAGGTTTTTATGAGAGTCTTTTGCTAGAGGAGAAAAAAAACAACATCACTATTTTATTAGCGTATCCGGGAAAAATAAACACTCCAATTTCTACAAATGCACTTACAAAAGACGGAAAAGCCCATGGTGTTATGGATCATAACCAAGAAACGGGTATGCCTGTTGAAGAGTGTGTAGAAAAGCTACTTGCAGCAGTTGAAAAAAATAAGAAAGAAGTGCTTATTGGAAATAAAGAAATTAAGGCTGTTACGCTTAAACGATTTTTACCCAAACTTTTTTGGAAAGTAATTGCTAAGCAAAAGGCGACTTAAGTAGGTAATTAAGAATTGTGTTGATTTTTGGTACAAAGGTATAAATTCTGAGCTCAGTATTTGACTAAGAATTAAAAGGAGACTAAGTGCCGAGCATAATTGAAAGTTGAAAAATTTCTCTTACGACTTATTTACTGAATCTTTATATAATTCTAAAAACAGATACTTGTTTATTAATCTTAATATCTTTGCGCTTAAATAGATTTGGTATGAAAATATTAATGGTTTGTTTGGGTAATATTTGCAGATCTCCAATTGCGGATGGTTTACTACGCAAAAAAGTAGAAGAGCATGGTTTAGATATTAAAGTAGATTCTGCTGGAACTTCTGCACATCATGTTGGCGAAAAGCCAGACGAAAGAATGCGAAAAACGGCTAAAAGCTTTGGTACATCTATTGATTTTTTAAGAGCAAGACAATTTACCATTGAAGATTTTAATGCTTTTGATATTATTTACGCAATGGATCAAAGCAATTACAACAACATTATTACCTTGGCAAAAAACGACGCGGATAAGGCTAAAGTAAAATTATTTTTAAACGAGTTGTATCCAAATGAAAATAGAGCGGTTCCAGATCCTTATTTTGGTGGTAAACAAGGATTTATTGATGTTTACAAAATGGTTGATGCAACTACGGATAAAATTTTAGAGAAATTAAAATAGAATGGAGAAAGGAAAATTATTTTTAATGCCAACAACTTTAGGATCTGAGGGATACACTCATGTAATTCCTGAAGAGGTAAGAACTTTGGCTCTGAACACACGCTTTTTTGCTGTTGAAGATTTAAAATCTGCCAGAAGGTACTTGAGAAAAATGGACAGAACTTTCCCCATTGACGATTGTACTTTTTTTATTTTGAATAAAAAGACTGATCCAGGAATGTTTTACTCTATGCTTAAACCACTTAAAACTGGAAATAATGTAGCAATTATATCCGAAGCTGGTTGCCCAGGTATTGCAGATCCAGGTGCAGAGCTTGTCGCTGTAGCACATGAAGAAGGTCATTTTGTGCAACCGTTAACCGGACCAAGTTCTATTCTTTTAGCTTTAATTGGAAGTGGATTTAATGGTCAGAAATTTACCTTTCACGGATATTTACCGAAAGAGCGTAGAGATAGAGTTAGAAGTTTGAAACTAATGGAAGGCGATGCTAAAAAGCAAAACCATACCCAGATTTTTATGGATACGCCTTTTAGAAACATGAACGTTTTAGAAGATTTGCTCAACGAACTGGCAGACGACTCTAAAATTTGTATTGCTTGTGACCTTACACTTCCTACGGAAAGAATACAGACTTTAACCGTAAAAAAGTGGAGAGAAAACGCATTTGATTTATCCAAAAGACCAACTATTTTTATTCTTGGAAAATAATTCTACTATGAATGTGGACAAAACAGAATTTAAGCGTGTTCAAAAACATCTAAGACGAGATGTTTGGAGTGCTTGGCAAACCTACTCTTTGATAGAAGATGGAGATAAGGTAATGGTTTGTTTGTCTGGAGGTAAAGACAGCTACACAATGTTAGATATTTTGCTTCATTACCAAAAAGAAGCTGATATCGACTTCTCTATTGTTGCAGTTAATTTAGACCAAAAACAACCCGGATATCCAGAAGAGATTCTTCCTACTTATCTTACTGCATTAGGTGTAGACTTTAAAATAGTTGAAAAAGACACCTACAGTGTGGTTGTAGATAAAATAAAACCAGGACAAACGATGTGTAGTCTTTGCTCTCGATTAAGACGTGGAAATTTATATACAATTGCCGATCAAATTGGAGCAACTAAAATTGCTTTAGGTCATCATAAAAACGATATTTTAGAAACGTTTTTCATGAATCTCTTTAATGGATCCAAACTTGAAACCATGCCGGCAAAATACCTTACCGATGATGGGAAACACACTGTAATTCGTCCGTTAGCATTTTGTAAAGAAGCAGAAATCGAGGTGTTTTCACAAGGTAAAGATTTCCCAATTATCCCATGTACGCTCTGTGGTTCGCAAGAAAACTTAATGCGTAAAAAAGTAAAAAAAATGATTGCTGAGTGGGAAGAAGAGTTTCCTGGTAGAAGTTCTTCTATTTTTAATGCGCTTAAAAATGTTTCTCCTAGCCATTTACTCGATACAAATCTTTTTAACTTTAAACATCTTGCAGAAAAACCACTAAATAATTACTAAAACAAATACGAAATTCTATCCATCTTAGGAACTTTAGTATGCGTTTAAATAAAGTTTACTTATCTTCAACGCCGTAAAAGATTAAGGTAATTCACATGAAAAACATAGACTTCAAAGCATTTTTTAAGAAAAACTGGGTTCATTTCTTAGCACTTGGAATTTTTCTAAGTGTAACGTTTGTTTATTTCGCTCCTCAGTTTAAAGGCTACGGATTAAAACAACACGATATAGAACAGTTCAAAGGTATGTCGCACGAAATAGCCGAACACAGAGAATTATATGGTGAAGAACCGTTGTGGACAAATTCTATGTTTGGTGGAATGCCTACTTATCAAATCTCAACAAAATACGACGGGAATTGGATTGCAAAAATTCCTTCTTTGTTAAATTTTGGAATGAAATCTCCGGCAGGAATATTTATTCTTTACCTCATTGGCTTTTACATCATGCTTATGTGCATGAAGGTGAACAAATGGGTAGCTATTTTTGGAGCGCTTGCCTTTGCCTTTGCAAGTTATAACTTAATCATTTTACAAGCCGGACACAATTCTAAAGCAATGGCCCTTGCTTTAGCTCCTCCCGTAATTGGAGCCTTTTACCTCATCTACAGATCTAGTCTCAAATGGGGATTATTGTTAAGTGCCCTTTTCATGTCAATCGAAATTGGTGCCAATCACTTACAAGTTACCTATTACCTTGGTTTTTTACTAGTGTTTCTCGGAATCGTAGAATTTACGCGCGTGCTTACAAAAAACACAAGTTTTAAACAGTTTGGGTTAGCTACTGGCGGACTCATACTTGCTTATCTTTTTGCTGTTGGAATTAATTATGGCAATATTAGTCTAACCAATGACTATGCTAAATATACAATTAGAGGTGCAAACGATATAAAAGTAAACCCAGATGGAACAACGGCTGAAAAGAATCAATCTGCAGGATTAGACAAAGATTACATTACGCAGTGGAGTTATGGAATTGGTGAAACCTTCACACTTGCTGCACCTTATGCGAAAGGTGGCGGTTCTAAAGCCATTGGAGATGGTCCGTTCAAAGAAAAACTAACCGAATCAGAATACCGCAGAGATAAAGATGTGTTAGCGAATAGCAATCTTTATTGGGGTAACCAACCCATTACCACAGGCCCAGTTTACATTGGAATTATTGTTCTACTGCTTGCATTTTTGAGTTTGTTTGTTGTAAAAGACAAAATAAAATGGGCTTTACTAGGTGCTACTATTCTCTGTGTGATGTTGTCTTGGGGAAAAAATTACATGGGATTAACAGAGTTCTTTATTGATAATGTTCCTGGATACAACAAATTTAGAGCTGTTACAATTATTTTGGTGATTTCAGAAATTACCTTGGTTCTTTTGGGTGTTTTATTACTTAACTATGTGATAAAAAATAAAGATGAAATTCAAAAACAAATTAAGACGATAGCTATCGCCGGTGGAGCGTTCTTACTTTTCATTCTAAGTGTTGGGTTAATTGGATTAGGAGACAACTACTTGTCAGAACAAGAACAAGATGAAAACTATCCAATTATGATGGCTCAACGAACTGCCAATCAATATTTTCAACAATTACCACCAGAAAGAATTGGCCAAATCTTTGGAGAAAACCCGCAAGATCCAAACTTCCAAAATAACATTTTAGCCAAGTTGGCACAGCAAACAGAAGACTCTCTTGCAATTACTCAAACCTTTAGATCAGATGTGTTTCAGTCGACCTTTACAACCGCGTTTATTTTTGGATTATTAGCGCTTGCACTCTTGTTGCTCTTCGCAAAATACAGGTTTAGAGTAGAGTTATTGGTTATTGGATTATCTGTATTAACCGTTGTTGATTTAGCGCTGGTTGATGTAAATTATTTATCGAATAAAAAGGACGAAAAGTCTAGAAAATACACCTTTTGGGTAGATTCAGTTGAAAAAGATTATCCGATGCAAGCCAACGCTGCCGACAATCAAATTTTACAACAAGAAATGGCTGCTAATCCTGAATTGGCAGAAAAAATTAATGTAGCTGCACAAAAAATTAAAAAGTCGGCCAGAACCCAATACAAAAAAGGAATATCTCGGGTCATTGATGCGAAGCGTTTTGCTACCTTAAATATGAATACACATTACCGCGTTTTTGAACCTAGGTCTGGTTTTAGTTCATCGCGCAGTGCTTACTTTCATAAATCAATTAATGGCTACCATGGTGCAAAACTGAGAAACATTCAAAATTTACAAGATTTTCAATTTGCCTTAGGAAATTACAAAACATTTGACATGCTGAACGTCAAATATTTTATTAACCCGAACAGACAAACGGGAGCTTTAGAAGCGCAAATGAATCCTAATGCAATGGGTAACGCTTGGTTTGTAGAAGAACTACAAGTTGCCGAAACACCAGAAAAAGAGATTCGTGCATTAGGTAAAGAGGTAAAACTAAGCAATACTGGATTAGGAAAATTAATGGTAAACGAGCTAGAAGTGAAAACAGCGCTCGCCTACGGTTTAGAAAACATTACTTATATTCTAAACACAGACACCTTTACTGTAAATTTACAGCAAACCTTTAGAACGGATAGAGCTTCTAGCTATGTCACGGACGTAAATGGGAACACGAACTGGGTGCCTAATACAACGTTAGAAGCAGACACATCCAACTCTTTCAATATTTTAATTCGAACAGAAATTACCAATAATTTTTCTCCAGAAAAAGAAGCAATTGTTTCGCCTGCCGTTGCTGAAAAAATAAACAAAAGTACATTCTCTGGAGAAGGAGAAATTAAACTCAGCAATTACAAACCCAACCATTTGGAGTATGTTGTTTCTGACGTAAAAGAGGAGCAACTAGCCGTGTTTAGCGAAGTGTATTTTAAAGACGGCTGGAACGGTTATGTAGATGGTCAACCAGCAGAAGTTTTCAAAATAAATTACCTGTTACGCGGTATAAAAATTCCGGCTGGTGCTCAGAAAGTAGAAATGAAGTTTGAGGTACCTAAATTTAAATCTGTAAATACAGTTGCTTTTGTGATGGGATTGGCTCTTTTTATATCGTTTCTGTTCTTTGGTTATGTTGATCTCAAAAAACGCAAAAACTCAAAAATCAGTTAAAAAAAGACAAGACTTCTTCAAATGTATCAGGCTGAATGCCGGGCGCCTGCGCCAACTCACGCTCTAGATCTACGGCCTTAATAGTTGAATTGAAGTAAGTCTTATTTAGATTATAGAAAAGATTAATCAAACGTTGAATCTCTTGCTTCTTTTGGTTATTTCTTAGTGATGTAGTTCTATATATACCTTGAACTAAATACACCATAAAGTGAATAAAATCATAATGAACAGACTTACTTGCTGTTTCATTATCAACATCGATATAACAAACGACATTGGAAGATGAAATCAAGGCATTAAAATGTGTGAAATCTCCATGCATGCATTTGCCATTGGATAAACACTTCGTAATATTATCCACTAAGATACTTTCTACTTTTTCGAATTTTAGGTTAAGTTCTTCTTGCGTGTACTTTTCAATTACGGGATATCCGTAAAACTGCTCTTCTAACCAAGCACCTTCCTTGTTCCTAAACACCTTTATTGTGTCTGGTTCTGCTTGTTCGAAAAGTATGACTTCTTCTCCCCTTAAGCGAATAACAACTTGAGCATTATTTTTCAATTTTGGAGGCGTTTTAAGTTCTATTGTTCTTTTATTCAAAAACAGAAAGATAGATTTCCCAAGTAATCGTTCTAGCCAATATACCTTGGGCGACTCCTGAAATTTAAGCGTAGTAAATATTCTCGAATGAAACATTTCATTAGAAGAATAACCAATATTTGATTTTGTTTTATTGTGATATAAATGAAATTTCAATTCCCTATATTTGTAACAAAACTAATCTTTTAATATAAAAAAGCTAAATGTTAATTACTTTTCTAGGACCTGACGGATCGGGTAAAACCTCTTTAGCATTAGCCGTAAGCAAAAATATTGAACATGTAAACTACGTATATCTCGGAGGGAATAATACAAACAGATTTTATCCTTATTTTAATGCTTTTATTAAGAGAAATAGAAACGGAGTTTTTTTTACTGCTTTAAAATATCTTGCTATTTTCTGTAATAATTTAATTGAACTGAGAAGAACTAAAAAAGAGCATACCGTTAGCGATAGGTCGCCCATAGATGAACTTTTATTTACTAGTGGAGTTAGACAAAAAATACAGCAATTTTTTCATCTATTTTACAGAAAACCAGACTTAATTATTCTACTCACTGGAAACCCCAAAGTTTTATACGAAAGAAAGCACGAAATCTCTATTAAACAAATTGAAAGATATATTTACTCCTATAAAAAGTATACAGAGAAAAATAAAATCAATCACATTACCCTAGATACAACGGCTCTAAGTCTAGAAGAATGCCAGCTGCGTGTTATTAATGAGGTAAAAACACTTCTTTCGTATGCAGGTTAATGTATTCTTACACCAACTAGAAGAAAGTAAAATTCCCTTTGTACTTTTGAGACCCGTACATTGCGTAGACAGCAACGATATAGATTTATGGGTAAAAGAATCGGACTTCTCTCCTCTTGTTGCTTTTTTGATCTCCATTTCCCATGAAATATACTGGAGAAAAACAAATGCTAGAGAGTCGGTTCAAATTGTTATCAATAACACACTTACCTTAGATATACAGTTTACACTGAGTTTTTTACCTTATAAACTCTTTCAGATAAACAAGGAAATTAATATAGAAGTGAGCCAGCTCATATATGAGTCGGATTATGTCTTACCCAACCTAAAAAGAACCACCCTATTCTGCTTATGGGCAAACCGTATTTTACTTGATAAAAAACGTATTTCTTCGTATACAAGTTTACCTTATTTCAAACAACTCTATCAAGCAGAGATAGAACACATGCTAGCCTCAGAGCAATTCTGTGAATTCACTTCCTATCTATTTGGTGCGCGTCACAAAAAAGAGGTTGATCAAGATTTAAGAGCTATTGTAGCAGGAGAAGATAAAGAGGTACAACAGAAATATGCCAAATTATTGTATAGAGAACACAAATCTCTCTATTTAATTAAAGCTATTTTTGAAACGAAATTTAAAATTGAAAGAAGACTTGGTGTTTTTAATAAAAAAAGAAACATCAATTTGCTACACGCATAATGGGAGTTGTAATTAAAGAAACAATTAAAGGAAGCGTATTCCAATACTTAGGTATTTTATTGGGTGGACTCAACGTTGCCATACTGTTTCCCAAACTATTGGGAGATTCAAATTGGGGAACATTAAGTATTATCGTTTCTACGGTTACTATTTTCGCTCAATTATCTTCTTTAGGTGCTGGACCCATCGTTCTAAAATATTTCCCAAGTTTTAGTAAGAACGAAAAACAAAAGGGTTTTGTGAGCTATACGTTGCGACTAACACTTTATGGAGTTCTGCTTTTTTCAAGTATTCTAATTCTTTCTAAATCTTATTTTTTAATCGATTTAGTTCAAAACAATACTTTAAACGTAGGTTTTTTGAGCTTGGTTTTAGGTATTCTGTTTTTTACTACTCTGTTTAATTTAGTCAATTCTTTTATCGTAATCAATCTAAAATCTGGATTTAGCTTTTTTCTCAAAGAGTTCTTAATTCGTTTCCTTCAAACTATTATTGTGCTCGTTTACGCTTTATTTGACCTAAGCTTAGAGTTCTTCCTTTTACTTTTTATGCTAAGTTATTTACTGGCTACAACTGTAGGCTTTTTACACTTAATTAAGCACCGCTTTATAACGCTTAAAGACTGTTTTGAGAAAAGCCATAACATCAACAAAAAAGAATATTTTACTTATGGCTTGTATACCATTGTTTCTGGCTTCGGGGCTACATTTGTTGGAAATATTGATGTGATTATGTTAGGAATGCTGGCTATTAATGGAGAAATACTAGCCGGTAAATATAAGACAGCCGTATACCTTACAGCGCTTATTTCAATTCCACTTAGACCGTTATTTCAAATTATGTACTCACTTATTAGTAATTGGTGGAAAGATAATAAGTTTACAGATATTGAACGGATGTACAAACAAAGTACGAAAATTGGACTTTTAATTAGCGGTTCTTTGTTGATTTTTCTACTCATTAATATTTCTTGGCTATCCACATTTCTTTTCACAAACTTAACAGATGCTTTTTATATTATTCTCTTTTGTGGTATTGGTCAATTAGTTAGCGCAGCAACCGGAGTAAATGGAACATTAATCAGTTTAAGCACCTATTACAAGTTTACGGCTTACTCTGTGTTTACCTTGGCCTTAATTAATTTGCTCTTAAACTATTGGCTTATTCCAATTTACCAAGCAGAAGGTGCTGCCATTGCTACAGGACTGAGTCTTACGCTCTTTAACTTATCTAAAATGATTTATGTTAAAATGAAGCTCAAAATGTCTGTTTTTAATACTGATTTCTTTGTATTACTACTCTTACTTATTTCCTCTTTAGTGGTTGTAATAGTTTTATATCAGCAGATTATTTTATCGGTAACAACCAGCATAATTGTATCTCTTGCCTTTTCGCTACTCCTTTTTGTCTATTTCTATTTTTCTGGAACATTAGATAAAATCAAATCACTTATCGCTAAAAAATGAAGGTTCTATTTACATCGCATTGGTACCCTTCTGTAGAAAAGCCTAATCAGGGTATTTTTATTCAAAAGCATTACGAATCTATACAACAATCAGATGTAGATGTAACACTACTTGTAATACGAATTAAACATGGAAAAAAAATTCTTAAAAGAAGAATAATTGAGCAACCTAACAATCAAATTGAGCTCGTTGTAGAATCAGTGCTATGGAAATTCTTATACTTATTTTATCCCTTACAACGACTTTTTATTTGGAAATATGCTTTAAACAAAATAAAAAAAGAAAAGTACGACCTCGTGCATGCCAACATTACTCATCCAAACGGTGTTTTTGGTCATTACCTCTCAAAGCGTTTAGGTGTTCCTTTTATCATTACAGAACATCACTCACAAGTAGAGAAATATGCGCATAAGGCTATAACAAAAAATGGTTTTAATAGCGCACTAAAAGCTGCCAAATACATTACCAGTGTTTCTAGCTTTTTAAAACAAAAAATTAAACGCATCAATCCTTCACTAGAAACTAAGATAAAGGTGATAGGAAATGTTGTAGACAAAGCCATTTTTAAAAAAATATCCAACCAAAAAATAGAACCCAACCAGTTTATATCTGTTGCAAATTGGAACTCGGGATCAGCAAATACGAAACTCCCCTTTCTAATTTGTGAAGCCCTCCATCATTTCTCTTTACGCGATAGAAAACAAATAGTACTTAACCATGTAGGTAATTGCAATAGAAAAGACGAACTCTTGGCCTACGAAACAGCGTATTTTAAAATAAATTTTTTGGGTAAGAAAAAACCTAAAGAAATTAACCATTTACTAAATTCTAATGCTTGTTTTTTGCACGCAACTAAATTTGAGACCTTTTGCGTTGTTGGCGTAGAAGCACAAAAAGCAGGTTGTCCGGTTATTATTTCTAACATTAACCCAATAAACAAAATATTAAATCACGAAAGCGTAATTTTTGCAGATAACGAGCTAGATAGTTGGATAGAAGCGCTCAACATCTTTAAAACAAAATCATTCTCTAGACAGGAAATAGCCGACTTTAACAACAGCAAATTTGGAGTTAAAGAAATTGGAATGGCTTTTCGTAAACTCTACAACGTAACACAGAAAAAATAGATTATTTCCTCCCAAAATCTGCAGGAATTTCTCCCCACTCTTTGGTTTCCCATTTGTAAATTGGTGTGTTCCATTGGTTGTTACGCAACCACTCTTCTCCCCTTTTAATTAAGGCATGTAGCTGTATATTTTTTTCCGTTTTGGCTAGTTTGGTTTTACAGGTCTTTTGTTTAATCCAAGAAATAGCAATCTTAGAATCTGAATAGATAGGCAAATCTGATCCTATTTTCTTTAATTGCGCTAATCCATGAACTAAAGCTAGAAACTCGCCAACGTTGTTGGTGCCATCTGCAAACGGACCCATTTTAAATACTTCTTCTCGGGTATCTGTCATTACTCCACGATACTCCATCTTTCCAGGATTACCCGCGCAAGCTGCATCAACACTTAAAGAATTAAGCACCACCTTTCTTTCAGCTAATTGTGCATTGCTTAAAGTATTTTTACTTGTATCCTCAACTCCCCAATAATTTTCCCAGCCTTCTGCGTACGCTTTTTCGGCTAATGCTTTATTGGAAAATCCTTTGTAACGCGGGTTAGAAACACCCTTTATTTGGAGTTGACATTTGGTCCAAGAATCATAAATACCCGGATTTAATCCTACCCAAACTACATAATATTTGTTTTTAGCTTTTGCCATTAATACGAAAGTACAAAGTTATTTTAAACGCGGAGCGCTTTGATTTCAAAATTAAATCGCAAAACCAAAAATCCCAATTCTTTACTTGGTTTATTTAATGTAATTACTTTAATTTCAGCACTTAAACCCGCATTACGTATAGCCATTATTGCCAGCAGCTTTTATTTTTTCGGTAAATACAATTTCATATTTTCAATTTCCAGTTCGTCCAAGTGTCCCATTGTAGTTGAGGAGCTCCTGAAGCAGTTGTGTCGTTTGGTAAATTAGAATTTACAAACATTTTTCCCTTTTAAGTTGCCATACCTTCCGGAGCTGGTGAACTCTTTTCTTCATCTTTGTCGCAACTAGCAACCAAGAATGCGCTAAACAATACCATAGCGCCTAATTTGATTTTTGTATTCATCTTATTAATTTTAGATTTCAACCAAACATAAGATCTTATCGAGGATAACTCATCTTTATTTATGCGAAACCCTACTTTTGCTTAAATTCGCCTATTATTTTTCTCTATTACAAAAAAAAATTACTACTTTGCACTAATAAAAAGAAAATAGCCTAACAAAAAACGAAGAACTAGAGTTAAACCAACGCTCTCTATAATAGCTGTTTAGAAAGTTATCAAAAAAACGAACTTAAAAAATATTATAATTTACAGTAAAAAATCTGCGCAACCTTGTAACATAACCAACTTAAAACAAGGTGGTGTAGAAAAGAGAGAAAACTAATTTTATTTAACAATGATAAACTATTCATAGCTTTTTAAGCATTATTTTTTTGTCGTTCTTGTGCATAAATAGATAGTTCTTTTTTATTCAGAGAATAAATCCTTTAAACAAAAAATCAAAATCACCTAAGAAATCAAAACCACCAAAAAGTCAACCTAATCATAATTATATGTTCTTGATAAAGCGTATTCACCTAGAAATTTTATTTATACTCGTCTCACTATCAAATTTCACAGCGATGAGTCAAGTAACCATTAACAGTTCTATTCAGGCTGTAAATGACACGGTAACAATATGTAGCGGATCATCAATAACATTTACCGATAGTTCCACAAATATACCTTCAGGAAGCACTTTAAACTGGTCCTTTGATGGAGGTAATCCATCTAACATTACTGGACCTGGTCCACATTCAATAGGTTACACAACTGAAGGTTTTTATGTAGCTGAACTAGAAATAGGAGGAGCAATTGATAGTTTAATAGTTTTTGTGGAAGAAGGAACTCCTAATTTAAGTCCTTCACAAGGATGGGGATCTTCAACCTTTAACAATGAAACTTATTTTACATTTTGCGGAAATACAAGTCAAAACGGTATACCTTTTCCTTTTTCAACAAGTTCTACCAATACAAATGCAAATACAATTCATACAATAGATTGGGGAGATAGTTCTCAAGTTACTGTTTTTACAGGTACTAATATTAGTTCTGATTCTCATATTTACTTCGACAATGGTATTTACAACGTGACCTATTCTATTTTACTTGAATCAGGTTGCGAATTCATTGAAACCTTCAATCTTTTTATTGGAGCTCCACCAACAGCAACAATTAGTACTCAAGGAACACCAACATTGTGCGCACCTGATGGGAACATTGTCTTTAATGTAACATCCGGTAATCAAAATCCCGACGGTACAATCTATGAATTTGTAGTTAATGACGGTTCACCTTCTCAAACCTTCACACAAACTCAATTAGCACTAAATGGCTTTGAAATTTTACATTATTTCAATAATATATCTTGTGAAATAGATAGTGACATCAATGGTACTGTTTATACAAATGCGTTACAAGCTTCAATTACAGTAAGTAATCCATGTGGACAAAGTTCCAACGCAAGTGGTCCCTATACAATTCAGTCTTCACCTGAAGCTTTTTTTTCCACCAGCCCTAACGATAGTCTAATATGTGCAAACAGCACAGTTACCTATACTGACGCGACATTTTCAGGAACTAATATCAATGGTCCTTCACCTAACTTTGAATGTGATAGCTCTTACGTTTTATATTGGGTTATTGATGGACCTTCTGGACAATTAGCCACCAACTCAAACGGGAATGTTGTACAAAATCCGTACTTAACTGTAAACGAACCTATAGGTTCAGGTGGTTTTTTTCCAAACAGCCCAAATTTTTGGACACCTGGAGCTAGTGAGCTAAATATTAATTTTCTTACGCCTGGTAATTATTCAGTTACACTTTACACAGGTTCAAATATCTGTGGAGTAACCTCGTATTCTGAATCTATTTGTGTACTCCCAGAGATTGAAGCTAACTTCATAGTCTCGGATAGTATAGGGTGTGTTGATTTACCTGTCAATATAACTAATACCTCTAGTTTACCTGATTGTGGTGTAAACAATTTATATCAATGGTCCGTTTTAGGAAGTAATCCGGAAAATTGCCCCTACTTTTCTTCTCCCGGTTTTAATTATCTAACAGGAAGTACTAGTTCATTTGAGCCTACTTTTGAATTTACATCTCCAGGGGTTTATGATATTACCTTAGCAATTAATCTAGACCAACAAGTTTTTGGATGCACTGATACCACATATTCGCAGACAATTGTCGTAAAAGATATCCCCAGTGCTAGTATACAAAGTATTTATGAATGTCAAAATGATACTTTAACCATTTCTGCTGAAAACTTACTTAATTGTTACTCAGACAGTAGCATTATATACAACTGGATTTTCACTGACGCAATCTCAATTGACGATACAGCTTCTAGTTCTCCTTCATTAATATTCCCGACAGCGGGAAATTTTAACTACGATTTAGAAATTTCAAATGAATGTGGTACAGCAGAATTCTCTCAAATAGTTATTGTTGATTCTATTGTTGAAGTAGGGATAAGTGCCAATTCAGGTTCTTGTGTGAATGAACCGATTTCGATCCAAGGAAGTATCACAGGTGCTATAAATACAGGGACGTGGACGTCCTCAATTTCAGGCGGGACTTTTACTTCTACTACCGATTTAAATACAACTTACACTCCTCCGTCGAACTATATAGGCCCTATAACAATTACTCTGACTTCGGATGTCCCTTCTGGTCCGTGTTCATCTCAATCTACTTCAATCATAATTGAGATTAATGAGGATGCTGAAGTGGATGCAGGAAACTACTCTCCATTTTGTATCGGAGATAGTATACCTCTAAACGCTATTTTCGGAGGATCAGCTAGCCAGATAAGTTGGTCGTCTATGGGAGGTGGAACTTTTACTAATATTAACGATCCTAATTCATTTTTCATCCCTCCCACGGGCTTTACAGGATCTATTGATCTAGCGATTGAAACAGATGACCCATTTGGCCCTTGTCTTCCAGCATTTGACACAGTTACAATTTCGATTGTTCCTTTACCTAACATTATTGCAAGTCAAGATGTTACCATTTGCACCGATGACACTATTACTATTAGTGCCTCAGGAGGAGTAACTTATGTTTGGGATAATGGACTTGGTATTGGTCAAAGCGTTAATGTTAGTCCATCTGTAAACACAATTTATAATGTTAACGGTACAGATGTATTTGGCTGTCAAAATACAGATCAAATATCTGTAACCATTGCCCCAGTACCAGCTGTTGATTCTATACCAAATATTGTTATTTGTAATGGTGATATTATGAATGACCAAGTCTTCACCGGATTTCCTTCCAATGTAAGTTTTACATGGTCAAGTTCGAATACAAATATTGGACTCAATGCACCCACTGGTAATAATTTAATCCCATCCTTTACTGCTGTAAATGCTTCAAATAATATTGTTATTTCAACTATAACGGTAACTCCAAGTGCTCAAAACTGCCTAGGAAATCCAACAGACTTTACCATCAGTGTTAACCCAACACCTATTATTACTAATACATCCTTACAACAAGAAATTTGTCCCGGCGCTACAACACCTGTCTCTTGGACAAGTAACATCGACAATAACTTAACGGCAACCTATCAATGGACCATTACAAACTCAGGTTCTACTGTAGGTGGATTTATTCAAAACGGGACAGGTAACTTACCTCAAATGAACCTTACAAATAATGGACTAAATCCTGATACAATTTCTTATACTGTAACCCCAAGCTTTGATGGTTGTCAAGGACTACCTGTAACCTATAATATTATTGTTAATCCAGGCCCTGTAATGGACCAAATAACACCTCAAGAAATTTGTAGTGGAGAAAATTTCTCTACTACTGCATTCAATTCAAATGTCTCTGGTATAACCTATCAATGGACTTTAATCAGTAACAACATTCCAACTTCAGTATCAGGATATCCTCAACCGTCAGGAAATGGAAATATTGTTGGAACTATAGTAGAAAATATAGGAACAGCTCCTTATGTATTAGAATATGAAGTGATACCAAATATAGCTGGTTTGTGTTCTGGAAATCCAGAAATATTCAACTTGACGGTACAGCCCTTACCACAAACAAACTTTGATCTAGTGGACCAAACTATTTGTAACCTAACAAACAGCAATACAATCAATTTAGTATCTGCTACTTCAGCAGTAGATTTTATTTGGACTGCTACTGTTCCCGCTGACGTAAACGGTGTTAATCTGTCTACTGACTCTACAAACAATGTTCCTGCTTATACACTAGAAAATACAACTGCATCTCCACTAACAATAACTATTGATGCATTCGCTATCACTCAAAGCGGAGCATGTCAAGGAGCTACGAACAGTGCGTCTATCACTATAATACCTACCCCTATTGCAGATACTATCTCCAGCATTACTGTTTGTAATAACGATCAAAACCCTATCATTCCTTTAACTGGTGTAGCAACTGGTTACAACTGGAATAACAACAACACATCAACTGGAATCCTTAATAGTGCAAGTAATGTATTAAACTTTGAGGCATTTAATGCTACAAATAATGGTACTGCTCCAATAAACTCAACGATAACTGTTACTCCTTTATACCAGCTGAATGGTACAATTTGTCAAGGAGATAATACAAGTTTTAGTGTAACTGTAAACCCTACTGCTCAAGTAAATCCTATCAGTAATATTGAGGTATGTAACGAAGATTCTATAAACCAAATCCCATTCAGTACCAATAATACTATAGGTACCACAACTTATGCATGGACCAACAGTAATACTGCTATCGGACTAAGTGCTTCGGGTAATGGAAACATATCAACTTTCCAAGGTACAAATACATCTTCCACTCCAATTACTGCAACCATTACTGTTACTCCTACATTTACTCACAATGGAGTACAATGTACTGGAGCTACAGAGACATTTACAATTACAGTAAACCCAAGACCTATCTTAAATCCGATTACCAATCAGACAATATGTAACAATCAAGTTACTTCAGCAATTAACTTTGTATCAGCAGGAGCTACAGATATAACATGGACAAATAATCTACCCTCAATTGGTCTTGCCAGTTCAGGAAGTGGAAACATCCCTCCTTTCACAGCTATAAACAGCACTAATGCAGCAGTTACTGCTACAATAACAACTACTTCATTCTATAATACAAACAACCTATCGTGTCCGGGAAATACAGAAACTTTTACTATAACTGTAAACCCCACTCCAACCGTAAACACTATAAATAATCAAATCGTATGTAACAATGATACAACTATAGCTGTAACACCAACTGGTAACGTAGCTGCAACCAACTATACTTGGTCTAGTTCGAATACAAATATTGGACTCAATGTACCCACTGGTAATAATTTAATCCCATCCTTTACTGCTGTAAATGCTTCAAATAATATTGTTAGTTCAACCATAACGGTAACTCCAAGTGCTCAAAACTGCCTAGGAAATCCAACAGACTTTACCATCAGTGTTAACCCAACACCTATTATTACTAATACATCCTTACAACAAGAAATTTGTCCCGGCGCTACAACACCTGTCTCTTGGACAAGTAACATCGACAATAACTTAACGGCAACCTATCAATGGACCATTACAAACTCAGGTTCTACTGTAGGTGGATTTATTCAAAACGGGACAGGTAACTTACCTCAAATGAACCTTACAAATAATGGACTAAATCCTGATACAATTTCTTATACTGTAACCCCAAGCTTTGATGGTTGTCAAGGACTACCTGTAACCTATAATATTATTGTTAATCCAGGCCCTGTAATGGACCAAATAACACCTCAAGAAATTTGTAGTGGAGAAAATTTCTCTACTACTGCATTCAATTCAAATGTCTCTGGTATAACCTATCAATGGACTTTAATCAGTAACAACATTCCAACTTCAGTATCAGGATATCCTCAACCGTCAGGAAATGGAAATATTGTTGGAACTATAGTAGAAAATATAGGAACAGCTCCTTATGTATTAGAATATGAAGTGATACCAACAGCTTTCGGTTGTAATGGTTCTGCTGAAGTTTTTGAACTGGTCATAAATCCAGAATTACTAATTAACTTTAGTTTACAAAATCAAATTATTTGTAATGAAACTAATAGTCAAGAAGTAACCTTAACTTCAAATGTACAATCTTCAAATATTCTCTGGGAGGTAGACAGCATACCGAACGGTTTAATTGGAATAAATACATTGAATGGCTCGAATTTTATCCCTCCTTTCAATTTAGAAAATACGACAAGCCAACCAGTAACTTTAAGTTTTACTGTTCAAGCGTTTAACTCTATTGATTCCACTTTATGCCCTGGTCAAGAGTATAATTACTCAATAACAGTTTCACCTGCACCAACAGTAAATCCACTTCAAGATTTATATTACTGTTCAGAAAATTTTTCTGATCAAATATCATTTAGTGGTTCAGCTAATCTATATGAATGGCAACACAACTTACCTTCCATTGGTATTCCTTCTTCAGGTGTAGATTCTATAGTGTCATATTATGTTGAAAATAACGGCAACTCTCCTCTGACTAGTACATTTACAGTAACTCCTTATTACAATGAAGCTGGTTTAAATTGTGTCGGTTCTTCCATACAATTTGAAATTACAATCAACCCTAATGGCCAAATGAGTTCTATATCTAATATTTCAGCCTGTAATAATGATACGGTTGGACAAGTGCAATTTTCTACCAATAATGTGGGAGGAAATACAAATTACATTTGGTCAAATGATAATACCTCAGTTGGTCTGAGTTCAAATGGTTTAACGCCATACATACCTTCTTTTATAGGTAGTAATTTTTCAAACGTATCAAATATATCTGAAATAGAAGTTACACCTGTATTTAATGCGTTTAACTTAAACTGTCCTGGTGATAATGAGACCTTCAATATTACAGTAAATCCAACACCGATATTTACTCAGTTGAATGATACGTTGATTTGTAATAACTCATCATTTTCTTTTATTCCAAGTACCAATGTTAACAGTATTTTTGAATGGCAAGGAATTCCGAATCCAAATGTTACCAATTTTGCTAATAATATCCAAAACAGCATATTTATCGAAGATTCTCTAATTAACAACTCTAACAATACAGAACAAGTAAACTATTTAATTAGCCCAATATCCTCACCTGAAGGATGTATTGGGGAGCAAGCATCATTCGATGTTACGGTACAACCAAATATACTAATGACTTCTCAGACAAATTATGAAATATGCAGCGGAACACTGGTTAATTCAATATTAACTTCAAATATTCCCTCAACATATGTTTGGTTTGCTACAAACAATCCAAATGTTTCTGGAACCTCAATATCCCTGCAAAGTAGCTCAGTTATTAATGATATACTTATTAATAGCTCTCAAACTCCTCAATTAGTTGTTTATACCGTAATACCTACTTCTATTGAAGGTAACTGTGAGGGTTCCCCATTAACAGTTAATGTACTTGTATATCCTGAACTTGAAATAATTAGTTCATCGAACGAAACGATTTGCTCTAACGAACAGTTAAGTATAATACTAGCTTCAAACTCACCTGGCACATTCGCTTGGTTTGCAGACCCGAACGCTAATATTTCTGGACTATCAACGAGTATTCAAAACAGTGGTAATATTAACGATCAGCTTCTCAACTTAACAAATACAGTACAAACAGTTAATTATAATATCGTTGTAACATCCAATAACCAAGGCTGTACTAGTCAGAATTTCGTTATGACAGTAGATGTTTTACCTGAACCTATTTTAAACCCATTAAACAACATTACTCTGTGTGAAGGAAGTAATTCAAATATAATAACTCCCTCAGGTGCATTAACTAGTTTTGATTGGACGAACAACAACACTTCAATTGGACTGAGCGCATCCGGAAACGACACATTGAGTATTTCAAGTTTTACAGCTCTTAATAATAATAATTTTCCAATCTCATCAGTTGTAAATATTATTCCAAACTTCGAATTTAATGGACAAGTTTGTTTTGGTAATTCTGATGATTTTGAAATTACAGTTAATCCAAATGGTCAGGTAAACCTAATTAATGATCAAGAAATATGTAATGGAAATAATTATCCTGGCACTATATTTTCGACGCAAAATACAAATGGAACTACAAATTATTCTTGGTCAAACAACAACTTGTTTACTGGACTAAATTTATCATCTGGAAACGGAAACATTCCTATTTTCACAGCCAGTAATCAAACCAACCAACCTATATCTTCAACTATTTCCGTAACACCTTTTTTCGAAAACAATGGAATAACGTGTTCATCTCTCCCAATAACTTTTGACATTATTGTAAATCCTACTCCAACTGTTGATTCACTAGAAAATATTAAATTATGTAATGGAGAGTTATTTAACGGGCAGTTATTTAATAGTACCATAGCTACTGATTTCTTCTGGACTAACAGTAATGCATCGATAGGTATTCCTTCTTCTGGGTTTAGCAGTATACCAACATTTACTGCAGTAAACAACTCTAACCAACCTGTTGTAGCTACTTTCGAGGTCTTCCCAATCTATAATTCTTCCATTTCAAATAATTTTTGCTCTGGCGTATCTACATCATTTACTATAACAGTAGAACCTACTCCAATTGTAAATGCTTTAAATAGTCAAACTGTTTGTAATAATGAGTTAACCAACCAAGTCATTTTATCTGGGAATATAAATAATTCTACATTCGTTTGGACTAATAGTAATACAAACATTGGATTAACCCAGTCTACAGGCGTTGATACTATACCTTCTTTTATAGGTTTCAATGATTCAAATAGTATTATTAACACAACAATTGAAGTAACTGCAATTACGAACGGTTGCTCAGGTCCAATCGAACAGTTTGATATTAACGTTTACCCAGTTCCTACTGTTACAAATAATATCAATGAGCAAATAATCTGCTCAGGACAATCTTCCTCACAAGTTATATGGCAAACAGATTTAGTAACCAACTTTCCGATAAATTACACCTGGGTTCTTAATTCAGCAAATACAAATATTACTGGATTTTTGAATAGTGGGTCAGGAAATCTTCCAATAATGACTTTAAATAACCAATCAAATACATCTCAAACTATTTCGTACACTGTCACGCCTAATTCTAACGGCTGTATTGGGGATGATTACGTTTATAACTTGACTATTTTACCTACGCCTACCCTAGATCAAATTACTTCTCAAGAGCTATGTAGTGGTGAAGTAACATCAATCACACAATTCACTTCTAATATTGGTGGAGTAAACTACCAGTGGGAATTAAGCAACCCAAATAATATTCCTAATAGCATAACAGGCTTTCAAACTCCAAATGGATTAGGAAATATTCCTAGTTCGGTTATTGAAAATAATGGGAATTCTCCATACACATTAAATTATATAGTTTATCCAGAAATTGGTGGCTGTCTAGGTAGTTTTGAAACATTTGAAATTTCGGTTGCGCCTATACCAACAATTGACTTTTCAGAACCAAATCAAATAATTTGTACTGGAAGTCAATCCAACCAAATAATAATTACCACATTAACACCAAACACAATTATTGAATGGAATATAAATAATATTCCTCAAGGTTTAACTGGAGTAAATCAAATTAATGGAACTTCAATAATACCTGATTTCAATTTAACGAATACATTAAATGCACCGCTAACATTAGATATTGATGTCAGCATGATTGATTCAATCTATGGATGTCAAAACGATACAAGTTATCAAATTACTATTTTACCAGAACCTATTATTAATATTAGTTCTAGTCAAATTTGTTCTGGAGACCTATTAAATGTAGTCTTGTCTTCATCAGTTCCATCAACATACACTTGGACTGCCATCCCTAATCCAGTTATAGCTGGTGCATCTATACTACCTCAATCTTCTTCGATTATTAATGATATACTCGTTAACTCTTCAGGTGTTAATCAAATACAGTCTTATGTAATTACACCAACTGCTTTAAATGGAGGTTGTACAGGGCCATCAGTTAATATAGATATAACGGTTACACCAAGTCCTGAAGCTAACATCAACTTCTCAGGGTCTCTATGTGATGTTGATTCAATTCAATTTTCTTCACAAATCCAGCAAAATACGTTTGTTGAATGGGACTTTGGAGATGGTTCATTATCATCTGAATTTAATCCAATTCACCTTTATGATGACTTTGGTAATTACATGGTCAATTTTATCATTTATGATAGTACATCTTTATGCTCGAACACGGATTCAATTGAACTAGTGATTCAACCAACGCCAAATCCAATAATTGAAGTTGATACAAATCAGCTCTGTCTTCCGGATAGGTTTAATTTTTTCAATCTTACAACAGACACTTTCAGCCAAGCAACGTGGGATTTCGGTGATGGAAATATATCAAATGAATCTTTGATAACCGACCATGCATATACTGAACCGGGTTGTTATGATGTAACACTAACGTTAACTGCCGAAAATGGTTGTATTGGCGAAACGGTATTTGAAGATATTGTATGTGCGTATAACTATCCAAATGCAACATTTATTATCGATAATCCAACTCAATATGTCAATACTAACTCATTTGAATTTAGTAACCTAAGTTCCGATGCACACACCTATGAATGGGACTTTGGTGACGGAACGTTAAGTAACAGCGTAAATCCAACACATACGTATACTGGACTAAACACTGGATTTTATTCGGTTAATTTAATTGCTTATAACGAGGTAGGTTGCAGTGACGAAGCCTTTAATACAATTCAATTGATAGAAGAACTATCTGTATATGTACCTAATTGTATTACGCCAAACAATGACGGAACAAACGATGTATTTTTACCTATAATTGATGCTGGTATTGATCCTCAATCCTACCATCTATTCATATTTAATCGATGGGGTGAAATCATGTTTGAATCTATGAATAAAGATATTGGTTGGGATGGAACGTATGGAGGTAATATTGTAAAAGATGGAGTATATACTTGGAAAATCAACTTTAATTCTCCAGACAACGAAGAAGAATATGAATATGTAGGGCACGTTTCAATAATTAAATAGTTGGTTCTGTAGCGTTCATTAATTATTTTTCATATGTTTTTCAATAGAATTACATTTACCTCAAAAAGTTAAATCACGAATAAACAAAATTTTATGTTTTTCAATTTTTATCAAAAATGACAAAAATCATCATTTCCAATGTCATGTTATATGCACCACAACGGTTCAGCTAAACTGCGTTTTAATGCAGTTTAGGTTTTGTTAGAATTTGTTCTAGTTTAATTACTTAACAAAAAGCTATTACAGGGGTTACCTCTTAAATCGTCAAAGAAGCCAAAAAAAGCGTCATCACAATTTAGGTCTGATTCGCAGCACATTGGGATTACAGATATTGTGTTCTTATCTATGAATTTTATTCGATAACCAAAACCCATTGCATTAGTGCAATCTGAAATGCCAACCAAAACCAGTTCTTTTTCTTCAAAATTTATATTGTCAATTTTTAATGAAGGTCCATCAGCCCAGTAGCTACCAACAAATGCATCTGCACATTCTTCATAGGGTCTAAAAACTATAAACTCTTCGTTTTCACCTGTCCCCCTACTAAACCTTTTGCCTGAAAAAAGAGATAAAAACTCTGACTCATCATTATCAGTCCTAAGTGCACTTAACGAATCCATATCTGCTAAAAGCTTCAGGATCTTTAGTGTTAGTGAGTCTATTTTTTGATCCTTAGTTATAAGTTCAATGTTTATTGAATCATTTATCGAATTCAATCTAATTAATTGAGTATTGAGGTTCTTAATTGTGATACTAGATTTGTCCATCTCTAATTCAAAATCTTGTTGATTCTTACTAAGAAGTTGATTCAAGCTATCTAAAGTAGTGTTGAAGTTTTGCCGTTCGCCAGATACTACTTGATTCAAGCTATCTAATGAAAAAGTTAGATTTTCAATCTGTTCCTTCTTACTTTGTGCATTAGCAACCCCAACCGTCAAGATTAGCATTGCCATTATCCATAATTTATTCATATTTATTATTTAATTAATTCTAACGGTTTGGCTAAACTGCGTTTTAATGCAGTTTAGGTTTTGTTATCTGCTTTTTTATTTATTCTACTTTCATTTTCTCACCATTTCAATCTTTATTAACTTATCGTAGTCAATTATATACCGAACCACTCCTTTTGAATCTAGAATTAGGTGTTTGTCATATTGAACGTCAAACCGAACGGAAACTGGATAACCAGGAGCAAATCGGGAAGGTGCACTCGATCCTCTTTGGTAGGTGACACGCTTCCATCCATTATCCAATTGATGCTCGGAGCGTTTATAGCCTTCCACAGAACCTGCGTTCACTAGTCCTGTCGGGGTAGTGTATCTCTCTTCGATAGAGCATTGTGAGTGAAAAGTACCTATGTATCTGGGTTCATAATTGGTGTCGTAAGGTATAGTATCATTTAGATTCTGACTTCGTGAAATACTGCAACAACTTCTTGTGACACTATTGTCTTCCTTATCCTCACCATAGTAAGATGGATAGGGACGTAACATCAGGAGTCTATTTTGTTTTTGGTCAGTCAGATAACTATATTCTACCATAGCATTTCTGTTACGTTCAAATTTTTGGTAGGCGATAATATTCAAGTTTGAATCTAGGTAGGATTTAAGCCAATGTTGAATAGATGGAATTTTCAATAGGCTATAATCATCTTGAACAGAGTCAAGAACAAATGGAGTTACCGTATATGAATACCTTCTGTCCAGATAAACATCCGAACTCGGAACTCTCAAAAAACTAATCAACCTGCCTAAAGTATCGTAACTATAGCTATTTTCAAATTTGGAGCTCTCTCTTTTATTTTGATATTGTGCACTCACCCGCAGCAGTCTTTGATGATTATCGTAAAAATACTGTACTGTATTGTTACTTTTTTTATTCAGCAGCAAACCCTCTGACCTAATTACTTCGGCCGTAAATCCAGATAATGAGTCTGAATGATTGTACATAATTCTGAAGTCAATTTGCTCTCCAATAGGTTTATACTTGTAATTTCTATAGGTAGACCTGGTAATTCTTCCTAGTGTATCATACATGATTAAGGTGGAGTAGATCATTCTTGAACTCTTCATTAAGGAGTCTATTTTTTCTACTTCAAAATTTTCCCATTTTAGCAGAAATCTCCTTTGGGTATAATCTAGTTCCGTAGCATCCACTTTAATCTCATTTGAAGCAAATGGTGTATAGGTGAGTCGGGATGAAAGGGCAGATTCAAACTGTTTTCTTTCATTATTCCATTTTTGGTAGTATTCAAAGCTAAAAAGAGAATTGGAAAGATAATTATCAATGTGATGTTGAACAGTATACTCATCCATCCATACAGAGCTATTGATCTCATATTGGCCTTTGGCAGGAATCGTAAATAGGCAGTAAAGAATGAATGCCAAAAATTTTACAAGAGAATTTATCATTATAGATTCATTTTTTCTAACTTACATTTTACAATCATTAACCGTCCGATTGCAGATAACGATCAAGGCTATGCGTAGTGCGGCTCAAGAACTAAAATTGTTACTTTAAGTTAAGAATAGATTTATAACTATGAATTATTATCCGAAGCAACAAACCCGTATTATCGCATAGGCTATGTTATGTGTACTAGTACAAGTCCAAAAGATAATCGCATCTATAGCACCGTTAATTTAACACTTGAAATGATACGGTCTGTGTTACGAATTGTAATAAAATATAACCCGCTATCTAATTGAGGTAGTTTAATGTTGATTAGGGTTCCAAGAACTTGCTTAGTCATAATTTTCACTCCAGCAGAACTATACAATTCTATCTGATTCAATGTTCCCATTGATTCACTCAGTTCAATGGTAAAGATTGAGCCACTGAGAATAGGGTTGGGGTAGTATTCTACCGATGACAAGTTATTGTCTTTAATACCTAAATCAGTCAAATTGTATACCCCTGATGTAGCCTCACATCCGTTAGAGTTGGTTACGGTTACTGTGTATTGACCGTTTCCAGTAGATGTTGGATCTAATTCTTGAGAGGTTGCGCCGTTAATTGGAGTTCCATTGAAATTCCACTGATAACTTGTAAATGTTGTAGTAGACAGGTTTTGGCTAGGGAGACTTATTACTGGGGTAGGATTAGAATTTACCACAACAACTTGTTCCAGTAATACTGAACAACCAGCACTTGAATTTAATACGGTCACAGAATAGGTGTCACTCGAACCAATAGTAATCGATGAACTCAACGAACCTGTAGACCAAACGTGACTGTCACCGTTAGTTACTGACAATGTAACATCTTCCCCTTCACAAAATGTAGTAGGCCCATCAGTACTCAAAGTGGCAGGTGATAGACAATAACTAGTATTCCCCTCACATCCACTTGAATTCTCAACATAAACTTCATACGAACCATAACCTTCAACAGGAATATGCGTGCTATTGGTAGCGCCATTAATTAAGTTGCCATTGAAGTACCATTGATATGTACTAAATGATCCCGCATCTAAGTTTCCTCCTGCAAATGTGATATTTGGAGTAGGATTGGAGCTGGCCGTTACATTCGCTGACAGATTTCCTCTACATCCGTTTATATCTTCAAAAATGACTGAGTATGTTCCAGAAGAATTAACAGTAATCGAATTGGATGTACTACCCGTTGACCATACATGGTTAACACCATCAACAACAGTTAAGTCAATTGGAGTTCCTCCACATAAAGTATATGGTGATGGAGTCGTAAATTGTGATGTCGATGAACAAAAAGAGCTCTCGAATGCTCCAAGATCAACAATACTGTTGTAAATCCGAGTATTTCCTGCTAAATCAGTAGTTCCTGACACATTTGCATTCAAACCGAAATCTATGCCTTCAGAGAGGATGTTTAGTTGATAATCGATTCCTGTGGTGTCAAAAGGAGCCGTATTCACATCGCCTGGTAATACAAACAAAGGATCAGTATGCAAAACATTTGTTCCTGAGGCATTATTCGTAGAATTCTCTGTTATGTTGTAGTCAAAAGTCAGCCCTGTGCTTAAGACTTGATTGGTGCTATTGTTTCCATAGATAATTGAATTTGTTACCGTTGCTTCATCGTTTAGTGCTACTGTTGAAGACGTTGAAGATCCTCCGCTGTTATCATGCTTATTATGTGCTATAGTACAATTTTTAATAGTGTGCGCGCCTGAATTAGAAAACGTAGAGGTGGTAATTGTACTCGTTGTGTTGGTGTAGTTACCAACAACCAGACTATTACTCATATGGATTGTCCCAATATCACCAATACGGATTGCACTTCCAGATGTTTGTGAGATGTTTCCAGCAAAAACACTGTTCGATATATTCACAATAGCGTCGTAAATGTACATAGCTCCACCATATGTGTTGCTCTGATTTGATTTGAAGTAACAATCGGAAATGTTCACAGTTCCTGCATACAAGCGTAAAGCTCCACCACCATAAGTGTTTCCAACATTACCATCGAAAACACAACCTTCTAGGGTCAAGATTCCAGAAGTAGAATGGTTCAATGCACCACCGCCATCCTCAGCGTAGTTACCTTGAAACGTACAATTTGCTATAGTGGGACTGGATGCTACTACTTTTGCACCTCCGCCGTAGGCTGAAACACCATTATGATAAGCAGAAGTAATTATAAATCCATCTAACCTTGTCTGGTTGGCAACATTACTAAAATAAGTAACTACATAGCTATTGTCAGATGCTGCTCCTGAACCGATTTCACCACTTAAGATTGTCACATTTGCATCTATATCTCGCTGGTTTAGGAGTGTTTCTACTCCTGAAAAACCCCCATAAACCTTCGTGCCATTTTTTATTGAGAAGTTGGCAGACCTCGTGGTCCCCGGCTTGTAAGTACCTTGAGCCACCCATATTTCATCACCAAAAATAGATAGCGCAATAGCATCTTGTAAATCAACAAATGCATCTGTCCAGTTCGCACCGGAATTCCCACCTGTTGCATTTACGTCCACGTAAATAGTCGTTGAATGGGCACCGAAACTAATTAGTCCAATAAAAAACAATAAATAAAAATGTTTCATAATTATATAATTTAACGTATTTGATTCTTTTGTATTAATCATAATTGTTTTGCACGTTTGCAAGCTCTTGCATGTTGAACGAATTTCTGAATAAAATACTATTTTCTTACTACAATGTTAGATAATGGGACGAACTGACCTAAAAAAGTGATGAACATCAGAACATTCTAATTATCTCAATTAAATATTATACAGTCAGGTCTTCATTACACATAATGGTCTCGGCTATACGCAGTGCGGGATATCAAGACACTTACCTTACCGTATAGCTGTTGGTTTATTTAATGCAATTACTTTCATATCAGCACTTTCGTCCGCATTACGTATAGCCAATGTTAGCGGTATGTTTCGTTAATATTGTCAAAGTGATTTTTTGATTTTACAAGAGATAGTCCTCAAGGATTGGTTTTTCTTAATCTACTCCATCATGTTCAACTCGACATTTACTGGATTTAGGTTCAACATAATATGCTCCTTCTCCTTGACAAATAACAAACCCTAGCTCATAAATGTTATCAACGAGGGTTTTAAAACTATCATAACTCTTATATATCGTTAGTTCCTTGATGTTGTTTTTGTAGAAATAATCATCCGTTAAGCTCATCAGATAGCTGGTTCGTGACCTAAGAATTTGAGTCAGAAGATGCCTGAGCATATCAGTATTATCATGATAGTTATAATAAGGTTTATCAGCTGTTATAGAGGACCATCCACTTTCTAACCTATTAGCTACTAAAATTATCGAGTCGAGAGCAAGGCTAATTGAGTCTATCCTTATTTGCTTACGGGTGATTCCGTTGCTTAATGAATCATTTATCGAATTCAATCTAATTAATTGAGAATTGAGGTTCTTGATTGTGATACTAGATTTGTCCATCTCTAATTCAAAATCTTGTTGATTCTTACTAAGAACTTGATTCAAGTTATCTAAAGTAGTGTTAAAGCTTTGCCGTTCGCTAACTACTGCTTGATCCAAGCTATCTAAAGTAGTGTTAAAGCTTTGCCGTTCGCTAACTACTGCTTGATTCAAGCTATCTAATGAGAAAGTTAGATTTTCAATCTGTTTCTTCTTACCTTGCGCATTTGCAATAGTCATTGTAAAAACCATCAAGGTACTTAAAATTATATTCGTCATCTTTTTCATTTATTTTGATTTTATTAACGCTAACGTTTTGGCTAAACGGTCGTTTTAATGCCGTTTAGGTTTTGTTAGTAATAGATTTATACATCCCTATTTCATCGAACACATCTGACCGAAAAACCTAAACCTTTCAATGCCCAATCACTTTTAAGTCGGTCATCCAGCCATTCTGTATAATCCAGATAATAGGCGAAACCATCATCGTATTCAGTTGATGACTAGAAACCAACAAGTGAGCCTGCATTAGCGAAAGTTTCACCAAAATTTTTACCCCAACAAATGGCATCTCCCATTATTTCAATAGAGAATGATTCTAATTCTTTAATCGTTGGGATTCTCCATCCATTAGGAGCTAAACCTCTTGCATCTATTGCAGCATAATAATTATAGACAATAACTTGTGTAGAGTCGTTCTCGGATTTATACGTCCACGCTGGAACCTTGTCATTTCCTGCCTTTTCCCAATCTACTTTGTTTGTAATTTGTTGTATGCTGTCTCCATTTCGAAAAGTAGTAACGGATAAGTTTTCTATCATCCATTCTATTTCGTTTTGAGCAGTTGCAACTGAACTTATTGTCCAGATTGCTAAAATTATTAAATATTTCATAGCTTATTTACTTGACTGAGTTAAAATTACCTTATCATTCTCGAAGAGCCCTTTCATTTTATCAAATTTTATTGTTACTAACAATATAATATATGTAACTGTTACATATATTTCCTTTATGGGTTTAAGTCAAATTTAATGAATCCAAGGGACTTTGAATGTTTTTAACATGATTTAAGGTTACCTGAGTGTATATTTCGGTTGT
>Ga0209654_1000101_pt1 | contig 88347 bp, 69 predicted proteins | sample SaaInl1SG_22_DNA_FD_184646 | JGI IMG/M metagenome (GOLD analysis project Ga0209654, IMG submission 184646) | Marine microbial communities from expanding oxygen minimum zones in the Saanich Inlet - ESP_161SG_22_DNA (SPAdes) (version 2) | ecosystem: Environmental > Aquatic > Marine > Intertidal... | reverse complement strand
TAAAATAAGAAAGTGTAGTATCTCCTCTTTTACCCTCTTTACTATAATAAGTTAAACGAAACACTGTGTTACCAGAAATACGTATTGTACTTGGTAACCTTTTTGAATATTTAGTAGGTTTAGTTCCGTCTGTTGTGTAAAAAGCACGCAAGGTTGTATCTATATCAAAATTTACTTGTTTTAAACCGAAATGCACGCCTGGTTTTGGACTAACAGAAAATAGCTGACTACTGCATACAGTGCTAAGAAAAAGGAATAGAACAATAATTAACTTTCTCACTTTTAACGAAATATATAAATCAAAATTAATCTAAAATATAAGAGCGCAAAAAAAGCGATTAACAAAAGTGCTTAACTTCTATCAATCGCTTAATAAAAACTATTATTTGAATTATCTTCTTACTTCAATCATTTGATACTCATTGATTGGATTTCCTGCCGTATCAACAGCAGTAATAATATAAACATAATTGCCTGGCTCTACCGGTTCACCTGTTAAATCTATTCCACCCCAGCTAAACGCTGCATCAGAAGACTTAAATACAACTTGATTAGAACGATCTAAAATGGTAATTTGAAAATCCGATAGGTTCTTCGTTTCTAGAACAAGTGCATCATTAAACCCGTCATTGTTACAGGTTACAACACTTGGCAATTTACCTATTTCTCCTACGGCTTCACTTCCCACAGAAACCGTACTTGTCTTTTGTACATCTCCCTTTATAATTCTTGCCTCGACCTCATATTTACCAGAAGAGTTATAAAGGTGTTTTGCTTCTCTTTGTGTACTGTAATTTCCATCTCCAAAACTCCACTCAATGAAATCATAGTCATCCGTATCTAAACTAAACACGTATACACCGTCATCATTTTGAGATATAATTGAAAACTCTGGCAAAGTTTTCTTCTCATTCTCAACAGCTAAGGTCTTTTTATTCTGATTTGGATTATTCAAAGAATCTGTATTGCTTAGTACAGTGCTCTTCTGTTTAATATATAACGGAATACTATCAGCAGAATAGTTTGTATTCTCTTTAAAACTAGAGTCCGAAAAAACATGGACATTATTTTCCTCTTTTGAATTATTCACCTCATCAGCGCTAATACTAGTTATAATATCTTCATTTTCTTCGGCAGCAGAAGGTTTTACTTCTTTATTCTCTACAAAAACCTTTTTATTCTCACCTTCTTTAGGAATACTATTTTGCTTGTTAATTGAAACGTTTGAAGTATTATTCTTTTTGACAGCCCAATACACTCCAGCTGTTAGTGAAAGTACAGAAACAGCAGTTACTACAACCTTTGTTATAAGTGTTGTTGTTGCCGTTGATACTGACGCAGTAGTTTGAGCTTTCACTGCGCTCCAAATATCTGGGTTTACAGGTTCTGTATGGTTACCCAGTTTTTTTGAGAACAACTCTTTTATATAATCTTTATCTTCCAATTCCTTTCTTTTCTAAAATTTCTCTCAAATAAGCTCTCGCCCTTGAATATTGAGATTTGGATGTGTTTTCTGAAATTCCTAGTGTTTCTGCAATCTCTTTGTGTGAATAACCTTCAATGGCGTATAAATTAAAAACCAGCTTATACCCTTCAGGCATCTGATTTATGATTAACATTAAGTCTTCAGCCATTAATGATTCTTCTATAAAATCATTTTGAGGAGCGAGATACGAAACACTTTCTATCTGTGAATCGAACTTTCGTTTTTTATTTTTACGTATGGCATCAAGTGATGTATTTACCATAATCCTTCTTATCCAACCTTCTAGAGAACCTTCATTTGTAAACTTTTTTAAATTCTTAAATACCTTTACAAAACTGTCTTGCAACACGTCTTCAGCCATTTCTCTGTTTTCTGCATAACGCAAACATACAGCCATCATTTTAGGAGCAAACTGCTCAAATAACTGAAATTGTGCCTTTTCATTTCCAGAAACACAAGCCTTTATTAGTGTTTCTTCATCCATGTTTTCGCTTCATTTATAAAGACAATAATAAAGCATAATAGGTTGCATAGCTCTAATTTTTTTTATTTTTATCATCTATATTAGTATTCTCAATATTGAAATAAATGTATAAGTCACTTCTTTTTTTCGTTTTTCTACTATTCTTTACAAATGTTGACGCAAAAATTAAACTTAAAGAAGGAACCTGGTTTGGAAGTCTACATATACATTCAGACAAGTATTTACCTTTTGAATTAAAAATTAAAAAAAACAAAAAAGATTATTCATTTACCATTCATAACGGAAAAGAAGTTGTTCAATTACTCCCTTATACTGTTATAAATGATTCTATTAACCTTGAGTTTAAATCTTTTAAAAGTACCCTTCGTTTTATTATAGATTCAAAAAAATGTATTAGCGGATACTGGATTAATCAAAATAAAACCGGAGACTACAGAATTCCATTTAAAAGTATTTGTACTACAGAAGAACGGTTTACTGAATTAACCTCTAAAGCACCTTTATTTAATCCGACAGGAAACTGGAAAGTAACTTTCAACTATAAAAAAGGAAAACCATATAATGCTTTAGGTGTGTTTAACCAAACTAAAAAAAGCGGTTATGTTGAGGGTACATTTTTAACAGAAACAGGTGATTACCGTTTCTTAGAAGGTAAAGTTGGCGGAAATCAATTAAACCTTTCCTGCTTTGACGGTTCTCACGCTTTTTTATTTGAATCTTATTTAAGAAACGATACTCTTTTTGGACAATTTTATTCTGGAAAACACTGGAAAACAAGTTGGTTTGCTGTTAGAGATGAAAACTTTAGTTTATCACATCCTGACTCTCTTACCACATTAACTTCAACAACGCTTCCTTTGCAATTTGCAATGAAAGATATTCAAAACAATCATTTTTCATATCCAAACACATCACTTAAAGACAAAGTTATAATCATTCAAATAATGGGTACTTGGTGTCCGAATTGCCTAGACGAAACTAAGTACTATAAAATGTTACATGAAAAATACAATGAAAATGGTTTAGAAATAATTTCGGTTGGTTATGAAATCCCAGAAACTTTTTCCGAACAAGCAGCGAGATTAAAAAGACTAAAAGATATGTATAATTTAGATTTTACGTTCTTAGTTGGCGGTAAAGCAGACAAATCTTTAGCTTCTGAACATTTTTATATGTTAAACAAAATTATTTCTTTTCCTACGTCAATTTATATAAACAGAAAAGGTGAAGTTGTACGTATACATACTGGTTTTAACGGACCTGGAACCGGGGAAAAATATATAGAATATGCGAAAGAAACGGAAGCATTCATTCAATCGCTCCTTATAAATTAGTCTTGAACGTCTAACAACGGTCTACTCTCTGCATTTACTAAATTCCAAGCTGTATGAAAAACAAGCTTTGTTATTTTTTCTAATTTATCAAAATCAATTTTATCAACCGTGTCTGTTGCTTTATGGTAATCCTCATGTATACCACTAAAGTAAAAAATACTTGGAATATTATTTACAGCAAAATTATAGTGGTCTGATCTATAATAATAACGATTAGGATCATTTTTAGTGTTGTATCTATAATCCAACTGAATATTTACATGCGTCTGATTTGCCTTCTCATTTGCAGTATGTAAATCAGTACTTAACATATTTGAACCTATTATATAAACATAATTTGGATCTATATGAAACTCATCAGACCTTCCAATCATATCTATATTTAGGTTAGCAATTGTGTTCTTTAATGGATAAATAGGATGTTTACTATAATATTCTGAACCCAGTAAACCCTTCTCTTCTCCTGCCACAGGCATAATTAATACACTTCTTTTTGGACCATCTCCTTGGTTCTTGGCTATTTGAAAGGCTTCAGCTATTTCTAACAATGCAACTGTACCTGAACCATCATCATCTGCGCCATTAAATATTTCACCATCATGCGCGCCAATATGATCATAATGTGCAGTTAAAACTAAAACCTCTTTTTTTAACTGTTCATCTTCTCCTTCTATAAAAGCAACGACGTTTTCTGTAGAGAGTAATTTAGCTTCTTCACTAAACGAAAAATAAACCTTTTTATCTCCAACTACCTTTCTTAAATAATTCTTTTTTCTCCATTTTCTTTTCGCACGTTTTTCAGAGAAATCCACTCCAAAATTCAATGTATTTGCATTTGATAATAATAGTGGACACGTTTTAGTTACCTCATCTGAATTTAAAACCATTTTTGAACCTAAAACAAAATGCTCTAAATAATTATAAAAAAGATCATATTCTTCTAAAATAAAACAAACCGCTGCTGCACCATTATTTGATAGTAGTTCATAATTACTTCTTATCTGTTCAAAAGATGCTCCTTTAGTTACATAAAGTATCGCAACTGTGTTTTCAATCGCATCAAACTTTAGTGTATCATACGAAGAAATATTACCTAAAAATGATAAAGAATAATTGATATACTCCGTTGGTTCGTCTGCAAATAAGTATATAAAGTCTTTACCAAATACATAGGTTTTATTATCAAAAACGAGTTTACCACCCGCCTTTGTTTCTAAAACCTCGAAAGGAAAACGATAATTATTAAATCCTTTTGGTGCACTTAAACCGTCTGACTTAAACACGTTAACTAAGTAGTGTGCTGCCATCTTTTGTCCTACATACCCAGTTTCTCTACCTTGCATAGAATCAGAAGCTAAGACATACAAATGTTGCTTTAACTCTTCTTTATTAATATAAAGAGCGTATTTTTCGCTGTAATCTTGACTATAAAAAGAATTACTAGCCAGCACTAAAAGTAGGGTTATTTTAATTTTTAGCATTTAATTTTATTTACACGATTCTGGTGTCTTCCACCCTCAAAAGACGTGGTAAGAAACGTTTCTATCATTTCAAGTCCCTCTTCTTCTGTAATAAATCTCGCAGGTAACGCAATAATGTTGGCATCGTTATGTTGTCTTGCTAATCCAGCTAGGTCATTCTTCCAACACAGCGCACTTCTTATTCCTTGATGTTTATTAACAGTCATGTTAATACCATTACCAGATCCACAAATTACTATTCCTAATCCACCATTTTCTTCTATATGAGCAGCAACTGGATGACCAAAATCTGGATAATCAATACTTTCTTCAGAATAACATCCAAAATCTTTGAAAGAATACCCTTTTTTATCAAATATTTCTTTTACTTTTTCTTTTAGTTGAAATCCAGCATGATCACAACCGATTGGAATAATAATATCTTTGTTCATTTAAAATGGTTTTTTACAAAAATACGGAAGAAAAAGACTGAATAAAACGTGTATTGGTTAAACTTATTAAAAGAGAGAAGTAATTAACAATTGTATAGAGTTAATAACAATAACACTTTATCCTCAATTTTAATCCTTTGATTTTAAAGGATTACGTTTTTTACATATTCACACTATTATTCTTTAAATTGTGAATTAATAAGGATTAAATCTGATATCTTTTTCTAGGATAAAACAAAATAAATGACAACCAAAACAAATTATGATAATGTCAAGTAAAAGTTATCTAAACTTTAACCAAATAATTAACACGTTTATAATAGTAACACATAATAAAAATAGATAAATGTTATACACATCTAGCTAATAAGTTGAATTGTTTATAACCTACATAATAAACTGAAAAACAAAGAGCTTTATTACTCTTTAAAATTGTATAAATACTAGTTAAATGTTTATAAGTTTAAAAACAAAGAAAACTATCTATTATTTATTCACCTATTAACAAGATTAATATATAATAGTAAATCTTTTAAATTTTAATCTTTTCTTTTTTTCTTTACTTAAAGTCTTTTTGAAAGTGAATTTGGAAAAACGGAAAAAAAAATCTACCTTTTATAAAAAACAAAGAAGTTAGTGAGAATAACGCTTTTAAGGTAATATCGAATTTGTTTGGTTTGAAAAAGATTTATAAAATATATTTTTCTAATTTTACCACATATTACCTTTATATCCAATTAGGTAAAAAGCTTAAATGAAATATTGGTAAAACCAATAAGACTAAAAAACCATATTATGTCAAAAATTAACGTTTTGGTAGTAGAAGATGAATCTATTGTTTCTAAAGATATCCAACACAGTTTAAAAAAATTAGGTTACAACGTTGTTGGTGCTGCAGCTACCGGAGAGAAAGCGATAGAATTGGTACGTTCAGAAAAGCCTGATGTAGTACTTATGGATATCATGTTAAAAGGCGATATGAGTGGTATTGACACAGCTGAAATAGTTAAAACAGAAGTTAATATTCCGGTTATTTATTTGACAGCATATGCCGATGAAGCTACGCTTGCCAAAGCTAAAATAACAGAACCATACGGATATATTATAAAGCCATTTAAAGAAATAGATTTACATACATCGATAGAGATGGCAATCTATAAAAGTGTAAAGAATAAAGAAGTTGAAAAAGAGAGAGATCTTTTATTTTCAATTGTAGAAGGAAAAGATTCCCAAGACTTTATTTTTGTAAAAGCGAATTCTAAACTGGTTAAATTAAAAACTGAAGACATTTTTTTTATAGAAGCGCTAAAAGATTATGTAGTTATTAATACGGTAGATGCAAGGTATACTATTCATTCTACTATGAAAGATATTCAAAAGAAATTAGGTGATGAAAATTTTATTCGTGTGCACCGTTCTTTTATCGTTAGATTAAATAAAATTTCAGCTATAGAATATCCAAATTTACACCTAGAAGAAGATAAAAAAGTAATTCCAATAGGTGGTTCTTATCGAGAAGTACTTGTAAAAAGAATAAACTTAGTATAAGCTAATTAAACGTTTTAATGCGACAGTCTACTAAATATATTAGTAGACTGTTTTTGTTTTATTTCTTTCTACATTACTATTCGAAAAGACATCTACATGTAATTTATTGAAAGTTGTTTTTTCTCCTAAGCTTTGTATGTATATTTGCATTCTCAAAACTTATACAATGAGCGCATTTTCTAACAGACACATTGGTCCAAACACGGCAGAAAAGCAAGCCATGTTGGAAAAAATTGGAGTAGCATCTATTGATGAATTAGTTGCAAAAACAATTCCTTCTCAAATCCGATTAAAAGGAGAATTAAATATAGACGCTGCTTTAACAGAAGCGCAATATTTAGAACACGCAGAAGAACTTGCTGCAAAAAACGACGTTTTTAAATCATATATTGGTTTAGGTTATAACGAAACACTGGTACCACCAGTTATTCAGCGTAATGTTTTAGAAAATCCAGGATGGTATACAGCATATACACCGTATCAAGCAGAGATTGCACAAGGTAGACTAGAAGCGTTGTTAAATTTCCAGACAATGTGTATGGAATTAACAGGTATGGAGATTGCAAATGCTTCTCTATTAGACGAAGGAACAGCTGCCGCAGAAGCTATGATTATGTTTTATAATGCCCGTAGTAGAGCAGATGTTAAAGCAAATAAAATTAAGTTTTTTGTTTCAGAATTCGCCTTTCCTCAAACCATTGATGTTGTAAAAGGTAGAGCAAATTCTATAGGTATAGAATTGGTTTTTGGAGATCCTACTAAAACTACCTTAGACGAAACATTTTTTGGTGCATTGATTCAATATCCAGATGTTTACGGAAGAGTAAAAGATATTTCTACTTTTATTTCAAAAGCAAATGAAGTAGGTGTAAAAACAGCTGTTGCTGCAGATATAATGTCGTTAGTTTTACTTAAATCTCCAGGATCAATGGGTGCTGATGTGGTTTGCGGTTCAACACAACGATTTGGAGTTCCAATGGGTTATGGTGGTCCACATGCTGCTTATTTTGCAACAAAAGAAGTATATAAAAGACATATTCCTGGCCGTATCATAGGTGTTTCAAAAGATGCCGATGGAAATATAGCCTTGAGAATGGCTCTTCAAACACGAGAGCAACATATTAAGAGAGATAAAGCAACATCTAATATATGTACAGCCCAAGCTTTATTGGCAGTTATGGCTAGTATGTATGCTGTATATCATGGTCCGCAAGGAATGAAAGAGATTGCAACAACTATACACCATAAAGCAAAAGTAATTGCTGAGCATGCAGATCAATTAGGATATACTGTAGGTAAAACAGATTTTTTTGATACTGTTTGGATTGAAACACCAGAAAATACAACAACGAGTTCAATACGAGCATTTGCTGAAGCAGCTCGTATGAATTTCAGATATATCAATGAAAGAGAGTTCTCTATCTCAGTAGGAGAAAGAGCTACAGAATCAGATATAAAAGAGGTTGTACATGTATTAGCAAAAGCTTTAAACGGTACTGAAGGTGTTATTACATTTGATAATAGCATAGGCTTATCAAATGATCACCTTAGAACAGATGCGGTATTTACACACGAAGTATTTAATAAATATCATTCTGAATCTAAAATGATGCGTTACATGAAGAAATTAGAGAATAAAGATTTATCTCTTGTTCATTCTATGATAGCATTAGGTTCTTGTACTATGAAATTAAATGCAGCAGCTGAGTTAATGCCTATTACTTTTCCTGGTTTCGCCCACATGCATCCATTTGCTCCAACCTCACAAGCAAGAGGATATTTTGAAATGTTTGCTCAATTAGAAAAAGATTTATGTGAAGCAACAGGGTTTGCAGGAGTTTCTTTGCAACCAAACTCTGGAGCACAAGGGGAATATGCCGGGTTAATGGTGATTAAAGCTTACCATGAATCAAGAGGAGATTACCATAGAAAAATATGTATAATTCCGGCTTCAGCGCATGGCACAAATCCAGCTTCAGCAGTTATGGCAGGATTTACGGTTGTAGTTACAAAGTGTGATGAAAATGGAAATATAGATGTAGAAGACTTACAAGCAAAAGCTGATGAGCATAAAGATAATTTAGCAGCATTAATGGTAACTTATCCTTCAACACATGGAGTTTTTGAAGAGTCTATTATAGAAATTACAGATATTATTCACCAAAGAGGTGGACAAGTTTATATGGATGGTGCAAACATGAATGCACAAGTTGGATTAACTAATCCAGGTAATATTGGTGCAGATGTTTGTCATTTAAATCTTCATAAAACCTTCGCTATTCCTCACGGTGGTGGTGGTCCGGGAATGGGACCAATTGGAGTAGGAGCGCACTTAGTTCCTTTTCTACCAGGTTCTACATTAATATCAGAAGCAGGAGGAGATAAAGCAATTAATGCAATATCAGCAGCGCCATACGGTTCTGCATTGATTCTAATGATTTCTTATGCATACATTAAAATGCTAGGTTCAAAAGGATTAAAACATTCTACAGAAATGGCTATTGTAAATGCAAATTACATACAAGCCCGCTTAAAAGGTCATTACGATATTTTATACACAGGTAAAAACGGTACGGTTGCACATGAAATGATTTTAGACTGTAGAGACTTTAAAAATACAGCTGGAGTAGAAGTAGCAGATATGGCTAAGCGTTTGATTGATTACGGTTTTCATGCACCTACGGTATCATTTCCTGTAGCTGGTACATTAATGATAGAGCCTACTGAGTCTGAAGATAAGGAAGAATTAGATCGTTTTTGTGATGCTATGATTTCTATTCGTAAAGAAATAAAAGAGATTGAAAATGGCCATGCAGATAGAGAAAACAACTTACTTAAAAATGCTCCGCATACCGCAGACTGTATAATTAATAGAGATTGGACTTATCCGTATTCTCCTGCAGAAGCTGCATATCCTTTACCTTACGTAAAAGAAAATAAGTTTTGGGTTGCAGTACGTAGAGTAGACAATGCTTTTGGAGATAGAAACTTAATTTGTTCTTGTCCAAGTATTGAAAGCTATGAAATGGCTTAAAGAGTTAGTTTTTTAAGCTAAATATTATATCAATACTCCTCGCTAAACAATAAAGCGAGGAGTATTTCATTATAAAAGTAAAGCAGTACTTCTTTTTTAGTATATGAAAAAGAAGCTTTTATTTTTAAAACGTTTTTAGCTTATATTTGGAAAAATAGCGTAATGAAAATCAAAAATATCTTTGAAAATGACAGTGTAGAAACATATATTTCTCGTTTAGATAATTTAGATACTACTACACAACCTCTTTGGGGGAAAATGGATGCAGCTCAAATGTTAGCCCATTTAAATATTAGCTACAAACAGGTTAAGAACAATGAAAAAACCAACTATAGTTGGTTAACGAAATTGATTTTTAAAACCTTTGTGAAAGGAATTGTAGTTGGAGAAAAGCCTTATAAAAGAAACTCTAAAACAGCTCCGGCTTTTATAATTGCTGATAAGAAAAACTTTCAAAAAGAAAAAGAAGAGCTTATTGCAAATATGAAAGAAGTTTTAGGTCAGGGTCCATCTTACTACGAAGGTAAAGAAAGTACAAGTTTTGGTAAATTATCGGCTAAAGAGTGGAATAATTTATTTGCCAAACATTTAGAACACCATTTTCAACAGTTTGATTTGTAATTATGAAAATTTGTTAATTTTATAAATTAAAGTGGTTATTAATTTAACGTTTAAGCGTTAAAAAAATTTGTTTCAACGATGAAAAAAGCAACTATTTTTTATTTCTACGATGCGCTCTGTGGATGGTGTTATGGTTTTTCACCTGTGTTTAAGGAGTTTTATGAAAAACATAAAGAAAATTATCAATTTCAGGTAGTATCGGGAGGAATGATTACAGGAACTCAAGCGGGTCCGATTGGTAAAGTTGCAGGATACATTAAAGAAGCGTATAAAACGGTTGAAAATAGAACGGGTGTAAAGTTTGGAGAAGCTTTCTTAAAAGATATTTTAAAAGAAGGTTCAATAGAGTTTAACTCTATTCCTTTGGGTGTTGCTATGACCGTCTTTAAAAAGTATCAACCAGAAAATCAAGTATTATTTGCTCATCGTTTGCTACAAGCTGTTTATTACGATGGAATTGCACCAATGGAAGAATCCTACTATGGCCCGATTGCTGAAGAATTTAGCTTAGATGGAAATAAGTTTATCTCGGAAATGAAAGAAGAGATAAATGTAAAAGCAACCTTTGAAGAATTCTCAATGTGTAAAAGACTAGGAGTACAAGGATATCCTACCGTAGCAATAGAAACAGGAGAAGGAAAGCTTTACGCTTTATCTAGAGGATATTTGAGGCTAGAAGATTTAGAAGCAAACTTTGAAGATATATTAGCTGTTTAGATAGGTTTATACTTGTATTCATTTAGAGAGTAATACTTCTGTTAGAATTAACAATTACGATCAAAATTTAAAGAAAAATTAGAATTGAATTCTGAATTCAGTCTGTTAATCTATTGTCTATAACTTTTAAAAAGAGATATACTTACATTAGATAAGGTAAAACTTAAGCGTTCGAGTAAAAAAACAATTATCATTGTAAAAAACTAAAACATGGAAATAGAGTTTTACGATTTTGAAGATGAGCTAAGATCTATCATTTTTGCATTTGAAAAGAAAACAGATAAGGGAATTGTAATGGCTATTTGTAACCCAAGGTTTGAGTTTGAAACAACATTTAATGCTATGGAAATGATGATGCTACAAATTTATTTTCAAAAACTGGCAGGTTTGGAACCAAAAGGTAGCGTAACAGATTTAAAATTAGATAACCAAGGCATTTTAATGCGTAATGCACACTATGATGGAGAAGAAGTTGTGTTTGAGCTTATTTTGCAGCGCAAAGAAGAAACGGGTTTCAAAAAAACTACCTCAAACATTATTTTTGAACCAGATATGTTAGCAACCTTAGAAAACATTTTAAAAGCCTAAAACGTTTTATTTGTATGGATAGAACAGCATATTTATTGCAACTAAGACCTAGCATTGAAATAGAAGTACAAAACCAAAAAACAGCAGAAGAAGCATTTATGCATCAAACGCTAAGACCAGTATTAAAGTTTCAAAATTACATTTTGTTACAAGCTATTGAGCAGCATCCTTTTTACAAGCAAGTAAACCTAAACGTAAAAGATGAGGTAAAAAAAAGAGAAAATTTAAAGCAGTTTTTAATAAAAAATAGAGGGCTCAGAAATCAATTAATTGGTAACATAACAGCACTTTTTACTGAAGCAGAATTTTTATTTTATGTGCAACACGCTAAAACAATAGAAAAAAGAATAATTGAAATGGTTATAACGCGTTTTCTGAGTCAAAAATAGATGCTCAAAAGAACTTAAAAATTAACAATAATTCATCAAAAAATTAACAGATTCAGCGCACCAACATATCGATTTTCGTATTAATATTACTTTAAAATTGTTTAATATTTACGAGAATGATTCACCCAAATACAACCATTAAATTAATTAGTGAAACCGTAGGATACGGTGTGTTTGCAACCGCATATATACCAGAAGGTACTATCGTTTATGTCAAAGATAGTTTAGAGCAAGTAGTAACACCAGATGCGTATTTAAATCAATCTAAAGAAATGAAAGATGTGATAGATAAGTACTCGTATATGGATCAAAACGGCGATAGAATAATTAGTTGGGGATTTTGCTAAATATGTTAATCACTGCTGTAATTGCAATACAATTAGTACGGGTTACGGTTTTGAGATTGCTATTAGAGATATTAAACCAGGAGAACAGATTACAGATGAATATGGTATTTTTAATTTAGAAGAAGAAATGAATTTAGAGTGCAGCAGTTCAAATTATAGAAAAAAAATAGTATCACCTTTTAGTAGTGCAACTTGCTTTTGGTTTACTAAAGCATTCATATCAAATATGATTCCTTTTGCAACCAATCGATCTTCGTAAATACTAATTACAGAATTTTTGATTCTATTAAAATTGCTTCGATCTACAAGATTAGTAGCAAGTACTAGAAAAAAACAACCAGTAAACCCACAATCCATTTAATTTTTTTAGAAAACATATAAAAGTATTTAAAGATAATTACAGTTTGAAAATAACGATAAAATTAATTCAGAACCACAGAATAGCTTAAAATTGTCTCACAAATAAAAAATTTAAAAGAAAAATTCACTGATTTAGTATATGGTTTTACAAAATTCATAAAAGGCGTATCTTTGCAACTAAAACCGCAAAGAAATGCTTAAACTAAAATTACCAACAGACCCGAGATGGGTAAGATTAGTAGAAACCAATATAGAAGAAATTCTTACAGATCATGCTTGGTGCGAGCAAAAAGCAGCATCTAACGCATTATCAATAGTTGTACAAAATTCAGAATATCCAGAGTTGGTTACTAAAATGTTGGATTTAGCACAAGAGGAATTAGAGCACTTTCAGATGGTGCATAACATCATAAAAAAACGCGGATACAAACTTGGGTTAGAGCGCAAAGATAGTTACGTAAATGAGCTGTTTAAGTTTATGATAAACGGAGGCTCTAGAAATGATAGGTTGATAGATAGACTGCTTTTCTCTGCAATGATAGAAGCACGTAGCTGTGAGCGCTTTAAAGTGCTTACAGATAATATAAATGATCCAGAGTTAAAAGAATTTTACAATCAATTAATGATTTCTGAAGCCGGACATTACGTTCTTTTTATCAAAATGGCTAAAGAAATGACAGATAGAACAGACGTGGATAAACGTTGGGCAGAATGGTTAGAATACGAAGCAAAAGTGATACAGAACTACGGTAAACAAGAAACTATCCACGGTTAAAAATCATCCATTTTATAGTTTTCTACCGTCTTTTTTCTACTCAAAGAAGGCACCAAACTTTCACCATTCCAAATGTAGTACGATTGCGTATAAATTCTTTTTATGGCATCCGATTCATTTATGTTTTCTTCATTTGACCAGTCTACGAAGTTGCTTTTTTTTATTACAAAGAACTTCTCGCCAGATAAATCGCTTGGAAAAATAAATTCTTCATATTCACTGTATTCTGCGTCCGCCGTTCCGAATAAAGTTTCAGTGTGTTTAAACGCATTGTTGTAAAAGAAAAAATATTTTGTTCCGGTAGTACACCCGCAACCTCCTATACAAGGTAAATCTATTGTGAGTAGGTGGTCTAAATTTTTAAGTCCTGCATTATTGTGATTAAATAATTGTCCCAAATACAAAGCATTGTTTGTAAAAGTTACGCAGTCTAATTCAACATTGTTTTCTACCGCTTTTAATTGATAAACTTTTTCGGTTCTTTGATCTATAGAATCAATCAAACAACCCTTAATTGAAAATAAAAAATAGAGGTCAGGGTTGGCTGCGCTGCGCTGAACTTGTTGGGTTAGGCATCCACCCCAAATCCACCCGTTTCCTTTTTGCGTTTCAACTTTATACCAGGCGCTTTTAATTCCATTAAGGGTGAGGGTGTGTTTTGATTTTGAATGCAGATAAACACGACTTCCAATAGGTAAATTGTTTACTATTTTTGAATCAGTAGACGGTTTTACTCTTAGATTACTGCTATCTCTAAAAATAAAAATTGCGGGCTGACTTTCTTTAAACAGATAATTAGAGCCAGTTAAAAAATTCTTTTCACTACTGTCTTGGGCAAAAAAGCTAAAAGAAACAACAGTATATACGAGATAAAAGAAATGTTTCATGTGCTAAAAATAGTACTTACCACTATCTACCTCTATGTTTTAAGAAAATAGAATAGGTTGGTTTATTATTCGTATTTATTTTTTGTAGATGCGTTTTTTTATTGAAAGTAAGAACAATCTGTAATGCGTGGTGTTTGTGAGTTATATTAATGTAAACATGAGTAAAATTAAAAGAATTCTGTTGTTAGTAGTTTCATTTATTGCAACTACAACTACTATAGCGCAAAGCGGAACGCTTGCCGGAACTGTTTCAGACGCAAAAACAGGTGAATTATTGTTTGGTGTGACGGTTAGGTTAGAAGGAGCCAACCTCGGAGCAGTTACGGATTTTAATGGTTTTTACGAAATTAAAAATGTTCCAACAAAAGCATACACAGTAAAAGCAGCTTTGTTAGATTATCAAGATGAGGTTGTGTTTAACGTTGTGGTTAAGTCTGCCGGAACTCCAGATCTCAATTTTGAAATGAGACAAGAAGCTTCAACCGAGATTGAGGGCGTAGAAATTGTGGCTAGTCCGTTTAAAAAATCAACAGAAACACCGCTTTCAAGTAATAAACTATCTGCAGAAGAGATAGCAACTTATCCTGGTGGAAACAATGATATTGCAAAAGTAGTTCAATCATTACCAGGAGTTGGAGGGTCTGCTGGAGGATTTAGAAACGACATTATAATTAGAGGTGGTGCACCAAATGAAAATGTATATTATTTAGATGGGATTGAGATACCAAACATCAACCATTTTTCTACTCAGGGTTCGGCTGGTGGACCAGTTGGACTTTTAAACGTTTCTTTTTTCGAAGGTGTAACCCTTTCTGCAACCTCTTTTGGCGCACAGTATGACAACGCTTTATCAGGTGTTCTGCAGTTTGATCAACGAATAGGGAACAGCAGAGAAATGCAAACCAATATTAGAGTAAGTAGCTCTGAAACAGCCTTAACATTAGAAGGTCCGTTATTTAGAGGAGACAAAAAACAAGCAAAAACCACCTATATTGTGTCTGCAAGAAGGTCTTACCTACAACTTTTATTTAAAGCCATTGGGTTACCGATTCTTCCAGATTATTGGGATTATCAATACAAAATAAACCATAAGATTAACGCATATAATGATATAACTGTATTAGGAGTAGGAGCAATAGATAACTTTAAAGTTAATTTACCTGAAGACTTTACCGTTGACGAAGTAAATGCAGTAGAACAAGTTCCTATAATTAATCAGTATAGCTCTACCTCAGGAATTACTTGGAGGAAAAGATTTAAAAATGTAAACGGGTTTATGACTACCTCTGCAAGTATTAATTTATTAAGAAACAATTTTAGTCGTTTTCAAGATAATGTTGCTCAAACAGGGTTGTTTTTAAACAATATTTCACAAGAACAAGAAGCAAAAGTGCGTTACTATTATAAAAGATATTATCAGAAGTTTGAGCTTTCTGCTGGAGCAGTGATACAAAATGCAGATTACATAAATGACACCGAAGATTTAGTTAATAATTTCTCATACGAAAACAGTTTAAACTTTTGGAGGTATGGAGCTTTTGTTCAAGCTAATACCAAGGTTTTAAACAATAGATTGTCTATTTCTGGAGGTTTGCGTTTTGACGGAAATACTTTTACAGAAACGGGTAACGAAGTTTATAGAACGCTGAGTCCACGTGTTGCTTTCTCTTACGCGGTAGATAAAACACAAAAGTGGTCAATAAACGCATCTGTAGGGAGATATTTTAAAATACCTCCCTATACCATCTTAGGCTTTAAAGATAATAACGGTGTTGAGGTAAATAGAGATGTGAAATACATTAAAAGCGATCATTATGTATTAGGAGTAGAGTATTTACCTACAAAATCTACCAAACTAACAGTAGAAGGGTTTTTTAAACAGTACAGTGATTATCCTGTATCGGTAAACGATAGCGTTTCTTTAGCTAATTTAGGAGGAGACTTTTCTGTGCTCGGAAACGAACCAATTAGAAGTATTGGTTTAGGAAGAACATACGGAGTGGAGTTGCTTGCTCAACAAAAATTAGCAAAAAACTTTTATGGTATTTTAGCCCTTACATTTTTTCAGTCAGAATTTACTGGGTTTGATACAGATGAGTATATACCGTCCGCCTGGAACCAAGGAGTGCTAGCTAGTTTTACAGGAGGATATAAATTCGGAAAGAAAAAAAATTGGGAAGTTAGTTTGCGTGTGAGGTATTCGGGTCAAACCCCATATGCTCCTGTAGATGAAGCTGCAACACTTGCTAATTATCCGGCAATTATTAAAGATTATACACGATTAGGAGAGGTAAAGTTAAACGCCTTTAATCAAACCGATTTACGTATAGATAAAAAATGGAGTTTTGATAATTGGGCGTTGGATATTTTCTTAGAAGTACAAAATTTACTCGCGCAAGTACAACCTTCAGAACCAGGATATGCGTTATTAAAAGAAGAGAATGGAACTGTGGTAACTCCACAAGAGCTCGTTCAATTGCCTTTAGCTACTGAAGGAAATGTTTTACCTTCTATAGGAATTGTAATTGATTTTTAATCACTCTTTCTTTCGCTGTATTTTCTAGAAGGACCTTTCTGTGTATTTTTTCCATGGTTGGGTTTGGTTGGCATTGGTCCACGCAAGTGAATTACCAAACCGTTTAAGAAGTTGCGTAGAACTTGATCTCCACACTCCACAAATTTTGGGTGCTCATCGTGTCTGCAAAACGAATTAATTTCAGACTTAGAAACTTTAAAATCTACAAGCTTACAAATATCTACAATATCCACATCAGTTAGTTTATGAGCAACTCTTAGTTTCTTTAGAATATCGTTATTAGTTAAAGCCATTTTTTTTATTTGTTACAAAGTTAGGAGAATTTTTCAACTTTATTTTTCTTTAGTTAGTAGCAAGAGTATTGCATTACACCGTTTGTTTTAGTTTGATACTCTTGGCTTTTTATAAAGTGAAATCAGTTTTAGGTTTAATATTTTGTGATGTGTACTTTTATTGAGTGCAGAAAACGGCTAAAGTTTTAGCTGATAAAAAAATTCAAATAGCTAGATATGCGCAAAACAAAAAGTAACTCAGTTTTTGTTTCTAAATTGCTGATAGTTTAGTTTATGGAATAAGTTTATTGGCAGTAGGAGGAACCCTGATTCAGAAAAAAAGAATTGCCAAACGTGCAGGATATTTTCAAATAATACTTGCTATTATTGGTTTTATAGAAGTTTTAAGAAGATTTTTTGGAGAAGAAAAGCTTCCTGATTTTTCAACGATGATTCTTGTATCTATTTTTGCACTGGTGGCTAACGGAGTTTGTCTTTATGTTTTACAACAATCAAAAAATAAAGAAGATGCACATATAAAGGCCAGTATGATTTTTACGTCAAATGATGTGATTATTAACTTGGGAGTTATTGTAGACGGAATATTGGTGCATTGGTTGAAAACTAGTGAACCAGATTTAATTGTAGGTACAATTGTGTTTATCTTAGTAGTCAAAAGCGCATTTAGAATACTTAAATTAAGCAAATAATAGAACGTTTATTGTTATATAAATAAGCGTATTTAATCAAAGTTGTATAACTTAACTTTGTTTGGGTGGGTTATTTAACTTGTTTTTTTTGGGTAGAATTTTTTCTTCTTTTTATTTGAGTTGTTTCCCCCTTTGTAGCCTTTTGAATTACCTGGTTTTTTAATAAAAGGTTTCCAAACGGGAGCTTCTCCAAACTCTTCAGGAGTAGGTACTTTTTCTATTTCTTGTTCAATTAGTTTTTCAATTTTATGAACCTTTTGAATATCTTTTTCATTTACCAGTGTAAAAGCTTCTCCAGTGGTATTTGCTCTTGCCGTTCTTCCAACCCTATGTACATAATCAGCAGCATCATTTGGTACATCGTAATTAATTACCATGTTAATTTCTTTGATGTCAATACCTCTGCTCATAACGTCTGTTGCAACCAGTATACGAATGCGTCTAGACCTAAATCCACGTAAAACTTCTTCTCTATTTTCCTGTTCTAAGTTGGATGAAATTCCTTTAGCTTTAAATCCATTTTTATTGAGTGCTTTTGTAATTTCTCCCACTTTCATCTTAGATGAGGTGAAAACAATTATACTTTCAAAAGTTGGCCTTTCTTTAAAAATTTTACAAAGCACCTGTATTTTTTGATTTTCATGAGCCATATATATTTTATGGTCAACACCTTCTGCAGGTTTAGCAATGCCTAGATTAATTTCTTCTTGATTTTTTAATAAGTCAGACGCAAGTCCTCTAATACTTTTAGCCATAGTTGCGCTAAAAAGAAGCGTTTGTCTTTTTTCAGGTAAGTATTTGATAATGGCTTTAAGATCATCAATAAACCCCATATCTAACATTCTGTCAGCTTCATCTAAAATTAGGTGTTTAACCTTGCTAAAGTTAGCGTTGTTCATTTTTAAATGCGACAAAAGTTTTCCTGGAGTAGCAACAATAATATCTGCGCCTCCGTTGAGTGCAGCTTTTTGATCATTCCATTTATCGCCAGATCCACCCCCGTAAATAGCCATAGAGCTTACAGAAATAAAGTAGGCCAAACCTTGAATTTGCTGTTCTATCTGTACAGCTAATTCGCGGGTTGGAACGAGTATTAAAGTGTCTACACAATTGTTTTCGTTGTGTGCTAGTTTGTGAAGAATAGGTAAAACAAATGCACCTGTTTTACCCGTACCCGTTTGTGCACAAGCTAAAATATCTTTATTATCTAAAATTTTGGGAATTGCAGCTTCTTGTATAGGTGTAGCATTTTCAAATCCCATGTAACCAATCGCTTCTAGCAATGATTCGTTTAGATTAAGTTCTGTAAATTTCATCAAGCGTGAAGATACGGAATAAAATTTAATTAGAAAGAGTCGGTAAATCTGTATACAGTTTAAACTGTTAACTACACTAAATCATTTATATATCAGTGTCTAAAATATTTTGTACTCTACCCACTTCTCCAGTAGTTAGCTGCACTTTTATACCGTGTGGATGATTGGGAGATTTTGTAAGAATTCTTTTTATTTCACCTTCAGTTAATTCTCCAGAACGTTGGTGGTGTTTTTGTACAATTTCTACAATATAGCCAACTTTAATTGACGAGCGTTTTTGGTTCAAATCCATGGGTTAAAATTACAAATACTTCAATTAATAAGACATTAGTTCAAAAATCTGTTATTTTTGAGATAAAACCAGAAACTTTGCCCACTAAAAAGCAAAAATATTACATCATTCTAATTACGATCGTTTCAGGCGTTTTAACTACATTGTTAGGTGTTTTTTGTTATTTCCTTCTTGGAATCCAAACCAACATACCTTTTATATTTTGGGGTTACACAGTTGCTGTTTTAGTTAATCTGGGCTTGTTTTTACTGCATAAGAACCTAGATATTTCCTATATTACTACAGCATTTCTGGTTTTTTTAGGGTCTTTTTTAGTAGCGATGAATTCGGGCGGAATAAGCAGTCCGATGATTTATATTTTGCCTTCAATTATTATTGCTGGATATATTATGCGGAGAAAATACGGTAGATATACCGCTATTTTTATTTCACTTGCCGTATTGGCAATATACCTATTAGAATTTGTGGATGGTGCAATCAGTAACCACGTTCCTTTAGAATCGCAAGCAGAGTTTAGTTTACTTTCAATTATAATGTGCATCGTTATGTTAGGTGGTATTTTAGGCGATTTCATGGCAAAAAACAGTTACTACGTTTACAAAGCTAAAAAGTACATCGAAATTCAAAACCAAGAAAAAGAAATACTACTAAAAGAAATACATCACAGAGTTAAAAACAATTTACAGATTGTGATGAGTTTATTAAAACTTCAAGGGTATTTAATAAAAGACGAGAAAACACTTCAAATTTTTGACGAAACCAGAGGAAGAATCTATTCCATGGCCTTAACACACGAGATGTTGTACAAGGGAGATGATTTGGCCAATATTGGCTACGATAAATATGTAGAAAGGTTAATTCTAAACCTTGTAGATTCTTTGAGTTTAGAAAAAGAAAAAGTATTTACAGATATACATATCCCAGAGGTAAAAATAAATCTAGACACTGCCATACCATTAGGTTTAGTAATTAATGAAGTAATTACAAATGCGCTAAAGTATGGAGCAAACAATGAAGGGCAAACGCATATTTTTATTAAACTATCTGTAATCGGTAAAGAAGATTTCATTTTAGAGATATCCGATACCGGAAAGGGTATTAATGAAGAGATAACGCATGAGAATTCTGATTCTTTAGGTCTACAGCTAATTCAAACCCTTGCAGAGCAATTAGATGGTGAAATAACCAGAAAGTCAGAAGAGGGTACAAAATATACACTTATTTTTAAAGCGCAATAATCTAATTTAAAGATGAACTTATCCTATACCATTCAGACGCGTAAAAACTTTAGGGATTTAGTAAAGTCACTCACCCTAGAACAGCTTAACCACATTCCTGAAGGATATAACAATAATATAATCTGGAATTTTGGTCATACGCTAGTTACGCATCAACTTTTATGCTACACATTTTCGGGTATAGCTCCACGTGTTAGCCACGAGCTTATCGAAATGTTTAAGAAAGGCGCTGCACCTGTTGGAAAATTAGAGCAGGTAGACGTAAATAACTTGTTAGAATTAGCAGATAGCTTGTTAGAAAGCTTTGCTTCTGATTTAGAAAGCCTCGACTTTTCTAATTACACTTCGTATACAACGAGTTTTAAGGTAACCTTATCATCTATTGAAGAAGCCACAGCGTTTAATGCCATACACGAAGGTGTGCATTTTGGTTATGCCTTAGCACTTAAAAAGTTAGTATGATTATTCGACCAATTCAGCAGGAGGATAATTTACAGATTGCCCAGGTTATTAAAGATGCTCTCCGCGAGTTTGGAGTTGATAAGCCTGGGACGGTTTACACAGATCCAACCACCAATGATTTGTTCACTTTATTTAAAGAAAAAAGAGCTGTCTATTTTATACTTCAAGAAGGAAATGATATTCTAGGAGGTTGCGGAATTTATCCTACAAAAGGTTTACCACAAGGATGTGCAGAATTGGTTAAACTTTATTTACTTAAAAAAGTAAGAGGAAAAGGTCTAGGGAAGCAACTAATGCAGACGTGCATAGATTATGCAGAAGGTTTAGGGTTTAATCAGCTATATTTAGAATCATTGCCGGAGTTAAAGAGTGCTATCTCGTTATATGAAAAAATGGGCTTTAAAAGAATGGATAAACCGTTGGGTGATTCGGGTCATTTTGCTTGTGATTTATGGATGATAAAAAAGTTGAAAACAACCACGAATCATTGATAAAAGTCAGTCGTACCTTTATCTTTTAGGTTATTTAATAAATCAGCTTAACTTTGTTTTACGCATTTAATTTTTAAATATGAGCACGCCAAAAGGAATTCCATCTGTAGATTTATCAAAGTTTGTGAATGGAACACAAGAAGAGAAAAACACGTTTGTAGCGGATTTAGGAAAAGCCTATGAAGACATCGGTTTTGTTGCCGTAAAAAATCATGGAATTAATGAATCAATCGTTGCTAACCTATATAAAGATATAAAGGAATTTTTCGCTTTAGAAGAATCGATTAAGAAAAAGTACGAGATTGAAGGAATAGGAGGTCAAAGAGGATATACTTCTTTTGGAAAAGAGCATGCTAAAGGTATGAAAGCTGGAGACTTGAAAGAATTTTGGCACTTTGGTCAGTTCGTTGAAGATAAAGATCCAATAGAAAAAGAGTATCCGGATAATGTTGCCGTAGAAGAACTTCCAGCATTTTTACCTACAGGAAAAAAGGCCTATCAAGCGTTTGAAGATACTGGGAGACATATGTTGAGAGCCATTGCCTTATTTTTAGGTTTAGAAGAAGAGTATTTTAATCCACACATCCATAATGGAAATAGTATTTTAAGACCTATCCATTATCCACCAATTACGGGTGAAGTAGAGCTGGGAGCGGTTAGAGCAGGAGCTCATGAAGATATAAACTTAATTACTTTGTTGGTTGGAGCTTCGGCAGATGGCTTGCAAGTTTTGAATAAAAATAGCGAATGGGTGTCTGTTACAGAAATTCAAGACCATATTGTTGTCAATGTAGGAGATATGCTGCAAAGGTTAACAAACAATAGATTAAAATCTACAACACATAGAGTAACTAATCCTCCAAAAGAATTAATGGGTACAAGTAGATATTCTGTTCCATTCTTTTTGCATCCAAGAAGTGATATGAAGTTGAATTGTTTACCGTCTTGCATTACAGAGAACAATCCTAAACAGTATGAAGATATTACTGCTGGAGATTATTTAATGGAACGTTTAAAAGAGATTGGTTTAGTAAAGTAGTAAATCAAAGAAATAAAAAGGGAGTCAATAATTATTGACTCCCTTTTTTTAAGCATGATTTAGATGCTTGTGCTAAATAAAATTGATAAGAAGAATAAGCAGGTCGATTGCAATAGCAGATGCTGTCATAATATATTTCATAGGAGCAACAGCGAGTAGTAAAGTTAAAGCCGTCATTGTAGGAACAACAACAAGTGTAAGTTGAACAGTACTTTCAATAGCACCTAAACCAACAGTAACTCCTCCTAAACAACCAACAATTAATAATAAAACGGCTATAAGTCCAAAACGATTTACCTCTAATTCTCCTTTAAAAATTTTATTCCAAATACTTTGATCTACTGCAGTGCTTTCCATAATTAATTATTTTTTAGGTAAAATTAGAAAACTAGCAGTCTTATAGATATGACATTTATCAACCTTTAAGTTGATTTAAAAAATTTAGAAAGGATTAAGCTTTATGAATGTAACGCATTATTTCAAAAGTTATATTCGTAAAAAGAATTTTGGCATTTGCGTTTCTTTCTATGTGGTAGTAACTTTGATTAAATAGAGTATTAAAATCTATAATGTTATTTCCAGTTATAAAGCGCGCGAAATTCTGTAAAAAAGCAATTTCTTCATCAGATGCACGCATTAGGTCCTCGTCTGTATAATTCTTCATTAAACTTTGTCTTAGCATATACAAGCAATACTTAATAAAGTTTTTCTGGCGCTCTCTGCCAATTGTAGCTATTTCTTCAGCCCAACCGAGCATACTTTTAACATCTTTCTTATAACATACACGCATTAATGTAACAAAGTACTCGCGGTTCATGTCTTTTTCTTCGTGCGTACCACATAAATCAATGGCTTCAATTAAGTTGCCTGCAGAACGTAAAGCAATACTACCTAGTGTAGCATGGTTTCCTAAATTGTTGTCGATTAAATATTTTACTAACTCAACTTCTTCTATTCTAGGAACTATAACATTTTGAGTTCTGCTGTTTATTGTAGCCAGGAGATTCTCAGCGCTTTCAGCAATTAAAAAGAATACAGTATCTTTTGGAGGTTCTTCTAAAATTTTTAAAAGTTTATTGGCGCATTGGGTGTTCATTTCGCTTGCCATCCAAATTAACATTACTTTTTTACCACCTTCAAACGATTTTAGGGAGAGTTTTTTAATGATTTCAACACTTTCGTGAACAGATATAATTGGGTGTCGTTTCTTTTCATCAATTTTTTCTATCCATTGGTAGAGATTAAAATAAGGATTAGTGGTTATTTTTTCTCTCCATTCTGGCAGTAATCCGTTGCTATTTTTAGAAAGAGTTTGTACCGTAGGAAAAGAAAAATGTAAGTCTGGATGTTGCAGTTTGCTTACTTTATTACAAGAAGAACAGCTTCCACAAGAGTCTGTACGAGTTCTGTCTGCACAAAATAAGTACTGAACAAATGCGAGTACTAAAGGTAAGGTCCCAAATCCAGCTTTTCCTAGAAACAATTGAGCATGACTAACCCTATCATTCTGTACTTCTTGAATGATATGTTTTTTTAGCTCTTCTTGCCCAACAACGTCTTTAAATTGCATGTCATAAAAATAGATATAATGTATAAGAATACAGACCTAAACTGTACACTAAAACAACCCTTTCAGCATAAAATAGGCTAAATTGCTTTACAAGTATGCCAGAAAAAGAGAAAAGAACAAGCGGTTTCTTAAGTTTCTTTTATGCGTAGTTTTACATTCTGTAATTATAGAAATTAGGATGTTTACAAATTTAAAGTACCACAGCGCTCTGCACGTTATTATTTTTATTTGGGGTTTCACAGGAATCTTAGGTAAATGGATTAAAATTGATGCAATTGGTATTGTTTGGTATCGGGTTGTTATCGCATTTGTTTCGTTGTTTATCTTAATGGTCTTAGTCAAACGAAAGTTAATAATACCAGATAAGAGAGTAGCGCTACAAACATTGGGTGTAGGTGTCTTAGTAGCTTTGCATTGGCTTACGTTTTATATTAGCATTAAAGAATCTACAGCTTCTTTAGCAATTGTTTGTTTAGCAACCGCAACTATACACGTATCTTGGTTGGAGCCTTTGGTGATGAAAAGAAAGTTTAGAGCAACCGAATTGATTTTAGGTATAATTATTATTACCGGAATTCTTCTAATTACAAGTGATTCAAACAGTGAAGGACAAACAATCGGAATTGTTTATGGACTAATTTCTGCACTTTTAGCAGCGCTGTTTTCTACTTTTAACGGTCATTTAATTGGTAAAACAAAGGCAAGTACACTTACCCTTTATGAGATGTTCAGTGCTTCAGTTTTACTTACGATATGTTTACTTGTTTCAGGAGGCTTTACACACCTGCCCAATACAGGTGGAATATGGGATGCGGACCAAATGGACTTACTTTGGTTATTGTTTTTAGGCATTGTGTGCACGTCTATAGCGTTTTTAGTTACAGTAGAAATAACTAAATACTTAGGTGCCTTTACTGTAACATTAAGTATAAATATGGAACCGATTTATACCTTGATTATTGCAGCAATTAGTTTAAATGAGAACGAAAAAGTAGGAGATTACTTCTACTATGGTGCTGCATTAATTGTTGGAGCTGTTTTTCTTAACGGTATCTATAAGTATGTATTAAAAGAAAACGAAAAACGTTTAAGTAGAAAGCACCATAAAGAATTGGTATAACTATTTTAAATAAATGCCGAGTTTAAAAAGATTTCCCAACTAACACGCTGTTTTTCGTTCATAACGCGCGAAAATTTATGTTGACCACCAAGTTTATCATTTAACGAAAGGAATTCATAGAATTTTTGGCTCGGTAAAGCTTTTATTTTTGGAGGTTTCAAATAAAATTTACGAAGGTATTTATAGTCTTCGTTTATACTTTCTAGATGTTTATTTAAGCTTACAGCGAACAGGTTTTCATTAACAACCTTTTGCGAACCAATGTACCAATGGTGTCTTTTATTATTTTTTGAAGGATATACACAAAATTCGTCCACAGGAATCTGTAATTCAGCTGAAGTTCTTTTTATTGCTTCTGTAAGATTTTCTAGCGATAAGTGCTCTCCGGCAGTAGTGAGGGTTTGCGATATTCTCCCTTCTATCTTAATACTAAACTTTTGTAAATCTGTAAAACTAATAACATCACCTACAATATACCTCCATAAACCAGAGCACGTACTAATAACTAAACCATAGCGTTTGCTTAATTCTATTTCGTTTATTGTTTTCGTGGGTATGTTTTCGTGTTTATTTGTATTTACTAAGTCAAAATATTTCTTTTCAATAAATTCGTAATACACACCGTGGTTGACTAATAGTTGCAAATCTTGCACATTTGCCTTTTGATAAGCAAAGTATCCTTCAGAGGCTAGAAAGGTATTTAGGTAATGCAATGGATGTGCACAGAGTACGTCAATTTTTTCTTTGTAATTATCTAAGAAAACCCCTCCATGCAAATAGAGTTTCAGGTTGGGCCAAATCTCATGTATGTTTGATAGATTATGGTGTTCTACAATTGCTTTTAAGAGCATAGAGACCCAAGTAGGCACACCTGCAATGATACCAATGTTCCAATTGGGTGCGTGGTAAATGATTTGTTCCACCTTCTCGTCCCAGTTTTTTAACTTCGAAATAGATTTGCTGGGTTTAGAGTAGGGCTTGAAGAAGATACTTTTTTGTTTTTGTAAAATTCCACTTAAATCACCTTCAAAGTGGTTGTCAATTTTTGTAAGCTTTGTTGAACCTCCGATTGTTAAGACTGAAGATCCGAAAAACTCGGCACTCAGATCTAATGAATAAAGATTGGCAAGTTGTTCAAAGGTAGTTTTTTGAAATTGCTTGATCATGTGGTCAGAAACAGGAATTTTTTTACTAGCATTTGCTGTTGTTCCTGAGCTGAGAGCAAAGTATGGCATTTTTCCTGGCCATATTATATTTTTGTCACCCGCAATTGTTTGATTTAAATAACGCGCATAGAAAGTTTCGTATGAAAACAAAGGAAGTGCGTCTGAAAAGGCTTTTTCAACAGGTGTGCTTTCTAGTATTTTGTCGAAATCAAAGTCAATTCCAATTCTTGTTTTTTTTGCTTTATGGAGTAGGTGAGTCAACACATCTTTTTGAGCTTGATTTGTTGTTTTCTTTTTAACCATAAGTTGATGGCTAATACGAGCAGATTCTTTTAATATATTTCCTGTTAGTTTCATTTACTTGAATTGTATAAACAAGATTACGAAGTGTTTAACGCTTTAATGTAAACTTAGCATTAATGATTATTTAAATTATGGGTTGAATTATTACGGTTTTATTAGTATTATTAAAGTATTATAAATGCAAGTGGAGTGTGAAAGATATGTTTACTTTTATATTCTATTATAAAACCAAATTGTTATTATGTCTGAAAAAACATTTATCGTACCTCACGATTTTACAGAGGTTGCAGACAATGCCTTAAAACATGCTATTATTACTGCGAAGTATGTGAATGCCAAAATTTTCTTGTTGCATGTTGTAGCAAAAGCAAAATTAATTGATGTAACAGAGAGAAAGTTAGATGAAGTAATCTCTCAATTCAAAGATGAAGAGGTGAATTTAATTCCGGCGGTGCGCGTTGGTAATATTTTTGACGATATTGGTGAGTTTGCTGCTGAACATCATGCAGAGTTAATCTTTATGGGTACACACGGTGCTTCAGGATGGCAGCATGTTACAGGATCACACGCATTAAAGGTTGTGTCTTATTCTTCAGTTCCTTTTGTTGTTGTACAAAGTAAAGAGGTAAAAGATACAGGTTATGACGATATTGTTGTGCCTTTAGACTTACACAAAGAAACAAAGCAAAAGCTAGCTTTAGTTGCTTCAATGGCGAAGTATTTTAATAGTAGAGTACATGTAATTACTCCGGACGAGTCTGACGAGTTTTTGAAACACAAAGTACAAGCGAACATTCAATTTGCCAAGCGCTTCTTTTCTGAGCGAGACATTGATGTAACAGCTACATTAGCTCCAAGTGCTGGTTTTGATAAAGAAATCGTTAAGTTGGCTATACAGAAAGATGCTGATTTAATTGCGATTATGAATTTACATAAGAACTCGATTTTTGGTTTTTCTAGCAATTATGAACAATATATGATTACAAATGACGCCGAAATCCCTGTAATGGTAGTTAATCCTGTTGATTCACCTTATGGTTCTAGTGTGTTATTTACTTAATTTATAAGTCGATAAGTTTAAATGCTCGAGCGTTACGTTTCGAGCATTTTTGTTTTACTTAGTTCTATGCGTTTTCTTATTTTCATTTTTATACTCTGGTCCGCTTCACTTTCTGCTCAACTAATGATTGAGCACAGTGATGAGGTAGATATGAAAAGATTGAATCAATTGATTACAACAGAAATAAACGCCATTCGAAAAAAGGTTAAAGTACAGCCGTTGAAAGTAGACACTTTGCTTTTTGAACCAGCGTTGAAGCATTCTCAATATTTATTGAGAAAAAGAAAATTATCACATAAGCAGTGCAAAAAATTATTTAGATGGCCAAAAGATAGAGTTGCGTTTTACGGTATATCATTTACTTATTTGGCAGAAAATGTTCAATACTTTAACATGCAAACTCCTGTTAAGTTAAAGGGCGAAAAAACGGCAGAGTCTATTGGTACATATAAACGTATAGCTAAACAATTAGTAGAAAATTGGGAAAACTCTAAAACCCACTATCAAAATATTATTACTCCTGGGTTTACCTCTACATATACTACAATATGTGTAGATGAAAACAGAAACTTATATGCTTTTCAGCTCTTTAGAGCTCCGTAATTTTAGCGCAAATGATAACACATACAAGCGGGTAGAAGAGAGGTATTATCTTTTCAATTGTACTTCTGCAAATCTATTCTTAGCGTGTTCTGTTTCGTTGCATTTAACTCCATCGCTACACTTATTAACAAGTTGTGTTTCTCCCACAGATATTAGTGTAATATTTTCAGTTGGGATACCTTCTTTTTCAAAGTTTTTTAATAACCACTTTACTCTTCGCATACCTAAACGTTGGTTGTATTTTTCTGATCCTTGTGCGTCTGTATGTCCGATTAGTATGATTTCTAGATTGGGCTGTTCTGTAATAAATTGTTTAAGTTCTTCTAGAAACGATAGGCTTTCGTCAGATACATCTTTGTCTAAGCCAAAATAGATTTTTGGGTCTTCCCATTTAGCTATAAATTCCTCAAAGGCAATAGAATCTTGGTTGATCACTTTAGGTCGTTCTAAATACATCCGCCATACGTCATCATCTCCTTTTCCAGCATCTCTATTTGAACTAAAGTCAAATGTGTATGCATCGCGCCAATAACCCAAGAAATCATCTTGAGCACTGTTTATAGGTGCTTTATAGTGCTGTACATCGGAAGATGGGAAGTTATATGAAAATTCTGTATAGTAAATATCAAGATCTCCGTAGCCCAATCTTCCATCGGTTGCAAAAGTTAAAAGAGAATCGCCAATTAAAACAGGAAACATTTCTTCTCCATTGGTATTAATAGTTTCAAGGACGACAGGTGTGCTCCATGTTTTCTTATCTAGGAAAGAAATATAGAGATCAGCATCTGGTTTTGTGCTAGTGGTTCTACTAAAAATCATTGTTTTACCATCAGAAGATAATGTGGGCTGTGCAGTGTAAACATTACTTTCTATTCCCGCGTGCTGCCAAGGTTCAATATTTTTGAGTGGAGTATAGAAATCGGTATAGTCTGCCATGTAAATGTGCGGACCTCTTCTGCTTTCATCTCTACTTATTGGCTCCATTACAGTGAAATACGCTTTATTATTTGCTTCGTCAATTGTTATAGAACTAATAGAGAAGGAATTGTTTTTACCGTCTAACCAATAGTAGGGTATACGGATATTCTCTGATGTTGAAAATGGTCGAGAGAGCAGTACTTCAGCGAAGTTGTTTTTGTCAGATGCAAAGGATAAAGCGTTGCCTGCAGAGTCTAACCCTGTTTCAAATAAAATAGATATGTTATTTAAACCTCCATAAGGTATAAGAATGTTGGCTTTTTCATCGTTGTATGGATCGTTCTCAAATCTTTGATACTTAATTTCTTTCCAGGAGGGAATTGCTTCACACTGCTTAATTAGTAAGTCAATAGGGTTTTTCCCGCCTTCTTTTTGGTACAATTTAAAGCTTTGAATTGCACTATCGTATTGCTTTGCATTTTTTTGTAACGCTCCAAGACGGTAATAATGTTCTATTCCTTGCTTATCTTCCCTTTTGATTAATTCTTTATAAGCTGTTATACCTTTTTTTTCATTTCCTACTACATAGTAGCAATAAGCAAGCCGTTCTAAATCAGGAGTAATTAGCTCTTTATCTAAGCGATAAGCATCATAAATTTGAGCTGCAGCTGCGTACTCGTAGTTCGAATAAAGTTTATCTGCTTCATTTAAAGATTGTGCGCTTGACTTAAAGCTTAAAGCTGCAGCAAAGAGAAGAAGGGTATATGCTATTTTCATCAAAAAAACGACTTATATTGATGGTGCGTAAATTCTATTTCTTTTTAACCATGGTGTACGAGAACCGCCCCCGTTACCTTGACTAGGAGTTAGTTGTAACTCTAAGAAAATTTCATGCGATCCTGTCTGGTAGCTTCTTATATCAGAGAAGGTAATATCGTAAGAATATCCAAATTTAAAAGCGCCTAATTGTAAACCTGCCATGGCAACTCCAGCGTCCAAATTTCTGTAAGAACCACCAAACCAGAACATTTTGTTATATACTGCAAGTACACTTACGTCAAATTGAAATACACCTGCTTCAATAACATCTAGAAGTCCGGTAGTTTTTAAACCCCACTTATCGTTTAAAGTAAAGGTATATCCTCCAAAAGCATAATATGTTCTAACTAGTGTATTACTAAAGGTTTGATCAAAGTTGAATAAATCTCTTCTTGATTGCAATAAGTTTCTTGCAGACAAACCAAAAAACCCTTTATCTTCAAAAGAGTAATATGCACCAAAAGTTGCATCAGGTACAAATTGATGATTAAAGCTACGCGCTATGGCTGGATCATCTGGTAGTTCGGTTTCTAAAGAATTGATATCTAAAATATGCTGAGTAAAAGACATACCAAGTCCGAGTCCAAGGTTATGTTTTTTATCTCTAGACAAGCGCAAATTGTAGGCTCCATTTAACTGTACACCAGATCTTCTGCTAGGACCCGCAACGTCGTTAAATAAGAATCCTCCAAAACCTAAGTTATTACCTACTGCAGCATGCGCAGACGCTGTTTGTGTTGTGGGAGCTCCTTCAAATCCTGCCCATTGTTTTCTAAAGTTGAGATGAACAGGTATGTAATCTTTTGTTCCAGTTGCACCAGGGTTAATTACAATTTCATTAAACATGTATTGAGAGTTTAATGAAATCTGCTGTGCAGTAGAGGTGAAAACTGCTAGTGCAAACGCGATAAGTACTAAATTTTTCATATTGTATTCTCTATTAAAGTCGATCTTAATTATCTAATAATATTTAATGTGCCTTTTAAAGGCTCTAATTCTTTAAAGTTGGCAATTATTACATAGTAATAGGTTTCTGCCGGTAAAGGTTGTCCGTTAATTATTCCATCCCAAGCGGTATAGCTTCCTTTTTGTTCATATAATAAATTTCCCCATCGGTTATAGATTTGAACGATAGCATTTGGGTAAATTTCTATATTTTGAATATTCCAAACATCATTGTAACCATCGTTATTTGGAGAAAATGTGTTTGGCGGATCTAAACAAAGTATTGGGTTTACAAGCACAGCAGCGCTGTCAATTGCAGTACATCCAACAATATCAGTTACGGTTACAGCATAGGTTCCGCCTGCAAGATTTTCAATAAAATCCATTTGTGATACAGGTGAATTCCAGTCAAATAGGAAGGATCCTGTGCCACCGAAGGGTAGGGCTGTTAACATACCATCTTGTTGGTCCGCACAACTAACGTTTAATATGTCAAAGTCAATTTTAATTGAATCTGGTTCAACAAGTGTAACAGCAATGCTATCTGTGCAATTTTTGGTATCTGTTACAAGTACTTGATACGTTCCTACAGGAATGTCAGTTAAGTCTTGAGTGGTAACACCGTTTGTCCATAAATAAGTATATCCAGGGTTACCGCCAATTACAGAAACATCAATAGAACCATCTGTTCCTCCAGCACATGTTATATCTACTGATGTTAAAGATGTTTGTAATAAGTCAGGTTCCGGAATTTCGATAAACACTTCAGTTAAGCAATTGAAGGTATCTCTTAATTCTAATTGGTAAATATCTGCTGGGAAGTCTAATAAATCTTGTGTTTGGTTAGCAAGTTGAAAGTTTGAGTTTAACCATGTGTAAGTGTAAGGAGTAGTTCCTCCAGTGGGTGAGATATCAACACTACCATCGCTTAATCCGAAACAAGTTACGTCTGTAATTATTTCATTCAACACAAGTGGTTCTGGTTGTGTAATTTCTATTGAGTCTGTGAAGTTACACCCATTGTTATCTGTAATTAGAAAAGTATATGTACCAGCTGTTAAGTCTTCAATATTTGCTAGTGTATCTCCTGTGTTCCAATTGTATTGATAAGGTGTTGTTCCACCAGTTACAAGTATAGAAATGGATCCAGTATTTCCATTATTACAAATTACATCATCTTTTGTAAAAGTATAACTAATCGTGTCAAGTGGTTCAGTTATTTCTGTAGAATCTGTAGTTGTACATCCATTAAAATCTGTTACTGTTACAACGTACCAATCTGCTGTTAGATTACTTAAATCTTCTGTTGTTTGGTTGTTAGACCAAAAGATATTGTAAGGAGTAACTCCTCCGTTTATAGTTTGATCAATAGAACCGGTTGCGTCATTTTTGCAGAGTACATCTACGTCAGTCAAACTATTCGTTAAGGCTGTTGGTTGTAGGATTTGTATTGTATCAAGATGGATGCAGTTTTTTGCATCAAGCATTTCTAAGAAATAAGTGTCGGCAGGATAGTTCACCAAATCTTCTGAGTGGTCAGAAAGTTGAAAACTTGAATTGGACCAATTAAAAAAGTAGGGTGCTGTTCCTCCAGCAGGTGTCATATCAATTCCTCCATTACTTTCTCCAAAACAATTAACAGGTGTTACAAGGTTAGTTGCACTTAGTGTGTCGTTTGGTTGAGTTATGGTAAATGAAGCAGAGTAAGAGCATGCGTTGCCATCAGTAATAGAAAGGTTGTAGTTACTGGCAATTAAGTTAGAAATATCTTCTGTAGTTTCTCCGTTTGACCAGTTGTATGTGTAGGGCAAAGTTCCTCCGTTAGCCACAACATCTATGGCTCCAGTATTTGTTCCATAACAGTCAACATTGGTAATCGTTCCAGAAATAGACACAGGAGACATAGGTTGTGTAATTTCGATTGTTTCTATAGCTGTACACCCGTTGTTATCGCTAATTTCTACACTGTAAATTGAAGCGCTTAGACTAGATAAGTCTTGTGTATTATTTGATAAGTTCCCTGTACTATTTTGCCAGGTGTATGTGTAGTTTGGTGTTCCACCGGATACGGTTACATCAACAGATCCGTCGTTTCCACCAAAACAGCTCACGTTTGTTCTAGTTATAGAACTTATAATTGCAGTTGGAGTGTTAATAGTTTCTGTATCTGTTATGGTACAACCATTTGCATCGGTAACAGTAACTTCGTAGGCATCGGATACAACATTATTTAAGGTAGCACTATTGGTTGTAAGTACAAAGTTCGAGTTTTTCCATTGATAGCTATAAGGTGCAGATCCTCCACCAACTGCTACACTCACACTACCGTTGCTGTCTCCATTACATAAAACAGGTGTACTTCCCATTGTGGTAGAAAGCTGAGTGGGTTGATTTATAGTTGTACTTTCTGTGCGTGTACATCCTTTATTATCTGTTATTGTTACCGAGTAATTACCTGCACTTAGATTTGTTAGGTCTTGACTAACCGCAGTGTTACTCCAAGCATAGCTATAGGGAGTTGAGCCTCCGAAGGTAGTTAAATCTACAGATCCATCTGTTTCTCCAAAACAACTTACATTTGTTTGAGTAAGGTTTGCATTAAGTGCTGCATTAGGTTGGTTTATAAATAGGCTTTTGGTTGCTTGGCAACCTTTACTATCTCTAACAACAACAGTGTAATTTCCGGCACTGAGGTTATTAATGTCTTTATTGTCATTAAAGTCACCCGTGCCATCAATATCCCAATCATAAGAATAAGGCATATTTCCGCCAAAAGGGTTAATTACGATACCACCAGTTGATTCTCCAAAACAATTTACGTCTGTTGTACTAGACGGAATTGAAATGGGATCTGGTGTATTAACTACGTATACACCAACCGAAGTACAACCGGTAACATTATCTTTTACATTTACAGTGTAAGATCCGGCACCAACGGAGGTTAAAACTGAAGATGTGGTGGTTGGGGTGGTGGACCAAGTTATGGTGTAATTTCCACTTGTGCCATTAATAGCAACGGATGCTTGTCCGTCTGTTGCAGCATAGCAAGAAACAGGGCTTCCGCTCATTGTTAATGTAGGACATTGCGAGAAAGCGCTTAATCCGAGTGTTGCACAGAAAAGAGTGAGTATATTTTTTATTGAATACATGCTTATCTTATAATTGTAATTGTACCTGTGTATTTATTGTTTATATCATTCTCTAGAACAATAACGTAGTAGTAAACTGCGGCTGGTAATTGTTCTCCATTTATTATACCATCCCATGGTGTGTAATCTCCATTGGCTTCATAAAGTAAATTACCCCATCTGTTATAGATTTGAACAGTTGCATCAGGGTAGAGGTAGAGGTTTTTTATATTCCAAACATCGTTATAGTTATCTCCGTTTGGAGTAAATGTATTAGGTATGGTTAAACACTCTAAAGCATTTTCAGGAACCACGAAATCATAGCTTTGTAAACAGTTGTTATTATCAGTAATTTCTAGACCGTACATACCTGGTGCTAATCCTTCAATAAAATCTGTATACTCTCCAGTTGTCCACAACCAATTATATGGCGGTGTACCTCCAGAGGTTTCAACAGAAATTGTACCATCTACTTGGTCGATACAACTTACTTTAGTAATTGTCTCAATGATCATTATTTCTGTTGGTTGTTCAACAAAATAAGAGCGTGTGTAAGTGCAATTTTGATTATCCGTTACGGTTAATTCGTAACTGTTTGATAATAAATTAAAATTATCTTCTGTTGTTGTGCTATTACTCCAATTGAATTGGTAAGGTGTTGTTCCACCAATTACAGTTACATCAATTTCTCCGTCATTACCGTTAAAACAGCTTACTGGGATAATATTTTCAGCAACCTCAATTGTATCGGGTTGGTTAACAGTTACGATTTCTTCATAAGAACAATTATACCTGTCATTCACTTTTAAAATATAATCTCCAGCCGAAACATTATTGAGTGTTTCGCTTGGGTTATTCATTAAGAACTGACTTTGGTTTCCCCAAGAAAAAGAATAAGGAGCGGAACCGCCAGATACAGTAAGATCTATCGTTCCGTCTTCAAACAGATAGCACGATGGGTCAGTAACATTTACGATAACAGTTAAAGGATTTGCGGGTTGTGATACAAAGCCTCCGACTGATGAGGTACAACCTTGCGCGTCTGTTATGGTAACCGTGTACATACCTGACACTATATTAGATAAGTTTTGATTGGGTGAACCGTTATTCCACAAGTAAGTGTAGGGCGCTGTTCCTCCGGATACAGTTAAATCAACACTCCCTTTAGCATCTCCAAAACACAGTACAGATTCTGTTGTTACTATACCACTTAGAGCATTAATTGGCTCGGTAACTGTAAACGTTTCTGAAAAAGTACAACCCAGGTTATCTGTAACAGTTAGCGTGTAGTCACCCGCAGAAACATTGCTCAAATCTTCAGTATTCATTCCGTTAGACCAACTGAAAGTGTAACCAGGAGTTCCGCCTAAAGTGGTAATATTAATTGCTCCATCTGATCCGCCATTACAATTTACGTTATCAATTGTATGTGTTAAAGAAATAGGAGCTACCGGCTCTGAAATAAGAATTGAAATGGTTTCACTACAGTTATTGGCATCTGTTGAAACTACTGTGTATGTATTGCTACTTAAATTAACTAAATCTTCACTAATTTCAGTTAATGTTGTATTTGATGCATTAAACCATTCAAAAGAATAAGGAGCGGTTCCTCCGATTACGGACAGGTCAATCGAGCCATTAGCACCTCCAAAACAACTAACATCTATATTAGACTCTGATAATGTAAGTGCTTGTGCTGGTTCGTTTATAGTTGGGTTAATTGTATTTGTACAGTTATTATTATCAGTTATTGTTAAGCTATAATTATTAGCAACTAAACCTGTAATATTTGAACTTGTTTGTCCTGTGTTCCATAAGTAAGTGTAGGGAGCAGTACCACCTGTAGTAGAGGTAGTAATACTTCCTGTGTTTTCTCCAAAACAGAGGACATTGTTTGTAGTAAATACAGTGTTAAGATTTTCAGCAGGCTCTGTTATTGTAAATGTATAACTCTCTGAACAGCCGTTTGCATCTGTTATTGTAACAGCATAGTTTCCGGCGCTTATACCCACTAAATCTTCTGTGCTATCACCATTATTCCAGTTAAATGTATATGCGCTTGTTCCACCAGAGACGGTTAAGTCGATTGATCCTGAAGAATTTCCTTTACAATCAACAGCAGTTAAATTGGCAGTAGCACTTAAAGGAGCAAGGGGTTGAAAAATAACAGCTGATGTTGAACTTACACAATTATTGGTATCTGTTGCAGTTACAGTATATAAACCTGCAGCCAGATTGGTAACTGTAGCGGTAGTTTGGTTAATGATTTGATTTGCACCGTTCGTCCAACTATAGGTGTAAGGACTAGTTCCTCCTGAGGCATTAACGGTTGCAGACCCATTAGTATTTCCAAAACAATCTACATTTGTTGCGCTAGTTGAAAGCGTTAAAGGTGTTGCGGGTTCAGAGATAGCGTAGTCCTCCGAAAATTGGCAACCATTGCCGTCAGTGGTGTTTAATGTATATGTACCTGCGGGTGCATTTAGCAAGTTCTGGTTCGTAGTTCCGTTACTCCAACTGTATGAGTAAGGTAATGTACCACCTGTCATAAATAGTTCTACTTTTCCGTCAGATCCATTAAAGCAGCTCACGTCAGATATAGTTACAATGCTGTCTGTTAACAAGTTTGGTTCGTTAATAGTTATGGTTTTAGACTGCGTACAACCATTGAGATCTGTTATGGTAACGGTATAGTCATTTGCAACTAGGTTTAGTCTGTTTGGTGTTGTGTTGGTTGCCAAATCTAGCCATTGGTAGCTATAAGAAGCGCTGTTTCCAGTACCACCTTCAGCAGTGATGTTAATACTTCCATCTCCTGGAGAACCAAAACAAGCATCATCTACCTTGGTATGTGTTATAGAAATGGGTTGGGCAGGTTGAGAGAGAGTTGCGCCAATATACGCTTCACAACCATTAGCATCAGTTATTGTAACGTTGTAATTTCCTGCAGGTACATTGGTTAAGTTTTGTGTAGTAGCTCCATTGCTCCATAAGTAGGTAAAGGGTGCCGTACCGTTTACGGTTGCCACGGTTATACTACCTGTACTATCTCCAAAGCATGCAATATCTGTGTGTGTTTCTGTTGCAGAAAACGTATTTGCTTTTAAGATCATAGGTGCAAAAGTTGTATCTGAAAAACCTTCTAGCTCCCAAGTACGGTTAACCCAATCATACGAAATAGTTGCTATATTAAACGTTTGTGCATATGCAGGTCCAATGCTAAAACTAAACGCTGGAGAGTTAACAGATGGGATTGTAAAAGCAGGCGTGCAGGTTTGTCCGCTGCACCATTTAACAAATCCGCAAGGGTATCCATAAGGTATACAAACTCTAGGAACATTAATTTCGGGGGTGATTTGAATAGACGGTAAGCTAAAATTTGCGCTAAGTACTTCGATAGAAAATGCAGGTATAATTTGATCAAATGTTCTATTTGTAATTTTCCCATCTGTGGAATATGTTGGGATAATGGGTAGTTCTTCGTATTGACAAGGAAAATCTATGTCTACGGTTTCACCAATTACAAAGTCAATGTCTGAAGCAAACCCGTTTTGAGAAGATCCATCAAGTTTATTAACAGTATAATTTACAGGTACGGGTAAGGCATAATTTCCAAAAACAAGAGGATCAAAAGTAAATTGTTGGTTATTTATTAAATCTACTCCCAAACTAGCAGATAATATCGTGTAGGTTAAAGCTCCGCTAGCACCTAAGTCTTGTCCTCCGGAAAGGTTCCCAAGAACCTGTCCTACAGCAACTGCTGGAGGAAATCCAGAAACGGTAAGGGCCTGACCTGCAAAAGCAAATAACTCTAAACCTAGATCATCAACGTAAGTAGAGCTACCCGTAGCTGTTAAATTTTTGGTAGTACTATTTAACGCGTCTGAAGTAACTACGTTAGGAATATCAAAAGTTCCTTGAATTCCCCAATCTGCAAGAGGTGGATAAAGTCCAATATTTACAGGCAAAGGGTTGGGGTAGCTAATCAAGCCAGATGCAAAACTAAGTCCGTTGTTCTGGCTTAATTCAAAGACATTTATTGTTTGTGTACCTGTATTAAATGCAGGAACTATAGGTATTGCAGGAGAACAACCAAAAGCACACAAGGTTGTATTTAAACCAAAACCAAGGTTAAAGTAAAAGTCTAACCCCATTGTCCCAGCATTGGGGTAAACAGTTTCGAGTTTAAACCCAGTTGTACTCACTTGGTAATCAGATAGTAGCGATATTGTTTCTCCTTGATTGTAAGAGAAGTCAGTCGGTTTAGTAATATCAATTTCCACAGGGTAGTCCACATCAACTGTACCGAGTGTAAAACCTTCCACTCTAAATCGACTACCTATTGTTCCATTAGAAAAACCATTGATAGCCCCACCAAATTGCAGTCCGGCAACGGTTGCTATTTGACTAGTACCGCCAGTTTCGTTCCAAGATTCTTCAAATAAAGTAGTATTTTGGTTAATATTGAAAGGTGAATTCCCTGGACCCCACATGTATTGTGGACCCGAGGAAAAAGTAAAATTATGATTGTACGTTACTTGAGTAGATGCTAGAGAACAAATAAAAAGTAGAAGCGCCGTGTATATTTGTTTCATTAGTTATAGTTTTAGTGATTTTAGCGTTTTTTCAAACTCAGGACTCAAAAGCTCCTCAAATTTTGAGGGATATGAAATATTTATCCATATTGTTTTATCTAAAGTTCCGGCAAACAACATGTATCGTGTAATCGGAATATCTTTAACTAAAAAGTCTACTTTAAACAGTGTGCCCTTTATGCCGTTATCGGAAATAAACTTTTCTTTATTGATTAAATTCATTTCTTGACTTTCAAGGAAAGCATCGGTATATCCATCAGTTATTTGTATATAATTGAGTTCTTTTACTTCAGAGACCACTATACTAGCTGAAACGTCTTTTCTGAGATATCCATTAAATAAGTCTGAAGGTTCAAATTGGTTAGGAACAGTAATACATTTTAAATCACCTTCAATTATAGAAGGATGAATGAAGTTATCTTCACTATGCTTAATTGAATCATTTTGAGCGTTTAAGTAGGTAACTCCTAGAAAAACGAAACAAAGAACGCTCAAGCATTTTTTGATTTGGTTAAAAGACATCATACGTGTAATTTAAAATTGTATTTAAAAGTATTTCATTTACAATGAATGAGCAAATTTATGGGGTGAATGACGTTATTAAGGGGGTGAACTACTTGATGCTTAAGAAATTTTGCAAGTTCTTTGCTATTGGAAATATTAATTTGTTATGAAAAAAATAAAAGCTCTTTCGTTAGCGATAGGTTTACTGCTTACACAATTCGCTTTTTCTGCTCAGTTTTATTGGGTGGGAGGCTCTGGAAATTGGAGTGATTTTGCAAACCATTGGGCAACAACTAGTGGTGGATCTGTTTTTCATACTTCTGCTCCAGGAGCTATGGATACCATATACATTGACAACGCTTCGTTTTTATCAAGCGATACGCTTTTTTATGACGTAGGAACAGCTCAAGTCGCTGCGGTTGAAATGAGTAATCTTAATAACCCCGTTTTTCTAGGAGGCGTCTCAGATGTTTTATCTGTTTCCGGAGGCTTGTCTATTAACATGAATATTAATCACCAGTTTCTGGGTAATTATATTTTTAACGGATTAGGTACAAACACGATTATATTTCCGGATAGCTTGGCAACGGACATAACTTTTAACGGAGCAGGAATTTATACTGTAAGTCCTTTTGTTACGCAGAAACAAGTTGAGGTTATACAGGGTGATATAATTTTTGGAAATGTAAGTGCAGAAAGTTTTATCTGTACAGGAGCGTTATCTAAAAATCTAAGTTTTTCTTCTCTTGATTTAACTGGTAGTGGTTTGACTCTAGACTTAAGTGCGCCAAACACTGCATTAACTGTTGCTCCTACAGACATTACATCTTCTTATTCGGGGAACAACAGTGTACAGTTTGCTGTAGGTACTTTAACTACAGGAGATATTGAGTTTAATGGAACACAAATTCAATTATCAGGGTTGTATGACATAGCAACTTTGGAAGTAGGAACTGTTAATCTTATTGAGCTAACTCAAGGAACTACAATTAAACCATCAAGTTTTTTGTTTAATGGTAGTTGTGCTAGTTATAAGCGTTTAGAGGGATTAGGAACAGGAGCTTTTATAGACAATTCAGGAAGTGCTTTTTCTTTTGATTATATTAATCTAAAAAACATTGAACAGATCGGTGGAGTGAATGATATTGCTACAAACAGTGTTGACTTGGGAGGTGTTAGTAATATAACAATTTCATCAGGTGCTCAAAACTTCTATTGGAAAGGTGGTCAAGGCAATTGGAGTGATGCGTCAAACTGGTCAACAACAGACCTTTCATTTACGCCAACAAGTTGTTTACCTGGCCCAAGCGACACTGTAATTTTTAATGGTAATTCTGGGCTTTCTTTTGGTGACACTTTATTTTTTGACCTTACTGCAACGGTAAGTAAACTAGATTTTTCTTTATTACCAACGAATGTAGTGCTTTCAGGGTCTGCAACTTCTATTACAGTAAGGCACATGCTCGATGCAAGTACAAATCTAACCTTTGATTGGAATGGAGATGTAATATTTGATCAAATTGAAACAGTTGCTTTTCTGAAAATGAACGGAACAAACTGGGGAACAAAAATTATAAAAAGAGATACCAACACACTCTTACTTGAAGATGATTTTGAAACATCAGAGCACTTTGTCATGGAGCAAGGTACTTTTGACGCACAAAGTAACCCAATGATTTTTGATGATTTTTATGTTTCACCAACCCTTGTTACACAGCTAGATTTTTCAAATGCACAAGCAGACTTTAGAGGAGATACGGTTTCTTTTAATAGTGCTAGTCTTTCCGGAACATTTACTGCAAGCAAACTAGAATTATTTAACCCGACTACAAATGTGGTTAACTTTTTTGGTGGAGCTCAATTTTTTGATACGGTGGTTTTTTCCAATACTACCAATAATGCATTTAACAGTCCACATTTCAAAAAGCTAGTTTTGTTTCCCTCTAACAATAATATTTTTGAATCCAACAGCACTTTTTCATATGAGATTTTAGAAACAAATTCTGACTGTTCAAATAGAACATCTCTTGAAGCAAGTAATGTGACTGGAAATGCTGCAATTCTAAGTTATACGGGTGCGGGAGTTTCTTCACTGCTAGAATTTGTTGCATTAACAAGCATTGATGCAGACACTAACGGAGGTAAAATATATAACCTTAATTTTTCAGACACTGTGAGTAGTGGTAACTGGACGCTGACGGCTGGGGCTTATTATTGGATTAATAACGCAGGAAGTTGGTCTGATGTTTCTCATTGGAGTGCAACCTCTGGAGGTACTCCAATTGGGTGTATTCCTTCTAAAAGAGATACAGTTATTTTTGATTTAAACTCATTTTCTTTACCCAATCAAACGGTTATTATAAATATTGAAGATACCGTTAAAGCCATGTTGTGGGAGTCGGTTACAAACAACCCTATACTTTTTTTAGACACTAATTTTCACATTACCGATGACTTAGTATTAAATAATAATATGAGCATAGAATCTGCCAGCCTTTTTAATTACTTAGGTATAGAGCCAGATGGGAATAATGCAACTATTAAAACAAACAATTGTGTTTTAAATACACAGCTCCTTTTACTAGGAAAAACACTTTCTGATACCATTTCATTAAAAGATAATTACACAACATTTCAAGATTCTATTGGTTTAACAATTGGAGGAGGAACCTTTTTAACAAATGGATTTGATATCAAAGCAAATACCTTTTCTATTACATTTCCAGTCCCTAAAAAGATTGATTTAGATTCATCTTCAATTAATCTTTCTCTAGGGTGGGTAGACACTAGTGCAGTTAATAATTTAATATTTGATGCTGGAACATCTTCTATTACGATTGATAGCGCTTTAATTAGTCAAGGTTTTTTATTGTCTAAAGATGGATTGGCATTTAATAATGTAGATTTGTTTTATACAACAGACACCTGTTTTATAAGTGGAAATAATTCGTATAACAACTTAGTAATTCATCCACAAAGTAGAGTTGCCATTCAATCAAACGCTATACAAACCGTAAATGGAAAGTTAACCATAGATGGTGCTTGCTCTGATTCAATATCACTTTTTTCAGATATGCCTGGAGTACAAACGAATTTTGTGGTTGCAGATAGTATTAATGCAAGTGTGCTTAATATTAGAGACGTAAATATAAATGGAGCATTAGCGAAAACTTTCTTCTCTTCAGATTTGGGCAATAACTCGGGTTGGATTTTTGATACCACTCCAGTTGCCAGTGCATCTTTATCCCTTTCTAACGACTACTGTTTAGGAGATACAACTTTAATAACCAATTCATTTACCAGTGTATTTGGTAATCCGTCAGACTTTGAAGTGACCTTTGATTTTGGTGTAAATACATTAGATACGCTATTTGGAGCACCAGATACGAATTATCAAGTTGTTTTCTTTACATTACCAGATACAACTGGTTTTGTTGCGGGTATAAGCAGTATTGATTCTATAATTGTTTCTACGAACGATAGTTATCAGATTGTTTTTCAAAATTTCCCAGACACAACTAACTTGAGCGATGGAATAATTGCAATTGATACGATTTTTAATACATTAGATACAAACTATCAAATTACATTTCAACCCTATCCATTTACAACTAACTTAGGAACTCCAGTTATTAGTATAGATACAATATCGGGTATAGCAGACACTACGTATCAAATTATATTTGAAACATTTCCGGATACAACAAGTTTAAATTCTACTATTCTTTCATTCGATAGTCTTTTTGGTTTTATTGACACGAATTACCTGAGTGTATCTCAAATTTTCCCCGATACAAATAGTTTTGTTTTTGAGTCTCCGGACACTAATGTTGTTACGATGTTTGTAGAATATCTAAACAATGGCTGTAAAATAGAAGTAAATGAACAGATCTTAGTAAGAGATCCTGCTGTAATTATATCAGCAAGCTCAGACACGCTTATCTGTTCCGATACTGATGTAATAATAGGAACAACAGTTTTTCCTTTCAATGTTAACTACGACGTGTTTCGAAATGGAGTTTCAATTGGGTCTTCGGCAAATGATAGTATTCTTATCACAGATTTAGTAAATAACGACGACTTTTATATTATTGCAGACGATGCAGGTTGTTTAGGCTATTCTGACACATTAGTGTTTAATGTTGTTCAATCGCCAACGGTTAATATGTCTGTTTCTGAAACTACAATTTGCGACGGAATTCCGTTAGAACTATCTGTTGCAACTGCTGATTCTTATCGTTATTTTAAAAATGGCATTGGAATTACAAGTTTTGTAGGAGATGATACACTAACTGTAACGAGCGTTATAGACCAAGATCAATTTTTTATTATTGGCTTGGATTCAACAGGGTGTAGAGATACGAGTGCTGTTGTAACAATTAACGTAAACCCAAATCCAGTAATTGCTCTTTCTAGTTCAGATGCAGATAATACAATTTGTTTCGGAGATCAAGTTACGTTTACACCTTCAGGAGCGATTGATTATGATTTCTTAGCAAACGGAGTTTCTCAAACAGGTTTTGTTACTTCGCCTTGGGTTACAACAGCACTTACTAATGGTCAAACCGTATCTGTTGTAGGAAGAGATGCAAACGGCTGTGTGTCCACTGCACCTCAGTCATATACTCATTTGGTTAATGTGATTCCAACTCCTACTATTTCAACTAACGATAGCGATATATCTATCTGTGCTGGAGATTTGGTTCAATTTACATCAAGCGGAGCTGCTCAATACCAGTTTTTTGTTAATGGAAACAGCTTTGCTGGTCCATCAGGAACAACTTTTACAAGTACATCATCTCTTACAAACAACGATGAAGTATATGTGGTAGGAACTTCTAATAACTGTTCTGGATTTAGTGATACGATCGTATATGAAGTGATTGATTTGCCTAATTTGGTTTTCACGTCATCTGATGCCGACAATACAATTTGCCAGGGTGATGTAGTAGATTTTACGGCCACAGGCGGTACAACGTACCAATTTACCTTAAACGGCAGTATCCAACAAACCAATACTACTGGTTTATATTCAAATGCAAATCTTAATAACGGACAAGTAGTTACTGTAGAAGCAACTCAGAATGGATGTTCTATAGATCAATCAATTACAACTACGGTTAACCCAAAACCATCTGTCAATTTGTTCACAACTGAGTCAGACTTCACTATATGTGAAGGAGAAACAATTACCTTTAACGCTTCTAATGCAACTACCTATGAGTTTTTTGTAAACGGAGTTTCTCAAGGTGCACCAAGTACTCAAAATTCGTTTAACCCAAGTACTTTACCGGTAGGTTCGCCGGAGGTTTATGTAGTAGGCTACAATTCATTTGATTGTTTTGATATTTCAGATACAATAACAATTACAGTAAATGCATTACCCGTGGTTGGATTGGCTAGTTCTGACGTAGATAATGTTATTTGTGAAAACGAAAGTGTTGTATTTACGGCATCAGGAGCAGCTCAATATCAGTTTTTTGTTAATGGCGCATCTCAAGGCTTACCCAATAGTAACAATCAGTTTACAACAACTAACTTGTTAAATACAGATACAATAAGCGTACTAGGAAACACTTTAGGTTGTTCTCAATTGTCTTTAACGGAGTTTGTAATGACGGTTAATCCAAACCCTACAGTTTCACTTTCAAGTACAGATTCAGATAATATTTTTTGTGAAGGTGACGCAGTTACAATAACGGCTTCTGGAGCTACTAATTATGAATTTTTCTTAAACACAACTTCTACAGGTATTGCATCCACACAAAACATAATTGATGCATCCACACTTACGGCAGGTGCTTACGTGCTAGATTTAGAAGGAGAAGCATTAGGTTGTGTGAACACGAGCCAACTATCATTCACAATTTTTGGAGGTGCATCCGTTAACTTAGTGTCTTCAGATATAGACAATACTGTTTGCGCTGGAGAAACAGTTCAGTTTACAGGTTCTGGAGCTACTTTATATGAGTTTTTCGTAAACGGAAACACACAAGGTAGTCCATCTACGAACCCTAATTTTAACGCAACTGGTTTAGTAGATGGCGATGCAGTATCTGTAAATGCTTCAACAGCTCAAGGATGTTCGGCACTCAGTAACACAATTGTAACTACTGTTTTACCAACTCCAAGTGTTAACCTATTAACATCTGCAACAACCACATCCATTTGTCAAGGAGACCAGGTTACTTTTACGGCAACAGGAGCAATAGACTATACATTTTTGGTCGACGGAGTCAACGCTTTTCCATCAGGAAACGTTGCTTCCTACACTACGGATACACTTTCGACAGGTCAAGCAATAAGTGTTATCGGAAGTACAGGGCAGTGTTCTGCTACTTCAACCACTACTTTTTCGTATACTGTTTTTGATAATCCAGTAGTAAGTTTAATCAATCCAGATGATAACAACTTATGTGTGGGAGAAGCATCTAACTTGATAGCTAGTGGAGCCAATAATTATCAATTTAGCATAAACGGAATACCTCAAGGTGCTTTAAGTGCCTTAAATACGTTTACAACTCCAGTAAATGATGGAGATCAAATTACGGTTACAGGAGAATCGAATAACTGTACTTCTACGGCTCCTCAAACAGTTACCTATACAGTTATTCCTTTTCCAACTACGACCTTGAGCTCTTCAGATGCAGATAATGTTATTTGCTTAGACGAATCTGTAACCTTTACAGCAAACGGCGCAAGTACATATACTTTCTTTGTTGATGGTATTGAGCAAGTAAATACAACTCCGAATACACTTGTTACTTCAGGTATAGAAAACGGTAATTTAGTTGCAGTGGTTGGTTTTAATGGCGACTGTCAAACAACTGCTCCCACATCCTTTACCTTTACTGTAAATGAAATGGATTTAGACGTTAGTGCATTGCCTTCTAACTATATGATTTGTGAAGGAGAATCGTTTGAAGTTACTGCAACCGGCGGAGATACTTATGAATTCTTTGTTAACGGAGTTTCTCAAGGTCCGCTTTCACCAACAGCAACTTTTATTTCTACTAACTTAATACCTGGAGATTTCGTCGAATTTTTGGCAGCCAATAACACAACAGGATGTATTCAAAACTATTCGAATACAATTTATCCTACCGTTATAGAAACACCTGTTTTAACTGCAAATGGGCCGACAACTTTTTGTGAGAATGATTCTGTTGTTTTATTGTCAAATGTGCAAGGAAATATAGAATGGTATTTAGATGGAGGTCTTATCTCAAACGAAACAGATACTGCATATATCGCTGAAAGCACAGGTACTTATTATTTTGACTTAACATCAGGTGGTAACAACGAAGTTTATGCCGTAGGATTTAATGCAAATGGTGAGTTGGGTGTTGGAAATAATTTTAATACCGCATCTCCAACACAAGCAAATAATATTACGGACGCTTTAGTAATTGATGCCGGAGACGAATTTGGTGGTTCGATAACAGTAACTGGCGAATTGTTTATGTGGGGTCAAAACAACACGGGTCAGCTAGGTAACGGAACGTTTACTTCTACAAATAATCCTATATTAATTACAGGAGTTCCGCCATTAAGTACTTTATCATTGGGTAGTGAACACGCTGTTGTAGTTACCAATACTGGAGCTGTTTTTGCATGGGGACAAAATGATTTTGGTCAGCTTGGAATAGGAAACACACTTACGGTAAACACGCCTCAGTTAGTTACTGCTGTAAATAATATCGTAGAAGTAGCTAGTGGTAAATCACATACATTATTTCTTAGAAATGACGGTACAGTTTGGTCTGTAGGAAATAATGATTTCGGACAATTAGGGAATGGTACGCTAGTAAGTAGTTCAGTTCCTGCTCAAATCGGTGGGTTAACAGATGTAGCAAGTATTCAAGTAGGAGAGTACCACAGTATTGCCATTACAACAACAGGTAATGTTTTTGTTTGGGGGAATAATACGGTCGGACAACTTGGTTTAGGAGATTTAACCAACAGACTCTCTCCAACTTTAAACCAATTAAAAGATATAGTTGATGCAGATGGAGGAGCAACGCATACATTATTATTAAATGAAGATGGAGAAGTATTTGCTACTGGAGGAAATGCCTTTGGACAACTTGGTACAGGAGATCAGTTGAATAGATTACAACCTGAACTTGTTGCAGGACTCAACGGAGTTCAAACAGTTTCTGCCGGGCAGTACCATTCATTAGCTTTAAAACAAGACTTTTCTGTTTGGGGATATGGTAGAAATGTGAACGAACAACTTGGTGCATTAGCTACAACATCTATTTTAAATGCAACACAATTAAATGATGCGATAGGAGTTACTTCTGTTTCGGCAGGGAAAGAATTTACTCAGTTTATTTACGGACTATCAAACACTTGTTCTTCAAATACAATTGCAGTAGATGAATTACCGGCACCCGTTCCAGTAATTACATTAAGTAACGGATCTTTGGTTTCTTCAGAAACAGCTGACAGTTATCAGTGGTTTGTAAATGGGGTGGATATTGTTAATTCAAACTCGCTTACTCAAGTTCCTTCACAAAACGGAAATTATGTGGTAGAAACAACCTATTCTAACGGGTGTACACAGGCTTCTTCGCCTTATGTGTTCAGTAATTTAGGATTGGATGAATTAAATGTTAGTGTTCAGGTTTATCCAAACCCGGTTAGAGGTTTATTTCAAGTAGTGCTTTCGCAAGGTCAATTTGAGGAAGTAAGTGTTTTAGATGTAGCAGGAAGGTTGATTTACACTACTCAAGAACAAACAAATAAATTAGAAATAAACGCCTTTAATTGGGAAAAAGGAGTCTATATTGTCCGAGTTAATACTAAGAATAGTCAAATAGAAAAACGAATAATAAAGCAGTAAAAATTTTTCGAATAGTTACAGAAGGGCCTTTTCTCAATTTTGAGAAAGGGCTTTTTTAGTTGATATCAAATTCGTTTTGTACTTTCAACTAATTAAAAATAAGATGTTATCTATAAATGAAAAAATGATTCCTATTTTAAAAACACCTTACGCGTTTAAAGATTACGTAGAACTAGACTTATCTGTAAGCAACAAAGCTCTTGAACTTTTTGATCTATCCTCATCACACTCTATACAACAATATATAGACGATGTTTATACGAAAACTGGAACGAAGATTGCCTATGGTGGTTATCTAGAGAAACGTGCAATTTATAAAAGGAGCACACATTTTTTAAAAGAGAATCCTGAATTGGAAAGAGATATTCATTTGGGAGTTGATTTTTGGTCAAAGGAAAACACTCCTGTAATTGCTCCAGCTAATTCTAGAGTACATAGTTTTAAAGATAACAAGGGATTAGGAGACTATGGTCCAACAATTATTTTAGAACATGTAATAGAAGGTATACAGCTTTATACGCTTTACGGACATCTGTCTAGAGCATCTTTAAACAACCTCGAAGTAGGACAACAAATTAATAAGGGCGCTGTTTTTGCCCATTTAGGAAACAGTGAAGTAAACGGAAACTATGCACCACATCTTCATTTTCAGGTAATACTAGATATGCAGGATTATTTCGGAGATTATCCGGGAGTTTGCAGTAAAGCAACACTTAAAGAACACAAAAAGAATGGAATAGATCCAACTCAGTTTTTAAATATGAACGCTTTTTAATTTGTTTCTGTAATAATTTCTAATTCTGATTGAGCGCCTTTATTGTTAGAAAGTGTTACTTTTCCATTTACTTGTTGCGCAAGAGAGTTGATGAGAGACAAACCAAATGAATCTTGATTTTCTTGTTGTTTTAGCACCGTTTCTGGATATCCTTTACCGCTATCTTTATAGGTTATTTTTAATTTATTTTCCTTTTTTTCTAAGGCAACCGAGATTTTCTTGTTCGGAAAGTCTTCTTTGAAAGCGTGTTTTAAACTGTTATTGGCACATTCTGATAAAATGAGACCGATTTGAACTAAGTAATCTATCTTTTCTTTCACGTTAAAAGACTCAATTTCAAACGCTATACTTTCACAAATTAAAAGAGGAGAAATTACACGATGAAGGTATTTACCAAGATCAATTTCATCAAATCGTTCTGCTCGGTATATCGCTTCGTGGGCATTTGCAATTGCGCTAATTGAGTCCTCAATTTCATTAATTTCAACTAAATTATCTTTTTGCTTTAATCGGGCTAGACTTTGTATAAGTTGCAGGTTGTTTTTAACCCTGTGATGTACTTCCTTTAACAGTACTGTTTTTTCTTCAATCGCCTTTTTTAGTTCAAACTCAAGCTCTTTATCTTCTGTAATATCTATATGACAGCCAACAGCTCTAAGTGGAATACCTTCTTCAGACCAATCAACAATTTTTCCATTACACCTTATCCAAACGGTATGTCCTTTTTTATGGTGGTAACGAATTGCGGTATGAAACGGAATTTCTCCTTTAGAGTCGATGTGCTTTTGAAAGGCTTCAAACATCTTTGGAAGATCTTCTTGGAAAGCTATTTTTTGCCAAGATTCAGGAGAGTTTTCCATCTCGTGGTCTAAGTAGCCAAACATTTCTTTAAACCGAGGACTTAAATACTCTTCATTTGTAGCCATATTCCAATCCCAGAAGCCGGCTAAGGAACTTTCTAAGGCTGCCTCACTAATAAGTTCTAAGTCTTTTAATTCTGAATACTTCTTCATTCAGCACAAATTATTAGGGTGTTAAATTAATCGCTAATGTATGGTAAATTTCATAATATATACGACAAACTGTTAAATACATAGTGTGAACGCACATTTTTTTATGATTACGTACTTTTTAGAATTCAAAAATTTCAAGGTCAATTTGTCGTTTTTTTGGATTAACAGCTACAATTTGCACGCGCACCTTATCCCCAAAATTGTATTCTTTTTTGGTTTTGGCTCCACGTATGCAAAATTTTTCTTGGTCAAAGCTAAATCTATCATTAGGTAAAGAAGCAATCGTAATCATTCCTTCGCACTGGTTTTCGTCCATTTTAACAAACATTCCAAAATCTGCTAATCCAGAAACAGTTCCTTCATATATTTCACCTACCTTATCTTTAACAAATTGTACTTGAAAGTATTTATTTGAATCTCTTTCTGCTTCAATAGCTTTTCTTTCGTTTCTAGAAATACGTTTACAGATTTCGTCTAAAACTCCTGAATATTTGTGGTTTCTTTGGTGTAATTCTTCAAAAAGTATACGGTGCACCATTAAATCTGCATACCTTCTAATAGGAGAAGTAAAGTGTGTGTAGTATTCAAATGATAAGCCATAATGACCAATATTTGTAGTACTGTACTCTGCTTTAGACATTGACCGAATGGCCATTGTTTGTATTAGACTGAATTCATTTTTTAGTCGAACATCCTTTAACAATTTATTAATGGCGGTAGATATTTGATCTGGATGCGTAAAGTCTATTTCGTAACCGAATTTATCTATGAAGGTTCTAAACATTTCTAGTTTAGATAAATCAGGCTTATCATGCACCCTGTAAACACTAGGCTGTATTTGTTGACCTTTGTTCTTTTTACCAATACGTAAAGCTACTTTCTTATTCGCCAAAAGCATAAATTCTTCTACTAATTTGTTAGAATCTTTTGCTACCTTATGAACTACTTCAACTGGCTCACCTTTTTCGTTTAGTTTAAAGCGGATTTCGTCTGATTCAATATTTAAAGCACCATTAGCGAGTCTTTTTTTACGGTAGAGCTTTGCTATTTTATCTAATGTAAGTATCTCGTCTTTAAAATCTCCCTCGGCTCCTTCTATAATTTCTTGAGCTTCTTCGTAGGTAAACCTTCTATCGCTATATGTTGCTGTTTTTCCAAACCACTCTTTGTATATTTTACCTTTTTCATCTATTTCAAATACAGCAGAGAAGGTATATTTATCTTCATTTGGTCTTAAAGAACAAGCTAAGTTAGAAAGTTGCTCCGGCAGCATGGGAATTACTCTATCTACTAAATAAACAGAATTACTTCTTTTAAGTGCTTCTTTGTCCATTGCAGAATCTGGTGTAACGTAATGACTAACATCCGCAATATGAATACCTATTTCATAATTGCCATTTTCTAACGTTTGTATACTTAGGGCATCATCAAAATCTTTAGCGTCAAAAGGGTCAATTGTAAAAGTGGTTACATTACGCATATCTCTACGCGTTTTTATTTCTTCTTCATCTAGTGCCATACCAACACCTTCTGCTTGCTTAATTACCTCTTGCGGAAACTTTATTTCTAAATCATTTCCTAAAAGTATTGCCATCATTTCGGTATCATTGCTACCTGGTTTTCCTAAAACTTCAACAATTTCTCCATATGGGCTTTCTGCAGAAGCTGGCCAACTACTTAATTTGGCCAATACTTTATCTCCATCTTTGGCACCGTTTAGTTTTTCTTTCGTAACGTAAAGATCTACATTGATTCTATTGTTGTCAGTTACTACAAAAGCAAAGCGCTGATGCATTTCTACTGTACCAACAAATTGAGTAGTTTTTCGCTCAATAACATCTGTTATTTTTCCTTCTGTCCGCTTTTTCCCTTCTTTGGTTATACTTACTTTAACCCTATCGCCGTGAAGTGCTCTATTTGTATTTTCGGGTGCGATATAAATATCATTTTCTAATCCTTCTACAATAACAAATCCTGCTCCTCTTGAGGTAATATCAATCTCACCAATGATTTCAGCTGTGCGTATAAGGTTGACACAAAAGTTTCCTCTGGAAAACTCATGCAAGTACCCTTCATCTTTCAATTCGTATAGCGCGGTTAAAACTAACTTTCTAGTATGTGCATCTTTTATGTCTAGTTGAGCGCTTATTTGTTTATAGTTTTGTTGTATTTCAGGATTTTGGTCAAAAACTTTTTTGATATACGCTTTAAGTCTATGTTTTAATTTGTTTGATTTTTTTGGGGCTTTTGTCTTTCTTTTTTTTGACATTCGATTGTTGTTAGTAGCACAACTAAAGAGGTTAGCAGTGCAATTATTTGTTAGTTGTTTGTTAAACTTGACTACAAATGTAATTCAAATCTATTGTTTATTACCTCTTTATATGGATTTAACAATTATTTCAAACAGAGGATACAAAAAAACGGACACCCAAAAATGAATGTCCGCACCTTACGTTTTGAGGTTGAAATTTAGTTTCCTCCCCCTAAACCTCCACCTCCAATAGTTATTGTTCCACCACCGCTAGAAACACCAGAGTTGCTAGTTTGTTTCTGTATGGTTTGGTTTTCTGTATCTGATCCTCCAGGATTACTTGCAATAATTGTAACTACAGTAGACGGAACGGCATCACTTACAGGTACATGAAAACTAAATGTATAAATATCGTTAGCAATAGTTGAAGTGTTACTTGTATATTCAGTTCCATTAAATAATATTTGAACTTGATTCATAGCACTTATATTTGTTATGGTACCAGAGAGAAGTACACGTCCATTGCTATCTGTAATATGAGGATTAGAATTAGGAGTAACAATGTTAATTACAGGCGCTAGAATTTGCTGGGGTTCTGTATGTACAATTAGCACATTATCAGATGCAGTCCCTCCAGCATTCACAACTGTAATTACTATTTTATTCTGACCTACAGATAATGCTTGGTTAAAATTAATTATTCCTGCCGTCGGATTAAAATTGAAATTAACATTACTACCATTTACACTAACTGCTATTTGATTATTTGCCGTGATATTGGTTGTCTTAGCTTTAACAAGGTATGTATTTGCTTCTGTAGAAATTGAATTATTAACTGGAGCGGTTATGTTTACCGTAGGAGTTTTAACTACTACAACAGGCTTATACTGTACTTTAATAGATTTTATTGTTTTACCGCAAGCAGATGTTGCTGTAATTATAAAGGTATTTAGTCCTTTTTTCAAAACGGTATTCGTAGAAAAACTTTCAGAAGTTGTATTGTAAATAAAATTAATCGCTTGTCCGTTTTGTGTAACACTTATGCGCTCTCTTTTCCCAAGATTACTGATAGAGCCAATAATTCTAAAATCTGGATTTGTAACCACGCCATTATTAGATGGCTTAGGCGCTACGTTGATAACTGGTTTATTACAAGGCTTACGGTTTACATTCCAAATTACTTCTTTTGTACCACAGGCTGTTTTAGCCGTTAGAACAATTTTATTTAATCCTAACACTAATTCAGGATTAGCACTCAGATAATGCTGTGCTTCATCGTAATTGAAGGTTGCTTCTTGTCCATTTACAGTTAATCTAATTTGTTCTCCATTTTGTACATGCGTAAATACGGCTTCAAGGGCAATATTATTCATTTCTGTATTAGACGCTAATGCTGGCGAAATTGGATTAATCAATGGTGCATCGCAAGGTTCTTCTGCTTTCTTATAAATAATTGAGCGTGTTAGTCTTTTTTTACCACAATTCGTTTCAAGAATAATTTCAATTGTATTGTTTCCTTCGTTTAGCAATATACTTTTTGTAATTTGTTTAAGTGCTGCGTTGAAACTGAAAGATTGAGAATTGCCGTTAACTTTCATTGTAATTTCTGTAGCATTTGCAACATGTTGCACGTTTGCCTTAAATGCAAGTAATTTATTTTCTGTTGTACTTCCATTGGTTGCCGGTAAAACAATATTACCAATTGGAGTATCACATGGTTCGTCTTCTACAGGAAGAGTGTATATTATAGTGGTAGATGCACTATTTGTTCCGGCGGAGTTTGTACCCGTTATTTGAAAAATATTATTACCCAGCGTAACCGTGGATGCATAAGTTACTGTTTTATTAGCAAGGTTAAAATTGTAATAAGCAGGGTTTATAGTTTGACCGTTAAATTTTAGTGTTATTCCATTTTTTGAATTTACATGCAAAACCTTAGCTTCTATTGTATACCCCGGCGCATTTACAGTAGTTCCTACACCTGCAGGTTTTATAAATGAAACTAAGGGTGGTTCTATTACTTCTTGAGGTCTGTAGGTGATAAATGCATTATCACTAGCTGTTCCTGCACTATTTGTTGCCGTTATTATAACTGTATTTAAACCATTGTTTAGGTTGCCGTTATACGAGAGGATATGCGATACAGAATTAAAAACAAAACCACCAACTGAATTTCCATTGATCGTCATACTAATTTGATTAGCATTACTTATGTTTAAAATGTTCGCTTCTAATAAAAAACTTTGCTGATTACTTACAGAACTAGTTGCACTAGGATTCGTGATTTCTACAATAGGAGCTAGGGTTACATTTTGTCTTTTATAGATAATTGTTGTAGATGCAACATCTTGTCCGTAGGCATTTGTTCCAGTAATTTCTATATTATTTGCTCCACTTATTAGACCGGTAGAGAAGTTTACGGTACGATTTGATGAGGAGTATGTGAAATTAGTGGTAGTTAAGCCATTTATTTTTACTGAGATGTCTGGTTTACCAGCTACATGCTCAACTTTTGCTGTAACTGAATAATTGTTGTTGTAAACGGTAATCGGGTTACTAACAGGTTGAATAAAAGTAACCACTGGAGGGTTCCTAGGTTCTGGTTCATTTCTTATAATTGTTTGATTTTCACTGTCAACACCTGCCGTATTAGTAGCAGTTATGGTGATTATGTTTGCACCCGTTATTAAAGATGTATTTAAGCTCACTTTTTTCTGTACAGAGTTGAATACAAAATTGTTAATGGGCTGTCCATTTAATAAAACATCAATTTGATTTTTCGAAGTTACATTGAATACAGAAGCGCTTACCATGCTATTGCTACCTTCTGTATAAAAAGGATTTGAAGCCGGATCTGTGAAGGTAACGATAGGAGGCTCAATTGTTTGAGTAGGTTTGTAAATCAGAATAGTTTCTTTACTGTCGCTACCGTCATTGTTTGTACCAGAAATTACTACCACATTACTTCCTTCTTTTAGGGCAAGGTTAGTATTTAAGGCTCCTGTCTGATTATTGAAGTTAAAATTTGTGTAATTATTTCCATTAAGGGTAAATGTAATTTGGTTTTTATTAGAAATATTGAGGAGTGTAGCCGTTAAGTTTGCCGTATTATTTGAAGTTGTGAACGGATTAACAAAAGGTTTAGTAATGGTAACTACCGGAGGTTTTGGTGCAGGTCTATTGTAAATTAAAAGAGTAATGGCATTGTCTTTACCCGCTGCATTGGTTCCTATTAACTCAAAAACATTTTGTCCTGGAATTAAAACAACATTGCTGCTAAAGTTAGTACCCGTAAAACTAAAATTAGAGTTAGCTATACCATTTTGTTTAAAGGTTAGTTGACTTAAATTATTTATGTTTAACACACTAGCTGTTAAATTAAAAGTGTTGTTATTTAATGTAAATGGACTAACATTCGGATTTGTGAAATTGACTACTGGAGCTTGTACAGTATTTCCTGGTCTGTAAATCAAAGTTGCGTTTTCAGAATCAGAACCTACACTATTTGTTCCTGTTACGCGTACATTATTTGTTCCTGGCTTAAGGGTAAAACTATAGCTTAAACCACTAGATGTCGAAGAATAGTTAAAGTTTGACACTTTATTTCCATTTACCAATAGCTCAATTTGATCTTTACCAGATACGTTAAGCACGTTGGCTGTAATGGTATAGTTGGCTACAGTTACATTTTCAGGATTACTTGCTGGTTGGGTAATTGTAACTACTGGAGGAGCTTGTGTTTCTCTTTCGTAGTTGATAATCATCGTTTCAGCATCATCTCCGTCTTCATTTGAACCAATTATTACAAAAACGTTTTGACCGGGAACTAGGTTTACGGTACTCGTAAAAGCAGCTGTATTTGCATTAAAAATGAAATCAGTTTTAATAACACCATTTTGTCTAAAAATAATGTTCTCAGAATTATCAACATGTTTAACTGTTGCGCTTAGATTGTACGTACTGTTTTGAGTAGTATGCGGAGAGTTTGAAGGTTGCGTATAATCTACTACAGGAGGCTGTGGATCTCTTTGAGGAGCAGAAACATCAGGGCGAATAGGATTGGGGTTGGAAGTAATCGGGTCTGGTGTATCTGGATTGTCAGGTCTGTTAGTTGCTAAATTTTTTTTTTTGGTTCTCAAATAAAATCGTACATAACCGTTCGTGTAATGATGTAGGTCATTATTTGAGCCTGCTGCATATCCGTCGTAATAATCAGACAAGGTAAAGGTTGTTTTGTGTTCCAATCCTAAAGTAATAGAAGGCGTTACAAAATACCCTAACCCTAACCCAAGGCTAGGCATAAAGTCCCACTGTAATCGATCGTCGTTATATAATGAGTTTTCTCCATTTTCCATTGCAAATTCATACACTCTATCTGTATTTTCGTTGCCAGAGAAATCGTACGCTTGTTCTAAAAACTGACCGCCATCTTGATACGTGATGTAATCTCCGAATGCATTATGACCAGTGATACCTAGTCCGAAAAAAACATAAGGATCCCACCCTGTTCTTTCTCTAAAATTATTTGCATGTAAGACAAGTTCAAGAGCAATTCTATGCTGTTCGCTTAAAAAGTTTCTTTTGATCGCACCTCCTCCATAAATTGAATCTACGGTGCTATTTCCAGTATTACCTAATGTTGTTTCGCTATCAATACCTTCCCAATATCCGCGCAAATAACGGGCTCTGATATCAAAAGAAATAGGCCTACCGTAGTCCATATAGAAGGATTTTCCGAGTGTGAAACCCCAACCTAGACGAGTTTTATTATCGATATCAGTAGTTTGCCAAGCTGCACCTGTATTAAATCCTAAATACCAATTATAGTTATTATCGTAATTTAATTTTTGAGTTAGAGCAGAAAAACTCAAACAACAAACAAATAGGAATAAAGTAACAATACTTTTCATAGCGTATATTTTTTAAATGATTAATCCATTTTTATGCCAAAATGAACTTTCGCTTAATAGTGAGTAAAAATAATAAAATCATTTACCAGACAATTTAGGAACTTTAAAGTATTTTAGCTGTTAGATGTATGAAACGATAAAAATACTGCTAGTTATTAGTTTTTTTAGTGTATTTAGTAGATCGCAGGAAGTATATAATAATTGTACCAATGCACTTCAACTTTGCCCAAATCAAACAATAACCGTAAATAATATTGATGCAAACGCTACTTTTTGTCCGTCTTGTGAGGATGATTTTAACTTTTGTTTTTCAGGAGAGAACTCGGTATGGTTCCAATTTCAAACCAATGCTATTGGCGGAGACGTAAACATTAACTTGTCTAATTTAAACTTTCAAAATTTAACCGGACAAGGAAATGCACTACAAGCAGTTGTTCTTTCAGCAGCAATACCTTGCGATGCTTCTACCTATGCCGTAGTTTCAAATTGTGAAGCAAACATAACAGTAGGTTTTAATTTAATTGCTGCCGGATTAACACCCTTAACTACATATTATGTTGTGGTTAACGGTGCGATGGGAGCAAGCAGTAATGCAGAATGTATCTTTGATATTGCAGTTAATGGAGCAGGAATTGAAGAAAATAATACATCCATAGTCATTTCAGCTTCATCAACAGATTTATGTAAAGGAGAGCAAGTTACCCTTACGGCAAATCTTTTAAATTGTAGTAATCAACAAGCTATTAACTGGTTGGCAAACGGACTTCAAATTGGAAGCACAACTTCTACCACTTTTGTAACTAGTGCGCTATCGAATGGTGATGTAGTAACTGCAAATGTTACGTGTTTTAATCCTTGTAATCAAACTTTCACCAGTAATGCAATACCCTTTACGGTTACAGATTTTTTAGTAGATGCTGGACCCGATTTTGAGATAGATGCGGGTGAAAGCGTTCAACTTCAAGGTACAACAACAGAGTCTATTATAGAATGGCAACCTGCTATTTTTATGAGTAACCCCTTTGTGATTAATCCAGTGGTAAGTCCACCAACAGATATTGAATACTATTTAACCGTTTCTAATGGAACATGTACCATTCAAGATATTTGTAAAATTAAAGTTAAAGAAGCTATAACTATTCCAAACACGTTTTCTCCAAACAATGATGGATCAAATGATACTTGGGAGATATTAGGAATTGAAAAGTATCCTAATTGTTTGGTACAAGTTTTTAATAGATGGGGACAAGAAGTTTTTAAAACAACAGGTTATAGTTTAAACAAACGTTGGGATGGCACGAATAAAGGAAAACCACTTGCTTCTTCTTCTTATTTCTATGTGATTGATTTGAGGGTAGATGAATTTCCAGAACCATTTAAAGGGTATGTATCAATAATAAGATGAGGTATTGTTTGCTCTTCATATTAGGAATTTTGAGTTGCCAATTTTCTTCTGCGCAGCAAGTTCCGCAATTTAGTTTGTGGTCGCAAAACAGTTATTTAGTTAACCCTGCGGTTACAGGAATAAAAAAAGCGTTTGATTTTAAAACGGGATATCGTTTTCAGTACGCAGGGATAGATCGAGCTCCGCAAACAGGATATCTTTCTGCTCATAGCGAAATTAAAAACAGAAAAGCAGGATACTTGGCGCCCTATCACGGTGTTGGAGGAAAAGTGCAAAGAGATGTATTTGGCGGGTTTACTAACTTTAGTGTACATGCAACGTATGCTTTTCACATACCACTTAGTAAAGATGAAACTTTAAGTTTTGGAACGGCGGTTGGCGCACAACAAATCGGATTTGATCAAACAAATGCAAGTACTATAGATCCAGATATTGCTATTGCAACTAATGTCTCGGAGTTTTTATTTCCAAATATATCTTTTGGAGCCTGGTATGCAACATCTTTTTTTTATGTTGGAGCGAACTTGGATCAACTTACACGAAGTAAATGGACAGAAATTGGGTATGATGGCAGATTTTTATTACACGGAACTTTAACTGGAGGTATTAAGTATACAAATGATAAAGACATTACATTTTTACCTAAAGTAATGCTGCGTTTGGGTCCAAATGCACCGTTTAATATTGAAGCACAAGCCTTATTTGATTTTCAGAATAAGTTTTTACTAGGGTTAGGATATAGAAACACAGATGCCTTAATTGGTATTTTTAAAGTAAATATTCAAGACAATTTAAAAATTGCGTATAGTTATGACTTTAACCTCTCAGAATTAAGAGGAGGTAACTTTGGAGGCCATGAATTAATGATAGGCTTTACTGCAGGCAAAAATAAGTTCGTAGCACAAGATGATGTGCCAGTTTTTGAGTAATCCAATTATAGTTTTATTCAAACTTATTATTGACCATTCCTAAACGCATCATTCTTTTTCTTTTCTGCGTCATTTGTTTCTACGGCCGGACACCTATTTGGATCTTTCTTAAATAGCCAAACTAACTTAAGTTTGAACATAGCCGGCATATATTTAGAAGAAAACCATTCCATAGTTGGGTTTCCACTTCTAAACTCGTATACTTCAAAAACAGGTATTCTAAAACCAGGAATCACAAAAAAGCCTTCTCTTGGTTTAAAACCAAAACCAAAATCATAATTAATTTGAGCTACAAGATTCTTTTGAAAGAACGGTGAAATATCTGCATTATCAATAACAATTCCGTTATATTCTTGGTTTCCGCCTGCAATTTGATAATCTAAGTTTACCCCAATTGCGTTATCCAAAAAAGTACGTGGGTTTAATTGAAAAACACTGTGCATTCCAAATCTACCATATGCATATCCATTCGAAAAACTTCCGTTTCCTTCTTCGATTGTTCCGCCGTTGTCTGTATACTCTACGGTAGAAGTTTGTTTTCCGCCAAACTGTTTATATCCAATTCCCCAATCATAATATTGCGGAAATTTTCTTGGTCGTTTTGTAATATGCACCATACCAACCTCTGCAAACACACCTAAATTTCCGGTTGGGTTTAAGGTATAATCTACTGGTCGGGTTTCGTTTGTGGTTTGAATTGTGGATTCTCCAGTGTTGGTAAATAGATAGGTTGGCCCAAATTGGATTTGAACTCCATGCCTAGAATTAGGTCCGGTTACCCATCTATACAACGGTTGTTGTAATCGTTGATTACCATAAAACTGTTTTCTTTTCTTTTTAGGCTTGTACATTTGTGTATAGCCCTCAAAGCTGGTGAAAAGAAAACTAAGCGTTACAAGAGAAATTATCCAAATTTTCATCCTACATAAGTTAATAATTGTTCAATTACTTCTTGGTCATCCCAACGGTCGTAAATATTATCCATACTCATTATTTTGTCCATTATTGCACGTTGTTCATTTCCTTTATTTAGGGCATCGCTGTAACGGATGTGACTAAAGGTAACTTGACTGTATAACGGCATCCATTTATTTGGGTACAGGGTACTAAACTTTTTCTCAATTTTTTTTCTGAGTAAGAAATCAGGATCTCCAGATAGATCTCTCATTTCTATATAATTATACAATGCTAAATTTGCAATTGCATCGCCGTCAGGTTTTCTTAGTTTACTAAACTCTTCAAACAATACATCCCAATTTGCATTTGTGCGTTCGTATAAGTCGTTAAAAACGCTGCAGTCTTCAAATCCAGAATTCATTCCTTGTCCGTAAAAAGGTACGATTGCGTGTGATGCATCTCCCATTAGCAGCACTTTATCTTCATAATTCCATGGAAAGCAACGAACGGTAACTAGTGTTGATGTTGGGTTGTCAAAATAATCGGTTAATAAATCTGGCATTAAAGCAATAGAGTCTGGGAATGTTTTTTCAAAGAAATCAGCAACGTCGTCTTTGGTCTGAATAGAAGCGAAAGACGTTGGTCCCTCCATAGGAAAAAACAACGTACAAGTAAAACTACCATCTAAGTTAGGCAGCGCTATCATCATAAATTCTCCTCTAGGCCAAATGTGCAAACAGTTTTTGTCCATTTTATGCGTGCCATCTGGGTTTGCAGGAATTTCTAATTCTTTGTATCCGTGCGAAAGATAGTCTTGCGAGTAGTTGAACATAGGTGTTTTTTGTAAACGTGTTCTAACCGCAGAAAATGCACCATCTGTACCAAAAATTTGATTGTAATTGAATTCGTTTCTTTCTTTGGTTTCTGTATTTTTAAACTTTAAGGTGTTCGATTTCAGATCAATGTCTTCACATTTTTCATTAAAACGATAGGTTATATTGTCATATTCTGAAGCTAGGTTCATTAACCTTTGGTTTAAACCACCTCTAGAAACAGAATAAATTGCTTGGTCTTCTTTTCCGTAAGGCATATAAGTAAGGTTGCCTTCAATGTCGTGCATTTTTCTTCCGTACATTGGTATGGCCATCTCTTTGATTTCATTTGCAATACCTGCTAATTCTAGTGCTTTAAATCCTCTATCAGAAAGCGAAAGGTTTATAGATCTACCACCTACTAAATTAGCTTTTCGCAAATCAGGCCTGCGTTCAAATACATCAACTTGATAGCCTTTTTTTGCCATTAAAATTGCTTGTAAACTGCCTACAAGTCCTGCTCCTACTATTCCTATTTTTTTCATTTAATATCTATTTTCAACCATTCTGCTGGTTGTTCAATTTCGAGTTTCAACTAAAAGCCCTTTTAATTAGCCTTTCCACTTGTTGCTATATCTTGCACGTGTAATTTCGCTGTCTTTTCTACTGTTTTGTTTTCTTTTGTGCCAAAGCATCATTAACCTCCACATTACAATTCCAAGAACCAAAACGGTAATCGCTTGCATGATTAATTCAATATACTCTGCTTCGTTATTGATAGCACCAGAAAAGCGATTATGAATTAATGTTTGGAGTTCCATTACTGTATACTTTCTTCTAATATTTTACCAAAGCGATATACATCTTCAAAAGAGTTATAAAATGGAGCAGGAGCAACACGAATTACGTTTGGTTCTCGCCAATCAGCAATTACACCTTTTTCTGTCATTGCATCGAAAAGCGCTTTTCCTTGTCCATGTGCTAATATAGACAATTGTGCACCGCGCTTTGTTTTGTCTTTAGGCGTTATGATTTCGAACGTAGCGTTTTTATTTCTTTCGGAAACATCGTTGATAATAAACTCTAAGTAAGCCGTTAAGTCGTCACGTTTAGCACATAAGCTTTCCATTCCAACTTCTTCAAATAAGTCTAAAGAAGCCAAGTGAGCAGCCATTCCAAGAACAGGTGCATTACTTAATTGCCAACCTTCTGCACCTTTCATAGGGTTAAATCCAGGCTCCATTAAAAAACGTGTTTCTTTATCGTAACCCCACCAACCAGCAAATCTAGGAAGTTCGGGTTTGTATTCGTGTCTTTCGTGTACAAACATTCCGGAAACACCACCTGGTGAAGAGTTCATGTATTTATACGTACACCAAGCAGCAAAATCAACTCCCCAATCATGTAGTTTTAAATGAATATTTCCGGCTGCATGGGCTAAATCAAACCCGGCTATAGCTCCAACGGCATGTGCTTTTTCTGTTATGGTTTTCATGTCAAATAACTGACCAGAATAATAATTTACTCCACCAATCATAACTAAAGCAAGCTCATCACCTAATTCTTCAATTTTGGCGTAAATGTCTTCTTCATTAATTAGATGTTCACCTTCTCTTGGAGCGATTTCAACTATATCTGTTTTTGGGTCTAAACCATGAAATTTAACCTGAGATTCTAATGCGTATTGGTCAGACGGAAATGCTTTTGCTTCGCATAAGATTTTAGTTCTTTTACCCTCTGGCTTGTAAAAACTTACCATAAGTAAATGCAAATTGGTAGTTAATGAGTGTGTAACCACAACTTCTTTTGGCAGAGCTCCTACTACATTGGCAGCTTTCTCAGTTAAAAATTCATGGTATTCAAACCAAGGCTTTTCTGCTAAAAAATGACCTTCAACTCCGTACTTTGCCCAAGCATTTAATTCTTCTTGGATATAAGATTGCACAGATTTAGGTTGCAGTCCTAAAGAGTTCCCTGTAAAATAAACTACATTTTCTGTGAATGTGGGAAGGTAAAATTTCTCCCGATATAGCTTTAGTGGATCTTGATTGTCTTTTTCTTTAGCAAAAGAAAGTTCGTTTTTATATGCTTGCATGTCTAATTCGATTCTAAAGATGGCAAGATAATTAGAAAAACTGTTTTAATTAAAATTCAACCATGAAAATAGCCAGAAAGAACTTAATTTAAAATCAATATACAAATCGTTAAACAAGTATATTTTCAATCCAAATATCACAGAATTATCTTTCAAATCCTTAAAATTTTGGGTTTAAGTACTAACTTTGACAACAACAAAAAGCAAGGTAAATGAAAAGGTCAAAATCAGAAGGTTTATTTGAATCAGCAAAAAAATATTTTCCCGGAGGTGTAAACTCTCCTGTTAGAGCATTTAAATCTGTAGAAGGAGCTCCACTTTTTATGAAAAAAGGCGACGGCGCCAAAATTTGGGATGAAGATGACAATGAATTTACAGACTTTTGTTGTTCTTGGGGTCCGCTTATCTTAGGGCACAATCACCCACAAGTATATAAAAGTATAGTTGCTAATTTACAAAACGGATCCAGTTTCGGAACGCCCACACGATTAGAAAATATTTTAGGTGATTTAATTCTATCGCGCAATAAGTTTATTGATAAAATTAGATTTTGTAGTTCTGGAACAGAAGCCGTAATGTCTGGGTTGAGATTGGCTAGAGGTTACTCTGGGAAAAACAAAGTAGTAAAATTTGAAGGGTGTTATCATGGACACGTTGATTCTCTATTAGTTAAAGCCGGTTCTGGGCTGGTTACGTTTGGAGAATCTACATCTGCAGGAGTACCAGAAAGCTTTGCAGGAGAAACATTGGTGTTGCCTTTGAATGATTTGGATGCATTAAAACAGTGTTTTGAAGAATATGCACACGATATTGCCTGTGTTATAATTGAACCTATACCGGCAAATAATGGGTTGTTGCTGCAAGATAAAGCGTTTCTTACAGCTTTAAGAGAAATGTGCACGGAATACAATATTTTACTGTTTTTTGATGAAGTTATTTCTGGATTTAGAGTTGCTTTTTCTGGTGCAGCGGAATATTATGATATTGCACCAGATATTATTTCGTACGGAAAAATAATTGGAGGAGGTTTACCCGTAGGTGCCTACGGTGCAAAAGCAGAAATAATGAAATGCGTTTCTCCAGAGGGACCTGTTTATCAGGCGGGTACATTAAGTGGAAATCCCGTTGCAATGGCAGCTGGAATTGCACAATTATCTGAATGTGCAAAAGAAGGTTTCTACGAAGATCAAGAAAAAAGAACAAAATTCTTTGTTAATACGTTAAACGCTCATGCAAAACAAAAAGGGTATTTATTTGAAGTCTTTACAATTGGTTCTGTTTTTTGGTTGGCATTTAGCGATAAATTAGCGATTAGAAGAGCAGATGAGATTGATGGAGATATGACTTCATTTAAAGATTTATTCGCAGCGTTATTAGAAGAAGGAATTTATATAGGGCCGTCTGGCTACGAAGTAGGTTTTATTTCTACAGCACACACTATGGAAATTTTAACAGATGCAGCAGAAAAGTTCTGCAGAGCAATGGATAAAGCTTTCACAAAATAAAGTAAGATGAGTTCTAAAAAAGGAATTGCTATTCTGGGATCTACAGGATCCATTGGTACGCAAGCATTAGAGGTGATAGAATCCTATCCAGACCAATTTGAATTACAAGTTATTACCGCAAATAGAAACGCAGACCTTTTAATTGAACAAGCAAAAAAATATAAGCCCAACGCCGTTGTAATTGTTGATGAAACACACTACAAAAAGGTAAAAGATGTACTTTGGGAATTAAATATTCATGTCTATGCAGGAGCAGATTCACTTGCTCAAGTAGTAGAAATGACAGAAGTACATACTGTATTAACAGCTTTGGTTGGATATGCTGGCTTAAAACCAACGTTGGCAGCCATAGATGCAGGAAAAACCATTGCTTTAGCTAATAAAGAAACGTTGGTTGTAGCAGGAGAATTAGTTACGCAACGCGCAAAAGAGAAAGGGGTAAATATTTATCCTGTAGATTCTGAGCATAGCGCAATCTTCCAATGTTTAGTTGGAGACTTTGACAATCCTATTGAAAAGATATATTTAACTGCCAGCGGAGGTCCATTTAGAGGATTTACGTATGAGCAACTTCAAAAAGTAACCAAAGCACAAGCCTTAAAGCACCCGAATTGGGAAATGGGAGCTAAGATTACGATTGATTCTGCTTCGTTAATGAATAAAGGACTAGAAGTAATAGAAGCCAAATGGTTGTTTAATTTAAGACCAGACCAGATAGATACAATTGTACATCCGCAAAGTATTGTACATAGTTTAGTGCAGTTCGAAGATGGAAGTATGAAAGCTCAAATGGGGTTGCCAGATATGAAGTTACCGATTCAGTATGCTTTAACTTATCCCAAAAGATTAAAAACAGATTTTCCGCGATTTAATTTCATGGACTACCCAAACCTTACTTTTGAAAGAGCGGATAGAATGTTATTTAAGAATTTAGATTTGGCATATCAAGCTATGGACAGGATGGGAACGGCTGCTTGTGCATTGAATGCTGCTAACGAAATAGCGGTACAAGCCTTTCTAGAAGAAAAAATTAAGTTTTTAGAAATAGCAGAAATCAATCAAAAAACCATGGAAGGACTTGATAACGTGATTGAACCAAATTATCAAAACTATGTAGAAGTAGATCAGGAAGCACGTAATTTTGCGTCCCAGTTTTGTAAATAATAGTCGTTAAGCCTACTTATTTATGTACTTGTTATTTTCCGTTTAAATAATTTTATTAAAAAAAAGTAAGCAAATAATAGCTTCTCCTTCTATTTTAATTTATTTTTAAGGTTGAATTAATAGAAGAATAACGAATTATGAAAAAAGTTTACTTAAGCATGCTTGCTATAGCACTTGGTATTACAAGTGTTTCAGCACAAGAGCTATTTACTATGCCAAGACATCCAGCAGATTTGGATAACAATACTTTGGCACCTAAGGCACTAGGAACACCATTCTGGACAGATAATTTTGATACTCCAGCAGATTGGACTTTTGATAACCAAGGTCAAACTGCAAGTAACTTTGGATGGAATATTGATGCAACTGTTGACACTTGGGCAACTAATTCAGCAGGTGCGATTAACTCTATCTCAGGAGGTAATTACGCAGAGGTTTCTAACGGAGATCCAACACAAGCACCATCTACTGCTATACCAGGAGCTATTTACACGATGACAACAGCAACATCTATTGATATTGCAGCGTTAAGTGGAGGAAATACAGCAGCTTTGTCTTGGATGCAAAATGGAGCTAAATTTACAGATTTACAAGAAGTACAGGTAAGTACAGACGGTGCAATTTTCACAACTGTTTATGATAACGACGAACGCCAAGCATTAACTGCCTCGGGTGGAGCTCCTTACGCAAACCCTGAAACGATTACTGTAAATATTTCTGACGAAATTGCAGCAAATCCAGCAACTGTTTGGATACGTTTTTCTGTAACAACGAGCGCAACAAACGGAATTATGTACGGATGGAACATCGATGACGTTGTTTTAAGTACATTACCTGATTTCGATATTTCTTACAGTCAAATTTACTGGGGAACTGCTGATGTTCAGTACTTCCAAATCCCAACTAACCAGATTGCTCCTATAGATTTTTCTGTAAACGTAGCAAATAATGGTGGTCAAGATTTAACAGGTGTTTCTTTAGAATTATCAAATGCAGGAACAGTCGAAGAATCTACAACTCCTACAACTTTAGCAGTTGGAGCTACAGATAGTTTATTTGTAACTTTTACTCCAGCAGGTGCAGGAACCTACACATTATCTAGAGATGTTGTACTGAATGAAGTTGATGATATCCCTGGAAATAACGTATTTGCACCTATTGCAACAATTGAAGTAGGAGGAAACATTTATGCAAGAGATGAAGGAACTATCGATGGTGACGGTGGTGGAGAAGATGGCAGCGGAAACTTCGGTTACGAGGCTGGTTCTTACTATGATGTTTACACAGATGACGTTTTAGGTGCAATGCAAATTGGTGTTGCTAACGATCCTGCTAACGTTGGAAAAGAAATTTACGGTATTTTATACTTGTTTGATGGATCTTTTGTTGCTCAAGCAGTAACTGATGCGTATACAGTAACACAAGCAGATCTTGGAGAGATTGTTTCTATTCCTGTACAAGGTGGTTTTGATTTAATTGCAGGAACTACATACTTTGCAGCTGTTGGTTGTACAGACGAGTTCTATTATGCTACTGCTGGAGATTCTCCAGATCAGTTATCTTTAATTTTCTATCCGACAATGTCTGATCCTGCACAAGGAACAAACTTCTTTACAACTGGTACTCCAATTGTAAGATTATACATGGGTGGAGTTGGAATTGACGAAGATGCATCTTTAGCTGCTGGTTTAGGTCAAAATGCACCTAACCCATTCTCTGCTAATTCAACAATTACATTTGAATTACAAGAAGCTTCTGAGGTTTCTTTTGAAATCAGAAACTTATCAGGACAGTTAGTAAAGTCTTATAACTTAGGTAACTTAAACGCAGGAACACAATCTTTAGAGATTTCTGCTGCTGAATTAGCTGCCGGAGCCTATACTTACACTATGATTGCAGGAAATAAATCTGCTACAAAAAGAATGATTATTCAGAAATAATTATTTCTAACACATACAAAAAAGGGAGCTGTTTTAATAGCTCCCTTTTTTATTTAATAGAGATTGCTAACTTTACCTTATTGCTAAAATTTACTGGATGAAAAACACTATGCTCTTATGCGCCTTAGTTATATGCGCTGTCACTTTCGGTCAAAAGAAAGAGATAAATCACGAAGCCTACAACCTTTGGAAATCAATACCTCAATCAAAAATTTCTAACTATGGAAATTATGGCGCATATATAATAAAACCACATTTAGGAGATGGATTTGGTGTTTACTTTAGTACTAAAGTATTGAAATTTGATACTATTTCTAGAGTAAAGAGTTTTACATTTGGTGCTAATGATAATTTTATTGTAGCTAAAATAACTCCTGGTTACGATACACTAAGAACTTTAGAGTTAGAGAAAAAACCTAAAAAAGAATGGGTGAAAGATTCACTTTTTATCATTAGTTTGGAAAATGATTCTATCCAGAAATTTGAGAAGGTTAAAAGCTACAGTGTGAACGAAACTTCCGATTGGGTGGCTATCTTATCATATGATAATCCTAAAGCGGAAATTAAAAAGAAAAAATGTTTTTTCAGAAGAAAGAAAAACCAACCAGAAGAATATTCATCTAACGGAAATCAACTAATCTTAATTAATCCTGTTACTAATAAAAGAATTGATTTCTCTGACGTTATAGAGTTTGAATTTGGTAGAAATGGAGACTATTTATTCTATTCTCAACACAAAGAATATGATGCAGACACAATTTATTTGCATGCGTACCATTTAAATACAGGAGAAAAGTATGAAGTAGATGAGAGGTTTACGGCTTTAGGAAAGTATAATTTTGATTACAACGGAAATAAATTGGCTGTATTGGCAAGTAATGATACGGTTGAAGAAAATAAGATTTTTAATTTATATCAATGGAATTTACAAACGAAGAATTTCGCAAAATTGATTGATACAAACACAGTAAATGGAGTAAATAAAACAGTTTCCAATTACTCATCACCTTACTATTCTAGAAACGGAGAAAAACTCTTTTTCGGTATTGCAGATATCCCAACACAAGAACCAGAAGATACTTTATTAGATAAAGAAAAAGCAACATTAGATTTATGGCATTACCAAGATAAACGTTTACAACCTCAGCAATTATTAGAAAAATCTAGAGACGAGAAAGCTACTTGGCTTTCTTTTGTAGATGCTCAAAACCTTAGTAATATAACCATTTTAGAGGACGACACATTAGCAGTTTACCCTTTAGATCACAGCAATGCTAATATTGCCATTGGTATTTCAGATAACCCTTATCAAGCGAGTTATAACTGGAACTATCCTTGGCCCGTAGATTATTATAAAGTAGAACTAGAAACAGGAAGAAAAGAGCTGATTGGTAAAGAAATAGGTTACAGAGCTACTTTATCTCCATCGGGTAAATATTTTGTTTATTTCGATCAAGAAGAAGCTAAAATTTTAGTAAAGAATACGGAAACCAATGCCATTAACTGTATTTCTTGTTTAAGAAATGAAGAGTGGTTAGACGATGTAAATGGAATGCCTCATAACGCTGGTCCTATCGGATATGTTGGTTTTACTAGAGAAGAAAAAGGATTTGTTTTACACTCTAAATTTGATGTTTGGGAGTATAATTTAGAACGAAATACACTTTCTTCGCTTACGAATGAAGAAGGCAAAGAGAATAATATAGAGTACAGGCTAAAAGTTTGGGAGCGAGATAGTACTTTTATAACAATGGACAATGCCTACATTAAAGGTTTTGACAAGACTACCAAAGAAGAAAGTGTTCACCACATGCATAACCACGTAAACCATTATGATTTATCTGATGTGTATAGAACAAACCATAGTATTTATGGAATCAAAAAAGCAAAGAAATCGGACGCTGTAATCTTTAAACAAAGCAATGTAAAAGACTATCCGAATGTACATTTGACAAATACTGATTTTATAGATCCAACCCGGGTGTCAGATGCTAACCCACAACAAGAAGAATATAATTGGGCTACTGTAAAGCAAGTTTCTTGGACATCTTATGCAGGAGATTCTCTAAGTGGATTAGTTTACAAACCAGAAAACTATGACCCAAATAAAAAATATCCATTGCTTATTTATTATTACGAGTTGTATAGCGATGAATTGAATAATCACTACTATCCAAAGCCTACTGCTTCTATTATTTATGGAACAGAGTATGCTTCTGGAGGCTACATTGTTTTCTATCCAGACGTAAGATATAAAGAGGGTTCTCCTGCGCAAAGTGCGTATGACTGCATTATGAGTGGAACGGATAAAATGTTGGAACTGTATTCAAATATAGATTCTACAAAAATGGGCTTACAAGGTCAATCTTGGGGTGGTTACCAAACTGCGCAATTAATTACAATGACTAATAGATATGCTGCTGCGATGGCCGGTGCGCCAGTGAGTAATATGTTTTCTGCCTATGGCGGAATTCGTTGGGGTTCTGGTTTAAACAGACAGTTTCAATACGAAAAAACACAATCTAGAATTGGTAAAACTATTTGGGAAGCACCAGAACTATACGTAGAAAATTCTCCAATTTTTGGAGTGCCGAAAATAGAAACTCCTCTTTTAATTATGCATAATGATGGAGATGGAGCCGTTCCATGGTATCAAGGTATAGAAATGTTTGTTGGCATGAAAAGGCTAGGAAAACCCGTTTGGATGTTAAATTATAATGGCGATAAACACAACCTGTATGACAATGCTAATAGAATTGACTTAAGCATAAGAATGCGTCAGTTTTTTGACCATTATTTATTAGATAAACCAGCGCCGAGATGGTTGGTAGAAGGTATTCCTGCAACTGTTAAAGGTAAAGAATATCGATTAGAAGTGGAGTAGTGTTTTTAGATCGGCATATAACGGATTAGAAAATTTAGCACGCGTAGTTTACGGGTGCTTTTTTTACCCTTTTGCCCGGAAAAACAAGAAACTAACGAAATAAACTGTAAAAACACCTTAGTTATTACTGCACACTTATCACTTATCACTAGTTTTGTATAAAATTGGATAAATGAGCAAAGCAAAATACACAATTACGGCTGCATTACCGTACGCAAACGGACCACTTCATTTAGGGCACGTTGCAGGTGTTTACTTACCCGCAGATATTTTTACACGTTTCTTAAAAATGAATGGTCATGACGCTGCCTTCATTTGCGGAAGCGATGAGCACGGCGCTGCAATAACTTTAAGAGCAAAAAAAGAAGGAATTAACCCGCAAGAGATTGTAGATAAATACAACAAAATAATTGGAGACTCATTTAAGAACTTCAACATAAATTTTGATATTTTTCATCGCACAACATCAGAAATTCATAAAGAAATAGCACAAGATTTCTTTAAAAAATTAAATGATACAGGTAAGTTTATTGAAAAAGTAAGCGAACAGTATTATGATACTGAATACAATCAATTTTTAGCGGATAGATATATTACGGGTGAATGTCCGAATTGTAATTACGACAATGCCTACGGCGATCAATGTGAGAAATGTGGTTCTGCGCTTTCTCCTACAGAATTAATTAACCCAAAATCTACCTTATCGGGTAATAAACCAGAACTAAGAGAAACTTCTCATTGGTTTTTGCCAATGGAAAGAGCAGAAGACTGGTTAAAAACTTGGATTAAAGAAGGAAAATTAGACGGAGTTCAACAACACGATCCAAAAGCTTGGAGAAATCAAGTGGTAGGACAATGTATGAGCTGGATAGATGGTGGGTTGCAGCCAAGAGCAATGACCCGTGATTTAGATTGGGGAATTCCTGTACCGGTAGAAGGTGCGGATGGAAAAGTACTCTACGTTTGGCTAGATGCTCCAATTGGATATATCTCTGCAACTAAACAATGGGCGATAGACAATAATAAAGATTGGAAAGATTATTGGACAGGAGATAGAAAACTGGTACATTTTATTGGAAAAGATAACATCGTTTTTCACGCAATAATTTTTCCTATTCTACTAAAAGAACACGGTGGTTTAATTTTACCAGATAACGTTCCTGCATCAGAATTCTTGAATTTAGAAGGAGATAAATTCTCTACTTCTAGAAATTGGGCAGTTTGGTTGCACGAGTATTTAGAGCGTTACCCAGAAAAAATAGACGAATTAAAATATACATTAACCGCAATTGCACCGGAGAGTAAAGATTCAGAGTTTACATGGAATGAGTACCAAGCCAGAGTAAACAACGAGTTGGCAGATGTAATGGGTAATTTTGTGAATAGAGCATTGGTTCTAAATCAAAAATATTACGAAGGTAAAGTACCTGAAAGAGGTGAATTAACAGAGCAAGATAAAAGTGTGTTGGCAGAATTAGAAGCTATTCCAGCTAAAATTTCTGAGTTATTGTACAAATATAAAATTAGAGAAGCACAGTCAGAAGCTATGAATTTAGCCCGACTTGGGAACAAATATTTGGCAGATACAGAGCCTTGGAAATTAATTAAAACAGATGCAGAACGTGTAAAAACCATCATGAATATTGGTTTACAAATCACAGCGAACCTTAGCATTGTTTTTGAGCCATTTTTACCTAACACCGCAGAGAAACTTAGAGCTTTTATGAATTTAGAAAAACTAGATTGGTCGAAAGCAGGGAGTGCAGATTTGCTAGCAGATGGAGCACAAACAGAAAAACCAACTATTTTATTCCAAAAAATTGAAGACGAAATGGTAGAAGCAGAGCAAGATATTTTAAAAGCTTCGCAGCAAAGCAATTCTAACTTACCACCTCAAAAAGAAAACATCTCTTTTGATGATTTTACAAAGATGGATATTAGAGTGGGTACAATTTTAGAAGCCGAGAAAGTAAAGAAAGCAGATAAACTTTTAAAACTTTTGGTAGATACAGGCATAGATAAAAGAACAGTCGTTTCTGGTATTGCAGAACATTATTCTCCAGAGGATATCATTGGTAAAAAAGTAAGTATTTTAATGAATCTTGCTCCAAGAAAAATAAGAGGAGTAGAATCTCAAGGTATGATTTTAATGGCAGAAAACGAAGAAGGAGTATTAAGTTTCGTTTCACCAGAGAAAGAAGAAATCACAGCTGGAGGAGAGGTTAGATAGGATAAAGTAAGAAGCAAAAAAAAGCGCAACTCAATTAAGAGCTGCGCTTTTTTATTATAAACTAACTTAATGCAAAGTCAATCTTATTTATTCATTACCAAGTTTAAGTCAAACTCAACTTGAGAATTAATATATTCTGGACCTTCAGAAGCAACTGCTGGTAAAATTCCATTCATGTCTACAGTAAATTTACCTTCAGCCATCATTTTATCTCCGTTTGCAGAAGTTGTAACAGGTACATCAGTAGTTTTTTCTTGACCCAATAACATGATAGTTACATTCATATTATCTGCTGTCATAGAATTAACTTTAATTTCTGCTTTTTTGTTTTCTTCAAAATTAAAGAAGTCAGCAGAAGATAAGTGACCAATAAAGTCGTTCAGTTGCTTTGGATCAGCATCACCGTCCATTCCAACAAATAAATCTGTTACTTCTAAAGAAGTTAAGTCAACCGTAAACTGACCCTTAACAAATTCTTCTCCTTTTTTAACAATCATTCCTTCAGAAACAGAAACTGTCCCTAAGTGTGCATGATCTTCTACTCCGTCTTTCATTTTAGAACCTCTCCACTCTAGAGTAGTAGCTTCTGTATCAACGTTGTATGTAACTTCTTCAACTACAGCTACCTCAGTTCCTTCAGTTGTTTCAACTTCTGTTTCAGTGTTTCCACAAGAAGTTAATGCTAATGCTGCAAATGCCATTGCTGCGAAATAAACCTTTTTCATCTTTTTCTTTTTAATTTAGTACAAATGTAATCAATTTTAGTTACCACGGTAAATAATACCCTTAATTTGTTTTTCTAACGTGGTAATAGAGTATTAAAACATGAGAACACTTTTTGTTTAGATGAAACAGATAATTACAACAAATAGATTGATTTTAAGAGAATTGACACTTAGTGATTCCTTCTCATTTTTTTTACTAAACAAGAATCCAAACAATATAAAATACACAGGCGATGTTGCTTTTACTAGCCTAAACGAATCAGAACAATTTTTAAAGAACTATAAAGAGTACAAAAAAAATGGCTTCGGAAGATGGGCTGTAATCAGAAAGCAAGATTATAAATTTATAGGCTGGTGCGGTTTAAAAAAAGTCAATGATGAAATAGACCTCGGATTTCGTTTTTACGAAGAATATTGGAATTTGGGTTATGCTACGGAAAGTGCTATCGGAGTAGTAAATTATGCATTTGATACGTTGAGGTTGGAAAAAATAGTCGCCCGGTGTAATCTAAATAATATCGCTTCTCAACGTGTGATTGAAAAAGTGGGTTTTAAATTTAAAGAACAAAAAGACCATCATGGTATTTCAAATGCATTAATTTATATACTTCAAAAATCTCGTTAACATTTCACCAAGGATAAGTGTATATTGTGAGGTAGGAACTAAAGAAGTCTTTAATTATCTTTAACGCAAATAAAGCCTGTTGCTTTAATTTTCTTTTCTATGATAGAGTTAGACGGTATTTATAAATCATTTTATCGCAAAGAAGCGCTACGTGATGTTTCTTTTTCGGTTAAAGAGGGAGAAATTTTTGGGTTATTGGGTCCAAACGGAGCGGGGAAATCGACCTTAATTCGCATTATAAATAAAATTGTAGAACAAGATAAAGGGTATGTTTCTTTCCGAGGAAAAAACCTCACGCAAGAATCACTCAAGGATATAGGATATTTACCAGAAGAACGTGGACTCTACAAAACCATGACGGTAGAAGAACATGGAATTTTCTTGGCAAGATTAAGAGGACTAACCCGTTCAGATGCCAAAATGAATTTACAAAAATGGTTAGAAAAATTTCAAATTGAAGATTGGTCAAAAAAAAGAATTGAAGAGCTTTCAAAGGGAATGGCTCAAAAAGTTCAATTTATTTGTACTGTTTTACACGAACCTAGTTTTATGGTTTTAGACGAACCTTTTAGTGGATTTGATCCAATCAATGTTGCACTAATTAGAGCCGAATTATCCGAGATGAAAAGAGAGGGAAAAACGGTAATTCTTTCTACACACGATATGAAAAGCGTAGAGGAAATTTGCGATAGTGCAGTGATGTTAAATAAAGGAGAAAAAGTACTAGAAGGAAAAATAAGTGAAATTAGAGAACAAAGTAAAGAAGGAAAGTTTGCAATTCAATTTCAAGGTAATATGATTGCATTTGCTAATGCATTGTGGACAGGTTACGAGATTTTAGACAAAGAAGTGCTTACAGATGATAGGTTTCTAGTTACCCTTAAGATGAGAGGAGAAAATACGTTCAATGATTTATTACAAACGCTTCTTCCGCATATACGCATTGAGTCTGCCTGGGAAGTATTACCCAGCATGCAAGATGTATTTATTAAAGAAGTAACCAAAGAAAAAGAAAACTAAGATGAATAAAAGCGTATTAATAGCTGTTAGAGAATGTAAAGAACGAATAAAAGCGCGTTCTTTTCTTTTAATGGCAATTTTAGGTCCGTTATTGGTTTTAGGGTTAGTGTTTATTTTATTTGCTGTTGGAGGCTCTCAGAAAAAACATATTTCAGTCTTGGTTATGGATCCTTACGAGATTTTAGAGGGTAAAATAATGCCTAAAGAAGATCCTTCAGTTTCGTATGACATTATTAACGATTATGTTGATTTTGAACCATTTGCTAATCAAAATGAATATCAAAAGTACGATTTAGGAATAGAAATAAACGAACAAGTAGTTAAGAATAAAACGGTGAAGGTATTGTACCGAGAAAAACCGAATTCGAAAACAGAGATTAAACTTCGTTTGCACATAGAAAGAAGGTTAGAAGAAATAATGGTTAAAGAGTTTACCACTTTAAGTGTACAAAAGTTTAGGGCGGTAAAGCAACCCATTAATTTTAAATTTTTCGATACCTACGATCCAAAAGAAGAAGAAGATAACCTAGCAGGTTGGGCAGGATTTTTCTTCGGTGCCATTATAATTCTTTTCATCTTTTTGTTTGGAATGACAATTTTGAGAGGTGTTTCTCAAGAAAAATCTAATAGAATTATAGAAGTACTGCTAGCCAGTGCATCGCCCAAGCAGCTGTTAATTGGAAAAGTTTTTGGGATAGGTATTACGGCTCTTTTTCAGTTCTTAATTTGGATAGTTGTGATAGGAGTTGGATTATTTTTTCTCCGAGAAACCTTATTTCCAGATGTTTTTGATCCTAGCAACATAAGTTTTCAGCAAATGTCTAAAGAAGTTGCGCGTCTCACACAATCAAGATTAGAACTCAATGCCAGAGATTATAATGATTTTGTAGAGCTCGTATATTCATCCATTCGATTTGAAAATATGTTGCCATTTTTCTTGCTCTTTTTTGTGGGAGGTTATGTTTTTTATGGCTCTTTCTTTTCGGCTATTGGCTCTTCTATTGGTTCAGAATCTGATGGTCAGCAATTCATTATTCCTATCTTATTTTTGCTCGTTTTAAGTCTCTTTAGCGGATATTATGCAATTTATTTCCCTAGTAACGGTTTAACTACTGTTTTTTCATACTTGCCTTTTACTTCTCCTGTGGTAATGCTTGTAAAGCTTGGTCAAGGCTTCTCAGCTAATCAATCTTGGCACATTTATTTGTCACTTCTTACTCTCCTTTTAGCTGCACTATTTATGTTTTGGATTGCAGGAAAAATTTATAGTAATGGAATCTTGCAATTCGGACACCGCTTGCGTGTAAAACATCTTTTTAAGTGGTTAAAAAAGCCTTAATTTTAATATATGAAAGCTGCAATAATAGATTTAGGTACGAATACCTTTAGTTTGTTAATTTTTGAAAAGAAAAATAAAGAAATTAAGTCACTTTTCTCGCATAAGATTGCAGTTGCTATAGGATTAGGCGGAATTAATGATAACCTGATAACCGATGATGCTTTTGAAAGAGGTATAGATGCACTTTCTCAGTTTAAATATATGTGTGATCAGCACCAGGTTGAAAAAATTAGAGGAATTGGTACTTCTGCTTTGCGTGGAGCAACCAATGGTACTGATTTTATTGATGCAGTTTATAATATGACTGAAATACCCATAACTATAGTAGACGGAGATACAGAAGCGCAGTTGATTTATGAGGGTGTAAAGAGTGCGCATTATTTTGAAGCAAATTCTATTATTTTAGATATTGGCGGTGGAAGTTCAGAGTTAATATATGCCAATAACGACCATATATTAAAAGCGCAAAGTTTTGAAATGGGCGTATCTAGAATTTTACAATTAAACGAGTTTAATGATCCTTTTACGCAACGCGATATAGCCTTAATAGAAACCTATTTGGAACAGCATACGAAGGATTTTTTCGATGATATAAAAACAACTGTTTTAGTTGGAGCCTCGGGTAGCTTTGAAACCATTTATGAAATGGTTAATAACACAAGTTTCCCAAAAGGAAGTGCAACTAAGGGTATCGAGTTTGGTAGATTATTGAATTGTTTAGATGAACTTATCCATTCTAGCTTGGAGGAAAGAAAATTGAATGACAGAATTATTCCAATAAGAAAAATAATGGCACCTATTGCTGCGGTAAAGATTAAATGGTTAATTGAAAAACTGGGTATTGAAACGGTTCATATTTCTTCAAATGCACTTAAAGAAGGAGCAATAGAAGTGTTATTTTAGGATATAAAAAAGCTCCAGTTATGGAGCTTTTTAAAAAAGTTATTTTTTAGCCTTTTTCTTTTTGGCTTTCTTTTTTCCGCTTTTTTTCGCAGCATTGGCTTTTGCTTTTAGCTTCTTTGCTTTCTTTTTAGCAGCTTTCAATTTGCTCGCTTTCTTCTTGTCTTTTTTTAAAGCTTTTTTCTTAGCAGCTTTCTTTTTCTTCTTTAATTCATCTTTTTTAGATGATTTTTTCTCTTTTGCTTCCTTTTTTGCCATTTTTCGTCTGTTTTTGCTTAAAAACGTATTTAAGCGCGGACAAATATAGTAAAATAATCTAATGTTACGAAATTGTTACCAAAACGTTATGTAAACGTTTCGTAATAATGTGTGTTAATCTTGTTTAAGATAAAAAAACCCCGTTGACTAATCAACGGGGTTTTACATTTAGTTAAGTTTGATTATTTAACTATGAAACTTGTTTGTAATGTTTGTGTACCATTGTTTGCACGTAATATATACATACCGTTTTCTAAATCTCCTACAAAGATTTTCTCTTCGTTTGTATTAAATGTCTTAAGTAAAGAACCAGATAAAGCATAAACTTCTACTGTTTCTGCCTTAAAGTCATCAATTTTTAAGTTTAAAAAGTCGTTCGTTGGATTTGGATATACACCTAAAGATCCAATATTTTCTTCTTCAATGCTCAATACATTTTGTAGAGGAACTAATGCTCCACCTCCAGGTAGTGCAACAAATAAACCAAATGCTTCTCCATTATTGTTTGCAGCTGGGTTTAAAAATCCTGATGCCAAAACAATAATTCCGTTATCTGCCAACATTAAATCTGCTAACGGAGCGTTGTATGAAGCAACTGCTGCTCCATTTGCTTCTACATTAAGTACAAAGTTTGCTTCTGGTAAATCTAAGTAACCTGCTGTTTGGCCATAAGAAATATCATCAACAATAATACCTGCAGGTATAGCAATTTCGTTAACATCAACTGTTGGTGCATCTGTAGAACCGTGTACTACTAATACGTCTACATTTCCTGCAGTTGTAGAAGTTTCCATACCAGCTGCTGCTATCAGGTCAAACGGTTGTTGAACAGAATATGCTCCAGAACCTACTAATCCGCTTGCAATAACAACATATGTTTTACTACTTTCTAGTAAGAAAGATTCTCTGTAAAGAGCTCCTACTGTATCTGTACTTGTTGGTAAAGCGATAGAAACATCAAAAGATGCTCCTGCTGGTGCGTCAATATATGGCGTTGCTGTTCTAAAAGAAAAATCATCTATTAATGGCGCTGGTCCATGATTTAACCAAACATCAACAGACGCTGCATCTGTTGCAGCACAGTTATGAATTACTTGTAATCTAGCTGGAGTAACTGTTTCTGTTGGAAGTTGAAGAACTGTTCCATCTTCTAAAATTGCCATAACTCCAAAAGCTTCAGTTCCGGCTGCAGAAGAAGGATCTACGAATCCTGTTGCCATTGCAATCGCAGATTGGTCAGCTAGTCCAGTTAATGGAGCTGTGTATTGTCCAACTACTGCATTATTCATTAACCTTACTTGTACAGCATACTGTTGTGATGCTAAATCTAAATACCCAGCGTCATCACCAAAATTCAAAGATGGTGCTAAAACTGCTCCTAAGTTTGCTTCGTAGATATTTACTTCAGGAGCATCATAAGAACCATGTATTACTTTTAATCCTGTGTTTCCAGCAGTTGGGTTTCCTTCTTGTCCACCGTATGCTCTTAAATCAAACGCCGTTGCACCTGTTTGTCCTAAACCTCCACTTGCTACTACAGCATAAGCTTCACCGTCTACTAAAGTAAAGTCTTTAGTAAAAATAGGGTTACTATTATCTGTGCTATTTGGCACACAAACGTCGAAAGTTAATGTAACTCCTGCTGGTGCATCTATATAAGGAGATGCATCTTGAAAACTTAAATCATCCAATAGAAGGGTTCCGTTTAAGTAGAGGTCTACAGTTGCTGCAGCATTGTCTGCACAATTGTGTATAACCTGCACTCGTGCCTGACTAAAAGCGAAGCTACATGCAAGTACTAAGCCTAATGTTAAAGTAATTTTTTTCATAATTTTTTAGTTTGTTTAATGTTCTGTTATATAGGTTAGACAAACCCACTTAAAAAAATGTTGCCTATGTGCTTAAACTTTTTTTACTATTTAATGTTAGACTATTCACAGGCAACATTTTAGGAACTCATTTTGTCTACCTATTGGAAAGTTGTTGTGCAATGTATACAATGCAAGAAAAAGAGCTTATAGAAGGCTGTGTAGAAGGGAATCAGAAAGCATATCGCGTGCTGTATGATACGTATGGCCCAACTTTAATGGCTATAGCAAACCGGTATACACCAGACAATGACGCAGCGCAAGATGTGATTCAAGAAGCGTTTATTAAAATTTTTAAAAACATTAGTACTTTTGAAAATAAAGGTTCTTTTGAAGGTTGGTTAAAAAAAATAGTTGTATTCACTGCAATTAATAGCTTTAATAAACGAAAGAGTAAAAAAGAGAATTACGAGTTTGAAGATTGGAGAGAGATTAAATATGCAGACGAGGATGTAATTGATGCTTTGTCTGTTGAAGAGTTAACAGCAATGATTAATACTTTGCCAGAAGGATATAAAATTGTATTTAATCTGTATGTAGTAGAAGGATTTAGTCATGATGAGATAGCCGAACTTATTGGAACTAGTTCATCCAATTCGCGTTCACAATTGGCAAAAGCGAAAAAGAAATTAAAAAGAATACTTGAAGAAAACGGTGTAGTGTACCATGCAGGATAAGTCGAATATAGATATAAAAATTAGAGAGAAGTTGAATAAATCAACCGCTCCTATGCCAGATGGATTGTTTGCTTCTATCATGGATGGTATGCCTGAAAATCAAACAAAAAAGAAAGCATGGTTTGGCTTACCTTACTTATTTTTAGGCCTGGGAATTGTTTTGTTGCTTACACTTTTAAAAACATGTACAGGAACAGAAACCAATAAATTAAGTACCACAGAAGAGCAGATGGTTTTGAATCAAAATTTGGCAGTAAACCAATCAACTCAAGCTCTACAATTCAATCAGAACATAAAAAAAATCAACAATCTCAATCCAGTAGAAGAAAAAGAAGAACAAACGAGATACTCTTTGGAGTTGAATGAAGCGAATTTAAAAATGCTTAATTCTCAATTTACCCCAACATTAAGTTCGTATGACCTTGGTTTTTACAGTACTGGTTTAGACGTTAATCAAGACTTTAAAGTTAAAACCAGTTTAGAAGATGTTAAAAACGGCGAAATCCTTGAAGTGCTACCTTTAAAAACAATATCTATTGAGACTCTAGTTTTTAACCCAACAAAAGAAAAGCGTACAGAAAAATCTAAGTTTGCTTTGCGCTTATTTGGTGGGCCATCTGTAAATTATAGAACATTGAGTGTTAAAACTTACACAGACTTGGAGCAGCACCGAAATGCGCACGAGAAAGCGTATACTTCGTTCTCTTTTGGTGGACACGTAAGTTATGCTCTATCAAACAAATTGGAGTTGTTTTCTGGTTTAGAGTATGTAGAAGTAGGAGAAAAATATGCGTTTAAGCATAACGAGATTGAACATAATACAGAAAATACATACAGTTATTTAAGTATTCCTGTTGGAGTTGGATATAAAATAAGTAAACAAAACAAGTATTACTCTATGGTTAGAGCACAGCTTAATACCAATATTAATAATGCGTCTCAGGCTTCATGGATAGATCCAAACACTTTAACTGCCGTAGCACATTCAGATAAAGGAGAACACAATCCTTACAGAAAAGTTACTTTCTCTGTTAGGATAGCCATGGAAATTGGTGTTGCTTTTGAAAAAATTGACTTATTTGTTAGTCCTACAGCAAACTACACGTTCTCTAATATTTACAAAACACAAGAAGCAATTAATCAACACCCTTTTTCTGCAGGAGCTAATTTCGGACTCAGACTTAAGTTTTAATTACTCTGCAGCGCGTAGGCAAGACATTACTTTTTCTACCATTTGCTTAGAACCTGCATAATAATCTATTCTTTGGTGTAAACGTTTAGGTTCAATCTCCATAATCCTATTTTTACCGTCTGTAGCTAGTCCGCCGGCCTGTTCAATTATAAAGGCTAGTGGGTTACATTCGTAAAGTAGTCTCAATTTTCCTTCAGGAGAATTTGTGGTAGAAGGATATACATATACACCACCTTTAATCAGGTTTCTGTGTACATCTGCAACCAAAGAACCGATATACCTTCCAGAATAAGGTCTGCCAGTAGAAGCATCATCCTGTCTTACATATTCGCAGTAATCTTTTAAACCGGGGTGACAACGATTAAGGTTTCCTTCGTTAATTGCGTATAATCTTCCCGTTTCTGGGTGTTTCATATCTCTGTGCGATAAGCAAAACTCACCAATTGAAGGATCCAAAGTAAACCCATTCACACCTTTTCCGGTGGTATACACCAACATAGTAGAAGAACCATAAATTACATATCCAGCAGCAACTTGTTCTGTTCCTTTTTGAAGCATGTCTTCTATCGTTGCTTTTGTCCCAACTTCAGATTTTCTTCTAAAAATAGAGAAAATTGTACCTATAGAAACATTTACATCAATGTTTGAAGAACCATCCAACGGATCAAACAAAACAACATATTTACCATTTTTACAATGCTCTTCTTCAAAGGCCATGTAGTCATCATTTTCTTCTGATGCGATACCACAAACTTCGCCTCCGTTTCTAAATGCCTTAATAAATTCGTTATCGGCAATTACATCCAACTTCTGTTGGTCTTCGCCTTGTATATTGGTAGCACCTTGGGCGCCTAAAATATCTACTAATCCAGCTCTGTTTACATCGCGGTTTACAATTTTACTTGCAACTGCAATATCCTGAAGCAAACTAGATAACTCACCCGTTGCGTAAGGAAAATCAGCCTGATGATCAAAAATAAACTCGCTTAATGTAGTAACTTTAGACATATCTTAAATTTTTGGCAAATATCGTAAATTATCGTTTAAGAAAAGAGATTAATTTGATCAAGTGATAGAAGAGCAATGGGCCTACAAGGTATAATTCAGTTATACTACCAGTTCTACAAGAGTAAAAATCAATTTAGTAGAGGATCATACAAAATGTTCAAGTCGTTCTTTTGCTCCGCCATTTTTTCTTGTGTTTATCGATTCAGTCGGTGATCTCCTCCATTCTTACGGAGCTTCCTCGTTCATTACGAAAAACACGTCGGAAAAATAACGGCTCAAAATAAGGCCGATCAAGTTCAATGAAACTGATTTGGTATTATATTTTGGCGAGTTCATGCTCACAAAAACACCTCGGAATTGAGGCTCCTTTTTTCGTTCTTTTTTTGGAGAAGCAAAAAAAGGAACAAAACCCAGACAACCAAGCATACATAAATTCCATTTATTTGATTGCTATCGATAATTTACTCTGCCTTTCAGTTAAAAAAGAAATGAAGAGGAATAGTTAAGCACCTTACATTTTGCACAATATCTTAAACGGATATGTTTCTCTTAGTCAATAAAGTATTATCTTTGAAAAATGAACAAGAAAGGAATCATTTTAGCTATTTTATTTATTGGATTGTTTATTATTTCTGCGGACGCTCAATGTTCTCAATGTAAATTATTGGCAGAACAAACAGGAAGTGGATCTGACGATGCCATTTTGGGATTAGACGGTGGAAGTAATATAAATTCTGCTATTCTTTATATCATGGTTATTCCTTATGTTATTTTGTTTTTCTTATTTAGAAAAAGAATTTTCCGTTTTTTCAGAGAAATGAAAGGTTTGGGGAAACAGAAAGCAGCTTAGTTCTTATTTGATTTCTACTTCTAATAAATGAGGCCAATTTTTCCCCGTTAGATAAAGTTTTTCTGTTGAAGAATTGTAGGCTATTCCATTTAAAACCTCTCCTGTTTTTCTATACTCTAACGCAAGTAGAGATGCATCAATAATTTGTTCAACAATTCCATTTTCAGGATTAATTACGGCAATTTGATTTGTAGTATAAAGATTGGCATAAATTTTACCGTTGATAAATTCCAGTTCATTCAAATTACTGAGCGCTCCTTTATGTGTATACACTTCAATCTGTTTAATTATTTTAAACGTTTTTGGATCTCTAAAATAGATACGTTCCGTACCATCAGACATCAGAATAGATTCTCCATTATTAGTTAAACCCCAACCTTCAGAATTGTAGAAAAATTCACCTGTTTTTTCTAAGGTGTTTACATCGTAGGTAAATCCTTTCTTACTTTTCCATGTAAGTTGGTACACAGATCCATTTAAAACTGTTATTCCTTCTCCAAAAAATTGGCTGCTTAGATCTTGTTGTTTTACTATTTTACCTGTATTCAAGTCTACTTTTTGGAGAGTACTTGCTCCGTATTGTCCTGTTCCTTCTATGAGTTGGCCATCAAAAAATTCTAATCCTTGCGTATAACTGCTCGTTTGATGTGGATGAACGCGGATTACTTCGACATCTAGAACTTCTGGTGCTTGATTGGATAAAACTTTGATCGTTCTTGTATCAGACAAAAATCCACCCGCTTTTTTTTCCGTTTTTAGTACAATTTTATTTTTTCCTAGCTTAAAATAAGCTGCGTCTAAATTCAATTCAATTTTTTCTTTTAAATCAGGTAGAGCAGTAACTGCAGAATCATTTACAAAAACCAAATATTGTTTCGCTTCGTTAAGATTAAAGGTTGCAGTAAGCGTAAGGGCGTCACCTTTGCTAATAAGCGCACCATTTTTTGGCGAGATAATTCTCGTTTTTACCTTTTGTTGCGTTAATTCTTCGCCTTTTGTTTCTTCCTTACAACTGCTTATTGCTAATAAAGAAAGAGAAAAAATGGCAAGAAGTAGAAAGTATTTGGACATAATTTATAGGTTCTGGAACATTTTCATTACAACGGCTTTTTTTCGGGTAGATACAGGCACTTTCGTTCCATCTTTCATAACCAATTCACCGTTAGATTTTAGGAATTCTTTTATAAATTCTGTGTTTACTAAATGAGATTGATGAACGCGTAAAAAGGTGTAATCAGACAATAATTTATCAAACTCTTTTAGTGTTTTCGTAACCAAAAGTTTAGTGCCATCTTCAAAGTAAAAGGTGGTATAATTAACGCTCGATTCGCACCTTACAATTGCATCAATCTTAACAATTTGAATTTTTTCAAGTGTATTGAGAGCTATTTTTTTAGAGCCTTGCATGTTTTCTTTTAAAAGCGATAACCTTTCAAAAGTAGACGACTGCGATTTTGCTCGCTGTACAGCTTCTTTTAAATCGTCTGGGTCTATAGGCTTAAGTAAATAGTCTATTGCAGAAAATTTGAAAGCTTTCAATGCAAACGCATCAGAAGCAGTTGTAAAAATTACTTTAAAATTTGTATTTGGCAGTATTTCTAATAGATCAAAGCCAGATCCATCGGGCATTTGAATATCCAGAAACACTAAATCTGGTTGTATTTCTTTAATTAGCTTAGCTCCACTTACAACGCCATCGGCTTCTCCTACCAAATCAATTTCTGAGCAGTAAGAACGAATATCTTCTTGTAAAGCAATTCGTGCAGCGGGCATATCATCTATAATTACTGCCTTCATAATCTATCTTCTATAGAAGCAACATCAATGCTACTGTGTGATGCATGATAAGTAACCAGTTTATTATTGACTAAAATAGCTTGCGGAGATTGATGTTGAACGTTTAAGGTGTCGGCTAAGGCATTGGATAGATTTCTGAATTGTATTAAATCTAAAAAATAGATCGTACAGTTACTTTCATTTTTCCACTCACTTTCAAAACGGTTTAAGGCCATAGATGAGATACTGCAACGCGTGCTGTGTTTAAAGAATAAAACAGGCCTTGTAGCAGAACTTTCTATTGCTTCAGAAATTTGTTCTTGTTGTGTAAGTGCTATCCAATTAATCTTGGATTCATTTTTACTTTTATTGAAAGAAAAGAGTCCCATATTTTACAAAGCAGATTTAAATTGATTTAAAAAACGAATATCGTTTTCAGAGTATAAACGCAAATCGTTTACTCTATATTTTAATTGAGTAATTCTTTCTATTCCCATACCAAAAGCATAACCACTGTATTCATTTGAATCAATACCTGCAGCTTCTAGTACGTTCGGATCAACCATACCACACCCTAATATTTCTAGCCAACCGGTGTATTTACAAACATTACATCCTTTGCTGTTACAAATAGTGCAAGAAACATCTACTTCTGCACTCGGTTCTGTAAACGGAAAATAAGAAGGGCGGAGTCTGATTTGAGCTTTTTCGCCAAACATTTCTTTTGCAAAATAGAGTAGAGTTTGTTTTAGATCAGCAAACGAAACGTCCTTATCTATATATAACCCTTCTACTTGATGAAAAAAGCAGTGTGCGCGGGCAGATATAGCTTCATTTCTAAAAACCCGTCCGGGAGAAATAGTTCTAAGCGGAGGTTTTTGATTTTCCATAACGCGAACTTGAACCGAAGAGGTGTGCGTTCTGAGTGCCATTTCTTTTTCTCCTTTTTCTATAAAGAAAGTATCTTGCATATCGCGTGCTGGGTGTTCTAGCGGAAAATTAAGTGCGGAGAAGTTATGCCAATCGTCTTCAATTTCAGGACCTTCGGAGACAGAAAAACCAATCCGATTAAATATTTCAATTATTTCTGATCTTACAAGAGATATAGGATGTCTTGAGCCTACTTGGAAAGTTTCTCCTGGTCTACTAAAATCCATTTTTTTAGCACTTTCAGTACTGTTTTCAAAGCTATTTTTATGAGTCTGGTAGACTGCTTCAGCAGCTTGTTTTACGCCGTTGATTAATAGTCCTACTTCTTTTTTTTGTTCGTTTGGAACTGTTTTGAGTTCTGCGAAAAGATCTTTGATTTTGTTTTTTGAACCTAGAAAAAGGATTCTAAATTGTTCTAAAGAAGCGTTGTCTGTTATAGCAAACGATTCAATTTCTGTTTGTATGATTTTAATTTTCTCCTGTATCATCAGCTCTACTTTAGGTTCTTACCAAGGTTTTTTCTTCTTGTAAGATATCTTGCGAATTTACGAAAACCACTACGAATTCAGTTTAAACTTATATGAAACTTTATAATATGCTGTAAAAAAAAGAGTAGATGTGTAACTTTTGTATGTATTTGACTGTTTAAACTAATATAAACCGGAGTTTTTAGTTGGTTTAAAAGCTGTAAGAATGAATTATTCAGTTAAATAGCTTATTTTTGTTTACTTCGGTAAGTTATATATTAAAGAGAAAGAATGAAAAAATTAATAGTATTATCGCTTTTACTCCTCTCAAGTGGTTTGGTAATCACTTCTTGTAAGAATAAAGACGAGTCAATCGCGAAGATTTTTGTTAGAAACTCAAACAGTCAGCTTGTGAAAGGAGCACAAGTTGTAATTATAGCAGATATTAATTCAGTACCGGCTACTCCAGCTTATGTAGATACACTTCTTACCAACGAATCTGGTTTTGCTTCTTTTGATTTAGAAAGTTTATTTGAACAGTATAGTAAAGACGATGATAAGGTTGCCTTTTTTGACATTATAGTAAAGTTTGAAGACAAACAAGCTCCTGGAGAAATTAAGGCCAGAGCAAATATAACAGCCGTAGAAACAGTTCAATTACCGCAATAATCAAAGGTTCTGATCGTTTATTAATAGAGAATAAAAAGCATAGAGATGAAAAAATATATTTTAGGAATACTTACTACAACACTTGCTCTTGGGGCTTTATCTGTTGGAGTAAATTCATGTAAAAAGGAAGAACCTACCGTAGCTAAAATTACGGTAAGAGATACAGCAAATGCATTAGTAGTTGGGGCAGAGGTAATACTTTACGGTGTTTCTACAACCACTCCTCCTCAACCTGTTACCAGAATAGATACCGCATATACAAATTCAAGCGGTGTAGCAACATTTGATTATACAGATGACTTTCAACTGGGTCAGGCAGGTTTTGCCGTACTTAATATAGATGCTACTCAAGGTACACTTTTTGGTCAAGGAACCATAAAAATTAACGAAGAAGAAGAGAATGTAGAAACTGTATTTATACAGCCTTAAGTGAAGTCAAAAAAGTTATTACATAAAAAAAGTCCGAATGATTAGTTCGGACTTTTTTAATATATCTAAAATTATTATTTCATTTGATTCGGATTACTAGCAGCATCTGCGTTCATTTTCTTTTGTCTAATTAGCCAATAGAAAAGTCCAAAAAATCCTAAGGCGATACAAGCGTAATTAAACGAGTTACCCATTATTTCAAAAATCTGGAAAGTCCATTGTAATAATCCAGCTATTCCTTCAAATATTGCGTTAGAGTTCATTTTATAAAGTTTTTAACAAATGTAAATAAATTTTCTTTAGTTGCAGTCATAAGTTTCTATCTTCGTAGCAAATGTTATTTGTATTTGCAAAAAATCAACCTTTAGTTATGATACTGCTGCCTAT
>Ga0209654_1000099_pt1 | contig 89474 bp, 74 predicted proteins | sample SaaInl1SG_22_DNA_FD_184646 | JGI IMG/M metagenome (GOLD analysis project Ga0209654, IMG submission 184646) | Marine microbial communities from expanding oxygen minimum zones in the Saanich Inlet - ESP_161SG_22_DNA (SPAdes) (version 2) | ecosystem: Environmental > Aquatic > Marine > Intertidal... | reverse complement strand
TGACTTTAATCGTAGCCATGTTAATCTTAATCTATAAAAAGGCCAACCAAATAGGTTATAAAACGGCTAAAAGAAGGTTTAAAATGGAACTCAGAAATTTAGCTATCGCTATGATTGTTGTAGATTGTGATGGTAACTTAAACCATTTTGAAACTTAAAAAAATGGTCGGAATTTCTTCCGACCATGACTGAGCAATTTGCTCCTCTTTTTTTTATTCTAAATGACAAAGTTATTTCTCTAAAATAGCTTCAATATTTGGCTTGAAATAATTTGGACCTTTAAGGACTTTACCGTCCTCACGGTAAATAGGTTGTCCGTCTTCCCCAAGTTTACTCATGTTACTACGTTGAATTTCTTCAAACACTTCTTCTATTTTATGTTGCAATCCGTGCTCTATAATAGTACCGCACAGTATATAAAGCATATCACCTAAAGCATCAGCAACCTCTACCAAATCATTATTATTTGCAGCATCAAAATACTCTTCGTTTTCCTCTCGCATCAATTTATAGCGTAGTACATTTTTTTCTAATCCTAAATCTGCTTTTGGTGTTTCCCTATGTCCTATTTTAAACGCTGTATGAAATGCTTTTACCGCTTCAATTTTGTTTTTCATCTGTTGTATTTTACTTAAATTTGCATAAAAGTAAATATATGTTCAGTAACGGTCAAATCATTTTCGGAATTATATTTTTTGTGGTCTTCGCCATAATAATTGGTTTCACTTACCGCAAGGATTTAAAGTTACATAAACGTTTTTACGCTGGTAGCATTTGGATACTCATCGCCTTTATTTCGTTTATTTTATTTATTGCCGCTATCAAGTTTTTGTTTAAATAAACTCCATCTTACTGGGAATTTCTTCTGCTTACTTGTTATATAACAAAAGAGAATTGTGATTTTTTCTAGCATTTATTAAAATATAGAATAATTTCACGCAACCTTTTTTAAAAAATTACATCTTAATAATAACATCAGCAGCAAATCAACATGAAGATATTACTAATAATTAGCTTACTCATTGTTGTGAACTTAATACTTTTAGCTTTTAGTGTTAATAAAAAAACAGAACCTTAATTTAGGTTCTGTTTTTTGATTTTATAGCGGTTAAATCTTAATTCACTTCTGGCAAATAGCTGTAGTTTTCACTATAGTTTAGCATTTGTTCAGCAAATGTTTTAGGTTGCTCAATACGAATTGTAGTAATTTCACCATATTCATTATCTGCTACTAAAACAGGGTTTAAAAAACCACTATAGGGCGCAGAGGTAAACTGCTTGTTACGTTCTAGAACTTCTGCATGAATTTCTTGATCTACTTTTACACCGTAAGTCTCAACCAATGCTTCAACAGCTGCATAATCACCTTCCGATTTGATACGCTGTGTCTCGCGTAACAATTCTCCAAATAGATTGTGTAACTTATCGTAGTCCTTAATATCAAAATAGGTTTTACCATCCTTGGTTACCTTTTCAATAACATTATCTTTTTGTCCTTTTTCAAACACCCAAGCAGATACCCATTGTCTATTTCGCATGTGTGCTTCTTCAACATCATCGCCTAAATTTAATCTTATCAATTGAGTCATTAAGCCATTTCTTATGTAACCATCATAAGCTGCCATTCCAACCTTTTTCCAATCGTCAACTAAACCTAGTTCCTGTAATTTAGGATTATACAAGTAATAGAGCCCCACTAAATCTGCACGACCTTCCTCTAAAGTTGAGGCATAATTTTTTAATGTTTCTTTGGTCTCTCCTACTCCGGGATTTAACTGTCCAGAGGCGTGACCAATAACCTCATGTAAAGCTGTATGCAATTTATCTGCCAATTGACCATATTTCTTTTCTAATTCATACTCTTCTTCATCATGCACAAACTCCTTTAAACGTCCTGTGCTTCCGGCATTATTATAAGCGTTAATAATATTTCCAAGGGAAACAGATTTACTACCTACTGCGGCACGAATCCAGTTGGCATTTGGTAAATTAACGCCTATTGGCGTACTTGGAGACGCGTCACCAGCTTCTCCAGCCACGTTTACAACTTTGTACGTTACACCAACAACATTTGTCTTTTTGTGCTCATCCATCAACGTTGAATTATCCTCAAACCACTGTGCGTTATCCGATAACACTTTCATTTTCTGGGACATGTCAAAATCATTAATCTGTACGATGGTTTCGTAAGAGCCTCTATATCCAAGCGGATCATTATATACTTCAATAAAAGAGTTTATATAGTCAATATTACCCTCAGTAGCAGCAGTCCAAGCTACGTTATAATCATCCCAAGTTTGTAAATCTCCTGTTTTGTAATAATCTATCAACAAACCAAGCGCATCACCTTGTGCCTTGTTTTCGGCAACACCTTCTGCCAATTCCAGCCATTTAATGATTTCGTCTATGGCTTCACCATACAACCCACCAGATTTATATACACGTTCTTTTAAAACACCATTTTCTTTAACCAATTTGGAGTTTAGGCCAAAAGACAAAGGCTTTTTTGGATTTGGTGATTTTTTCTGCTTGTAGTAATTAACAACATCAACATTCGTAACATTTGGTCCATAAAAATTTACCGCAGATAAGGCTACGTTATCCACCCCTTTCGCTTGATTTACTTTTTTACCGTCTTTGTCATTAAAGATCACATCGAAAGGTTCACCTTCTAACGTTGTATTTGTTGCTACTAATAACTCATTTAAATATTCTGCAGAAAATCCTGGTTTCAGCTTGTCATTCGAGTAATGGTGATGAATACCATTACTAAACCACACACGTTTTAAATAGGTTTCGAAAGCAGCCCAATCTTCTGATGTTTTATCGCCATTATAATTTTTATAAATGTTCTCTAAAGCATTTCTGATTTTAAGGTTATGACGATAATTTTGGTCCCACATGATATCACGACCAGCTAATCCAGCTTGCGTTAAATAATACACCAATTTTTGCTCTTTTAAACTTAATTGTTCCCAACCAGGAATTTGGTAACGCAATATTTTAATATCGGCAAATTGCTCTACATTGTAATCGAAATCTTTGGTGACTTCAGTGTCGCTATTAATTACCTTAGTAGCTGTTTTGTCATTTCCGCAAGACAAAACCAGTAATGCTACCATAAACAGTAGTAAAGATTTTAGTTTCATATAATTATGTTTGTTTTGAATTATTTTCAGAATTTGAGTCAATTATCCGATTTTGATTATTGATTAAAGTAAAAATTCAATATTTAGTTATTGAAAATCTAATTTTAGGATAACAAATGTAATAATTTATTAATCGAAATTTTAAAAATAACTATATTTGTTTTAAACAAACTAAACCTATAAAAATGAAAGCATTAAAGTACATTTTCTTTTTGCTACTCATTGGAATAATTGGGTTGGCAATATATATTGCAGTACAACCAAATTCTTTTGAAGTTACCCGAACTAAAACCATAAATGCACCTGCCCCTGTCGTATATGATAATGTGATTGATTATAAAAATTGGGAAGCTTGGTCTTCTTGGGCTGAAGAAGACCCTGACATGACGATAACACTCCCCGAAAAAACATCAGGGATTGGAGGTTCCTACAAATGGGAGGATAAAGATGGTGTTGGCACAATGACAACCATAAAGGCTATTCCTAACGAATCCATACACCAAGAAATGCAATTTGCAGATTTTCCGGCTTCTGATATAACTTGGAAGTTTATGCCCAATACAGATGGCACTACCGAAACTACATGGACTATTTCTGGTAAAGATTTACCGTTTGCGTTTAAAGCGTTTTCAACGTTTATAGGCGGTATGGAACAACAAATTGGGCCTCATTATGAACGTAGTTTAGAAAAATTAGACAGTATTTTGGTAGCGGACATGAAAAAATATAGCATTAGTGTAAATGGTGTTACCGAACACAGTGGTGGATTTTACATTTACAATACTATATCGTGTAAAATTCCTGATATGCCTAAACATATTCAGCAAATGATGCCAAAATTGGGCGACTATGCCATGAAGCACAATATTAAAATGGCTGGTGCCCCCTTTAACTACTATCATAAGTGGGATGAAGTGCATAATACCGTGATGTTCTCATGCTGTATCCCAACAACCTCGAGAATTATTTCTACAGAACCTGATATTTTAACAGGACAATTAAAATCATTTAAAGCTTTAAAAACAACGCTTAGTGGGAATTATGACAACTTAAAAGAGGCATGGAAAACGGCAATGCAATATATTGCAGACAACGGGCTGCAAACCGATGAAAACGGGCCAATGCTTGAAGCTTATACCAACGACCCCGTAGAACATCCAAATCCTGCAGATTGGTTAACTGAAATTTATATTGCCTTAAAATAGCTTATGAAGCAATTGTTGTTTGTGTTTTTAGGAGGTGGCATTGGAAGTGTGCTGCGTTATGTTATTGGTAAGTATTTAAATAGTACAGAGAGTGGTATACCGTACGGAACATTTTTAGCTAATATTTTAGGTAGTTTACTTATTGGGATTATTTTGGGATTAGCTGCTAAAAACGATTCGTTAACCCAAAACCAAACCTTACTTTTAGCCACTGGCTTTTGTGGTGGTTTCACTACATTCTCTACGTTTGCTTATGAAAACCACGTGTTTTTAAGATCTGGAGATTTTACAAGTTTTGCTATATATACTATTGCGAGTTTTATTGTAGGTTTTTTGGCGGTTTTTGCGGGGATGTATCTGGTGGAGTAAAGTTTGATTAAGTCTTAAACGCATTAATTATCCTGAAAAAAGCTTAACTTAGAATCTATTAATATTTAGAACTAGCTATATCTAACTAGCCCACAAACTAACTAATTTATCTATTCCATGAAAACCATGAAAAAGCTAATTTCACTTTTATCATTTGTAATAATAGCAGTTTGTCTTATCAGTTTAAACAAAACCAATGAAACGACCAAGTTTTTAGATACCCTCGATGAAAATCAGTTAAGCCAAGTACTAATGCCATTTGATGACGCCTCTAGAAAAAAATGGCATTATTTACCTGCTGCATCATGGCCAAGAAAAGGTTTAAAAATTGGCGAATTAAACGATATCCAAAAAAAAGCATTTTCTAATATGCTCAAATCCTTCCTAAGCAAGTCTGGTTATGAAAAAACTCAGGACATTATAGCGTTAGAAAATGTTTTGGTAGAATTAGGTGGCGATCCCGCTTATAGGAATACTGGGGCTTATTTTTTCTCTGTTTATGGCAATCCTAAAACAGATAATTTATGGGCATGGTCTTTTGAAGGGCATCATTTATCATTAAATTTTACAGTAGCGAATGGAACCTTAGCAACAACTCCACGGTTTTTCGGAGCCAACCCTGGAACTATACCAAAAGGGAAAAGAAAGGGTGAACGAGTGCTTGGTAAAGAAGAAGATTTAGCTTTTGAACTTTTAAACACACTTACAGACACTCAAAAAAATGAGGTGATTTTTGAAAACGTTGCTTTTCCGGATGTTTTAACTCGTAATGAGACTGAAGTAAAGCCTTTGGAGCCTTTCGGAATTGAGGCAAACAAATTAGATTCAGGACAAAAAGATTTATTGCGAGATATACTGAGATTGTATTTAAGTTCAATTCCTAAAGATTTAGCTGTAGCACGTGAACAAAAAATTAATAAAGAAGAGTTTGAATATATCAGGTTTGCTTGGGCAGGTGCACAAGTTAAAGGTATTGGACATTATTACAGAATTCAAGGAAAATCATTTTTAATTGAATTCGATAATACGCAAAGTGGCGCAAATCATATTCATACGGTGTGGCGAGATTTTGATGGCGATTTTGGTAAGGATTTGATAACTGAGCATTATCTTAATTCTAAGCATCACAACAAAAATTAATTATAGTCAAATTAGTTAAGACAATTCAAAAATCTTTAGGAAAAAGATAAAGTATCGTAAATAAAGTTACTTATATTGAGCACATGCTATTTTTTCCTAACTTTCAATAAAAAATGAAAAAAACAATCTTATTTCTCTCCATTGTTGCGACTTTTTTAAGCTGTTCAAATACTGATGATAGTAATAATAATGACCAAGACTTAATTTTGGGCAGATGGCATTTAGTTGGTTTTGAAGAAACTGTAATGTACCAGTTTACCGATGACAATTTAAGACATACAATTTATGCTACTAATGGTAATTTTGGTGGATTAGAAACTGCAATTCCAAATCCTAATTCGTGGAGTATTGAAAACAATAAATTAGTCATAGACCTTAATTTTGGTAATTCTTCTACAGAATCGTTGAGTTTTAAATGTAATGGCAATGTTGTCGATTTGATTTCAGATAATGGAACATCAAGATTATTTAGAGAAGGATATGCGATTGCAAATTGTAATGATTAGGGTTTTAATGCTTTCTAAAAGCCCTAACACCTGCCTCTACTCTAGTTTTTAAATAGTTTTGTCGTGGCACGATTGGGCAAGAATATTTGTCGTTATATGCACAGTATGGGTTGTAGGCGCGATTAAAATCAATGGTTAATGTGTTGCCTTTTGGCATTTTGGTATCTATATAGCGTCCGCCGCCGTAGCTTTCTAGTCCGTTAGTTTCGTCTAAAAATGGCAGAAAGAGGAACGGTTCATAATCTTCCTCTGCTTTATAATCAAGATTTTCAAATACATCCAAGGTAAAGGTCTCTCCTTTTAACTGAAATGCTACTTCGCCATATTTTATGTACATTGGTCTGCGGTCGGTAGTGGTTTTCATTTCAAAAGGTTGCTCTTCTGCCGTTCTTTTAAAACGAGCATCGACTACATACGCTGAGTCGAACTTAAAAAAATCTAAACCTTCAAAATTCTTTCTGTCTTTTTTCTTTAATGGTGATGTGGATGCATCTTTATAAAAGGCGTTAAGTTCTTTTTGAAATTCGGTATCTCCCTGTATGGGACGTTTTTTTTGCGAGCAACTGCTACAGAATAAATTCAATACAAACATTAATGCCATTAGGTATTTGCCCGTTGCTCTCTGGTATGCCCGCGTTAGGGATTGCAGCAAGCTACCGTGTAGCGCGGAAAGCCCGACCCCGCGCTTTGAGAGCCACAGCGAACGTGCGGGGTAACGCCCAAATAATTTTACCATTAAAAGGTTTACTGCTTTCATTAATTTCCTGGATTAAATGATGGATTTAGGTTTGTATTATAGTTCTGTAGTAAATCGCTAGAAAATGCATTGAAGGTATCCTCATCGGCAAAGGATTTAATCTTTTCTGGATTAAAATTGCCTTGTAGATAATAGGCAGTGGTTTCGGATGCTGAACTATTGAAAATAATTACATCTGTAACGACTGCTCCGGCTTCGCGAACTGAAATAATTCTTGTATGGTCTGGATCATTTTTCCTGAAAACATCTAAATAGCCACTTTTGGTCACAGCATTCATCTCGGTAATCAAAGTTTGACGTTTTAAGGCATTTGTATCCTTAAAGGTGATGTATTTAAAATCGTGAATATTCCCAATGGCGTGTTTTACTCCTGGTGAAATATTGCTTAAAACGGCTTTCATAAAATTGGGTACTTGAAAAGATGTTGCGCCCAAATCTGACTTATGATTGTTATAAAACCCTTGAAAACTAATGCCGCAGGACGTTATTAAAACACAAAGGCACATTGCTAAAACTGATTGTTTCATTCTAAAAATTCTTATGGTAAAAATACAACTTACAAATATTTTATCTAGATTTGAACTTTCAAATGAAATAAAATGCGTTACAACGTCACAATTTTTAGAAAACAATGGACCTCTTCTTTAAAGAAAGGAAGACGGATTTATTATGTTTTGTGATGCTATAGATAAACGCTTACAGATATTATAAAAGTCCGACTTCATAAAGTCGGACTTTTTGTTTTTATGAACATTTCAACCTTACAAAAATCAATTTATGTAGAAAAATTACACTTAGAATTAATGAAAACACTATTTAACAATTACCTAAATACCTTTAAAGGTTTATCAATAGAAGTTTGGTGGCTTGCTTTAATAACTCTAATTAATAGAGCTGGTACCATGGTAATTCCGTTCTTGTCTTTGTATTTAACCGAAGATTTAAATTTTACGTTTAGCAATGTAGGAACTGTAATGGCCTGTTTTGGCTTAGGTTCAGTTGCCGGATCTTGGCTAGGAGGCAAATTGACTGACCAAATTGGTTATTACAAAGTAATGGTAAGAAGTTTATTGAGTACAGGTGTTTTATTCATTGCCTTGCAATTTTTACATACATTCTATAGTATGTGTTTGGGCATATTTTTGGTGATGCTAGTCGCAGACATGTTTCGACCTGCAATGTTTGTTGCCATGAGTGCCTATAGCAAACCAGAAAATAAAACCCGCAGTGTTACCCTTATTAGGTTGGCTATTAACTTGGGGTTTTCGGCAGGACCCGCTGTTGGCGGATTAATCATCGCTTCAATAGGTTATGGCGGCTTGTTTTGGGTTGATGGCATTACCTGTATTTTAGCTACTATTTTATTGGTTATGGTTTTGAATCCGAAGAAATCTAGAGTTCATGATGACGTAAAAGTTGACCATCCAGAATCGGCTTACAGCGACAAAGCCTTTATTTTATTTCTGGGTGCCATGTTCTTATTCGGGTTTATCTTTTTGCAATACTTCTCTACAATGCCGCTTTATTATAGAGATAGACATATTTTAACCGAAATTGAAATAGGACTACTTTTAGGTATGAATGGTTTTGTGATTTTTCTCTTGGAAATGCCGTTAATTAGCTGGTTAGAAAACACAGGTTTATCTAAAATATTCTTTGTATTACTAGGAGCTTTCTTAACAGCATTAAGTTTTCTAGTGCTAAATTTTACAAGCTGGAGTGGCGTACTCATTATCGGTATGTTGCTTATGACCATTGGCGAGATGATTGCTTTCCCGTTTTCTAATGCCTTTGCGTATGATAGGGCCAGCAAGGGTAACCAAGGAGAATATATGGCGCTGTACACCATTGCGTTTTCATTGTCGCATATTTTTAGCCATAAAATAGGCATGGAACTGGTAGCAAGGTTAGACTATGATAATACTTGGTACATTATTACTGCAGTAGGCGGTATTTGTGTATTTTTATTGTTCATTTTAAAACTATATTTAAGTAGAAAAAGAAAGACGGTGTAATGAAAGATGTTATCATAATCGGCGGTGGGCCTATAGGAATTGCTTGTGCCTTAGAATGTAAAAAACGAAATTGGAATTATGTAATTATAGAAAAGGGAGCGCTTACCAACTCCCTTTTTAATTACCCTAAGAATATGACGTTTTTTTCCACATCTGAAAAGTTGGAAATTGATGGTATTCCATTTATAAGCAAAAATCCCAAGCCAAATCGTGATGAGGCTTTGGAATATTATCGTCGTGTCGCAACTTCAAACCATATTAATATTAACCTCTTTGAAACTGTCGAAGCCATTTCTAAAGTTGGCGCTCATTTTAAAGTTACAACAGACAAAAACAGTTACGAAACCCAAAACATTATTTTAGCCACAGGTTTTTATGATATTCCTAACTTACTAAATGTACCAGGTGAAGATTTGCCAAAAGTAACACATTATTATAAGGAAGCACATCCTTACGCCGTGCAGGATGTTGTAGTGGTTGGAGCAAGTAACTCTTCTGTAGATGCTGCATTAGAAATTTATAGAAAGGGCGGCAATGTTACGATGATTATCCGGGGTGAAGGCATTGGAAAGCGTGTAAAATATTGGGTACGACCCGATATAATAAATCGCATTGAAGAAGGCAGTATAAAAGCCTATTTTAACGCTGAAATTTCCGAAATAAAAGAAAATGAAGTAACCTTCACATCTCCCCAGGGCATAAAAACTATTCCTAATGATTTTGTAATAGCCCTCACAGGTTATAAACCTAATTTTGAATTGCTAAATCAACTAGGGGTTAAGCAATCTATTGATGAAAAGCGCCTCCCTGTTTATAACGATAAAACCATGGAAACCAATATTAAAGGTGTGTATCTCGCTGGGGTAATTTGTGGCGGTATGGAAACGCACAAATGGTTTATTGAGAACAGCCGGATACATGCAAAACAGATTGCAGAACATATTGAAACAACTCTAGCTCTTTAAATTATGGATTTAAATCAAATTACTGTGCCTTCTTTAGATGTCGAGAAAGCTATTGATTTTTATGAAACACTGGGCTTAAAATTAATAGTTAAAACATTACCAAAATATGCACGTTTTGAATGTGCAAACAGCAATAGCACCTTTTCAATCCATCACGTAGAAGAATTACATAGAGGAACCGGCATTACCATTTATTTTGAAGATACCAATTTAGACGACTTAGTTGCTCAACTTCAAGCAAAGGGTATCATTTTTGAAAGTTTACCAGAAGATAAACCATGGTTATGGCGAGAAGCTCATTTAAGAGATATAGATGGAAATCATATCATCTTATACAAAGCAGGTGAAAATAGAAAGAATCCGCCTTGGCGAATTAATTGATTTTCAGGTATTTAGAGTATTCCCTATAGTAATCGGGGTTTTAAAAACAACTCATTATTTAATTGGAATAATTTCCTTTTGCTTAACGACTCTGGACAGCACAATTTGTGTTTTAGATTCGCCATAAATGATTAAGTTATCAATAAATGACTCCAAATGCTTATTATCTTTTAGCACAACTTCCATCACAATATTTTCATCTCCTGTTATTCTGTAGCAATTGACGACTTCATCAAGTGATTTTACTTTATCCAAAAATGGTTTTAATTTTCCCATAAATGCCCTTAGCGTAATAATTGCTCTTAGCTGATAGCCAATTTCAAATGGAGAAACAAGCGCTTTATAGCCTTCAATAATTCCCATATCTTCCATTTTTTTAATACGTTCAGATACGGCTGGCGAACTTATACCAACTTGTCTTCCAATTTCAGCGTTGGACTGTCTAGCGTTTTCTTGTAAACACTTTAAAATCTTTTTATTAAGAGTGTCAATGTGCATTTAAAGATATTTAACCAATAAAACATAACAATTAAAGCAAATATACACTTTTACTTTAAATATTAAAGTTGTATCTCAATCCTAGTGACTAATTTTGGTGTAATTGCTAATGAAAATAAATAAAAATGCATAATACCCCAGTAAATCTATCGGAATTGCCGATTTATCAAAAAGCCATTGAGATCTTTGCATTGTCTCAAAGCATTTCTTTATATCTAAATCAAGACCTATCTTCTTTGAAAGATGATGGTTCAGAAGACACTAATATTTATTTTTCTGGTGACATTGTACAGCAATCAGTTTCTTTAGCTCCAGAAATTGAAAATGCTGAACGCGAACGTTATTCTGAGCGTAAACATAGGCATGTGGCGTCTTTGAGAAGATTGACTAACATGCTGTACAAAAACTCATATCGTTTAGAAAAAAGCAACAGTAACGGAAAAGACTTTTTACCTGTTTTAAGACGGGAATTAAAAAAGTTTAAAAAGTTACAACATCATTGGATGTTAACACTCTAATCTAATTTTACGAACTTTTGGCCGCAAGGTTCAATACACTGGTACCACAAAATTAAATCGCCGTTAAGGGGTAAATCAAAATATAACTTTACAGAACGAGAGTTGCATGTATTGGGTATAATTTCTCCATCATAGGTAGTATCTGCTTTGGGGTTACTTGTTATTTGGTATGTTCCCATTTCCACATCTCCAACAGCAGTAGCCATCACACATAGCCTTCCATTCAGTGTCACACTGCCATCACTAAAAAACTCTATAATTCTCTGACTATCTATAGGTTGAAATACGCCACTGCCATCGCCAGGGTCTGATAGCTGCTCTATAAGTTGCCATTTTCCTAAAACCCAAATTTCATTTAATGGATTAGCATCATCTGATACACAACTAAATATAGTAACCCCAAAAAACACAAAGACTAAATACCTCATTACATTTACATTTATATCATTAGATGTTGAAACGTAGCAATGGTTGCTTAGAAACTACATATTTCTTCTATACTGCCCTCCCACTTCAAACAGTGTTTTTGTAATTTGACCCAAAGAGCAGACTTTACAAACTTCCATCAATGCTTCAAATAGATTCTCATTGTTTATGGCAGTTTGTTGCAGGGTTTTGAGTAACGATTCTGTATTATTCCTATCATGAAGATTTTCTAAGGTTTTAATTTGAAGTTGTTTTTCTTCCTCTGTGGCTCGTATTACTTCCAGAGGTAAAATTGTTGGAGACCCTTTACTGCTTAAAAATGTATTTACACCAATTATTGGAAATTTCCCATTGTGCTTCAAGGTTTCGTAATACAGGCTTTCCTCTTGTATTTTAGAGCGTTGATACATGGTTTCCATCGCCCCTAGAACACCACCACGTTCCGTAATTCTATCAAATTCTAATAGTACCGCTTCTTCTACCAAATCGGTTAATTCTTCAATAATAAATGCCCCTTGAATAGGGTTTTCGTTTTTAGCTAATCCTAACTCTTTATTTATAATTAGTTGAATAGCCATAGCACGACGAACCGATTCCTCCGTTGGCGTGGTTATGGCCTCATCATAAGCATTGGTGTGCAATGAGTTACAATTATCATAAATAGCATAAAGCGCTTGAAGTGTTGTTCTTATATCATTAAAATCAATTTCTTGAGCATGTAAACTTCGGCCAGAGGTTTGTATATGATACTTCAACATTTGCGCTCTTGCATTTGCACCATATTTCTCTTTCAGCGCTTTAGCCCATATTTTTCTGGCAACACGACCAATAACAGCATATTCAGGATCGATACCATTTGAGAAAAAGAAAGACAAATTCGGCCCAAATTTGTTAATGTCCATACCTCTGCTTAAATAGTATTCTACATAAGTAAAACCGTTGGATAAGGTTAATGCCAATTGTGTAATTGGGTTGGCCCCTGCTTCAGCAATATGATACCCTGAAATGGAAACAGAATAAAAGTTTCTAATGTTATTTTCGATAAAATATTCCTGGACATCGCCCATTAAGCGCAACGCAAACTCGGTTGAAAAAATACAGGTGTTTTGTGCTTGGTCTTCTTTTAATATATCGGCTTGTACCGTGCCTCTTACTTGAGCAATGGTACTTTTTTTGATTTTATCATACACCTCTTTTGGAAGTACTTGATCTCCAGTAACCCCTAAAAGCATTAAGCCTAAACCATCATTTCCTTCCGGCAATTCGCCATTGTATCTAGGACGTTCCTTGTTTTTATAAATATTTTGAATTTTGGATTCTACTTCTTTCTCCAACCCGTGCTCTTTGATATAAATCTCGCACTGTTGGTCGATGGCTGCGTTCATAAAAAATCCTAGTAGCATAGGTGCTGGACCATTAATCGTCATACTTACCGAGGTCATTGGGTCTGCTAAATTAAAACCCGAGTAGAGCTTTTTGGCATCATCTAAACAGCATATGGATACACCTGCATTTCCTATTTTCCCATATATGTCTGGACGCATATCTGGGTCGTTACCATAAAGCGTTACACTGTCAAAAGCTGTAGATAAGCGTTTTGCTGGCATACCTGCACTCACGTAATGAAAACGTTTGTTTGTGCGTTCTGGACCACCTTCACCGGCAAACATTCGGGCAGGATCCTCTCCAGTACGTTTAAAAGGATATAGCCCCGCAGTATAAGGAAACTCCCCAGGTACATTTTCTTGTAAACACCATCTTAAAATATCCCCCCATGCTGTGTATTTTGGGAGCGCCACTTTAGGAATCTGGGTATGCGATAAAGATTCAGTATGTGTATTAATTTTTATCTCCTTATCTCTTACTTTAAAACTATAGATGGGATTTTTGTATGTATTTACTTTGTCTTCCCAATGTATTAATAATTCCCAATTGTGCGGATTGAGATTCATTTTTACTTTATCAAATTCAGCGATTAATAACTCTAAAAAGTGTTGGTCGTCTTTGTGAACTTTATTTAAGATTTCATCAGTATTTAAACCTGTTTTTACTAAAAAAGACTTCTCGATTGCCCTTGATGACACGTTAACAACAGAACACATCGTTTTAAAAATACCAAATAACTTTTGGGCAACTTCTACCTGTTCATCCACATTTTTATTGTACGCCCTGTTGCTTTCGGCTATTTCAGAAAGATAACGTGTTCTGGATGGAGGAATAACAAATATTTTTTCACTCATTTCTTCCGAAATAGAAAATGAGGATTTTAAATTCGCATTAGCTCTTTCAACCAGTGTGTCCATAACCGCTTTATAAAGCGTATTCATCCCTGGGTCATTAAACTGGGAAGCGATAGTGCCAAATACTGGTAATTCATCTTGAGGTGTATCCCAAAGATTATTATTGCGCATGTACTGTTTTTTAACGTCTCGCAATGCGTCTAGCGCGCCACGTTTATCAAACTTATTTATTGCTACAATGTCTGCAAAATCTAGCATATCGATTTTTTCTAGTTGCGTAGCAGCTCCAAATTCTGGAGTCATTACATATAGTGACACATCAGAATGTTCAATAATTTCGGTATCACTCTGCCCTATCCCTGAAGTTTCCAATATTATTAAATCAAATTCCGCTGCTTTTAAAACTTCAACAGCTTCGTTTACATGTTTAGATAATGCCAAATTAGATTGACGTGTAGCCAAACTACGCATATAAACTCTTGAGTTATTAATGGAATTCATTCTGATTCTATCCCCTAATAAAGCACCTCCTGTTTTTCGTTTCGATGGATCAACAGAAATAATACCAACGGTTTTTTCTGGGAAATCGGTTAAAAATCGTCGCACTAATTCATCAACTAAACTCGACTTTCCAGCGCCTCCAGTTCCTGTAATTCCTAAAACAGGGATATTAGAATTTTCATTCTTTACTTTAATTTTAGCCAATGTACTTTTTGCTACATCAGGAAAGTTTTCAGCAGAAGATATAACTCTAGCAATGTCCTTGTTATTCTTTTTATTAAGATTTTCAATTTCAACATTTAATTCATCACCAATTGCGAAATCAGACTTTTCAACCAAATCATTTATCATACCCTGTAATCCCATTTCCCTGCCATCATCTGGAGAATAAATACGGGTGATACCATAATCCATTAAATCCTTGATTTCAGATGGTAAAATAACACCACCGCCACCGCCAAAAATTTTAATATGATCCGCACCTTTTTCTTTCAGAAGATCAAACATGTACTTAAAATACTCGTTATGTCCGCCTTGATAAGAGGTTAAACATATGGCGTTAACATCTTCTTGAATTGCAGTATTTACAACATCCTCAACACTCCTATCATGCCCTAAATGAATCACTTCCACACCAGTAGCTTGAATAATACGACGCATAATATTTATGGAGGCATCGTGACCATCAAAAAGTGATGCTGCTGTAACAACTCTTATTTTATGCTTTGGTTTATAGGGCGTTTGCTGATTCATTATTGAAAAATAATTAGTTTATTCACCGCAATTTACGGATAATTCAAAAAAAACAAGAGTTTAAGATACATATTGCAAAATTTATTTGAAAACTAGTCTCGAATTTGTTTTTATTTATTTTTGAGGCGCTAAATAACGCCTCATGAAGAAAATAATTATTTTAATTCATTGTAAAGATCGTCCAAATATAGTGGCCTCCGTTACCAATTTTGTAGCGAAAAAAAATGGCAATATTGTATATCTAGACCAGCATGTGGATAGACAACAAGATATTTTCTTTATGCGCATAGAGAGTGAATTTTTGAATGACGACTTTTCTACCGATACCTTCAAAACGTGTTTTAATAAAGAGTTGGCCGATATATTTGAAATGAAGTGGCGTATTTATTCTTCGGATAAAAAACCTAAAATGGCTTTATTTATTTCAAAGTACGACCATTGTTTATATGATATTTTAGGACGATATAATTCAGGTGAACTTAATTTGGAGATCGCATTCATTATTAGCAACCATATTGATTTAAAGCCTATCGCAGATAGCTTTAATATTCCATTTTATCATATTCCCGTTACTCAAGACACCAAGGGCAACGCAGAGAAAAAACAGTTAGAATTGCTGGAATCGCATAGCATTGACTTTATCGTTTTAGCACGATACATGCAAATAGTATCTTCTAAACTCATCGATAAGTATCCCAATAAAATTATAAATATTCACCATTCGTTCCTTCCTGCGTTTGTTGGCGCTAAACCCTACCACTCTGCCTATGAACGTGGTGTGAAAATTATAGGGGCCACAAGCCATTATGTTACTGAGGAATTAGATGCAGGTCCAATTATAGAACAAGACGTCTCTAGAGTTACCCATGCCTATACCATAAAGGACCTTATAGCAAAGGGTAGAGACCTAGAAAAAATTGTTCTAGCCAATGCCATAAAGTTACATTCCGAACGAAAAGTAATGGTTTATAATAACAAGACTGTAATTTTTTCTTAATTTTCCATTAGAACCTCATTACCAAATAATAGTCTAATTAATTGAAGCGTGAATTCAGTCTTTACAGGAGAAGGTTCTAACTTTATATTGGATGTCTTTATCTTCTTTTAATACAGAAATGTATCTTTGAAGCACAAAACCCAAATATCATGATACGAAAAATTCTTTCCGTTTTTTTAATTTTCAACGTAATGGCGTGTGCTGAACTGCAAGGTGTAATAGATCAATTACCTCAAGGCGGTGTGCTACAAATACTGAAATAAGCTCAGGTTTGCGACAAGCCTTAGATTTTGGAATAGATAAGCAAGTAACCAAACTCACCCAAAAAGATGGATTCTATAAAAATGAATTGGTTAAAATACTTTTGCCCGAAGAGTTACGAAAAGTAGATAAGGCGCTTAGAGATATTGGTTTGAGCAAATTAGCCGACGAAGGTTTAAAAGTATTAAATAGAGCCGCTGAGGACGCTGTAAAAGAAGCAACGCCAATTTTTGTAAATGCTGTAAAAGGTATTACGTTTAACGATGCTAAAAATATTTTGCTGGGTAATGACGATGCCGCTACCCAATATTTAACGGTAAAAACACAAACTGCACTTTACGATAAATTTAATCCAGTAATTAAAAACTCCTTTAATAAAGTTGGCGCCGATGACATTTGGAATAATTTGATTAACAAATACAACACTCTTCCTTTTACAAATGATGTAAATCCAGATTTGACAGACTACGTAACAAACGAAGCCCTAAAAGGTGTTTATACCATGATTGCAGTGGAAGAAAAAGAGATTAGAACTAAAATTGGCTCTAGAACTACAGATTTATTAAAACGTGTTTTCGCGCTTCAGGATAAATAAATTCTAATTGAGTGTTGTTCTGATGTTCTTTCAAAAACTATAACAAGTTCAGATCAACAGGGAACTTACTTTTGTTGTTCGGTTTTTTTGTACAAGCCGTCAAATGCTATTGTTTTTAATGTGTCGTTTGTAACTGTCTCCCAATATTGGCGCACAGAGCCATCATCATTTAATGTCCAAGTTACTTTATGATAGTAAGATGCGCCTTTTGGGTTTTTGGCTACATCGGTCTTTAAAATCATTTGGTTACCCACCCTATTTCCTTTTAAGTGTAAACTCCAACCTTGATTATCAATCCATATTTGCTCCCAACGCTTTTTAGCTAGGTTATAGAAATTATTACTAGTACCGGTATATTTACCTTTAGCACTAGTCCAATTCTCCCTTAAAATGCAGTTGTCTTGAATTTTCTCAATAACGTTAGTACCTGCCAAAGACCCATCAGGATTTGTTACCGACCAATTGCCAATCCAAAAATCAAATTCAGCATGGGCTTCAGTACAGCATTTACAATTATTAACTTCAGGAGTTTGCCCGTATGATGCAATTGTAATCAATAGAAAAACGAAGAGTATTGGTAAATGTTTCATTAAAAAACACACAAGTAAATATTAAATTAGTTATAAAATTGATAAATTACATTATTATACATTACATTATTAACAAAAAATTATACTTTTATATAAATTTTTATAAGCGTTCAATCCAATACATTTTTTATTCAACAAAAAATAATTTATATTGCCTTACTCTCGTTAACCATCAAGATGAAAAAAGAAGATTCTATCAAAGAATACCAAGTTCAGCTAAGTAAAAAGTATAAAAAACTAATTGAGGAAGCTTACAATTTTAGGCAAACGGATGCTTCATTAAGTGATGTTTCCGAGTATAAAGCCATAAAACTTCTTAACAAGTTAAATAAGTTGAAATACCTCACTAGAGATTATCATCGTACGGCTATGTGACATTTAGCGTTTATTTAACGTTACCATTACATCCAAATCAAGTAAATGCTCGTAATTTATAGTAAAGAGAAGATTATGAGTCCACATTTCTGTAAGGTTGGCAAAATTAAGGTCAACAACAAAAAGATTATTAATTTAAAGGAAATTGAAAAGCGCATATCAAACTTTGTAGACGATATGAGTAAGGTTGAATTTTCTAAAGATGTTCATGGAGCTGTTTAAAATAGCCAAAGGCTTTTGTTAATCTAGATCCGTACCAGGAAAACATTTCCCCATCCACTAAAAGTATTCTTGCTTTTGGGTAGTATTTTTTTAGCTCTTTTTTATGCGTTTTAGTAAATGGATATGGCTCACTGGATAACAGCACAAGTTCTATATTATTATCTTTTTTTAAGCTAATTTCAGGATAACGTATTTCTTCCATGCCATTTTTAAATTTGTTTAATTGTAACAAATAATCTACAAAAGTATGTTTGCCAACCACCATCCAAGGCAATCTCCAAATAAAATATAAGGTTTTCAAGCTGTTCGTTTCCTGTATGAATGCTTTGAAACTGTTAAATTCAGTTTTTAGTTCAGCAGTTAAATTTGCAGATTTCTCTTCTACATTAAACAACATTCCATATTGTGCTATAAGTTCAAAACTATCTTCTAAAGTAAAAATATTAGAAACGTGAACTTCACATACTTTTTCACATGCTTCAACAATGTCCTTTGTGTTTTTCTCCTTATTACAAAGAATAATGTCTGGTTGCAACGCTTTTATTCTATCAATATGCACTTGCTTTGTACCACCAACAATAGTGGCGTTTAATCTTATATTATTAGGGTGGACACAAAATTTGGTAACCCCTACAATATTTTCCTTTAAACCTAAATCGCACAACAATTCTGTTTGACTTGGTACTAATGAAACAATACGTTTCGGAACTGCTTTTATTTTTAGGGTTCTATTTAGTTGGTCTTGCATACTACAAAATAAATCTAAACATTTTTTTGTGTGAAATAAAGTAAAATCGCATAATGTCATATCTTCGCGATAAACATTTTACATGCTAAAAGCAGTTATTTTCGACATGGATGGGGTGATTATTGATAGTGAACCTATGCACCGTAAAGCCTATCTCAATATGTTCGACGAAGTAGGAATTGAGGTAAGTAATGAGATGTATGAATCTTTCACTGGACAATCTACTTTAAATATTTGCAGAAGACTTTGTGATCATTTTAGTTTAAAAGAAACTCCCGAGGCTTTAGTGGCCCTAAAACGCAAGCATTATAAACAGTTTTTTAATACAGATTCTGATTTAGCATTAATTGATGGGGTTTTAGACCTAATTAAAAATTATTACGAAAATGGGTTGACACTAATTTTAGGGTCATCAGCTTCCATGAGTGGTATAAATATGATTTTTGAGCGTTTTGACTTAAACCAATATTTTAAAGCGAAATTAAGTGGCGCTGACTTGAAACAATCTAAACCACATCCTGAAATCTTTGAAAAAGCTGCAGAAGCCTCTGGATATGGCAGAAATGAATGCATAGTAATTGAAGATTCTACCAATGGTATTGCAGCAGCAAAATCAGCAGGAATCTACTGTGTTGGTTATGATAGTTTTCACTCTAAAAATCAGGATTACTCTAAAGCCGATAAGGTTATAAATGATTTTAAGGAGATTTTCTTTGAAAAAATATCAGAAGATTTCAAGAAAGTATACCGGCAATAAACTTAAAAATGGTATTCGGTGGTAGTTTTTATCTCTTTTAAAACGAAGTAACTTTCTAAAACACCAATATTTTCAATTTTAGAAAGTTTCAACCGTACAAACTCATGATATTCCTCAAGACTTCCAAGATTTATTTTTAAAACGAAATCCACCTTACCAGCCATGTGGTAACATTCCTGAACTTCAAGTAAACTCTTAATTTGCCTATCAAATTTATCAATAAAACCTTCATCATGATAGCGCAGTGATACCATACAAATAGCTGTTACGGGACAATTAATCAGTTTTTTATCAATTAGTGCAACATATTTTTTAATATATCCCTTTTTCTCCAAACGCCTAATACGTTCGTAGACGGGACTTGCAGTAAGATGCAGCACTTTGGCAATATCTTTGGTTGTTTTTTTTGCATCCTTTTGAAGGATTCTTAGTATTTTAAGATCAATATCATCTAATCGCTCCATTTCCAGTAAAAATCACTTAAGAAGTATAAAAATATTCATGACAAAAGCAAATATATGTTTAAATTATAATATTTACAGAATAAAACACTTTTTTATGTGCTATTAACAGTTTTTTTTAATTGTGTTTACTAAGATATTAGTAATTTAGTACTAAGCATATTTCTATTAAAATGAATGAAAAGATATTAATTACTGGGGCAAACGGACAATTAGGTTCTGTATTGACGAACACATTACAAGAGAAATACGGCGTTGAAAATATCATTGCGACAGATATAAAATTCAATGCCTCTTTTCAAGGTAACTTTGAGTTTTTAGATGCTACTGATTTTAATAGCATTCAATATGTTGTTCAAGAACATAGTATTACACAAATCTATCATATGGCGGCAATTCTATCTGCCAAAGGCGAAAAACAACCACTTAAAACTTGGGATATAAACAATAAAACATTGCTAAACGTTTTAGAGATAGCACGGTTAAATAAAATAAGTAAAGTGTTTTTTCCAAGTTCCATTGCAGTTTATGGTGAAAACGCCCCAAAAAAGGATACACCACAAGATTTCTTTTTAACCCCTACTACAGTGTATGGCATGAGTAAAGCCGCCGGAGAACATTGGGCTAATTATTACTTTTTGAAGTATAATTTAGATGTACGCTCTTTACGATATCCAGGTGTTATTGGTTACCAAACCGCTCCTGGTGGCGGTACTACAGATTATGCAGTTGATGCCTACCATTATGCTATAAAAGGAGAAACATATGTTTGCTTTTTAAATGAGACTTCTAGCTTACCTATGATTTATATGGATGATGCTATTCGTGCCACTATTGAATTGATGGATGCACCTGTAGAACAAATTAAAACACGTACGTCTTACAACCTTGCTAGTATGAGTTTTAATCCTTACGAATTAAAGCAAGCCATATCTGAAATTTTCCCTAACTTTAAAATGGTATATAAACCTGATTTTAGGCAAGGTATCGCCGATTCATGGCCTGATAGTATAGATGACAAAGAAGCTAGAACATACTGGAATTGGAGTCCGAAATACGACTTAAAAGCAATGACCAAAGCCATGATAGAAAATTTAAAAGAAAAATATAAAACTGAAAACGCATAAGCTATGTACGGAGCTATAAAAGAACAATTTAAAGCAGATTTAAACACCATTAAAGAAAGTGGTTTATATAAAAATGAGCGTGTTATCACTTCAAAACAAGGCGCAGAAATAGATACTTTGACCAATCTTGACGTATTAAATTTCTGCGCAAATAATTATTTGGGGCTATCATCTAATAATGACGTTATTAAAGCCGGAATTGATACATTGAATACTCATGGCTTTGGCTTATCCTCTGTGAGGTTTATTTGTGGTACACAAGATATACACAAAGAGCTGGAACAAAAAACTGCAGAGTTTCTAGGTATGGAAGATTGTATTTTATATGCTGCCGCTTTTGATGCCAATGGTGGTTTGTTTGAGCCTATTCTCTCAAAAGAAGATGCCATTATTTCCGACGAATTAAATCATGCTTCCATTATAGATGGTGTTCGCTTGTGTAAAGCACAGCGCTTTAGATATAAGAATTGTGACATGGTTGATTTAGAAGCGCAACTTAAAGCTGCGTCTTCTGCAAGGAGAAAATTAATTGTTACCGATGGCTCATTTTCCATGGACGGGAAAATCGCACCGTTGGATAAAATTTGTGACTTAGCTGATAAATATGAGGCTTTAGTAATGATTGATGAATGCCATTCTACAGGTTTTATTGGTAAAACTGGTAGAGGCGTGCACGAATACCATAATGTTATGGATCGTGTAGACATTATTACGGGAACCTATGGGAAAGCTCTTGGTGGTGCATCTGGTGGTTTTACTGCTGCTAGAAAAGAAATTGTTGATATCTTAAGACAACATTCAAGACCTTACTTATTCTCTAACACCCTTGCACCTGCTATTGTTGGTGCTACGTTAAAAGTATTTGACCTTATAGCAGAGGACACGTCCTTAAGAGACAAATTGGAAGACAATACCAAATTTTTTAGAACCGAAATGACCAAAGCTGGGTTTGATATTATTCCAGGGATTCACCCTATTGTTCCAATTATGCTTTACGATGCAAATCTTGCACAAACTTTTGCCAAAATGCTTTTAGACGAAGGTATTTACGTTATTGGATTCTTCTATCCTGTTGTACCTAAAGGGAAAGCCAGAATACGCGTACAGTTGTCTGCAGCTCATAATAAGGCGCATATACAAAAAGCCATTGATGCTTTTGTTAAGGTTGGTAAAAAGCTGGAAGTTATCTAGAAATCCTAATATCACTCAAAAGGATATTTTTTTTATTTTGATTTTAGGAGTGCATTTTGCTCTTCCATAAGCTGCGTAAGCTTATCCAATAATTCAATGTCCTTTGGTGTTGTTACAGTAGTATCCTTCGTGTCCTGTGCTTTCTTTTTAAGACGATTCATGAATTTAACAACAATAAACACTGTGAAACCAATGATAATAAAGTCTAAAAACGCTTCACCTAAAGCACCGTAACCAATAGCTATTTCTTCTGTAAGTATAGAGCCATCAGCAGCTATAGCCGCCTCCTTTAAAATGATTTTTCTATTCTGAAAGTGTACACCGTCAGTAAGAAGCGATAGTGGTGGCAACATCACCTTTTTTACCAATACATCTATAACCTTGTTAAATGCGGCTCCGATAATTATACCGATAGCCATATCCATCATATTACCTTTTACAGCAAACTCCTTAAATTCTTTAAATAATTGCATACCCATGTTTAATTTTTGTTCTGAACAAAATTATGAGTTTAGCCGCAAAATGCGACATTCTAAAAAGAGAAAAATTAACTTATATGACGTGAGTTAGAAGTTAGATTCATATAATTATCCGTAAAATCCAATAAGTTAATGTGCCGTGGTCAAAAAGCCTCAAGACTTTTTTACCCCTAGTTATATCTCACTTAAATTGAATTAAAGCAATTACTTTTTATAATACCTTGCGTAGCCCCGATACCCAAAAAACCCTAAAATCGCGATACACACACAAGCAATTGCAATAAATTTCAAACTAACTATTTGATCGCCACTGGCGTAAGAATGCAATCCGGCTAAGTAGAAATTTACACCAAAGTAGGTCATTAAAATACTTCCAAAAGCCACAATAGACATTAAGTTATAAAACCAACGCCCACGAAGCCCAGGAACTAATCTCATATGTATTACAAAGGCGTATACCATAATACTAATAAGCGCCCATGTTTCTTTGGGGTCCCAGCCCCAATAGCGCCCCCAACTTTCATTCGCCCACATGCCTCCAAGAAAGTTTCCAATGGTAAGCATTACTAAGCCAACGGTAAGTGCCAATTCATTAATTATGGTTAATTCTTGAATGTTAAGTCCCATAACTTTTTTGTTCTTATTTGTTGTGAAGGCCATTAAAATGAGTGCCACAACCCCTAAAATCATTCCTAAAGTGAAGGGTCCGTAACTTGCTACAATAACAGCAACGTGAATCATTAACCAATAGCTATTTAATACAGGTTGTAGGTTGGCAATTGCAGGGTCCATCCAATTCCAATGGGCTATCATTAAAATCATAGACGTTACAAATGCTGTGGAAGCAATAGTTAAATCACTTTTTCTACCAAATGCCAGTCCAAAAAACATCGTAGCCCAAGCTACATATATCATAGATTCGTAAGCATCACTCCAAGGGGCGTGACCAGAGATATACCAACGCACAATTAAACCTGCTGTATGTAATAAGAACAACCCAAGAATGATGAACTTAAACACATTTACCGAGATATTAACAAATATGTTTTTACTATTAAAAATTTGAATTATTAAAAACACGAACATCAAACTTCCAGCATACATAAACCATTTGTAAAGCTTTTTAAAAATATCATACTTGTTATATAGTACTTCGGTTTTAACCTTTTTATCACTAAGCATCACCTCAGCACCATATTTATGCTGTGTTTTCTTAAAAGCTTCTAATAATTTATTGGCTTGAGAATAATCCCCAGATTGTTTGGCATTATTCAACGTAAACAAATAGGTTGAAAATCCGTTTTTCACAAAGTTGTTGTAAAGCGAATCTTTAACAACAGTAGGATCTAAGCGGTATTCATAATTTGAAATCCACTTGTTATTTTCATCATCTGGAATTGGGAATATTTTTAACGAAAGCCCTTCAATAGTGTTAGATAATAGCGAAACACGCTCGTGCGTTTCCTTTAATTTTTTTTGATATCCATTGGGCACTTGAGTATTATAGGCATCATTCAAATATGGTGATAATTTATAAGACCCATCTTCGTTTAAAAAATCCACTAATGCAAAGTGCTTGCCTTCTTTAGAAACACCAATAATATTTCGTAAAGAATCCGTTTCCATAGGCCGCAAATATATAATTGGCACGCTGTACCATAACCTTGGGCTCTCTTGCATGGATAAAAACACTTGGTTTGCATCAAAATCCTCATACGAATCACTTTTACTTAGTTTTCGTAATAATTCAGAAGCATAGGTGTTTACCGGCATCATACGGCCGCTTATATCCTGAATTACCAAATGCCCAAATTTATCAGCATGTGTTTTTGGTGTGACATTCGCTTTTAAGACCGAATCAATTTGTGCTTTAGTAGGCTTTTCAAATTTATGCCCATGATCATGACCGTCATCTGGTGTATGTTCTGTTTCCTGAGCAATACCAAACAAACTTAAACATAATAGAAAAACAGTTAATAATTTTCCTTTTTTGGCTTTTACCTTTTCTAAATACTCTTTTAAATCACTAAAGCGGGAACCTTTACTAAACATAATCGCCATGAGTCCGAAATACAGCATAATATAGCCAATGTATGTAATTAAAGTACCCCAATAGTCATGGTTTACAGAAAGCACCGTCCCTTTTTCATCTGGATCATAACTCGCCTGAAACAAGCGATATCCACGATGGTCCAAAATGTTATTCATAAATATTTTATAGTCAAAACTTCCTTCTTGCTCATCAACCACGGTAACTTCACTGGAATAAGCTGAATTTACTTCAGAACCAGGATATTTTTCAGCTTCAAAATCATTCAATTTTAATGCAAATGGCAGTTCAAGTACTTTAGAACCATACTTTAGGGCAATCTCCAAACCACCTACATTTACTTCCTTAAAATTTCTATCAGTTCCCTTACCTCCTAAAACACCTACAAGTTTGGTTTCTCCATTAGAAGTTACTTTTAAGACTAGCCCATCATCATCATTTTTTAGGATTTTTGATTTTTGAACTATATCAAAAACGCCTTTCACCACAGGTTTCGGGAATACCAACTGCATATTGCCAATAACGTACCGAGAACGTAAATATAAAGGCTGTATGCTATCTTTAACCAATTTACCCTGTGCCCTTGTTGCCATGGTCATATATTCACCTTCAAACGGCGATTTGATACTTAACGAATCGCCCTGAAACGTAATGTTAACCGCCCCGTCTGTAGGTTTATTTAATGCAAACAAAACATTATGAATGCTTGCCACCTGCCCTACTTTTAAAAAGTGATTATGAGGCCCGTTTGTCCCAGCTTCTACTAATTTTAGGTAGGATTCCCCATTCTCGTCTGGAATAATATCTTCCTCCGCTCCTGCAATAAATTTCTCTAACTCAATGGTTACAGGCTGTCCACCATAATCTGTTTCAATTTTCAAGCTATTATTCAATCTGGGAGAAAAATCAACTTCTTCCTCTATGGTACGCATTTGGCTCACACCGTTTATTTTATAGTCGCCAAAAATTCTACCCGTGAGGTATGTTTTCTGTGATAAAAACTGATTTTCCGTAGCACCTTCCCGAATGGCCATCATGCCTTCATAACCTATATAACGCGTAATAAACGCGCCTAACAAAATAAAAATGAATGAAATATGAAGAATAAACGTAGCCCACTTTTCCTTTTTGTACAACCTGAACCTAAAAATATTACCTACAAAATTCACAACGAACATCCCCATAATAGCCTCAAACCACCAAGCGTTGTAAATTAAATTTCTAGTGTATGGTGTTGGTGAGGTGTCTTGTCCTGCATCCATAAACGTTCCTGTTGCCATAGCAGCAGCAAAAGCAATGAATAAAACAGCGGTAAGTCTTGTAGAAAAAAGAATTCTGGCGAGTTTGTCTAACATAACAATTTGCACTTTTTTTGCTCGTGCAAAAATACGGATTATTACCAATTAAAAATGGCATTTTAACACGCTTTAATACTTTGTGATTGTTTAAACTAATTCTTAATTAGAATAAGTTTACATACTAGAAACGCAGCAATAAATTATTGATTCTACAATCTTTCCTTTTTTCAAATGAAAACTTATAAGTTGTCATCCCTCAATAACCTCCTTGTATTCGACGAAAAATGTTTCGAACAAATTCATCGTCGCATTAAAGAATACCATCACATCCTGCCATGTATTTTTATTATGAATGGACACTTTTTGCGCTAAGGGTACATAAATTCTAGAAATCTCTTTGTGGTTTTCCAAAAAATACTCCTCTTCATAAATAGCGTGGGGTAAATATTCATCTATTAAAATAGACTTTAAGGCTTCTAGTTTTTCCCAGTATTTAATGCGATGTTCTAAATCGTCTTCTAAATCCAAGGCCACCAATGCTTGTTTTGTATCAAAATGAAATTTAAAACTTAAACCTTTCAATTTTGTGTTATACAAAATCCATTTTCTGGGAAAGGACTTCCCAAAACTGGTCCAAAACTCTTGGCGTAATATGCGAGATTCTTCTTTGCTAAACATAACAGCTGCCCCTCCTTAATCCTCCCCAAGTGGGGAGGAAATACTCAAACTCTTTATAACCTATAATACCTTTTATTTTTTTTAGTTAAAAAAACCTCTAATCTCTATTCCACAACAGTATTCCCTTTCCTTTGGAAAGGGTTAGGGAAAGGCTTTTTTTATATAAAATACGCAATCCCAACACCTAAAATTATTGCAATAAACTTGCTTAGATTAAATTTATGTCCTTCTCCACTTTCAAACAAAATCGTTGTAGAGATATGGAAAAAGATACCTATAACAATTGCGTTTATAATATGTGCCAGTTGTTCATTAATATCAACAGTATTAGAAATTAGCGTTCCCAAAGGTGTCATTATAGTAAACACCGTTAAAAATGTGATGATTTGAGTAGTTTTAAATTTCGATTTAAATAAAAACATACTTACCAAAGCTGCAATTGGAATTTTATGTACTAAAACACCATATACCATAACATTATGCTCATGTATGGGGAAGCCCTCTAAAAAACTATGAATACATAAACTTATAAACAATAGCCACGGAAAGGCTGTAGAGTGGTTATGCACATGTACATGCCCGTGTTCTGCACCTTTAGAGAATAGCTCTAAAACAATCTGCAGTAAAATGCCGCACATAATAAAGAGCCCTGTCAATTTGGTATCTAAATGATTATAAACTTCAGGTAACAGCTCAAAAAGGGTTAAAGCCAATAAAAATGCACCACTAAACGAAAGTAACAACTTCGTATTCCAAGTGGTTTTATTCTTGGTAAGTTTTGCAATCACCAAACCAATTAAAACAGCGTAAACAGGAAAAAGAAATTTATTCATCAAAATTTTAGTTCAATTTAGTTTAGTTTCCACAAGAGTGAAATACTTAAATGTCGATTATCCGTTATTTAAAAATCATTACCAAACGGTCTGAAGTTGCTGTATGATACTTTTGCAATCTATAATCACCAAACACATCAAGTAAATGCACACCAGCCGCCTCAAATAGCACTTCAAAATCTGCTAAAGTAAATGCTTTTACCCGTTCCTGAAAGTTAAACACTTTTCCATCCGCCTCAAAACTAATATCCTTCACAATATACCCATTGGCAACATAACGCTTTTGGTAAAACGTTATACCATCCACAGTCTTAGTGTCTTCTGGTACCAAATTGGCAATTACGTGCTCTGTATTCATAAAGTCAATTACCGCGAAACCCGTGTCTTTCAAGTCGGCTTTAATCGCTTTAATGGTGTTTAAGTTGTCTTCATCATTTTCAAAATAACCGAAACTTGTAAACAAATTAAATACGGCATCAAACTTTTTGGGGTAAGGCTTGCACATATCGTGCACCTCAAAACGCAACCTATGGTTTTCAAATTGCTTCGCATAAGCAATACTGTTCGTGCTTAAATCAATGCCGGTTACATCATATCCCATTTTGTTCAAATACCGCGAATGCCGGCCTTTACCACAAGCCAAATCTAAAATAGTACCATTCTCGGGTAGATTTAAATAATTTGTAAGATTATCCATAAATACTTGTGCCTCAGTAGCATCCCTGTCTCTGTATAAAATATGGTAAAAGCGCGTATCAAACCACGATTTAAACCATTTAGCTGTATCTTCCGTCATATATTCTTTTGGGGGTTACCCTTTCGGGTCGGGCTTTACGCTATATCTTTTAGTGTTGGTGGCTTCGAGAACACTTCGATAAACTAAGTAACCACCTCAGCCACCAACACTAAAAGGATGCCGCTGCAATCCCTAACCCACTTATTTGCTATGGTCATTCATTTGCCGCAAAATTACACTATTTTTGCAATCTTATCGGACATAATTTCATTGAGCGAAAACTATGGGAGAAAATTTTAATATGGTAGCCAAAACCCTTTATGGTTTTGAGGAATTGCTAGAAAAAGAACTCACACAACTCGGAGCGATGCACGTTAAAAAAGGTGTGCGCGTTGTAGAATTTGTAGGAGACAAAGGGTTTATGTACAAAGCAAATTTAGCATTGCGTACCGCTATAAAAATTCTTAAACCCATAAAAACTTTTAGGATTCATAACGAAAAAGACCTATACGACAACATAAAAAACATGCCCTGGGAAAATTACTTAAAACCCACAGGCTCTTTAGCTGTAGATGCTACCATACATTCTGATTTGTTTACACATTCGCTCTTTATTGCACAAAAAACAAAAGATGCTATTGTAGACCGTTTTCGGGAAAATACAGGCCAACGCCCTAATGTGGATTTAAAGTTCCCCGATTTAAAAATAAATGTACGCATTGACCGAAAAGAATGCACCATTTCTTTAGATTCTTCAGGAGAATCCTTGCATAAACGTGGTTATAAACTGGCTACCAATATTGCACCTATAAACGAAGTGTTGGCAGCAGGATTAATTATGCTATCTGGTTGGGACGGACAGTCTGATTTTATGGATCCTATGTGCGGCTCGGGCACAATACCTATTGAAGCTGCGATGATCGCCTGTAACATTCCACCAAACCTCATGCGAAAAGAATTTGCTTTTGAACGTTGGCAAGATTGGGATGTAGATTTGTTTGAAAAAATTGAGGAATCCCTGCTAAAGAAAACCAGAGATTTTCATTACCAAATTATTGGGTATGATAAAGCACCAAGTGCCGTACGTAAAGCTCAAGAAAATGTGGCAAATGCGCAGTTAGATGATTTTATCACCATAAAACACGAAGATTTCTTTAAAACCCAAAAAGGTGGTAACAACAAATTACACATAGTGTTTAACCCACCATACGGCGAGCGTTTGGATATCGATATGGAAAAATTGTACGCCGAAATTGGTGATACCCTAAAACAAAACTACCCAGGCACCGATGCTTGGTTTATAACCAGTAATTTAGATGCCTTAAAACATGTTGGCTTGCGCCCTTCTAGAAAAATACAGCTGTACAACGCTAAATTAGAATCGCGTTTTGTAAAATACGTGATGTATGAAGGCAGTAAAAAAGGGAAATACATGAAGTAGTATGGGCATATAATAGAAAACATCAACATTAGTTGTATTTACTATTACATCAATGCCTATTACCCAATTACCTCTAACTTCGCAAAACGTAGCAATAATTTTTTGTTCCCACCAGTCTCAAATTGTATTTCAGCTTTAGTATCTGCTCCGCTACCTTCAATTTTAAGCACTTCACCTTTGCCAAAACGAATATGTTTTACAATGTTTCCTACTGCTAATTTGCTGTCAAACAAATTAGATGCTCCATTAGTGGTTTTAGAAACAGGTTTTAAATTTTTTGGTGTTGATACTTTAAACTTTTCAGGTTCTTTTTTTGTTGCTCCTTTTTTTGGTTTGAACTGTTTAGCAGGTTTATACCTGATTTTATTTGGTGACGCGATCTCTTTTGGTTCAACCCTTCGAGCATCCTCAGGATGAACATCGCCAAAAATACTAGCATCTAGCATAGGGTTATAGCGGCGTTCTTCAATTGGCGTAACAATATCCAAATACTGTTCGTCTATTTCTTCAATAAATCTGCTAGGTTCTGCATCAATCAATTTTCCCCATCGGTAACGAGATAAAGCATAGGTTAAATAGGCTTGTTTTTCTGCTCTCGTTAATGCTACATAAAATAAACGTCGCTCCTCCTCTAGTTCACTACGGGTATTCATGCTCATAGCGCTTGGGAACAAATCCTCTTCCAATCCTACAATAAACACGTACGGAAACTCTAATCCTTTAGCTAAATGAATAGTCATTAATGCCACATGGTCGCTATCACCCTTATCGTTATCCAAATCTGTTGCCAAAGCTACATCTTCTAAAAATTCTGCTAAAGACCCCGTGGCATCGGCTATTTCTTTTTGGCCCTCCACGAAATCTTTCATACCGTTTAGCAATTCTTCGATATTTTCCATTCTAGCGACACCTTCGGGCGTACCATCCTTATTAAATTCCCTAATTAAACCGCTAGTTTTAGTAACGTGTTCTGCCAACTCGAAAACATCAGCAGTTTGGTTCATTACTTGGTAACTTTCAATTAGCGTCGCAAAATTTTTAAGTTTTGTTTTTGTGCCAGAATTAATATTAATATTTGCTCTATCTAAATTCTTTATAACATCAAAAATAGGTTTATCATATCCATTGGCGGCAACTACTAATTTATCTACAGTGGTTTGCCCGATGCCACGAGGTGGAAAATTGATGATGCGCTTTAACGCCTCTTCATCCGCAGGATTAATCACTAAGCGCAAATAGGATAATACATCTTTAATTTCCTTACGCTGGTAAAACGATAGGCCACCATAAATACGGTATTTAATATCTCGCTTACGCAAAGCATCTTCAATGGCACGGGACTGTGCATTGGTACGATACAACACCGCGAAATCACTATTGGGCACGTGCTCTTGCATTTTCGTCTCAAAAATGGTACTGGCCACATATCGGCCTTCATCGCCATCGGTTAAAGACCGGTTTACCTTTATTTTTGCGCCTTCTTCATTAGCTGTCCAAACTATTTTTTCAAGTTTGGTTTGGTTCTTATCAATGATAGAATTTGCCGCATTCACAATGTTTTTTGTAGAACGGTAATTTTGTTCCAATCGAAATACCTTAACATCGTCATAATCCTTTTGGAAATTTAAGATATTATTAATGTTCGCACCTCTGAAGGCATAAATACTCTGTGCATCATCACCAACCACACATATATTTTGAAATTTATCAGATAATGCCCTAACAATTAAATATTGTGAATGGTTGGTGTCTTGGTACTCATCCACCAAGATATATTTAAACCGATTCTGATATTTCGCCAACACTTCTGGAAAGCGTGTGAGCAACTCATTTGTTTTTAGTAATAAATCATCAAAGTCCATAGCCCCAGCCTTAAAACAACGCTCAACATATGCTTTGTAGATATCGCCCATTTTTGGTCTTCTTGCCATGGCATCGGCTTCAATTAGCTCAGGGTTTTGAAAATAAGCGCGAACCGTTATCAAACTGTTTTTGTAAGTAGAAATTCGGGACCGAATCTGTTTGTATTTATAAATATCCTTATCAAGATTCATTTCTTTGATAATTGAGGCAATTAATCTATCGGAATCTTGAGTGTCATAAATAGTAAAATTACTTGGATAACCTAATCTATCGGCTTCAATGCGTAAAATTTTTGCAAATACCGAATGAAATGTTCCCATCCACAAGTTTTTGGCTTCGCTAGCACCAACTATAGCTGCGATACGGTCTTTCATTTCGCGTGCTGCCTTATTGGTAAAGGTTAAGGATAAAATATTGAAGGGGTCTATACCTTTACTCATCATATAAGCAATTCGGTATGTAAGTACTCTTGTTTTTCCAGAACCTGCGCCTGCAATTACTATCATAGGGCCTTCTATCTGGATGGTAGGCTCTCGTTGTGCGCTGTTTAATTGATTTAAATATTCTTCCAAAGTTTCCTCTTTTTCAACATGTGAAAATAACCATTGTTTGTGGTATATTCTGTTAGATTTATCAATAATTATAAACAATTCCTTTTAATTAATTTTTGAATATATTTAGCTTCTTTTTTAAATATATGCTATGGATTCAGTTTTAAATGTTTTGTCCAGTATTCCTTGGTGGTTATGGGTTATTATTGTTTTGGTTTTAATCGCAATTCGTGATATTTTTCAGAGAAAGCATACTATTATTCATAACTTTCCCTTAGTGGGGCATATTCGATATATGCTAGAAAGTATTGGTCCAGAGATGCGCCAATATTTTGTTGCCAATAATAGAGAGGAATTACCATTTAATCGTATTGAGCGCAGTTGGGTATATGCTTCTGCTAAAAAGGAAAACAATTATGAGGGATTTGGTACCGACAGAGATATTTATGCGCATCAGCATATCTTTATAAACAACGCGATGATGCCTTTTAAAATAAAGGAAGGCCATCCACATGCTATAGACAGTACATTTTTACCATGTGCCAAAGTTATTGGGGCTTATAACAAACGTAAGAAGCCTTATCGACCTGCTTCTATAATCAACGTTTCTGCTATGAGTTATGGGTCATTATCTGCAAAAGCTGTAGAATCACTAAATAAGGGTGTTGCCATTGCAGATGCGTATCATAATACAGGTGAAGGAGGTTTGTCTCCTTATCATTGTAATGGCGGTGATGTGGTATTTCATTTTGGGACAGGTTATTTTGGTGTACGCTCTAAAGATGGCGGGTTTTCCATGAAAAAAATGGTGAAATTGGTAGAAGACAATCCTTATGTTAGAGCTATTGAAATAAAACTTTCTCAAGGTGCAAAACCAGGAAAAGGTGGTGTGCTTCCAGGTAAAAAGATATCTAAAGAAATAGCTGAAATACGTGGTGTTGAAGTTGGTAAAGATGTGCTTTCCCCTCCTACTCACAAAGCATTTTCAACTGTACCAGAGATGGTAGACTTTATTGAAGCTATTGCTGAAAATACAGGACTGCCTGTTGGTATTAAAGCTGCCATTGGAAAACTAGAGCAATGGGAAGAGCTAGCAGATATTATGCTAAAAACTGGAAAAGGGCCCGATTTTATCACTGTTGATGGCGGTGAAGGTGGTACAGGAGCTGCGCCTCCAAGTTTTGCCGATCATGTATCTTTACCATGGGTATATGGGTTTGCCGACGTTTATAAATTATTTAAATCTAAGGGGTTATGCGACAGGGTGGTGTTTATTGGTAGTGGAAAACTAGGCTTTCCTGCAAAAGCTGCTATGGCATTTGCAATGGGAGTAGATTGTATAAACGTTGCGCGCGAAGCTATGTTAAGCATTGGGTGTATACAAGCACAAATTTGTCATACCAACCGTTGTCCTACCGGTATTGCTACCCAGAGTACATGGTTGCAAAATGGTATTGACCCTACTTTAAAGTCTGTGCGTTTAGCGCAATATTTTAAGACATTTAAAAAAGAACTGGTAGAAATTACCCATGCGGCAGGTTACGAGCATCCGTGTCAGTTTAAAATGACTGATGTGGAAATGAATGTAGATGATCATAATTTATCAAAAGAATTAGATAAAGCATATATGTATAACAAAACACCTGTGCCTTTTCATGGTATGCAACATCTTAAAGATTGTGTATATTTGGGAGGTAAACACTAATTGCCCAAACATAATTAACCAACAAATATGGATTCTAGCAGAATAATAGATTTATTTTTATTTACACTACCAGCATTAATTACAGGATTAATCGCCTACTATTTTTTTAAAACCCATACAGAAAATGAAGACGGTAGAAGGCGTTTTCTTTTAAAGAAAGATCTGCAAACTACGTCTATGCCACTTCGTCTTCAAGCCTACGAAAGGTTAACCCTTTTTTTAGAACGCATCTCTCCAAATAAATTACTACTTAGAGTTAAGCCAACATCTTCTGATAAAGATGATTACGAAGCTTTGTTAATACAAAGCATTCAACAAGAAATGGAGCATAACCTCACACAGCAAATATATGTTAGTGAAAAATGTTGGAGCGTGATAAGTACAGCAAAAGCAGCAACAGTGCAATTAATACGAAAAGCTAATTTATCTGAAAAAACCGATTCGGCAGATAAGCTTCGAGAAGTACTTTTAACCGAAATGATGGAGCGCCATTCACCTAGTGATGCTGCCATATCGATTTTAAAAGAAGAAGTTAGAGAATTATGGTAGGGCATCAGTATCCAAACGTAATTCATTAGATTTTCCTTGTTTGCATCTGTTTTTTGCATAATCCCAACCTTGTTGCCACCATGATGTCATGAGTTTTTTGTTGAAAATCAAAGAGTTTTCGGTTAATTTTGAGGGCGTATAATATAAATTGAGTTTTACATCTCTATTTTTTGCAGCCAATTTACCAATAGTAATATCGTTACGCTCTATTTGATCAGAAAGGTGCCCAAATAAATTTATCAATAATGAAAATGGGTTTTTTCCTAGTACCTTATTATACTCCATACTTTCAGATTCTAAAACAATGGCATCAACTTCAGTTGCCCCTCGTAGAATTGCTTCTCTGATAGGAATTACACATCCTAAACCACCATCAGCATATTCAAATTCGTTTTTTGTAACTAGCGACATAAACGGAATATAATTACAAGAAATCCATATCCATTCACAAAACTCATCATAATCATAATCTTTGATAGACTTATACTCCACTCTATTTTTGGACAAATTTGAGACTGTTACCACAACATCATCTTTCGTTTCCTTTATTTTATGATACTCGTCAATTGTAAAATGTTTTTTAATGTGGCGCCTTAAAGCTTTACTCTCGCCAAAGGTGCGTTTCATTTTAATAAATTGCCACAACGTGTTTAAGAAATCAATAGAAACGAATTCCCTATTACCTTTCTTTCTTATGGTAAACGGATTTACACTAAAAATATCACGCTGTGTAACATTCGTGTACACATTATAAATTTTATCGATTTCTCCCGCTGCAAGATGCGGCACCAACAAACTACCTGTCGATGTCCCCAAAAACATATCATAGTCCCGCCCCTCAACTTCCATTAAGTATTGCGCATCACCACCAGCATACGCACCTTTACTTCCTCCTCCTGAAATAACTAGAGCTTTCATAGTATCTTTTTAATTCTTAAATATAATGAATACGTAAATACTATAAAGTAGGAACGTTATAATTGTCATTATACATAAGCAATTCTGGGTATTTTGTAGATAAAAATCACATTATCTCGAAATTTTCAGTGCAAGCTAAAAAAGAATCTATATTTTAGGAACAGCTATTAACATAACTTTTTTTCATGCTGAAGAAATCTTTTCTTATTGCATTATTTTCCATAGTAATAATTGCATCTTTATTTGCGCTAAAAGACACATCCCAAAAAGTTCAATACTTAGTGAACAATGAACTTTCAATTTTACCACCTTCAGTCTCTATTTCTGGAACAACTGAGGTGTGCCTAAATAGTACACCAGCACCAGAGATAACCTTTACAGGATCTGGAGGTGTTGCACCTTACACATTCACTTATACCATTAATGGAGGTGGAAATTTAACAGTATCAACAGCGGGTTCGAATAATTCAGTAAACTTGTCTGCAAATACAGGAACCACTGGTACATTTGCATATCGATTAGTTTCTGTTGAAGACAGTACTGGCGATAGTGAAGCTGCGTCTGGTACCGCCACTGTTACCATACATGAATTGCCAATAGTAGATTTTAACTTTACTAATGACAATACTTGTTCTGGAACGCCAGTAAATTTTACAACAAATATTTCTGGTGCTAGTCCTTTTACTTACAACTGGAATTTTGGGGATGGTACCACATCTAACAACAATAACCCCACCCATGTTTTTGATGCACTAGGATGTGGTAATCAAATTTTTAATGTTACGCTTACTGTTACTGATGATAATGGATGTACTGCTTCTATTACAAAACCTATAACTGTGCAACAAAAACCGTTATTAGATTTTAGAGATGTTGATAGTCCTTTTAATCCATTTAATAATTGTGGCAATAACACGACAGATCCTTCTTACACGATTAATGTTGGAATAGACAATGTATCGCCTTGTATAAGCTCCTATGACGTGGACTGGGGCGACGGCAGCCCTGTGGAAACAGGTGTTACCTTTCCTGCTACACATACTTATACCCAATTAGGGTCTTTTAATATGGAAATTACTGGAAATGGCACTAATTGTAACAATACAGTAACCTATTTAATTAAGAACTCCAGCAATCCTACTGGTGCGATTGTAAATCCTGGAAATACCGTTAATTTATGTACACCTGTTGCCCCTATTGAGTTTGCAATAGGGTCATGGGCAACTAATCCTCCTGATACTAATTATCAAGTAGATTTTGGAGATGGAACCGTTGAAAATTATACGCAAGCACAGTTGGAAGCTTCTACATATTTTAATGCCGCAGACCCTGTAAATTCTCAAGATTTCCCGATTCCCCATACTTATACCGAGACCAGTTGTCCTTTTAGTTATACTGTGTTTTTATTCATTACAACATCATGCGGACAAACCAACCTAACGGCAGGACCCATTATTATTTTGCGAAAACCTGAAGTTGATTTTGAGGATCCACCGATTAGTTGTGTAAATACGCTTGTTTTATTTGATAACACTTCGCTAAACGGTTATAGTAATAATTGTAGTATCAACGATGGTTATTTTTGGGATTTTGGTGATGGCAACACTTCAAATGATCGAGATCCTACGCATACATATACCACAACAGGTACATTTACAGTATCTCTTTATGCTGAGAATTCCTGTGGTGTAACCGATACCATTACCAAAGAAATTTGTATCGAAGCAGATTTAACAGCTGCTTTTACTTTAGATACAAATAACGGTTGTTCGCCCTTAGATGTTCAAACTACAAATACCACAGATTTAAGTGAAAGTTGTGGCGGCGTTACATATTTATGGGAAGTGACCTATGCCTCTGGTTTTTGTAGTACCGGAGTAGCTCAGTGGAATTTTACCAACGGTACAGATGAAAATAGTGCTAATCCATCTTTTGAATTTATTAGTGCTGGAACTTATACGTTGTCCTTAACCACAACAAATACCTGCGGAAGTGATACGGTTTCTGAAACTATTGAGGTAAAGCAACCCCCTACTGTTGCTATTGATGCAGTTGCCGATTTTTGTGGTACGGCTTCCATAAACCCGACAGCTTCAGTTAATACCTGTGCGCCAGCTACAGAAACTGTAACTTACAATTGGAGTTTTCCAGGTGGAACACCAGCTACAGCAACAACACTCAATCCAGGAACTATTGTTTACAATACACCCGGCGTTTATCAAATAAGTTTCAGTGTAACATCAAGTTGTGGAACTACAACTGATACTGAAGATTTCGAAATTTTTCAAATTCCAACACTAACAAATACAGATTTAACGCAAACAATTTGTTCTGGAACTGCGACGACTGAAGTGAATCTCACATCAGATATTACAGGAACAACCTTTACATGGTCTACCACTGCACCTCCTGGTGTTACAGGTTTTGTTGCAAATGGCACTACTAGCACCATACCTGTTCAAACGATTTTTAATTCTAATACGACTTCAGAAGATGTTACCTATACCATAACACCTTTAAATGGAAGTTGCGATGGCGCACCTGTTAATTTGGTTATCACTGTTGACCCTGCACCAGAATTCACAAGTCAGCCGCAATCTGAAACTATATGTTTAAATGGTCCAATTAATCAATTGTCTGTCTCTGTTAATGGTCCCGGAACTCCAAGCTATCAGTGGTATTCAAATACTGTAAATGATACTGCTACAGGAACTGCAATTACAGGCGAAACAAATGCGACGTATACACCTCCAAACACTCCTGTTGGTGTAACGTTTTATTATGTGATAGCGTCATTTACCTCTGGTGCTGGATGTAATGAGATTACATCCAATACAGCTAGAATTGAGGTGGTTGAAGGTATTCAAATTGATACCAATCCAATCCCAACTCAAAGCATATGTGTCGGTGGTAGTTTTGCAACAGATTTAAACATAACGCATTCTGGCGGTACTGGAACTATTACCTATCAATGGTATTTAAATACTACTAACACAAATGTTGGTGGTACTGCTATACCTGGTGAAACAGGAATAAGTTACGCCTCTCCTGTTTATAATACTCCAGGTACATTTTATTATTACGTTACCGTTACAGCAAGTGGCAGCGGGTGTGCCCCTGTAACGAGCGAAGTAGCCGAAATTAGTGTTGTAGACGATCCAACAATCACATCTCAACCTATAATAAGTCAAGAATTATGTCAAGGCTCAACACCTCAAGATTTAGAAGTTCAAGTCACTGGTGGATTGGGAACAAATTACACATTTCAATGGTACAGTAATACAGCCAATACCAATACTGGTGGGACTATCATTACAGGAGCAACTAACGCCATTTTCACACCTCCAACCACCGCAGTTGGCACCTTATATTACTATGCTGAAATTACACAACCTAACCCTGGATGTAGTGTTGTAAGTGATGTCTCAGAAGTTATCATGAACCAAGCGCCTACAATTACCAGCCAGCCAATTTCTGAAACTATTTGTTTTGGGGAAGCATTCAATACACTATCTGTAGCATTTGCAAACGGTGTTGGCACACCAACATTTCAATGGTATTCAAATACTGTAAATGATGCGACAACGGGCACTCCCATTGCTGGTGAAACAGGAACTACCTACACACCACCTTCTGGAACGGTTGGTACTGTGTATTATTATGCAATTATTACATTTTCATCTGGTGGTTGTACAGAGATTACTTCTATAATTTCTGAACAAACGGTTAATGAAACGCCAGATATTAGTGATAAAACAGATATTATTTGTAGTGGAACTACTTTTACCATAACACCAGATAGTACTGGAGGTGATACCGCACCAACGGGAACAACCTACACATGGACCAACCCCGTAATAAATCCTGTAGGGACTATTACTGGTGCTTCGCAAGAAACAACGCCTCAACTATCAATAAGTCAAACATTAACTAACACTACAACAAACCCGTCAACAGTAACATACACAGTAACGCCTACTTTAGGTGCTTGTGTTGGATCTGACTTTCAAGTTGTAATTACTGTAAATCCCTCGATAAGTATCACATCCATTCAAACGAATAGTAGTTGTTATTTAGATAATGGAGGTGCTTTAGATATCACAATTTCTGGTGGTGTGCCGTTTTCAACAGGGAATCCATATCAAATCAATTGGACAGGACCAAATGGGTATACCAACACTTCAGAAGATATTTCAAACTTAGCGCCTGGAGATTATACAGTGTCTATTTTAGATGATGGTGGCTGTCCGTTTTCTGAAACATTCACTATTACTGAGCCTGATGAATTGATATTCAGTACTATTGATTTTGATCCAGAAACAATTTCTTGTTTTCAAGAAAATGATGGTAGTATCGGTATTGACATTTCTGGTGGTACTGCACCTTACACTTATAACTGGACAAGAAATGGTGCGCCCTATAGTATAGATGAAGATTTAACTAATGTACCACCTGGAACTTATGAAATAACTGTCACAGATGGCAATAACTGTAATCCAATTATTCAAAGTTTTTCGGTAATTGAACCTCCAGAATTGCAAGCCACTTTAAATACTCAAGTTGATGTTATTTGTTTTGGAGAAGCTACCGGAGAAATTAATGTAAATATCACAGGTGGAAGACCTTTTGAGATATCACCTGGTGTCTTTGATTATACATATAGTTGGACAGGACCTAACGGATTTGCAAGTACAAATCAAAATTTAACGGGACTATTTGCGGGGACTTATAATGTAACGGTTACAGATCGCTCTAATTGTACCGATACATTGGAAGTGATAATAGACCAAACAGACGAGATTATAATTGATATAACTGCCACGGAAATTGAATGTTATAATGATAATGATGCATCCATAACCATTGATACTATTTCTGGCGGAAATGCACCATATACCATAGCTTGGAGTAATTTAGGCTCTGGGCTTGTTCAAAATAATTTATCACCAGGTACTTATGTCATTACCGTAACTGATGCTACAGATTGTATTAAAGAAGCCACTGTGGTAATTGATGCACCTCCAATTTTTAGAATTACCCCAGAAGTAACTAATGTATCGTGTTTCGGTGCTAATGACGCTAGAATTGTACTTAATTTAGAAGGCGGTATTGAACCTATTGATTTGAATTGGGATGACGACCCAACTGCAGGTGTAGAACGTAACAACCTTGGCCCAGGCACTTACACGGTTACAATTACCGATGGAAAACCTTGTGTAATTACCGAAACTTTTGTGATTACCGAACCTGCTGCGCTTAATATATCTGGCACTAAAACGGATGCTTTAGATTGTGCTGATGCAAATAGTGGCGCGATAAATGCAATTATTACTGGAGGAACCCAACCTCTCACCTATTCATGGTCTAACGGAGCTAATACTGAAGATTTGAATAATATTCCACCAGGCGATTATACACTTACGGTTACTGATGCTAACAATTGTGAAATCTCAGATACTTTTACCATAAACAGATTTGAACCTCTAGAAGTTGCTGTAGAAACAGATACCAATTTTGATTGTGACGCTAAAACTGTAGATCAATTGTTTATAGCGCAACCTAGTGATGGTGTGCCGCCTTATCAAATCTCATGGTCTAGCGGAACAGTTAGTGGCGCAAATAATGAAATTATGCAAACCGATATTAATGGTTTGGTGGTTATTGATGTAACGGATAGCATAGGCTGCTCAATATCGTTTTCATACAATGTTGATATTCCAGAATTGGGAGACCCCAATTTTACTTTAACTTCAGAAGCTATTACAAATTTCGGATTTTATTCTATTGAAGACCCTATTCAATTTACCAACACATCAAGTGGTGATTATGTTGATATGTCTTGGGATTTTGGTGATGGCAATTTTTCAAGTGAAGAAAATCCTATTCATACCTACAAAACCGTTGGAACCTATATAGTAACACAAACTGTAGTGTATCCTTTTGATTGTGTGTATACCAGAACATTAACATTAAATATTCAGAAAGGTTATAGCTTAATAGTTCCTAATGCATTTACACCTAATGATGATGCACTTAACGATTACTTTTTACCATCGCAAATTGCGTTATCTAACATGAAATTTGAGATTTATGATACTTGGGGTAGCATGGTGTATTCTGAAGAAGGCGAGAGTCTTAGAGGATGGGATGGGAAAATCAAGGGCTCAAATGCAGAAAACGGAAATTATTATTATACGTTTTCTGGAGATACGTTTTATGGCGAAACCATTACCAGTAAAGGTGTAGTTGTTTTAATTAAATAAAGAAATGAAAGTAAGATTATATTATATTTTGATTATCACTTGCTTTTGTTTTAAAGCACAAGCGCAAGACCCTATTTTTAGTCAGTATTTTATGGTGCCAGAAACTTTGAATCCTGCCTTTTCAGGGTTTGAGCAAGCTACTTATTTTGGAGTGATGCATCGTACACAATGGCCGTATTTAGATTTACAAGTGGATACAAATTATGCCTTTTTTAATACATGGTTAGAAAATGCTAAGGACGGTATTGGCGTTGGTTTTAGTTTTTTAAATCAGCGTGAAAATAGCACGAGTTATAATCATTTTCAGTTTAATGGCAATTTTGCTTATATCGTTGGGTTGAATAACGATTGGTATTTTAGACCAGCTATAGAAGTTGGTTATGGCATGAAATCGTTCAATTTTAGAAATTTAGTCTTATCCGATCAAATCAATATAAATGCAGGAACTGTTAATGCAACATCGGCAGATCCTTTTGCATCTAATGCCAATAATAATATAGGATTTATAGATTTTACGGCAGGTTTTGTTTTTGATAAAAAAAATAGAGCGAATGGTACCGATTTGTGGTTGGGTGCGGCAATTAAACATTTAAACCAACCAAACATTTCATTTTTTGATAATGGCAATGTACCACTAGATATTTTTTACACCATACATGCCAATTATAAATTTCCCTATTACGATTATAACGACATGATACTTTCTGCAAATTATATGCAGCAGGGTGCCTATAATAGATTAGATTTAGCTGCAACCGCCAAATTGAGCAAGCTGTTTCTTGGCGCCATGGCTGTGACAAATCCTGCTAAGAATAGTGGAAACAGTCATCTATTAACTTCAGTAAATGCTTTGGTTGGTTTAGAGTTTGAGCGTTTGAGGTTCGGATTTTCGTACGACTTCAACACTTCAAATATTGGAAGAACAGATGGCATTTACGAATTGTCCATCACTTATTTAGCGGATTGTTTGGTGTGTAGAAGCCCTACTAATAATGAGCGTAGAAAATAATATTGCGTCATTACGAGGGAAGAATGACCAAAGTAATCTGAAGGTTTGTCATTCTTAACTTGTTTCAGAATCTAAGAATCTAAAACGGTTTTAATAGACCCTGAAACAAGTTCAGGGTGACAAGGTTTATCCTAATTCAGTTCCCAAAGCGATTTTGCAAATTGTTTAAATCGCCAATTATGATGAGTAGTCGCTTGCTTTAGATTTTCTTTACAACTGTTATTGCAAGCTTGTATTTGATGTAAATATTGAAATGCATTCTGCCGCACTTCAAAGCTATACCGTGAACTTGTATAATCTGTTAGCTCTTGAAAATACTTTGATTTATTATCAGTCTCATAGTCCTCAGTAATCAATGCTAAAGTCAACCAAAGGATACGCACGTTCTTATCATTAAAACCGATGACAGATTTAGTTTGATTGAGATACTTAGTTCTATCCTCAGGGAAACTTTTCCATAAATTAAATAAAGCTGTTTCAATAGTGATATAAGATTTATCGTTTAAAAGTGATTCGTAATATCCTTTTAATTCTGGAGGCATGTCCGTTAAGTTTTGGGCAATAGCTTGACGTACTTTGATATCCTTAATAGCAAATGTAGATTCTGAAATACGGTCTTTAACTTGCGCAACTATTCTAGCATTTCGAAATGAATCATTAGAATTAATCATATACACCTTACAGATTTCAGGGTGATTTTCGCAATCTAATGGATAATAGTCTTGAGATAAACTCGTGTCTTCTTTCGTTCCATGTGCAGTATGAACAGTAGTTTTATGAGCAAAAAAGTATGACTTTAAATCTTCAAAATATAACTCTGATGATTCCAACCATTTCTCAACAAATTCGCTCAAATCCTCTCCACTGCTCTTTTCAACTTCAGAAATAAAATCATTAGTCTCTACATTTTTAAATTGATGTTTTTCTAAATAATTTTTAATGGCAATTTTAAAAGCTTCATCTCCAACCTTTTCTCGTAACATATGCAACACCCAACATCCTTTTTTATAAAACGTCGTACTACTCGATTTTGGGTCTAACAAGGCGGTACTTTGTCCTGCTTTGTCCTGAGCTAATAACTCCTCGGCATATTCGTATAATCGCCAATAGTAATAATCCTCTCCAAAAATGTCTTTTTCCGCAAGAAGCGCATAATAAGTAGCAAACCCTTCTTGCAGCCAGTGATGGGTTCCAGAAGTAGCCGTTACTAAATCACCAAACCATTGATGCGCTAATTCGTGTGCATTAATGTTCACAAAATTTTTATCTACAAACGCAATAGAATCCACCACAAAAGCATCCGAATAAATATTCAAACTCGTGTTTTCCATACCTGCATACAAAAAGTCCTTTACAGGTACCATTTTATAGTTTTGCCAAGGGTAAGGAACGCCTATTTCTTCTTCCAGAAAATCAAACATTTGTTTTGTAAAGCGGTATGTAGGCTCAAATTTGAGGGAATCCTCAGGATAATAATACATTTCTAAAGGCACACCACTTTTGGAGTATTCTACTTTTTTGTCATATTTCCCAATAGCTAAGGCCAATAAATAACTAGGCATTGGTTTTTGCATGTCGTAATGCCATGTTGCTGTTGAGTCGTTGAGTTGTTTAGCTGTTAAGTTGCCGTTTGCTATAACTTCGTAGTCTTTATCAAAGGTTATGGATAAATCAAACTCAATTTTCTCGTTCATATTATCTATACTTGGCAACCAATTACTGGTATATTTCCCCTGACCTTGGGTCCAGACCTGCCCTCTTTGGTGATTGAGGTTCTCGAAATCACCATTTTCATTTTCCCAATCAATAAAGTAAAGCGCTTTTTTTGGGGAAGTTTCGTAATTTAGAATCAATTCAAAATTCTGCTCTTTTTTAAAATTATTATAAACGATTATTTGTTTTGAATTGTTTAAATATTGTATTTCGAAATATTCAGTGTGTATATGAGGTCTAACTTCTGATAATTGTAGGCTACTAAGTGCTATGTTTTGAGCATCTAAATAAATAGAATCAATATCCTTTAGAATCTCAAATTGATATTGAATACGCCCCTCAACCTGTTTTTCTATGGGATTGATACTAATTTTAGCTTTTGCTGTTTTAAGATCAACATACTCCGTTTGTTGCGCAACTAAAAAGTTCACACAAAAACATAAGAAAAGAAAGATTCGTTTCATACGGATAAAGCTATCAAAGATTGCTCCAAAAACAAAATTGGATTTTTAAAAAACAAACAGTAATTACAGAAACCAAATGAACAAGAAAACAAACGTGTCATTCTGAACTTGTTTCAGAATCTTAAAGTTAGTAAGCATCAATTGAGAACCTGAAACAAGTTCAGGTTGACAAAAAGTGATATTTAGATATTATGTTAAATACTATGAAACTCAATCAAATTAGCTTCATAATACTGATTGCCTAATTTAGTCAATAAGTTTCTAATAATATTACTATCGCCACTAACAGCAAGTGCAGAATACCCAACTTCGTTTAGCTTTCCTAATCGCAAATCTTTGATATTAATGTTTTTGGAAGCTAGAGCAGACAACAGAATAAGTAATACTCCTGGTGCATTGTGATGTTTCGTTAAAATAACTTTTTCGCTTAAAGCCAAATTTAACTTAACGCCATCCATTTCTAATAAATAAACACCTTTGCTATAGTAATTTGGTAGTATTGCATTCTCTTTATAGGTGAGGTCTTTAAAAAGCCCAACATCAGTGCCTTTCAGGAATTCCATGGCTGTAGATACATTTCCGTTAGAATCATCGATTGATAAAAACGCGGAGGCGGTACCATCATTATTCGATTTTAAGCGTGCCGTTTCTACATTAATACCTTCAGAAGCTAAGGTGTTAAACAGCGAAGATATTACTCCAGGCTCATCTATATGCTCAGAAAATAAACCATTTACAATACGTTGTGTATTCTTTGGAATTTCATTGGTAACAGTTATAGATTTCCCAAACTTTCTAATTCTAATTGCATTGTATTCGCCCATACTGGTAGCGCTTCTATACAAATCCACAAATTCAGAAAAAGAACCCCCAAAAGAAAAGTCTGGGATAATACGACGCTGCGTATCATCTAAACGCTGATTTAGTAACTCAATACCCTTATTTAAAACTGTGTATTTTACTTTTAAATCATGATCATCATATATCGTTCTATTCTCTGGAATCAATTTAGAGTAACTTACATAACTCTCATAACCTGCTTTTTGTATGTACTCTAAACTTTCTTTATAATTCAGTCCGTAGTATTTCACATGATGTGTGTCAGTACCCACACAAACTGGTATTTGCAGTTCGTTGGCATATCTCAAAATACTTTGAGTTGGATATACACCTACGCCTTTAAACTCGCCTGCCATATTCACGTCTAGCGACAAATTTCTATCCGCAATTAATTCTAAAAGCGTACGAAATTTATTCGCTAAAGGATGAGCGCTCGTTTCAAAATTAATTAAAGCTTCAGGCATATCTACATTCAGTTTTGGCAGGTCTATATGGCCAATAATCTGAATCATATCCCCAAAACTCTCAATCATTTGAATCATTTCATTGAAATACCCGTCCCAATAATTTTCCAAACTGCCTCTTAGCTTCAGTAATTCCTGTGCTTCTTCTTTAGAACCATCATAAGGCAAACCTTCTGGCGCAAAATGTACAGAGCCAATCACATAATCGGCATCTTCAGCCTGAAAAATTTTAGAACGACTCCACTGTAAGCCCAAATCTGGCCCCATCCACTCTAACTCAACACCGTACTTAATATTGATTTGCCCTTCGTATTTTTCACGCAAATTAGCAATACGTTTTGGGTAATTTAAATATGAACGATTCCCACGAATAAACTTCACATTCGTCTCACGTTCTGCAATGTATCTAAAACTCGTTAGTCTTGGAGAGTGTATAATAAACGTTATACTTGGGTTGCCAGCTTCAATAGCCTTATCAATAATATCTTCTAATCTATCGATACCATGTTTTACATGATCTTGTTCAGTACCGGCATGAATACCATGTGTTTCCCAAATAAATTCGTTAAGCTTTCTCATCAACTAAATGCGTTTGTTTTTAAAGAAGCCAAATTTAACCATTATTAAGAAATACCGATGTAAAAGTGCAAATAATTAGAGTTTAAAAATATATATGGGCGTTACCACGCCACGGGCGTGGTCGGGCTTTCACTAGTCGCTCTCTGCGAGGAGCTCCAACATGCCGTTCAATCCCTAACGCGGGCGCACTTGCCCATTTTTAGATTACCCAAAATTATCTGCATGTCAGTTCGAGTAATTTCGAAGCATGAGAAATTGTATCGAGAATCTTTTTAACTTCCAACTTACAGCACATTTGCTTAAATTCGCTATATGTCTGTTAATCTACAAACTCCCATAGACTATTTAAAAGGTGTTGGTCCTAATCGTGCCGATTTGCTACGAAAGGAGCTAAACATTCACACCTATCAGGATTTGCTAAATCTATTTCCAAATAGATATATTGACAGAACACGGTTTTACAAAATAAATGAAATTCAGCAAAACAGTGCCGAAATACAGGTTGTTGGTAAAATCACAGGCTTTAAGGAGGTAGCTCAAAAACGTGGAAAACGTTTGGTGGCAACATTTCAAGACGACACAGGAACGATGGAATTGGTGTGGTTTAGAGGTCAAAAATGGATTAGGGAAAGTTTAAAACTCAATACGACTTATGTTGTATTTGGTAAAACCAATTGGTTTAGTGGGCACTTTAGTATGCCACACCCAGATATTGAAACTATTGATGAGTATAAAAAAGGCTTGAGCTCAGGCATACAGCCTATTTACCCTTCAACAGAGAAATTAAGTAATAAAGGTATTAGTAATCGTGTAGTTAGTAAAATTGTACAACAGCTATTTTTAGAAACTAAAGGACGATTTGTAGAAACCCTATCGTCATCCATACTTTCAGAACTAAAGTTGATTAGTAAATCTGAAGCCTTATTAAATATACATTTCCCAAAAACACAAGAGTTGCTTGCAAAGGCGCAATACAGGTTAAAGTTTGAAGAGCTGTTTTATATTCAATTACAGCTAATATTGAAAAACTTAATTCACAAATCAAAAATTAAAGGCTTTCAGTTTGAAACAGTTGGCGATTATTTCAATTCATTTTTTAAAGACCATTTGCCATTTGAATTAACCAATGCGCAAAAACGTGTTTTAAAAGAGATTAGAGCCGACTTAGGAAGTAATGCCCAAATGAACCGATTGCTGCAAGGTGATGTTGGCTCTGGAAAAACGATAGTGGCGTTTATGTCTATGCTCATGGCACTTGATAACGGTTATCAAGCTTGCTTAATGGCACCTACTGAAATTTTAGCAACACAACATTTTACTGGACTAGAAGAATGGTGTAGATTATTGAATATAAGCATAAAACTGTTAACAGGATCCACTAAAACGTCGGTTAGAAAAGAAATCCATGCAAACCTAGAAAACGGACAATTACAAATTTTAGTGGGCACTCATGCCCTACTAGAAGACAAAGTAAAATTCGCAAATTTAGGACTTGCAATAATAGACGAACAACATCGCTTCGGAGTCAAACAAAGAAGTAAGTTGTGGAAAAAGAGCCCTCCTCAGTCCTCCCAAAGGGAGGAAGCCAAAGCGGTACGCATGAAATATATGACTGCGCGTCCTTCTGTTTATAAACTGCTTAAAGAATTACAAATAGAAAATAAAAAACATTCCACTGAAGCCGAACGTGCGTTATGGGAATCTTTACGTGGTAAAAAGTTAGACCATAAGTTTCGAAGACAGCACATCATTGATGAGTTTACCGTTGATTTCATTTGTATTGAAAAAAACCTAATCATTGAAATTGATGGTGGTTATCATACCTCCATTGAGCAAAAAGAAGCCGACGGACTGCGGACCAAAATTCTAAACGAAATAGGTTTCAAAGTCATAAGATTCACAAACGAACAAGTTTTAGGAGATATAGATAACGTTTTAAATAATATAGGGAAAGAGTTAAAAAGCCTCCCCACTGGGGAGGTTGGAGGGGCTTTCATCCCACCACATATATTGGTTATGACCGCGACTCCTATTCCTAGAACCTTGGCCATGTCCGTTTATGGCGATTTAGACATTTCGGTGATTGATGAATTGCCACCGGGGCGAAAATCTATTAAAACCGTACATCGCTATGATTCTAATCGATTAAATGTATTCAGATTTATTAGAGATGAAATAGCTAAGGGCAGACAAATTTACATTGTATATCCGTTGATTCAAGAAAGCGAAGCTCTGGATTATAAAGATTTAATGGATGGTTATGCCAGTATAGAGCGTGATTTTCCAAAGCCAGAATACCAAATCTCCATTGTTCATGGTAAAATGAAACCAGCCGATAAAGACTATGAGATGCAACGTTTCATAAAGGGTGAAACCCACATTATGGTAGCGACTACAGTAATTGAAGTTGGCGTGAATGTGCCTAATGCTTCGGTAATGATTATTGAAAGTGCAGAACGTTTTGGCTTATCGCAGTTACACCAATTACGCGGACGTGTGGGTCGTGGTGCAGAACAGAGTTATTGTATATTAATGACGAGCCATAAACTGAGTAACGATAGCAAGACACGTTTAGAAACCATGGTACGTACTAATGATGGTTTTGAAATTGCAGAAGTAGATTTAAAACTACGCGGACCAGGAGATATTATGGGCACACAACAAAGTGGTGTTTTAAATTTAAGAATAGCTGATATTGTTAAGGATAAAGCTATTTTACAGCAGGCAAGGTTTTATGCAAAAAAGATATTGACTTCTGATCCTTCGCTGAAAAGTGCTGAGCATAAAGTGATATTAAATACCTATGCACAATTGGCTAAGTATAAGAATATTTGGAATTATATAAGTTAGTCGTCCATTAAAAGGAGAAACGACTGAAGTAATCTCTTTCTCTAATACAGAGATTCTTCGCTAGCGCTCTGAATGACAAACAAAAAAAGCGACCACACTTCGAAAACCTCAGTGAGCAGTCGCTTTTCTAATTTCTAAATGGTCAAGGAATTACTTCTTAGTTTTCTTCCCGTCCATTTTATCTTTAAGAGCTTGTAAAGCATCGTTAGCATCACCTAAAGTAGGTTTTGCTTCTGCAGCAGCAGTTGCAGCTTTTTTGGCAGCAGCTTTTACGTTTGCAGCTTCTTCAGCTTTGTGAATTGCAGCATGAGATGCTACAACACGTTTAAACTCTTTATTAAATTCTATAATTTTGAATTCTGCTTCTTCACCTTTCTTCAATTTGCTACCATCTTCTTTCTCTAGGTGACGTTGTGGTACAAAAGCAACGATATCTTCGTTAAATTCTATTGTAGCACCTTTGTCAACTATTTCAGAGATTGCAGTGGTGTGTGTTGTGTTTAAAGCAAATTCAGTTTCGTACTTATCCCAAGGGTTCTCAGTAGTTTGCTTATGTCCTAAACTTAGTTTACGACCTTCAACATCTAACTCAAGAACTATAACATCAAGTTTGTCTCCAACTGCACAGAACTCAGATGGGTGCTTAATTTTCTTAGTCCAAGATAAATCAGAGATATAAATTAATCCGTCGATACCTTCTTCTAATTCAACAAAAACACCAAAGTTTGTAAAGTTACGTACAACACCTGTATGCTTAGATCCTAATGGGTATTTGCTTGTAATATCTGTCCATGGATCTGGCGTTAATTGCTTGATACCAAGAGACATTTTACGATCTTCTCTATCTAAAGTTAAGATAACCGCTTCAACCTCATCTCCTACAGAAACGAAATCTTGAGCAGAACGTAAATGTGTAGACCAAGACATTTCAGAAACGTGAATCAATCCTTCAACACCATCAGCAACTTCGATAAATGCACCGTAATCTGCAATTACAACTACCTTACCTTTTACTTTATCACCAACTTTCACCTCTTCTCCAAGAGCTTCCCATGGGTGCTTGCTTAATTGCTTAAGACCTAATTGGATTCTTGATTTATCTTCATCAAAATCAAGGATTACAACGTTAAGTTTTTGATCTAATTCTACGATTTCGTTTGGATGGTTAATTCTAGACCAAGATAAATCTGTGATATGAACTAAACCATCAACGCCACCAAGATCAATAAATACACCGTAAGATGTGATGTTCTTCACGATACCTTCTAATACTTGACCTTTTTCTAACTGACCAATAATCTCTTTCTTTTGTTCCTCGATATCGGCTTCAATAAGCGCTTTATGAGACACTACTACGTTTTTGAATTCGTGGTTGATTTTCACAACTTTAAATTCCATAGTTTTATTTACGTACTGGTCGTAATCCCTAATAGGCTTCACGTCAATTTGAGAACCTGGTAAGAATGCTTCTATTCCAAAAACATCTACAATCATACCACCTTTAGTTCTACACTTAACAAAACCATTAACGATTTCTCCAGTTTCGTGTGCTTTATTCACTCTATCCCAAGCCTTGATTACGCGCGCTTTACGGTGAGATAACACTAATTGACCCGTTGCGTCTTCACGCACATCAATTAACACTTCTACTTTATCGCCTACTTTAAGGTTTGGATTGTAGCGAAATTCGTTTAAAGAAATTACACCTTCAGATTTTGCATTAATATCAATAATTGCATCTCTGTCGGTAATATGAATTACAGTACCTTCAACAACCTCGTCGTCTAAAGTATCTACGAAATTTTCTGCTACTAGTTTTTCAAATTCTTCAAGTTGCTTATCGTCCACCTCATCAATACCTTCTTGATAGTTGTGCCAGTTAAACTCTTTTAAGAATTTTTCAGGATTTTTTTGAGCTTCAGAAACCTCTGGAGCTTCAACAGTTGTAGCTTCAACCATTACTTGGTCTTCAGCTTGTTTTTTTTCTTCAGCCATGTGCTGATCATTAAATTTGTATTCTGTATGCTTCGAAAAGTTAACCGCTTAACACACAGAAGTGTTATAAAATTTTTTTTTCTCCTCTTTATCTTTTCGATACTGCGCTAAAAAGGAGTGCAAAAATATACATTTTCAAACAATTAGCCTAATTTTTTAAAAATTTAGAACACTATAATAATCTGTATTCGGTATATGCCTTTTAGGTTAGGCTTTTCTGCCGTTGGTGGTATGAAAAACAAAAGTTTATCATGCGTGCAATCAAATGGCCCTACTAAAGAAGGTTATTGAATAAGCGTTAGTTAAAGTATGCTAGCTATTGGTGTCTTTATTATGAATGATAAAAACTATGTTTAAATAAATTTGTTTGCCTTAAGAAATAAGTAAAACTCAAAAAAATCTGTATATTGTTCTGCGGAAAGTTAACTATTAAAAACACTAATTATTATGGTAAAAGCTAAATATCAACCCGTTTTGGAGTTAGGTGAAAAATTAAACATCCAAAATGGAGACGTAAAAGAAGAAAACGGACAATTAAAAGTATGGGGTACAGCAAATACACCTTATGAAAAAGACTTGCTCTGGGATAAAATAAAAGAAATAGGAGGTGAAAACCCTTCCGATATTATGGCAGATATTAAAGTGGCAGACGCTAGTGTATATCATCGTCATACCGTAAAAAGCGGTGAAACACTTGGTAAAATAGCAAAACAGTATTACGGGAATCCTTCAAAATACCAAGCTATTTTTAAGGCTAACTCTGATATACTAAAAAATCCAGATTTGATTTATCCAGATCAAGAATTAATTATCCCGAATTTATAAGGTATAGAAATTAAGTTTACTGAATTAGGTTGTCATTTCTAAATTGGCAACCTTTTTTATTCAATCCCTTCAGTAGTCATTTTTACCAATCGCAAAATTTTTTCAAACTGTTCCTCTAAAGTTAAATTAGAATTATCTATTTCAATAGCGTCCGTTGCCTTAACCAATGGTGACTCTTCGCGATGGGTATCGATATAATCACGTTCAGTAACGTTTTGCAATACTGCTTCATAGGTAATGTCATCACCACGTTCTTTAAGTTCTTTGTAGCGTCGTTGCGCTCTTTTTTCTGCAGATGCTGTCATGAAAAGTTTTAGTTCAGCATTAGGAAACACAACAGTACCAATATCGCGACCATCCATAACCACACCCTTATCCTCTCCTATTTTCTTTTGAATAACGACTAATTTTGCACGCACTTCCGCGACTGCAGCAACTTGACTCACAAAACCGGAAATTTCTAAAGTACGTATTTTACGTTCTACATTTTCACCATTAAGATATACCTCTGCATAACCTAAATCGTCGTTAAACTTAAAACTCAATTCAATTTTGTCTAATTGATGGATAAGTGCTTCTTTATTAAAGTCGCCTTTAGAAATCAGTCCGTTTTGAAAAGCATAAAGCGTAACCGCTCTGTACATGGCACCAGAATCAACATAAATATAACCTAGAGCTTTAGCCAGCTGTTTTGCAACAGTACTTTTTCCTGTAGAAGAGTAACCATCAATAGCTATGGTGATTTTATTCATTGTAAGAGTTTGAAACGGCTAAAGTACTTAAAGTGCTCTAAAGTTAAAAGTACTATAACTTTTAATATAGATTATATAACACTTAATGCCATTTTATTATTGTAAATCAATTTGCAATCCGAAGAAATTAGAATTAGCTGCACTAGTGTATTTTGCATGAGTGTAGCTAAATCTCATTTTGTTAAGTTTTATTGAAAACCCTGCGGAAAGACCAGAAAAATTGCGTTGATCGATTATTCTTAACTCCTCACCACGTCTGAAATTATAACCTAATCGAATATTAAAACCGCCTTCGGGGAATAATTCTGCACCAAGAATAGTATGCCTAATTAATTGTCCAACGAAACCTATTTTTTCTTGAGTTTGATTTCCTGATAAATCACTCGTAACCCTAGCAGGATTAGGTCTCGCTATTGGCCAATCTTGAAGATTCTCAAAAGTTACATGCCATCTAATTGGCACATGTTCTAAAGTCTGCGACATGCCAAAACCAATTTCAAAAGGTAAGGGCTCGTTTAAACCCGCATATGTTGTTATTTGCGATCCTAAGTTTCTCACAACTAGTGCCGCATGAAAATCTAAATCTTCATCGATATATAACAAACCTAAATCTACTGCAGCACCAAAGGAATTGTACTGCTCCAATTTTGAGGTTATCAACTTTAAACTACTTCCAAAGTAAAAATCAGAATACCCAATTTGTAAAGCGTAACCTATTGATAAAGCCGTTTCGCTACCTGTAAAAGTACCTGTAGAAACCCCGTTCTCGTCATAACCATCAAAAGCGCCATAGTTGATATAGGTAATGCCTCCATGTATGGTTTGCGTACGCCTGTCTATAGTATAAGCATAAGATGCCGTACCGTAACTTATCCCCCCTAAGTAACTCGTATAATTTAATGCTAGCTGGTTATCCATTTCAACATTAATTGTTGCTGGATTAAATAGACCTTGTGTAACATCATAATCAACATTGGTAAACACTTTACCGCCTAAAGCGGCCTGTCTTGGAGAAGATACTAAGTTTAAAAACTGATAGGTGCTCTCACCTCCCACTTGCGCCATAGCAAGAGCTGTTAACGAGAAACAAAATAGAGTAATAATTTTCCTTAGCATATTTACCGCGCAAAGTAAATGAATCTATCTTAAAACGATAGCATGTAGTATTTATTTTTTAGGTATGGATATTTCTATTTGAGGCGAAGTTTTTGGCCTATATAAATGTTATTGCTTTTTAATCCATTTAATTGCATCAAAACTTTAACGGTAATACCATTCTTTTTTGAAATACTATATAAGGTATCCCCTTTATTGACAATGTAAAAACTTGGTGATTCTACAATTTTATCAAAGTAATTTACCTTGAGTTTTTGCCCAACACTAATTAATGTAGTTTCCAAATTGTTTGCTTCTTTTAATTGATTTAAGGAAACACCATATTTTTTCGCTAATCCGAATAAGGTTTCACCTGATTTCACAACATGAAAAACGGGCGCATTGCTGCTTATTACTGTTGTATCTTTCTGAACAACCTTTACTTCTGAAATTTTTGAAGTATCAACGCCTTTTATTGGTGTATCAGAATTAAACCCTAAAGGTTTTATGGTATCCGTATTTAGACCGTCAACAAGAATAAATTCACCAGTTGACAAATTTAATTTCGCTGGCTTTCCGTTTAGCAAAACATCTTTATAAGTAGCTTTGTTTTGTGCCAACATTATATTGCCAGTACAAAACAACAAAATGAACATTAAAGCTTTAAAGCTTTTTAGCATCTTTAACTTTTTGATTAGTTATGGCAATATCTATCACCTGGCTCATATCCGTAACGTAATGAAACGTTAACCCCTTAAGATATTCTGGTTTTATTTCTTCAATATCACGTCTGTTATCCTCACACAACAAAATTTCTTTTATTTTGGCGCGTTTTGCTGCTAGAATTTTCTCTTTTATACCTCCAACTGGCAACACTTTTCCACGAAGTGTTATTTCACCCGTCATTGCTAAACTTTTCTTAACCTTTTTCTGTGTAAACAAGGATACTAAAGATGTTAACATCGTAACGCCTGCGCTAGGGCCATCCTTAGGTGTTGCTCCTTCTGGTACGTGAATATGTACGTTATATTTTTCGAATACCTCAGGATTAACACCAAATTTATCTGCATTGGATTTAATATACTCCATCGCTATTGTAGCAGATTCCTTCATTACTTTACCTAAATTACCAGTAATACTTAATGTGCCTTTTCCTTTAGATAAAATAGATTCGATAAACAGAATATCACCACCAACACTCGTCCAAGCCAAACCGGTTAATACGCCAGCAACATTATTATTCTCGTATTTGTCACGTTCTAATTTAGGACCTCCCAACACCTCAATAATATCTTGGTTGGTAACTTTAATGTTATAGTCCTCTTCCATAGCAATATTTTTAGCAGCATGACGCACCATTTTTGCTATTTGTTTTTCTAGACCACGTACACCAGATTCGCGTGTGTATCCTTCAACTATTTTTTCTAACTGAGGTTTTCCGATTTTTAAATGCGACGCATCTAAACCATGTTCTTTCAACTGTTTTGGTAGTAGATGTCTTTTAGCAATTTCTACTTTTTCTTCAATAGTGTACCCCGTAACGTTAATAATTTCCATACGGTCTCTCAATGCAGGTTGAATCGTTGCCAAACTGTTAGATGTGGCAATAAACATCACTTTAGAAAGATCGTAACCCATTTCTAGGAAATTATCATAAAACTCGCTGTTTTGTTCAGGGTCTAGCACCTCCAACATAGCAGAAGATGGATCTCCCTGATGTGAATTTGATAGCTTATCTATTTCATCCAATACGAACACAGGATTTGAAGTCCCCGCTTTTTTTAAGCTTTGAATGATACGCCCTGGCATGGCACCAATATAAGTTTTACGGTGTCCGCGAATCTCTGCCTCATCGCGTAAACCACCAAGGGACATTCGCACATATTCCCGCCCTAAGGCCTCGGCAATAGATTTACCTAAGGACGTTTTACCTACACCCGGAGGACCATACAAACAAAGAATAGGCGACTTCATATCGTTACGCAATTTTAAAACCGCTAAATACTCTATAATTCTGCGCTTTACATCGTCTAAACCGTAATGATCTCTATCTAAAATCTTTTTAGCGCGTTTTAAATCGAATAAGTCTTTGCTAAACTCATTCCATGGTAAATCTAAAATTAGTTCCAAATAATTGCGCTGTATCGAATATTCTGATACTTGCGGATTCATACGTTGCAACTTCCCTATTTCCTTTTCAAAATGTTTAGCAACCTTTTCATCCCAGAGCTTGTCTTTTGCCCTGGCTTTCATTTCGTCTATTTCTTCGTCATGACTAACACCTCCAAGTTCTTCTTGAATGGTTTTCATTTGTTGATGTAAGAAATATTCGCGCTGCTGCTGGCTCATGTCCATTTGCACTTTAGACTGAATATCGTTTTTAAGCGCTAGCTTTTGAAATTCAACATTCATGTGCTTTAATGTTGCCAACGCACGACTTTTAAGATCGTTATTTTCTAAAAGTTCCTGTTTTTCAGAAACTGAAAGATTCATGTTTGAAGACACAAAATTCACTAAAAATGAGTTGCTCTCAATATTTTTAATGGCGAAAGATGCTTCACTGGGAATATTTGGACTCTCCTTGATAATCTCTAAGGCTAAATCTTTAATAGAGTCTATTATTGCAGAAAACTCCTTATTTTTTTGAGCAGGTTTAGCTTCAGGTAAATCCTGAATAGTCGCTGTTATATAAGGCTTTTCAGTTACTACTTCCTCTACTCTAAACCGTTTTTTACCTTGTATGATAACCGTAACGTTACCATCTGGCATTTTTAAAACTCTTAAAATGCGAGCTACGGTACCGATGCTAAAAATATCTTTCGCTTTTGGGTTTTCTATAGTTTCGTCCTTTTGGGCCACAACTCCAATAACCTTACTGCCTTTATTGGCATCATTAATGAGTTTTATGGAAGTGTCCCTTCCTGCCGTTATAGGAATAACTACTCCGGGAAACAATACCGTATTGCGTAAGGATAAAATAGGTAAAGACGCTGGGAGCTGTTCATTATTTATGGCCTCTTCATCTTCTGGTGTCATTAACGGAATTAATTCTGAGTTTTCATCAAAATCCTGTAATGACAAACTGTCAAATGTAATTAAATTAGATTTCTTCATATTGCTATATAAGTCATTCTGTCATTAAAACTAAAATGTACTTTTTTCAAATTCATTATTCATACTTAAAAACAACTGAATATCAGGTATTTAATCAATTTACAGTTGCTTTCTTAAAGTATTATTTTCAATAGTTATGCCAACTAGAATAAATAATACCCTTATATTTTCCCCATCTTTTGTAAAACAAAAAGTATCACAATAGGTATAGCAAGTATGGCTACCATTAAAAGGTTGTTTTGTAATAGCGAGGGTACTAAAATTAAGGTGATGAAGTAACCGCCAACAGCACCTCCAAAATGCGCATCATGCCCTATATTGCCAATACGTTTTTTCATACCGTAAATAGAATACAACAAATAACCAATGCCCAAAACAAAACCAGGTATTCCCAAATCTACGTCTCCAATTCTTGAGGGCAAAAATAAAAAGTAATAATCACGTTCTGGACGTAATAAAATAGCCGAATACAATATACCTGTAACCGCACCGCTAGCGCCTACTGCGCTGTAATGATATTCATTTTTATGAAAGTATAAAGACAGTAGGTTTCCTGCTAATAAACTGCCTATATAAACGATAAAGAAATTGAATTTCCCTATATCAAAAATCACCAAATCAGAGAACAGGTATAAGGCAAACATATTAAAAAATAAATGTGTAGTATCTGCATGTAAAAACCCAGAACTAAACATTCTTATTTGCTCGCCTCTACGAATAGCACCAACATTAAACTTATACTTTTCAAAAAAGCTAAAATCATTGAAGCCTTTGTATGAAATCATTACATTGGCTGCAATAATCACGATAGTAATAATATCTAAATTGCCCATAACCTAGTTAACGTTTAAAATCAAATTAACATATCTTTGCGCTTACAAATCTAAAACTTATAAATGCATTTTATAGCGTATATTCTTCTTTATCCTCTATTATATTTAATTTCTATACTTCCCTTTAGGATATTATATGTTGTTTCTGATGTGCTATACTTATTAATTTATCGAATTTTTGGCTATAGAAAAAAGGTAGTTGCCAGCAACTTGAATTTAGTGTTTCCTGAAAAATCTCCAGAAGAAATTAAACGTATTGCCAAAGTGTTTTATCACCACTTGTGTGATATGATATTGGAGTCTATTAAGTCTCTTACAATTTCCGAAAGTGAAATGAAAAAACGCTACAAGTTTACTAATGTTGAAGTAGTACAAGGTATTGAAAATCAGAACAGAAGTATGATTTTGATGTGCGCACATTATGGGAGCTGGGAATGGATTTTCATACTTCAAACTTACGTGAAGTCAAGAGGAAATGCTGTTTACAAACAATTGGCTAATAAATATTTTGACAGACTCGTTAAACGTATTCGTGCCAAATACAATAGTTACTTAATCACCACAAAGGAGATTATTCCAACATTGATAAAGGAAAAAAGAGAAGGCATTATATCCATAAATGGTTTTGTATCTGATCAATCACCCAAACTTAATAAAGCATTTCATTGGAATCAATTTATGGGTGTTAACGTACCTGTGCACACTGGAGCAGAAATGCTCGCAAAAAAACTAGACATGGCTGTTGTTTTCTTCAAAGTTAAAAAAGTAAAACGCGGGTATTACGAAACTACGTTCGAAACGATAACGCTCAATCCAAAGGAATTTGAAGATTATCAAATTACTGACATCTTTTTAAAATTAGTTGAGGATCAAATACATGAAGCTCCTGAGTATTATCTCTGGACACATAAACGTTGGAAACATAGGGACAAATCCCCCAAGTAATTCACTACCAACAAGCCATAAACTCTAAGAGTTAGCAATCGCTTTAATCTCCTCAATAAACTTATCGGCTAAACTATCGGCTTCTTCTTGGGATTTTGCTTCAGTATAGATTCTAATAATAGGTTCTGTATTACTTTTACGTAAATGGACCCAACTTTCAGAGAAATCTATTTTTACCCCGTCAATAGTAGTTAGTTGTTCGTTTTGGTAACGGTCTTCTATAGCTTTTAAAATGCCATCGACATCCAAACCTGGGGTTAGCTCAATTTTCTTTTTGCTCATAAAATAGTTAGGATATGTTTTACGCAACTCACTAACCTTCATGCCTTTATCAGCTAATAAACTTAAAAATAAGGCTATACCAACCAAGGCATCTCTTCCGTAATGCAACTCAGGATAAATAATACCACCATTGCCTTCGCCACCAATAACTACATTATTTTTCTTCATTAATTTTACCACATTTACCTCTCCTACTGCTGAGGCTTCATAGGTACCACCGTGTTTTTCGGTAACATCTTTAAGTGCTCGTGTTGAACTCATGTTGCTCACAGTATTTCCTGGAGTGCGGCTCAACACATAATCTGCACAGGCCACTAAGGTGTATTCCTCACCAAACATATCTCCGTTTTCATCCATAAAAGCTAAACGGTCCACATCAGGATCTACCACAATACCAAAATCCGCCTTGTGCTTTTTTACAGCGTCCGATAAATCTGTTAAATGTTCTTTTAAAGGCTCTGGATTATGGGGAAAATGTCCGTTAGGCTCACAATATAACTTTACCACATGAACACCTAAACGCTCCAATAGTAAAGGAATTACAACACCTCCGGTAGAATTTACGCCATCAACAACTACTTTAAAACGTTCTGCCTCTATAGCTTTTACATTTACTAATGGTAAATCTAAAACTTCTATGATGTGTAAATCAAAATACGCCTTATTCTTGGTGATTTTACCTAAGTTATCCACATCTGCGAATTCAATGGTATTGCTCTCAGCAAGTTCTAAAATTTTTGCGCCTTCAACGGCATCCAAAAATTCTCCTTTTTCATTTAAAAGTTTCAATGCATTCCATTGTTTAGGGTTATGGCTTGCAGTTAAAATAATACCGCCATCGGCATGCTCCATAGGTACTGCAACCTCAACAGTTGGTGTAGTGGATAAGCCTAAATCTACAACATGAATGCCCTGCCCTACTAAAGTTTGCATTACCAAACTTTGTATCATCTTTCCAGAAATTCGCGCATCTCGACCAACTACAACTTTGTAGTTTTCTTTTTTACGATTTTCTTTTAACCAAGCGCCATAAGCCGCGGCAAATTTTACTGCATCGATTGGCGTTAGATTTTCGCCTATGGTTCCGCCTATGGTTCCTCGAATTCCTGAGATAGATTTTATAAGAGTCATGTCGTATTTTTAAAGTTTAAGCACAAATATACAGTTTCAAAATTGTATTTCTTAAACTGGAATTACGTAAATTTCCACAATGAACTATTTAGCGCATATTTACCTTTCTGGGGATAACGATTTGGTAACTATTGGGAATTTTATTGCAGATGGCATCAAGGGGCATCGTTATAAAAAATATCCCAAGGAAATTCAAATAGGAATAATTCTTCATCGCCATATTGACACCTTTACTGATGCTCATAAAACCGTAAGACTTAGCACCAAGCGACTTCATGAAAAATATAGTCATTATTCAGGTGTTATCGTTGATATTTTATACGACCACTTCTTGGCAAAAAATTGGCAGAATTATAGCAATGTTCCATTAAAACTGTATGTTGAACATTTTTATGCCTCACTTGAAGATAATTTTGAGATACTCCCAGCACGAATTCAAAAAATGATGCCGTACATGATTGCTGATAATTGGCTCTTAAGCTACGCGTCTATCAATGGTATTGCAAAGGTATTGTCTGGCATGAACAGAAGAACCCAAAATAGGTCTGGCATGAATGAAGCTGTGAATGAACTAGAGGAGTTTTATAGTGAATTTGAAACAGAATTCACCGTTTTTTTTGAAGAACTTATAGCTTTTTCAAACAAAAAAATCATTGAATTAAACCGTACCGTATGATGAGGTCTATTCCTATATTTTTACTTTTCTGTTTTCTATGTTTTAATTGCAAAAAAGAGCTAAGGAAAACCAATGACAACAGAGGTGTAATAGCAAAAAAAGCCATGGTAGTTTCTGCTCGGGCTGAAGCATCGCAAATAGGTATAGATATTCTCCAACTTGGTGGTAATGCCTTTGATGCTATGGTGGCTACAGAACTGGCGTTAGCGGTATCATATCCTGTTGCTGGTAATTTAGGGGGCGGCGGTTTTATGGTATATAGAACTGCAAATGGAAATATAGGTTCTCTAGATTATAGAGAAAAAGCCCCTTTGGCAGCAACTAGAGATATGTATTTAGATGATAGCGGAGACGTAATACCAGGTAAAAGTACTTTGGGTGTTGCTTCCATTGGCGTACCGGGAACTATTGCAGGTGTTTTTGAGGTTCATAAAAAATTTGGGACATTACCTATTGAAAGCCTTTTAAAGCCAGTAATAGAATTAGCAAAGAAAGGCGTTGTGGTTACTAACAAACAGGAAAAAAGAATTCAGCATTACCAGCAATTTTTTAAGAAAGTTAATAAAGATTCCATCATTTTTGACGCACAATGGAAAGCTGGAGACACCATAAAGCATGCGGCCTTAGCCAAAACCTTGGAGCGTATTTTAAAATATGGAAGAAACGAGTTCTACAAAGGCGAAACGTCTAAAGTTATAGTAAAATTTATACAAGAACATGGCGGCATTATAACAGAAGAAGATTTGGCAAGCTATAAAGCGAAATGGCGAAAACCCATTACTTTTAATTATGATGATTTGCATATTATTTCAATGGGGCCACCATCAAGCGGCGGTATTTGTTTAGGACAAATAATGACAATGCTAGAACCTTTTCCTTTAAACGACTATGGGTATAATTCCTTAAAAACAATTCAAACCATTACAGAAGCTGAAAGGCGTGCTTATGCAGATAGGAGTTTTTATTTAGGCGATCCAGATTTTGTAAAAATACCGGTCAGTATTCTTTTGAATAGAGCGTATTTAAGTGGCCGTATGCGAAATTTTTCTTTTGAAAAAGCAACAGCATCTGAATCTTTGTCCCATGGAAATATTCAAATTAACGAGAGCACTGAAACTACGCATTATTCTATTGTGGATCAATTTGGAAATGCTGTTGCGGTTACAACCACTCTAAACGGTGCTTATGGCTCCAAACTATACAGCAATGAACTAGGCTTCTTTTTTAATAATGAAATGGACGATTTTAGTAGCAAACCAGGAACGCCTAATATGTTTGGATTAATTGGTGGCGAGGCCAATAGCATAGCTCCAGAAAAGCGCATGCTAAGCTCTATGACACCAACAATTATAGAAAAAAATAATAAGCTATTCATGGTTGTAGGTACCCCAGGGGGCTCAACCATAATCACATCTGTTCTTCAAACCATTTTAAATGTACACGAATTTAACATGACCATGCAACAAGCCGTAAATGCTCCACGTTTTCATCATCAATGGCTGCCAAATCATATTCTAGCAGAGCCAAATGCATTTGATGACATACTAAAAACAAAACTGGAAAATTTGGGGTACCCTATAGAAGAACGTGATTCAAAAATTTTAGGCAAAGTAGATGGAATACTTGTTTTAGAGGACGATGCGCTCGAAGGTGGCGCAGATTATCGAGGTGACGATACCGCCATCGGTTTTTAAGTGTTTTATTTCTCTAACTCGATGATATTTGATACTTTAGACATGTAGAAGCCTCAATCTACTTTAAATAATGAAACTGAAGAAACCAATAAAAATCATTCTTGGAATAGTTGTCTTTTTAACGCTTCCAAGTTTCTTGTTTTTTGGTTTGTTATACTTTAAACACCATCAAGACCTTCCATTAGGTACCGAAGGTAAATCTGCCGATGATTTAGCAACAAAAATGCTTGTATCCTTAAACTATGAGGCTTACACAAGTACTGATTACATTGAATGGACCTTTAAAAACAGGAGACACTACGAATGGGAAAAAACCAAAGAAATTTGTAATGTTTTTTGGAAAGATTACAAAATAAAGCTCGATTTAAAAGACCATAATGAGAGTAAGGCCTATGTTCACGGATTTATTATTGAGGGTGATATGGGAGAGGATTTAGTAAATGAAGCGCAAAACTATTTTGAAAAGGATGTTTTTTGGCTTATTGCACCTTTTCAAGTATTTGACCAGGGCGTTTCTCGAAAACTTGTAAAACTTCCTAACGATACATTTGGCTTATTAGTAAGTTATAAAAATAAGAATACGTACCTATGGCACTTTGATGATTCTGGCAAACCCAAAAGTTTTAACATGTGGGATTCTAGATCGCCCATAGACGGTTTAGAAGCAACTTGGAGCAATTGGCAAATTGCCGAAACTGGAGTAAAACTGCCTACATTTCATAAAATATTATTTTTTGGATTGGAAATTTCAGACATCAAGACAGATTAATTGCGTCGGGTTTTAACGCTTTTATAACATCAACCCTACTTTATTTTTAAACTCAAAAGACGTAACTTCGCAACTTTGCGTTGCTATGACTGAATTTGAAGAAAAAATTGAGGTAAAAGGTGCCAGAGTGCACAACCTAAAAAATATTGATATTTCTATTCCTAGAGAGAAATTGGTAGTTATTACAGGTTTGTCTGGAAGCGGAAAATCCTCACTTGCCTTTGATACCATTTATGCTGAAGGCCAACGGCGCTATATTGAAACATTTTCTGCATATGCGCGTCAGTTTTTGGGTGGTTTAGAACGACCAGATGTTGATAAAATAGATGGTTTATCCCCTGTAATTGCCATAGAACAAAAAACCACCAGTAAATCCCCTCGCTCCACGGTGGGCACTATTACCGAAATTTACGATTTCATGCGTTTATTGTTTGCGCGAGCAAGCGATGCCTACAGTTACAATACAGGTGATAAAATGGTAAGCTACAGTGACGAACAAATTAAAGACCTTATTTTAAAAGATTTTAAAGGGAAACGTATTAATATTTTAGCGCCAGTAGTGCACTCAAGGAAAGGACATTATCGTGAGCTCTTTGAACAAATAGCAAAACAAGGCTTTGTTAAAGTAAGAACAGATGGCGAAATAAGAGACCTTGTGAAAGGCATGAAACTAGACCGTTATAAGACGCACGATATTGAGATTGTTATAGATCGTTTGGTGGTTAATGACAATATTGACAATGATAAACGTCTTTCAGAAAGCATTAATACCGCTATGTATCACGGTGATGATGTTTTAATGGTTATAGATCAAGATACTGACAAAGTTCGCTATTTTAGTAGAAATTTAATGTGTCCGTCCTCTGGAATCTCCTATCCTAACCCTGAACCCAATAATTTTTCTTTCAACTCGCCAAAAGGTGCCTGTGCTAACTGCAACGGTATTGGAGAGCTGTACCAAGTGAATATAAACAAAATTATTCCTGATGATTCTCTGTCAATTAAAAACGGAGCACTAGCACCGCATGGACCAGAAAAGAAAAGTTGGATTTTCAAACAGTTTGAAACCATTGCACAACGCTTTAATTTTAAACTTACAGATGCTTATAAAGATATTCCTGAAGAAGCTAAGCAAGTCATTTTATTTGGTGGGAAGGAGAAATTCTCAGTTGAAAGTAAAACCCTAGGTGTAACCCGAGATTATAAAATAGATTTTGAAGGTGTTGCTAATTTTATAGAAAACCAATATAACACTGCAGATTCAACATCTTTAAAACGTTGGGCAAAAGCATACATGGATAAAATTAAGTGTCCTGTTTGTAAAGGTTCAAGGTTAAAAAAGGAATCATTATACTTTAAAATTAATAATAAGAATATTGCTGAACTTGCTAGTACAGATATTGTAGAATTAACAGCATGGTTTAACAAGTTACACAACCATCTATCTGAAACTCAATTAAAGATAGCTGAAGAGGTTGTCAAAGAAATAAAAACAAGATTACAGTTTTTACTCGACGTAGGTTTAGATTATTTGGCATTAAATAGAAGCTCAAAATCTTTATCAGGCGGTGAAGCACAACGTATAAGGTTAGCGACCCAAATTGGGTCTCAACTCGTTGGCGTATTATATATTTTAGATGAACCTAGTATTGGCCTTCATCAACGCGATAACGAAAAACTAATTAATTCCTTAATCTCCCTTCGTGATATTGGAAATTCAGTAATAGTTGTAGAGCACGATAAAGATATGATTGAACGTGCCGATTATGTTATTGATATTGGGCCAAAAGCAGGGAAATACGGTGGAGAAATTATAAGCATTGGTAATCCTGATGAGCTAAAAAAACACAATACCCTTACTGCGGATTATCTTAATGGTAACAAAGAAATTGAGGTTCCTAAAAAGCGTAGGAAAGGCAATGGCAAATTTTTGGAACTGAAAGGGTGTACCGGGAATAATCTTAAAAACGTTTCGGTTAAATTCCCTTTAGGCAAGATGATAGGCGTCACAGGAGTTTCAGGTAGCGGAAAATCTACTCTAATTAACGAAACCCTTTATCCTATTTTAAATGCACATTATTTTAATGGCGTAAAAATACCGATGCCTTACAAAAGCATCAAAGGATTGGGGCATATCGATAAAGTCATAGACATCAACCAATCACCAATAGGCAGAACTCCCAGAAGTAACCCCGCAACCTATACCAAAACATTTGACGAAATTAGAAGTTTGTTTGCCAAAGTACCAGAAGCTATGATTCGGGGCTATAAAGCAGGGCGGTTTAGTTTTAATGTTGCTGGCGGACGCTGTGAAACCTGTAAAGGCGGTGGTTTACGGGTAATTGAAATGAATTTTTTACCTGACGTTTATGTAGAATGCGAAACCTGCCAAGGCAAACGGTTTAACAGGGAAACCCTAGAAATTCGGTATAAAGGCAAAAACATAAGTGATGTTTTAAAGATGACCATAGATGAAGCTGTTGGCTTTTTCGAGCACATTCCAAAAATCTATAAAAAGCTTAAAACCATACAAGATGTTGGTTTAGGCTATATTACCTTGGGGCAGCAAAGTACTACATTGTCTGGAGGAGAAGCCCAACGCATTAAGTTAGCTTCAGAATTAAGCAAACGAGATACCGGCAACACATTCTATATTTTAGACGAACCTACAACAGGGTTACATTTTGAAGACATTCGCGTTTTAATGTTAGTCTTAAATAAGTTGGTAAATAAAGGGAATACCGTTTTGATTATTGAACATAACTTGGATGTAATAAAAACAGTAGATCATATTATCGATATTGGGTATGAAGGTGGAAATGGCGGAGGAAAAATTGTGGCAGAAGGTACCCCAGAGGAAATCATTAAGGATAAAAAAAGCTACACAGCAAAATTTTTGAAGAGAGAAATTGAAGTCTCTTAAGAGCCTGTTTAAAAAATAAGCTCCAACTACTTATAAATCAATTAAGTAACAAGAATAATCCTTAAGCTGTTTTAGGAATCAAGAAACTTTATTATCATGAGAAGTATACTTTAGATTGTTGCATGACTTGATAATATCATACAAGGCAGGAAACCGCTTCAAATGTATTATTATATAAGACAAAAAAGGGATAAACTTTTCTTAAGTTTATCCCTTTTTTGATATGCTTTTATTATTTTGCGCATAAAAAATAGATGAATTTTAATGAGAAAAGAACAAAGACATAAAAGTTGGAACGAAATTAAAACTAATGATTCTTGGGCCATATTTAAAATTATGGGCGAGTTTGTTACCGGTTTCGAAAAAATGAGTAAAATAGGCCCATGTGTTTCTATTTTTGGTTCAGCTAGAACAAGACCAGAGGATAAATACTATGAATTAACCGTTAAAGTTGCGGAAAAAATTGTAGAATCAGGGTACGGTGTTATTACAGGAGGAGGTCCAGGTATTATGGAAGCTGGTAATAAAGGCGCTCACTTAGGTGGAGGCACATCGGTAGGATTAAACATAGATTTGCCTTTTGAACAGCATGATAATCCCTATATAGATTCTGATAAAAGCTTAGATTTTGACTATTTTTTTGTTAGAAAAGTAATGTTTGTTAAATACTCTCAAGGCTTTGTTGTAATGCCAGGTGGTTTCGGGACACTTGATGAACTATTTGAGGCCATGACACTTATTCAAACTCATAAAAGTGAAAAATTCCCTATAATACTTGTTGGGAAATCGTTTTGGCAAGGACTAATCGATTGGATTACATCCACACTTTTGGAAAAAAACGGAAACATTAGTCCAAAAGACATGGATTTAATTCATTTGGTGGATACGGAAGATGAGGTGATTTCAATCTTAGATGCTTTCTACAAAGAGTCAAGATTATCACCAAACTTCTAAAATTTACCATACACCTAATATCTAAGGGAAGCACTATATAATTCATTATATTGTTGCGCCTTGTTTCAAATCTAATAAATTAAACGTATAATTTGAAGTTCAGTGTTTTAACTTACTTGTTATTACTAACCTGCGGTTTTATAGGTTATGGCCAAAACAGCATCAATATTAAAGCTAAATTTGATGTTGAAGAAAAGCGCATTACCATAAACCAAACTATTACTTACCAAAACACTTCGCAAGATACGCTTCATGATGTTTATTTAAATGATTGGAACAATAGCTATTCTTCGAAAAAAACTGCTTTAGCTATACGATTAGCAGATGAATATATAAACAGATTCCATTTGGCCAAAGACGAACAACGCGGCTATACTGATGTTGCAGCAATCCTTCAAGATAACGATACGTTATCATTTACCAGGTTAAAAAACCAAATAGATGTAATTAAGGTAAAGCTGCCAAAACCAATAGGTCCTAACGAATCTTACACCATTTCACTTAACTACATTATTATAATTCCTAGCAGTGAATTTACTAGCTATGGATATACAAAAGAAAACGACTTTAATTTAAGGTATTGGTATATCACACCAGCAGTTTATGATGATGCTTGGCAATATTACAGTAACAAAAATTTAAATGATTTGTATAAGCCTAAGTCTGATATAAAACTTGAGCTATCGTATCCAAAGAACTACCAACTAACTTCAGAATTGAATGTTATTGCCTCTTCTGAAGATAAAGAAAATACAACCACGGTATTGTACGGAAAGGATAGAATAAATAGCAAACTACATTTAAATAAAAATCTAAGATTTAAATCAATAAAGAACAATAAAATAGAACTTGTTTCAGATTTATATGATAGCGATTTACAGGTTGTGGAAAAAGTACTCATTAACGATAGAATTATGAGCTACATAACCGAAAATCTTGGACCATATCCTCATGAAAAGTTGTTGTTAACTGAAATAGACAATGCTAACGATCCTGTTTATGGACTTACATCTCTACCTAAATTTTTACAACCATTTTCAGATTCTTTTGAATATGAAATGCGCTTATTAAAAGTAGCTTTACATAATTATCTAGAGAACACGTTAATAGTAAACCCTAGAAAAGACCATTGGCTTCTGGACGGTTTTCAAATATTTTTTCTCATAAAATACGTTGAAGACCACTATCCAGACATGAAATTTATGGGGAAACTAGCCAATATTTGGGGAATTAGGTCTTTTCATGCTGCAGATTTGCACTATAATGATAAATATACACTAGCGTATATGAGTATGGCAAGGACAAATCGGGATCAGCCCTTGACAATGCAAAAAGATTCCTTATTAAAATTTAACAGCAATATTGCCAATAAATATAAAGCAGGCATTGGTTTACAATATTTAGATGATTTTATAAATCATGATGTTTTAGAGCATACTATTAAGCCTTTTTTGCAAGAAAACAGGTTGCAGCCAACCTCTACGGAAGCTTTTGAAACATTCTTAAAATCTAGAACTGATAAGAATATTGACTGGTTTTTTGAGGATTATTTAAAAACCAGAAAAAAAATTGATTTCAAAATTAAAAAAGTTGAAAAAACCGAAGACTCTATAACGGTTACCATAAAAAATAAGCGTGACAACGATATGCCAATATCGCTTTACACCTTGAATAATGATAGCATTATTTCTAAGTATTGGATAGAAGATATAGGTAAACAAAAAAGACTTACTATTCCGAGGAATGATGCTAACAAACTAGTTTTAAACTACAACAATGCAGCACCAGAATTTAATTTAAGGGACAACTGGAAATCTCTAAAAGGCTTCTTTTTTAACAATAAACCTTTGCAGTTCAGGTTATTTCAAGATGTGGAAGACCCCAATTACAATCAAGTATTTTTTATGCCTATAGTAGAATTTAACAATATTTACGATGGACTTAATTTAGGGGCTAAGGTTTATAATGGCACCTTATTACGGCGCAATTTAAGATACAAGATACAACCACAGTATTCGTTAGGCTCAAAAACACTAACCGGAGGCGCATCTGCTTCAATGACGCATTTTTTGGAAAACAGAAATTTATACGCATTAACATATGGTGCAAGTTATAGCTACAGCAGTTATGCCGAAGACTTATTTGTAAGGCGTATAACGCCATCAATTTCGTTTTTATTTAGGGAAGACGATGATTTTAGGTCGAATAAAAGAAAATTGCTACGTTTTAGGTTTTTAGATTTTCACCGTGATAGAAATCCATTAAATCCAAATAGCAGTGACGAACCCAATTACAGTGTTTTTAATGCGCGCTATATTCATTCCAACGATAATTTAATCAACTTTAGCAAATGGTATGCAGATTTTCAATTAGCAAGAACATTTAGTAAAGTATCCTTTAACTATGAATATCGAAAACTATTTGAGAGCAATAGACAATTAAACGTACGATTCTTTAGTGGTATTTTCTTGGATAACAATAACGATATAAATTCGAACTACTTTAGTTTTGCTTTAGACCGCCCTACAGATTATCTATTTGAGTATAATTATTTGGGACGATCAGAAGCCTCTGGTATTTTTAGTCAGCAATTTATAGAAGCAGAAGGAGGTTTTAAATCAAAATTAGAAGTGCCCTTTGCCAACCAATGGATGAGCACTGCAAATGTTAGCACAACGCTGTGGAAGTATATTTTGGCCTATGGTGATTTTGGACTTGTTAAAAACAAATTCAATGCACCAAAATTTGTATACGATTCTGGAATACGCATTAATTTAGTTACAGATTATTTTGAAATCTATTTTCCGGTATACTCCAATTTGGGTTGGGAAATAGCACAAAAAGACTACGATCAAAAAATAAGGTTCAAATTTACTGTAGACCCGGAATCACTTTTAGGATTATTCAGAAGACGTTGGTATTAAATAATTGTTAGTATTTGTGATTTTTTTATAAGAATAATCTAAAATAAATCTTATTTAATTCATTTATTTATGTTTTTCATATATTTTTAAGAGTTTTTTTAATTGGAAAAACCCTGAAATTTCCTTAATTTTGCATGCGCTGTTAACCAACTTAATCATGCAAGAACTCACCGAATTGAAAGACAATATATCATTTGACGATTTTAAAGCTGAAGTTTTAAACGATTATAAAATTGCCGTTCAAAGTCGTGAATGTAGTTTGCTGGGGCGCCGGGAAGTACTTACAGGAAAGGCTAAGTTTGGTATTTTCGGCGATGGTAAAGAAGTGCCACAATTAGCAATGGCAAAGGCTTTTAAAGTTGGCGATTGGCGCTCTGGTTATTATCGTGATCAAACATTTATGATGGCTATTGGCGAGTTAACCGTAGAACAATTTTTTGCAGGCTTATATGCCAATACTAATTTAGAGTTAGAACCTATGTCGGCAGGACGCCAAATGGGTGGGCACTTTGTAACGCATAGCATAGACGAAAATGGTAATTGGAAAGATTTAACCAAACAATATAACTCTAGTTCAGACATCTCTCCTACCGCAGGACAAATGCCTCGACTTTTGGGATTAGCGCAGGCATCAAAAGTATATAAGGAATTAAAAGATTTAAATGCTAAAAAGTTTTCTAAAAACGGTAACGAAGTAGCTTGGGGCACCATAGGGAATGCTAGTACAAGTGAAGGATTGTTTTTTGAAACCATCAACGCTGCTGGAGTATTGCAAGTACCAATGGTAACTAGTATTTGGGATGATGAATACGGTATTTCGGTTCATGCAAAATATCAAACAACAAAAGAAAATATATCAGAAATCTTAAAAGGGTTTCAAAGAGACAAAGACAACAAAGGCTTTGAAATTTTACGAGTTAAAGGATGGGACTATGCGAATTTAATTCAAACCTACCAGGAAGCAGGAACTATAGCAAGGGAAGAGCATGTGCCTGTAATTATTCATGTTACTGAACTAACACAACCACAAGGACACTCTACTTCAGGCTCCCATGAACGCTACAAATCAGGAGAACGTCTGCAATGGGAATCAAATCACGATTGCAACAAGAAAATGCGAGCGTGGATTATTGAAAGTGGTATAGCAACCAATGAAACGTTAACAAATATTGAGCGCACTATAAAACGTGAAGTTAAACAAAGTAAAACCAAAGCGTGGACCACATTTTTAGCTCCAATTAAAAAAGAACAAAATGAAGTAATTACACTTTTAGAAAAGCTTTCAAAAGCTAGCACTAATGGTGTGTTTATCTCGAAACTTAAGGATACGCTTGCCAAAATAAATGAGCCAACTAGAAAAGATATTTTGTCTAATGCGAGAAAAGCGCTGAGATATACTATTGCCGAAAATTCTAATGAAAGTGCGCAATTAAAAACCTGGATTAAAACCAATATAAAAAAGACTCAGCCAGAATTTAGCTCTCATTTATATTGCGAAACCGATAAATCTACTATAAAGGTTTCTGAAATACAACCCGTTTATGATGATACCTCTGAACTCGTGGATGGCAGAATTATTATCCGTGATAATTTTGATGCTATATTTAGCAAGCATCCAGAAACGCTTGTTTTTGGTGAAGATACCGGTAATATTGGTGATGTAAACCAAGGTTTGGAAGGATTACAGGAAAAATACGGAAAATTACGTGTTGCTGATACTGGTATTAGAGAAGCCTCCATAATTGGACAAGGAATAGGCATGGCATTAAGGGGTTTACGCCCCATTGCAGAGATTCAGTATTTAGATTATGTACTCTATGCACTTAATGTAATTAGTGATGATTTAGCAACGCTGCATTATCGTACAAAAGGAAGGCAAAAAGCACCTTTAATTATCAGAACTCGCGGTCACAGATTAGAAGGTATTTGGCATTCTGGTTCGCAAATGGGAGGCTTATTAAATTTAATTCGTGGTGTTTTAGTCTTAGTACCTAGAAACATGACAAAGGCTGCCGGTTTTTATAATACACTTTTAGAAGGCGACGATCCCGCGCTGGTAGTAGAATGTCTTAATGGTTACCGATTAAAGGAAAGACGACCAAACAACATGGGTAATTTTAAAACTCCTGTTGGTGTGGTTGAGACAATAAAAGAAGGCACGGATATCACTTTAGTATCTTACGGGTCGACCTTACGTTTGGTAGAACAAGCTTCAAAAGAATTGTTAGCTGTTGGTATAGATGCTGAAATTATTGATGTTCAATCTTTAGTGCCTTTAGACATCAACCATGATATTGTAAAAAGTATAGCCAAAACCAACCGTGTTATGGTAATTGATGAAGATATGCCTGGTGGTGCTTCTGCATATATTATGGATGCTATTTTAAATGAGCAAAAAGCATTTCAATATTTAGATAGCGCTCCAAAAACGATGACAGCTAAACCACATCGTCCGGCTTATGGCAACGATGGGGATTATTTCTCCAAGCCTTCTGTCGAGGACATTTTTGAAGCTGTTTATGATGTGATGCACGAATTGAGCCCTGTTGATTTTCCAAAACTGAGATAATAATATTACCTTTTTTTCTTGAATTTTCTTCTTGAATAAAACATATGTTTTAAAAGCTAATACTTTGCCTTATAAATTGGTCTCTTTATCTTTAGCACAAATCAAAAACAAAAATGAAAGCCGTAAATCTCCCTGAAATCAAAAAAGAGTTAAACATGCTTTCAAGTGATGAATTGCAGCAACTCTGCCTACGTTTGGCGCGTTTTAAAAAAGAGAATAAAGAGTTATTGACGTATTTGCTTTTTGAATCGCACGATGAAAGTGGATACATTGCTACTGTAAAAAGATTTATGGATGATGAGTTTGAATTGATAAATACCAACAACTTTTATTACATCAAAAAAAGTATTCGTAAGATCTTACGAAACGTAAAAAAGTTTATCCGATATTCACAACAAAAAGAAACTGAGGTAGAACTCCTACTCTATTTTTGCGGAAAAATTAAAGATTTTACACCAAATATCAAGCGTAGTACACAATTGGTGAATATGTATGAAAGACAACTTTTACTAGCTAAAAAAACCATAGCCAAACTCCATGAAGATTTACAGTATGATTATAACTTGATGTTGGAGGATATGGAATAATTAAGTCATAATAAAAGTTAAATATTATCAAATTAACATTAAATATTTCCGCCTTTTACTTTACGGAGTTATATTTGTTGTCCCCATAAAAGACAATGAAGCAAAAACCTAAAGTTAAATCTGAAAAGTCGCGTTTGCAACTATTGCATCAGTACTACTCGTATACGGGTTTTTACGCTTTTGTATGGCAAGCTGTAAAAAAGGCTTTACCATATATTATTGGAGCCATAGCCATAATTTATATAGTAAACCACTTTTTTAATATTAATGCAGCCTTAATTAAATTAACTGAAATACTTCCATCTCATGGCGTATTAAGTTTCTTTTTTGTTTCCGAAACACTTTTAGGACTAATTCCACCGGAAATATTTATTGCTTGGTCTGGTAAAATGCCCAACCCTTGGGGGTATTTAAGTATTCTTGCTTTATTATCCTATACTGCCGGTCTATTGGCATATCACTTAGGGAAGATGATTACTAAGATTCCTTCTGTTCACAACTATTTAGAAGTTAAAATGCAAAAACAGTTAAAAAACTCGAGAAAATGGGGCGGTTTTTTAATAATAGTTGGCGCACTTTTACCACTTCCTTTTTCAATTTCCTGCATCGCTGCTGGTATCATAAAGTTCCCTTTTAAAATTGTTGCATTATTTGGGGCTTTACGATTGTTGCGATTTGTGATTTATGGATTGGTTATTTTCAATGTGTTGTGATTACAGTTTCTCACAGTAGATTTTTAATGGAATTATAGCACATAAAAAAACCAGAACATAAATTCTGGTTTTTCATGAATTAGTTTAGTTATAGTATTAGAGCCATTCTCTAAAATAGTCCATCATTTCCTCCTTTAAGTCATAATGTAGTTTAATATAAGTTCGCATATCATCCTTTAAGGTGTGCTGTTCGTTTTGTAAACGTCCATCAATATTCTCGTTATAATCAGCTTTATTAATATTTGCCATTTTATTTCTGCAGCGATGCATTAGTTTTGAAATGGCATTCTTTTCAATCATTACTCTATTTTGAAAATTTTCAAGAGGTACCGTAGCTCGTTTTCCAAACTCGCGCCCTGCAATTTCCTCTAGTTTTTCTTCAAAGGTTTCCATTTCATTAAAATGAAAACGTAACTCTCTTTTCCAGGTTTCTAAATTAAATCTTAGATCACTTAAATAATTTGCTTTAGTTATCATGGTTATTATTCTTTATAAATTATACTTCTTCCTTTACTAATTGATTCTGAATATTATTAGGTACTGGTTGGTACGACGAAAATTTAGAACTAAATGTAGCTTTTCCCTGCGTTAAAGACCGTAAATCGGTTGAATATCCAAACAACTCAGCTGCTGGAATAGTACATTTAAGTATCTGATAATTGTTTGCAGTATCAAAACCCTGAATAATGGAACGCCTTGATTGTAAATCGGTCATCACATTACCTACCATATCTTCCGGAACTTTAACCGTTAATTCGTTTGTGGGTTCTAACAATTTAGGATTTGCATTTAGGAATGCTTCCTTAAAAGCATGTGCTCCAGCAATTTTAAAGGATATATCGTTAGAGTCCACCGAGTGCATTTTGCCATCATAAACCATAACTCGTACATCTCTAATATAAGATCCCGTAAGAGGTCCTTCTTCCATAACTTCTAAAACACCTTTCATTACGGAGGGTAAATAGCGTAAATCTATTACACCTCCAACAATACAATTATAAAACACCAATTTACCGCCCCAAGGTAAATCTACCTCTTCTTTTCCTCTAATATTGAAACCTTCAGGCTCTGGAATACCTTCATACCATGGTTCTATTTTTAAATGTACCTGAGCAAACTGTCCCGAACCACCAGACTGTTTCTTATGACGATAATTAGCAGTAGAAGACCGTTGAATAGTTTCCCTATATTTAATCTTTGGTTTCTTATAGGAGACTGTAATATTGTAATGATGTTTTAAACTCCAATCAATCGTCGCTAAATGCAATTCGCCTTGACATCCCAATACTTGCTCCTTAGACTCTTTAGAATACGTTATTAGTACTGTTGGATCTTGCTTATGAATACGTTTAAGTGCTTCACTTAACTTTTCATCGTCTGCTTTGTTCTCAACGCTCACAGTTTTACTAATCCTAGGTGCAGGATATAAAATAGGTTTTATTGTAATTGGAGTATTGCCACTATATAGAGTGTCGTTTGTTTCGGTAACCTTAAGCTTTAGTGTAGCACCTATATCGCCAGTGGATAGTTTATTAACGGAATGTCTTGTCTTCCCATCCATAATAAATAATTGGTTAATCACTTCTTCTTCATCCGTTCTAGAGTTTGTTAACCTATCATTGATATTCACCTCTCCTGATTTTACCTTAAAAAATGTAATTTGACCAAGATTTGCCTGGTACAATGTTTTAAATACAAACAAAGAGGTTGGTGCATCTGGTTTGGGCATTATAGATTCGCCCTCTAAACTCTGCTCAGGTTTTAAATCGGCTGCCGCAGGCGCAACATTATCAATAAATCCCATAAGTCTGCCACTTCCCATATCCTGTAATGCAGAAACACAAAATACAGGGAATAAATCATGGTTTAGCATACCAGCCTTGATACCTTGACGCATTTCATCTTCGTTGAGCGTACCTTTTTCAAAATACAATTCCATTAATGCTTCATCGTTTTCTGCAGCTTTTTCTACCAACTCATTATGTAAATATTCCGCTTTCTCCTTTTCACTATCAGGTATTTGGATTTTTTCTGGTTTTCCACCATCAGGTCCAAATTTGTAGCATTTCATCTTTAAGACATCGATAATACATTGAGAGCCATCAATTTTTAAAGGGTATTGAATCTGTACAACATTATTACCAACAAGCGTTTTTATGCTATCATAAGCTTCGTCGAAATTACAATCTGCACTATCGATTTGATTTACAATAAATAAGGTTGGTTTATTGTATTTATCTATATAATTCCAGATAATTTCTGTGCCAACCTCTACGCCATGTTTTCCGTTTATCACGGTAGCTATTGTATCTCCCACTCTTATAGATGAAATAATCTCTCCTATGAAATCGTCCAACCCTGGAGTATCAATAATATTAATTTTGTAATTCCGCCACTCTGTATGAATGGGTGTTGCGAAAACCGATGCTTGCCTTTCATGTTCTATGTCATGATAATCGGCTACCGTATTATTATCCTCAATAGTACCGCGCCTGTTAATAAGTCCAGCCTCAAACAACATGGTTTCAGCTAGTGTGGTTTTACCACTGTTGTGGGCTCCTACAAACACCACGTTTTTAATGTGTTTATGGTCAAATATTTTCATTTGTCTTATATTTTAGTGTTGTTGGTAATATTTTTATTGTGTAGAACAGAAGTGTAAAACTTTAAAGATGTTATAAAGCTACATTCTATTTTTATAAAAAAACATGACTAATGTTAGCTACTTAATATTGAAGTGATTAATATTTATAATGAGTATTACAATGGTTAATATAAAAATGTGTATCCATTGCTTTTTTTTAGTCTATCTGCCGTATTTTTGCATAAATTTTATTTATGTTTTCATTTTTAAATATTTTCAGAATTGTAGCTTTTTTAGAAGGTGTATCTTATATATTATTGCTTTTTATAGCCACACCCATTAAATATTTAGCTAACGATCCACAATATGTGAAGTTTCTGGGAATGCCCCACGGATTATTGTTTGTGGCTTATTGTGCGTTAGCATTTCTTATAAAATCAGACCTCAAATGGTCTCAAAGAACATTTGGAATTGTACTTTTAGCTGCCATAATTCCATTTGGCACATTCTATATTGATAGAAAATATTTGAAAATTGCATGATGATTCAAACTAACACCAAAACCGAAGAAAACATAGAACAATCTTTAGATTTAAAGCGACTAATTTTTGAAAAGCTCATAGATTTTGGTGTGTCTGAAGAAGTAGCTGCATATTTAAATATGTTAGTGCTTTTGGTTGGCTTATTAATCATTATCTTCTTGATTGATATTATTATTAGAAAACTACTCATTAGTGCTTTTAATCAATTTGCAAAACGTTCTAAGACAAATTTTGATGACCTTTTAGTTAGCAATAAAGCACCAAGAAACATTGCGCACATAATACCATTATTAATCGCTATAGAGTTTGTGCCTGATGTTTTTACTGATTTTTACAATTTCGAGGTTATTGTTGAAAAAATCTTGAAAGTATTTGCGATTGTATTAACATTATGGATTGCTAGGAGTCTTTTACATACAGTTAGAGACTATTTAAAAACGCTACCAAGGCTTAAGGACAAACCCATAGAAAGCTATATACAAGTGTTTATGATTTTTGCTTGGTTGGCAGGTGTCATGTCCGCAATAGCGATTATTACCGGTATCCCTTTTTTAAAATTTCTTACAGGGTTGGGTGCTATATCTGCCGTAATCATATTAGTATTTAAAGACACTATTTTAGGGTTTGTCGCCAGTATCCAAGTATCGATAAACGATATGTTACGAATTGGAGATTGGATCACATTTGAGAAATATGGCGCTGATGGTGATGTAATTGAAATTACCCTTGCGACTGTAAAAGTGCAAAATTGGGATAAAACAATCACCACGATACCAACGTATGCTTTAATTTCTGATTCCTTTAAGAATTGGCGCGGTATGACAAGTTCTGGTGGTAGGCGTATAAAACGTGCTGTAAATATTAAACAACATTCTATTAAATGTCTTTCAGAAGCTGACATTGAATCACTTAAGAAAATTGAACTTATAAGGTCATATCTAGAAAAACGACAACAGGATATTACTGAATTCAACACATCACATAACATTAATAAAAGTATACCATTAAACGGTAGAAATCTCACGAATGTTGGTGTGTTTAGAAAATATGTGCAAACGTATATTGAACGCCATTCGGCCGTTAATAAGGATATGACAATTATGGTGCGTCAATTGGCACCAACTTCACAAGGCTTACCTATTGAAATTTATGCTTTTAGTACCGATAAACGCTGGGTAAACTACGAATATATAATGGCTGATATTTTTGATCATGTGCTAGCAGCGGTTCCTTATTTTGGTTTAGAAATTTTTGAATACCCCTCAAGTATTACGCTAAACACGGAAAAACAAAAACCCTATGAATAAAAACTCCATAGGGTAATAAAAATTTATCTTTTAGAAGTCTATATATTATTTGCCAACCAATCGCCTACTTCACTTGTGCCATATGACTTACCACCATCTGCTAAATCTTCAGTAACCACACCTGCGTTTAGTGCATCATTTACCACATTTCTAATAGCTTTACCCTCTTCTAATAATCCGAAGTTTTCAAACATCATAGCAGCAGATAATACGGTTGCCATAGGATTAGCAATGTTTAAACCAGTTGCTTGAGGATAAGATCCGTGGATTGGTTCAAACAAACCTATATCAGACCCTAAAGAAGCTGATGGCATTAATCCCATAGATCCAGAAATTACAGAAGCTTCATCGGTTAAAATATCCCCGAATAAGTTTTCAGTAATTAATACATCATAACTATTTGGCCATTGTACCAAACGCATAGCAACGGCATCCACAAATTCATAACTTACTTCAACCTCAGGATAATCTTTCTCCATAGCTTGCACGGTCTCTCTCCACAATCTAGAAGTTTCTAAAACATTAGCTTTGTCTACACAACATAACTTCTTAGAGCGTGTCATAGCCAACTCAAAACCTTTTTTTGCTAAACGCTGTACTTCAGCCCTTGTATAAACACAATTATCATAAGCAGTTTCACCTTCTTCTCTTCTGCCCTTTTCACCGAAATAAATACCTCCGGTTAATTCACGTAAAAACACTAAATCTGTACCTTCAATTCTTTCTTTCTTTAATGGTGATTTATCCAATAACGAAGGAAATGTAAATGTTGGCCTCACATTAGCAAACAAGCCTAAAGCTTTACGCATTTTTAATAATCCTTGTTCTGGCCGCACCTTTGCTGATGGATCGTTATCAAATTTTGGGTGACCAATAGCGCCAAATAATACTGCATCGCTACTTTTACAAATTGCATGCGTTTCATCTGGATAAGGCTCTCCTACCGCATCAATAGCTGCTGCACCAGTTAATGCTGGTTTCCAGTTAATTTCATGTCCAAATTTCTTAGCAACTGCATCACTAACTTTTACAGCTTGATCTATGACTTCTGGCCCTATGCCATCTCCCGCTAAAAGCGCTATATTTAATTTCATGTGTTTGGTATGTATTCTTAATTAACAATAATATTTAGCATTTTTTCCGTGGCCTTAATCGCAGAAACTGTTTGGTCACTGTCTAAGCCTCGGGTTTTAAATTCTTTATCAGGGTTTCTCCAAGTGATAATGGTTTCGCACAACGCATCAGAATTACTTCCAGGTGGAATCCTTACTGCATAATCAATTAAATTAGGTAGTAATATCTTCTTTCTTTTGAATATGTTCTTGACGGCATTCATGAAAGCATCGTATTGCCCATCCCCTTGTGCATTTTCTTCAAATATTTCATCCTCAATAGTTATAGATACGGTCGTGGATGGCTTCAACCCCTTAGAATGTGTTAATACATAAGAGTTTACCGTTACCTTTTCTTCATAAGTCCTGTCTAAAACATCTGAAATGATGTATGGTAAGTCCTCTTTAGTAACCACTTGTTTTTTATCACCTAATTCAATAATACGCTGGGTAACCTTCTTTAAATCCTCATCATTTAATTGCAAACCTAACTGTTGTAAATTCTTCTGAATATTTGCTTTTCCAGAAGACTTTCCTAAAGCGTATTGACGTTTCCTTCCAAAACGCTCTGGCATTAAATCACTAAAATATAAATTCTTTTTATTGTCTCCATCAGCGTGAATTCCAGCAGTTTGAGTAAATACATTTGCGCCAACAATAGGTTTGTTTGCAGGAATCATTACACCTGAAAAATTCTCAACTAATTTACTTACAGTGTACAATACTTTTTCATTTACACCCATTTCAATCTCAGGCATAAAATCATTAATCACTGCAATAGTACTGCTCATAGGTGCATTTCCAGCACGTTCGCCCATACCATTTACAGTTAAATGCAAACCATCTGCACCAGCTTTTAGACCTTCCATGGCATTGGACACGCCCAAGTCGTAATCGTTATGTGCATGAAAATCAAAATGTAAATCTGGATATTTATCCTTTATTTCTCTTATAAAATCAAATGATTCTTTAGGCGTTAAGACACCTAATGTGTCTGGTAGCATGATTCGGGCAATATTTTGTGTTTTCAAAAACTCTAAAAACTCATACACATAGTCTTTAGAATTTCGCATACCATTACTCCAATCTTCTAAATACACATTAGTTATAATAGCATTTTTAGTTGCTAAATCAATTACCTCTTTAACTTCTTCAAAATGCTGTTTAGGCGTCTTTTTAAGTTGATGGGTTAAATGATTTAATGATCCCTTAGTTAATAGGTTTTGAACCTTTGCTCCTGCTTCAGCCATCCAATTAATGGACACGCCTTTATCCACAAAAGTTAACACTTCAACTTTATCTAAATAGTTGTGTTCAGCAGCCCAATCTGTAATATCTTTTACCGCTTGAAATTCTCCTTCAGACACTCTTGCTGAAGCAATTTCAATACGGTCTACCTTCAATTCCTCCAATAAAAGTTTAGCAATAGTTAATTTTTCCGACGCAGAAAACGATACAGTAGAGGTTTGCTCACCGTCTCGTAATGTCGTATCCATTATTTCTATTCTCCTTTTGCCCATTGAAGGTTTTTACAAATTCACAAAAAGCATTTCATAATCAAATGGAATGCTTTTCACAGTTAATATGTTTTTTGATGTGCCAACACACTAGAAAGGTCTTGTTTCAGCAAATGCTCTCACTTCTTCTTTCATATTTTGAAGATAATCAATATCATCAAAACCATTTAGCATATTGCCTTTTTTGTATCCATTGATATCAAAAGATTCAGATTCTCCAGTTGATAATAACGTTACTGTTTGGTTTGGTAAATCTACTTTTATGTCTGTTTTAGGATCTGCTTCAATAGCATCAAATAATTTTTGAGCAAAATCAGCTGAAACTTGAACAGGCAATACACCTATGTTCAAACAGTTATTTCTAAAGATATCTGCAAAAAAGGAAGAGATAACACAACGTAATCCGAAATCGTAAACCGACCATGCTGCGTGCTCTCTTGAAGATCCTGAACCGAAGTTCTTACCTCCAACTAATATTTTAGAACCTTCATGTTTTTTGTCATTCAAAGGAAAATCTGCAATAGGATTGCCTTCAGAATCGTATCTCCAATCACGGAAAAAATTATCTCCAAACCCTTTACGCTCCGTAGCTTTTAAAAAACGCGCAGGAATGATTTGATCGGTATCCACATTTTCTATTGGAAGCGGATATGCTGTACTTGTTAAAACTTCAAATTTATCGTAAGCCATGTTATTTTTGCTTTTGGCCATTAGCTATTCGCTATTGGCTAACTAGTATTTTTATTCTTGTGCTGATGGCAAAAAGCCAACCGCTAACAACCATTTAAGCTGTTACTTTAATTAATGTTCTTGGGTCGGTTACCACACCTTCAACCGCAGTAGCTGCTGCTACTAGCGGAGAGGCCAATAAGGTTCTAGAACCTGGTCCTTGACGACCTTCAAAATTACGGTTAGATGTAGATACTGCTAATTTCCCTGCAGGTACTTTATCATCGTTCATTGCTAAACATGCAGAACAACCTGGCTCCCTTAACACAAAACCAGCTTCTTCTAAAATCTTATCTAAACCTTCTTCTTTTATCTGATCCACAACTTTATGCGATCCTGGAACTAACCACGCTGTAATATTATCTGCTTTTTGGCGACCTTCAACAATAGAACAAAATGCTCTAAAATCTTCAATACGTCCGTTTGTACACGATCCTAGGAATACATAGTCTACTTGTTTTCCAATCATATCATCACCTTCATTAAACTTCATATAGCCTAATGATTTTTTATAGGTTGCAACACCTCCCTGAACATCTTCTGCCATAGGTATAGATTGCGTTACACCCATTCCCATACCTGGATTTGTTCCGTAGGTAATCATAGGCTCAATATTGGCGGCATTGTAATTAAACTCTACATCGAATTCAGCGTCGTCATCAGTTTTAAGCGTTTTCCAATATGCCATCGCCTTATCCCAATCTGCCCCTTTTGGTGTATGTTTTCTACCTTTTATATATTCAAAAGTTTTTTCATCAGGAGCAATCATACCGCCACGAGCCCCCATCTCAATAGATAGGTTACAAACCGTCATACGGCCTTCCATAGACATGTTTTCAAAAACATCACCAGCATATTCTACAAAATATCCTGTAGCACCAGAAGTTGTTTGTTGCGAAATAATGTATAACGCTACATCTTTAGGTGTTACGCCAAAACCAAGTTCTCCATTTACATTAATACGCATTTTCTTTGGCTTAGGCTGCATAATACATTGTGTAGACAATACCATTTCAACCTCAGAAGTACCAATACCAAAAGCAATAGCACCAAAAGCACCGTGTGTTGATGTATGCGAATCTCCACAAACAATTGTTGAACCAGGTAATGTAATACCATTTTCAGGTCCTACAATATGCACTATACCGTTGTTTCTGTGACCTAATCCCCAATGCGAAATACCATATTCGGCAGCATTATTTGCTAATGCTTCAAGTTGGTTTGCAGATAGCGGATCGGCTACTGGCAAATGTTGGTCCCAAGTTGGTGTGTTATGGTCGGCAGTAGCAAAAGTACGCTCTGGGTACATCACGCCAATTCCTCTTTGTTTTAGTCCAACGAAAGCCACAGGACTTGTAACTTCATGTATAAAATGACGATCAATAAAAAACACGTCAGGTCCATCTTCTATTTTTCTAACAACGTGAGAATCCCACACTTTGTCAAATAATGTCTTACTCATAAATAATAAAGGTTTGTTTTTGAATAATATCGAAACCCGTTTTAAGTTCCAATTTATTACAGTTTACAAAGTTATAGTTAATTACATTTATTCAAAAGATTAGAGCACATTGTTATTTTATTTTTATAAAATATACAATGGAGCGCACATTAACTGAATTTTATGCAACAAAATCGAAAAATTGATTGTAATTTTTAAAGAGCAACAGTAACTACCTTTTACAATCTGTCTTTTACATACTCAACTTGTGTTTTTCCATGAGGTAAAACCTTGCCATCTGGCCCAATATTTACCATTACAATATTAGAAATAGTAATGATGGTTTCTCGCGTTCTCATATTTCTAACCTCGCAACTCAAGGTTAAGGAAGCTCTACCAAATTTTATAGCTTTAATACCAATTTCAATTACATCACCTTGTTTTGCAGATGATTTAAAGTCTATTTCACTAATGTATTTTGTAACAACTTTTTGATTTTCTAATTGAACAATACTGTATAGGGCCGCTTCTTCATCTATCCATTCTAAAAGACGACCTCCAAAAAGAGTTCCGTTTGCATTTAAATCTTCTGGTTTAATCCATTTTCTCGTATGAAATCTCATAATTATTATTTAAGTCTTTAAAATAATCTTTTTTGGGAATCTTCATTAGGTATGGCTAAATTGCAACCAAGTACCTTATTTAATTCTTTAATAAAATAAGCAGATAGTAATGGTGATTCTTTTTCAATATTTTGATGTACGAAAAAATCAATCTCTTTAATACCTTGCGCCTTCCAAAGCTTTAAACGCTCTACCCAATCGTCTAATCGCCTATAATCACTTTGATGGTTTGCTCCTACATAACGCACAAAAGCTGTAGCATTTGTTAATCGCATATGCATTAGATCGCGCCTGCCAGCAGTATCTACAATTACGTTTGAAATGTTATTGGTCTCCAAAAGTTGATATAAATCTTCAGCAATTGCTTTATTGTTATACCAGTCTGTATGTCTAAACTCTATAGCGAGGGGGATTTCCTTTGGCCAACTTTCTGCAAAACGCACAACACGATCAAAATCTTTAGGTTTAAAATTACTGTGCATCTGTAAAAATATAGTGCCTAATTTTTCTTTTAAATTTGAAGCGTTATACAAATAGTGCTCTACCACTTCGGTTGTATCGTTTAGTCGTTTCCAATGGCTGATTTCTTGGTTTAGTTTTGGGAAAAATTTGAATCCTTCAGGAGTTTTATTATACCAAGTAGAAAATTGTTCTGCAGGAAATATTCTGTAAAAGGTAGCATTGAGCTCTATAGAGTTAAATTGCCTTGAATAATATGCTAGTTCATCTTTAGTTCCTCTTGGGTAAAATCCTTTTAAGTCTGCCCTGTTCCATTTGGCACAACCCACATATATCTCAGGAATATTGTCATCTTTAACAGCGTTTAAAACACGTTTGGTTTCTGGGTGATCTTTTGGTAATGTAAAATCTATATCTTGTGGATTATTAACACTTCCGAATTTCATTTTAAATTTTTTCTAAAGATAAAAAACTTCGATGTTAATAACCTCGTTAACAATTAAGAATCGATCCTGAAATTTCAAGGTTTTTATTTCGATACTTTTATTGAAAATCTACATAAATGGACTCTAGAGCATTCAACCTAAAACAAATCCGTCCTGAAATTTTAAGCGCTACTATTAAGGAAAACATGAGTACCGACGAACGTTTTCAAAATTTGGTGTTGCGCCCCATTATTAAATTTCAAAACGACTTGTTAATTGCAGTATTTAAAAACTATATCACCAAACACAAATCGGTGTTTTATGATTTGTCTTTGGAAAAGCGTATGCTTTACATTGAAAACGCTATTCAAAAAGACATGAAACTGCGTAATTCCATGAAAGGGATAATTATCGGTTTGTTTACAGTTGAAGACTACGAGATTTACATTCAAAATTCTTCTGCGCTAAACAAACGTATGATGACGATTGTAAAAGAGCGGTTATTGAGCCATATTCAGCTGTTTGAGAGACCTGAGGTTTTGGTCGCAGTTTAACGTATTTTTATTTACTCAACTTTAAAATCCGTAATGCACCTTGAATAACCAGAACGAAAACTATGGTGCCTATTATTAAATCTGGCTTGCTAGAATTTAACCAATTTACCAATACTCCTGCGATGATCACTCCTAAATTGATAATCACATCGTTAGATGTGAAAATCATACTTGCTTTCATGTGTGCCTGGTTCTTACTTTTTGATTTTTGCAAAATATAAAGGCAAATTGCATTTGCAATAAGCGCAAATATGGATACAACAATCATTGTGGAAAAATTAGGTAGTTGTTCCGTCCCAAAAAACCGTCTTAGAACTTCAATAAATCCTATCACTGCCAAGGTTATTTGAAAATAGCCAGCAATTTTTGCAATTTGTTTTTTCCTAATCAATGTTCCGCCAACAGCCAACAAACTTAAGCCATATACAAAACTATCGGCAAGCATATCTAAACTATCAGCAACAAGCCCCATAGATTTAGAAATAAACCCTGTGGCAATCTCAATAATAAAAAACACAAAATTTATAGTAAGAACAGTCCAAAGTAGTTTTCTCTGACTCGTGTTTTCGTTGAGATTTATGTCTTCAGATTTTTCGCTGGATATTTTTTTTCCTCCTAAATTCAAATCGAGAATTGAGGTTTCAATAAGTTCAGCATTATCATGATGGTATACGGTTAATCTTCGGTTTGGTATATCAAAATGCAAATTCACGACGCCTGCAATACCATCTAACTTCATACGGATAAGATTCTCCTCAGAAGGGCAATCCATTTTAGTAATCTCAAAAATTGTTTTATTCATTAAAAAAAAATACTAATCAATCAAAGACACTCCATTCAAATCGGTAGTTAGTACATCACTCATATAATCAAAAAATGGGCGAATAGCTTTAAAAGCGTTATCAACTTCTGTTAAAAAATTAGCATCTAAAACTTCTTTGTCTGTATATTTTTTAGTGAAGATGTACTGCTTCTTTTTAATCAAATCTATCGCTGGATGCTCTTTACTAAAGCCCTTGGGTGCAGTTTTTACTTCATCACCAACAAATGAATCGCCCCAAGTCGAATTAAATTTTTTATTCGTCAAAATCTCGCGAATTTCAGAATCATCCATTTCAAATTCTTTACGAATACGTAATAAATCTTCTTTAGCAGGTTCCCAAAAGCCTGTTGCTATAAAACTTTCGTTATTTGGTTGTATATGTAAATAATAACCACCTCTTAGTCGTGGTTTTGTTCTGTGAAACGATCCGCCAAAATGCGTTTTGTACGGCAACTTATTTTTTGAAAAGCGGACATCACGATATATCCTGAATATTTTAAGTTTATCAATGTCATCTTGCTTCTTCAAATTCTCAAAAACAGCATTGTAAAATAATTTTACTTCGCCTTCAATAGCCTTAAATTCAGGTTTATGGGCATTAAACCAATCGCGATTATTATTTTTTTCTAATTTTTTAAAAAATGTAAAGACTGACTTTGGTACGGATACACTCATGGGGTTCTCGATTTTAATAGAAACCTAAAAATACAAAAAGTCTCAAGTTACCTTGAGACTTTTTTAAATATCTTAACTCGAAATAGCTATTTCATAGCATCATCTTTTTGGTTTTGATACTTATAGAATCTTCATCGTAATACGCTATATCAAAAATTCCATTTTCATATGAAGTAGAAATTATGTTTAGTTCTTGATTTCTTATTTCATTTCATCTCCAATATCATACAATGTATCTCATGCATTTCTAATAGTTAATTACTATTTTGTTGTTCATTTACGAAAGAGTTGTCTAAAGCCAATTTATTATCGAATTGCAGCGTTCTAATTGGGAATGGAATATTAATATTAGCTTTATCGTAAGCTTTCTTAATTTCTATAATAGCTTTAGTCTTAGCCTTCAATTTTTCCAACATGCTTTCAGCATCTATCCAAAACCTGCACATGTAGTTAATAGAACTTCCTCCAAATTCGGTATAATAAAATTCCACCTCATCTGGATCATTAACCTGCTCAAATTTGTTGGCTATTGTTTCTTTTGTAAAACGCTCTACTTCTTCTAAATCAGATTCATATCCAACACCACATTCAACCACCACTCTCATTCGGGTTGTAAGTGAATAATTTTTAAGTGGATTTTATAAAATCATTTTATTTGGTATAATTACTAAGTTATTGTCTGCTTGTTTCAACACAAATTCTTTTAAATTTACATCAACAACTTCTCCCGAAAAGCCATTGGTTTCTACCCAATTACCCAATTGAATTCGTTTTCTAAACGATATTACAACTCCCGCAAATGTATTTGAAAGCGTACCTTGCAGCGCTAAACCTATGGCTAAACCTGCAACACCAGCTCCTGCCAATAACGAGGTTAACATTTTGCTCAAATTTAAAATACCTAATGCTAAAAATAAACCCGCAGCAACTACGGCTACGGCAGATATTTTGGCAATAATATTTGCAATTGACTTTTGGTTGACACGTTTTTGAACCAATTTTAATACAAACTTCCTAGTGTAGCGTGCTACAAAATAAGCTGTAAACATTACTACGATTGCAAGTATTAAATTTGGTATATTTTGTATAATTGCACTTAACCATCCTTCTAATTTTTCTATAAGTTCGGTAAATGCTTTTCCTATTGTACTTTCCATTTTTTTCTAAATTTTAATTCTTGTTATTTTTCTTAATACTTTCGATAAGTTATTAAGCTTCAACAATATTATCCTTCAGGTTTTCGGAAGTTTTCTTTGACCAAGCATTTAGCATCCAACTAGATTTCTCTAATTCTCTAATATAGGCACCAATAAGGTCTATAGTACCTTCATCAGAAATGGCTTCGGCTTTTTCAATAACTTTTCCCATCTGTTTCAAAAGAAGTTTGTGATCGTTCAAAGTCTCATCAACCATCTTTTGGTCAGATTTCAATGGTGCCTCCTCTGGGATTGAAGATGTTTTTAAATAGTCTTCTAATTTACTCATAGGATGGTAGCGTAACGTTAAAATACGCTCAGCAATTTCATGAATTTTTACTTTGGCATCATTGTACAGTTCTTCAAACTTTTCATGCAAGTCAAAGAAATTTTTTCCAATAATGTTCCAATGTTTACTTCTTAATTTTTGATAATACACGTGGTAGTCGGCTAATAAAACATTTAATTCCACCACCACAGGCATTAGTTCTTCATCATTCATGTTTAAATAGCTCATAATTTTATTTTTTTGTTTTTAATTTCATTATATTGTAGGCTTCCCTAAAAATAGGACAGTTAATAATTCGAATTTACTAACTTTAAATTCAAACTGTCACAATGAGAAACAGCAAATTTAGCGAGAGTCAAATTATCAAGGCTCTCAAGGAGAATCAAC